>Ga0164290_1000530_pt1 | contig 116918 bp, 97 predicted proteins | sample Micstemetagenome_FD_108782 | JGI IMG/M metagenome (GOLD analysis project Ga0164290, IMG submission 108782) | Contaminated culture microbial community from soil near Moab, Utah, USA - Microcoleus steenstrupii SON62 (Illumina Assembly) | ecosystem: Environmental > Terrestrial > Soil > Soil crust...
CAAATACCTTATAGCCCAGGTCGCCCGGGGTAAAGTAGAATTTTTCGTAATAGCCCGGATCGTCGGGGATGTGCATCTTCCGGTACTTGCCGAGGTAAGTGCCGTCGGCGTCCAGCACGGCCGTCGTGTTATGGTACAGTCCCTGCGCCCGCTTTTCGAAAAGCGAGGCAATGATCACCGTGCCGGTTTCGGCCGCAACCGCCGCCAGGCGTTCGGTCGTCGGGCCGGGAATCCGTTCGGCCAGGCTGAAATTATGGTGATCCTCGACGTCGCAGAAGTACAGCGAGGTGAACAGTTCCTGCAGACAAACGATCTGGGCACCCTGGGCGGCCGCTTTCCGGACCCCGTCAATGGCCTTCTGGATGTTGGTTTCCACCTCCGCCGAACAGGACATCTGAACCAGACCGATGTTTACTTTTTTGGGCATTGTAATGAAAAGTTGGATGGTTTTTGGATGGTTGAATGGTTGATCACAAGCCATCAAACCATCCAGCCATTCAAAAACCATTTTTCTATCGATTTAATTTCTGCTTCAGCTCCTTGATGTCGAAATCAAAAGACAGGTCGTTCATGCACTTGAAATGCCCCAGCGGGCATTTTTCGTACCCGATCTTGGAGCACGGGCGGCAGCCGAGGTAATTATTTTCGAGCAGAACGAAAGGCGTCTTGTAAGGGTACATCCCCAGCGAGGGCGTGGTGTTGCCCCAGATGGAATAGACTTTCTTCTTCAGGGCCGCCGCAATGTGCATCAGGCCGGTATCGTGACTGAAGACCACCCGGGCCATCTGCAGCAGGGAAGCCGACTGGTTCAGGTTGTATTTGCCGCAGGCGTTGTAAATCCATTCGTCGCCGAGCTCCTGCCGGATGGTTTCGCCCGTTTCGGTATCCTCCCGCCCGCCCAGCAGGACAACCGGGTAATTGATCTTGCGGCAAAGTTCGATCATGCGCGGCACCGGCAGTTTTTTGGTATTGTGCTGGCCGCCGATGGCGAAGGCGACAAAGCCGGAGCGGTGGCTTTCAGGCAGCCACTCGGGTTCAACCTGGTCTTTGTAGGGAATGAAATAATCCAGGCCCTGTTCGTCGTTCACCACGCCCAGCGGCCGGACCGTCGCCAGGTAGCGATCCACGATATGGATGGGCGGCATGACGTTTACCTTGAGCTGGACGTACATCCATTTCCGGAGATTCAGCTTGTCAAAGCGGAAGGTCTTTACGCCCAGGCGCAGGCGGATGAGCGATGTCCGCAGGTTGCCGTGCAGGTCAATGACGTAATCGTAGCGTTCCGCCCGAAGATTGCGGATCAGCTCATTGAGGCTGGATTCCAGGTAGATCCGTTTGTCGATGTACGGATTGTATTCAACCAGCGTCTGGTAACTTTTTTTCGTGCAGAAATGCACCTCCGCTTCCGGAAGCTGCTGCTTGAGGCAGCGCACCACGGGCGTCGTCAGGACGATATCACCGATGGACGAGAAACGGATGACCAAAATTTTTACCGGTGCTGGCATAGGCTGGAAAAACTTCCGCAAAGCTACCGGATTTCCGTGGGGCGTCCAACCCGATTAACCGAATGGACGCCCCACGGAGCGAAAGATTAGCGACTGACCCTTGCCGAATTAATTCGTCCACCAGCGCGGCGTATTCGGGGTTCGGAAATCATTGTCTACGCAGACCGCACAGGGCGGCAGGCCGTCCGGAAACGGCGGGAGCGGAGCGCGCAGGTTCGGGGAATCACCGGTCTGGCTGCGGTCAATCGTTACGGCCCGCACCGACGAGCCCGAAGCGCCGAAAAAGCCGAAAACAGGTTCGCTCGGATCGGTGGTGCTGGTCATGTTGCCTCGGAGGGTAACGGGGGCCGGGTCAAAAATACCACCCCGGTTGTTGGTCAGTTCCCGGACGGTTTTCCAGTACTGGTAGGCCGACCGGCTCAGGGAATACTGTTCAATTTCCACGTAATACTTCGACATGGATTCGAAGGGAGCCCGCAGGACCGGTTGGCGGCTGATGACATTTCCGTTGACGATTTCGTCGCTGGCCAGGGTCACGCAGGAATAACACCGAACAATATCCCAGCAGTTGGAGCAGCAGGGATAGCTAAAGGTAAGGGTGGTCCGCGGAACGGTCCGGATGTCGCAAACACCGATGGGTTCGTAATGCACCCAGCTCCAGCGGAAATAATCGCCTTCGGTCTTGGGGTCCTTGGTGTCAATGTAGACGTTGAACCCTTTATCGAAGTCCGCGGTCCCGGCGAGCGGTTTCCGGGTATATTCCCAGTAAACACTGTCAATGGGCGGTACCGACTTGAGCAGATCAGGCTGGGATTTGTATTCCTTGCCCTCGGCGGTCCGGATGTTGAGCGTATAGGTCTGCCCCGCCGTGCCGCGCCAGTTGGGATCCACCGGCAGGTAAAAGCCCGGCCGGGCCTCCCGGAAAATGGTGCGGGTTCCATTCTGGTCGGTGACGAAGACCGTCGCCCTTTGAACCGTTAAGTTGAGCGATGCGGCCGTGTAGTCGGCCGTCTGGGTCAGGGAAATGCGGCTGCGTCCGATCTGGTCCGTGATCAGGCCATCGACGACGAGCTTGCTGGCCATGCTCTGCGTCCTGGGGTTAATGGGCGTCACGCAGGACCAGGCCAGGAACCAGAATGCCGACAGCGTGCCGATGAGAAATCGTTTCATGGGGATATACCGGGCTCACCCCGCTAGGGGCTGCTTGGGTTAGAATTTAAAGTTATAGGTCAGGGACGGAATGGCTGAGCCGAAAATAGCCAGCTTGTAGGCGTCGCTCTGGGAATTGGACTGGAGCTTGTAGAAGACCGAGTAGGCGTTCTTGCGGGCATAAAGGTTATACACCGAGAACACCCAGCTGTACCAGAAACGCCCCGGCTTGTCGGGGTGCTTTTCCCAGGTCAGCGACATGTCCAGGCGGTGGTAGTCCGGAATGCGCTGCTGGTTGCGGTCCAGGAAGATAGGGGCGATGGCCCCGTTGATCCGGGCTTTGGCGTAGGGCGCCGTGATGGGCCGGCCGGTACTGTAGGTGAAGTTGAACGAGGCGCTGAAGGCCAGGGTCGGCCGGTAGATAGCCAGCAGGTTCACCGTATGGGGCTTATCGAAATTAGCCGGGAACCAGCGGCCATTGTTGATCTGCTCCCCGAAAAACGGCCCATTGACCAGCATCAGCGATCGGCTGTAGGCATAGGAGGCCCAGCCGGTCCAGAAACCTTTGTTTTTCTTGGCCATCAGCTCCAGCCCGTAGGCGCGGCCGGTTCCCTGCAAAAGATCGGTTTCCGGCCGGGGGTTCAGCAGCAGCTGCGCGCCGTCGCGGTACTCAATGGCATCCTGAATGTGCTTGTAATACACTTCCCCGGACAGTTCGAAGGTATTATCGCTGAGGTTCCGGAAGTAACCGGCCGATACCTGATCGGCGACCTGCGGCCGGATGTTGGTGTCGCTGAGTTTCCAGCGGTCGGTCGGCATGGCGGCGGTCGTATTGGTGATCAGGTGCAGGAACTGGCGCATCCGGGTGTAGGACACCTTCACCGACCGGTCCGACTGCTGGCCAAAGCGCAGGGCCAGGCGGGGTTCGAGGCCGCCATAGGTCCGCATCACGTCACCGCGGCCGTACTGGCGCTGGCTGGTCACGTTTTCCGGCTGACGCGGCCCTTCGGCCCCGTACTGAGATACATCCCCGGGGCCGAGGCTGAGGTACTGAGTATACCGTAATCCCACCAGGGCCGATATTCCCTTGCTCAGATTGAGTTCATCCTCGGCGTATAGCGCTGCCTCGATGCCCTGCTCGCGGGGAAGTTCCACCGCCAGAACATTGGACGAAGGACCGGGCTTTCGGGTATTGGGAGAAAGGTCGTAGCGGGTCATGTTCGCCCCGGCGGTGATTTTATGCTTGTTCAACTGGTAGGCAAACTCGGCCTTCCCGATGAGGGTGTTCAGATAAGCCTGAAGCCGGAACGCATTGGAAGCCGGCGAAGGAACGGAAATGGCGGAAGCATACTGGCTCATCACCCCCGTTACCGTCAGCGTCAGATCGTCCGAAAAAGCGTGATTCCAGCGCACCGAGCCGTTGGTAGTCTGGTAATCGAACTGGGTCGAGGCGGCGTTGACGTCCAGGGACAGGAGGGAATCGGACGGAAAGCGGACGTCGTCGTTACTGGCGTAGGCCGTTACCCAGATGGTGTTTTTCTCGTTGGGCAGGTATTTGACCTTGGCGGTGAGGTCGTAAAACTTCGCCCGGGTATCCCGGATCTGCGGGGGCCCAATTTTAAAGAGAAAATTGTTGGCAGACAGGCGGGCGTCGGCCAGAAAACTCAGCTTTCGGCCCGCAATCGGGCCTTCGATTCCCAGTCGGCTGGCCACCAGGCCCACACCGCCCCGCACGCTCAGCCGTTCCGTTTCGGGTTCTTTGGTCCGGACGTCGAGTACCGACGAGGCCCGGCCACCGTAGCGGGCCGGCAGGCTGCCTTTCTGCAGGGTTACATCGCGGACGGCTTCCGGGTTGAAGACCGAGAAAAAGCCAAAAAGGTGGGAGGAATTGTAGATGGGTGCATCATCGAGCAGGACCAGGTTCTGGTCGACGCTGCCTCCGCGGACGTTAATGCCGGTAGCCCCTTCGCCGACGGTCGTTACCCCGGGCAAGAGCAGCAGGCTCCGGACGACATCGACTTCACCCATCAGGGCAGGCATCCGCTTGATGTTGCGGATCGGGAGCTGTGAAACCCCCATTTCCAGTTTCCTGACGTTGCGGTCTTCGCCTTCGGTTTTTACCGTCACCTCATCCAGCAGCTTCGTGTCCGATTCAAGGAGGATATTGGTCGCCAGCTGACTCGGCGGGAAGGTAAGCTTCTTGACCTGCCGAAGGAACCCGACATGGGTAAACTGAACGGAATACGTCCCGGTCGGTACGGCGATAAGGTAGTAGCCTTCACGGTCCGTGGTAACGCCTGAGCGCAATTCCTGGACGAAAACGCTGACGCCGCTGAGTGGCTTCTCGGTGCCTGCCTCACGTACGTAGCACGATAGTGTGTGGGTCTTTCCGATCTGGGCGAAGGAACGGCTGCCCGTAGCAAGTCCGAGGAGCAGGCCCAGAAACAGGAACAATCGGTGCCGGACGGATCGCCCGGCATACCGGTTAAGCAACATAAGGTACAGGTTTAAGAATAGGAAATCGGGTTAATTGTAGTTATGGAAAATAGTTAGTTAATGCGTCAAACTGGTTTGGGAAGCCTGAATGCGGGCCCGGCGCTCGCTCAGGTAGCGCTCCATTTCAGGCAGGGTTAGGGCGTTAAACGTCATATCCCTCGTCAGCCCACCTTTGCGGCCCATGGCCACCCCATAATGCATATCGTGGAATCCGGCCATCTCGTGCGCATCCGGATTGATACTAAGCATGACCCCCCGGTTCAGGGCATACGGAACCCAGCGCCAGTCCAGATCCAGCCGCCAGGGGCTGGCGTTGATCTCGATCACCACGCCGTGTTCGGCGCAGGCGTCGATGACGGCCCGGTGGTCGATGGGATAGCCCGCCCGGGCCAGGACCAGCCGACCCGTCGGATGCCCCAGGATGGTCGTGTACGGGTTAGCGATGGCCCGCAGCAGGCGTTCCGTGGCCTTTTCCAGGCTCATGCTCAGGTTCTGGTGAACGGATGCTACCACGTAGTCAAACGAGGCCAGGACCGACTCGTCGTAATCCAGGGAGCCGTCGCCGAGAATGTCCGACTCGATGCCTTTGAAAATGCGGAAGGTACCGTTGTACTGGGTATTTAAGCGATCAATCTCCTCGTGCTGCTGGCGAACGCGGTAGGGGTCGAGCCCCCGGGCGTAGGTTGCCGTCTGGGAATGATCCGCGATGCCAAAATAGTGGAAGCCCAGCTCGCGGCAGTAATCCGCCATCTGCGTCAGGCTGTGTTTACCGTCGGAATAGGTACTGTGGTTATGCAAAATGCCCCGGAGGCCGTCCCAGGTAATCAGGTCTTCCGGCCGGTGCTGCTGTGCCCAGTCAAATTCCCCGACGCCTTCGCGCATTTCGGGAACCACGTAGGGCAGGCCAGCGCGGGCGTAGATGGCTTCTTCGGCCGGGTCCGGACTGGTCAGGGCGGCCTGTAAGAGGGTCTGGCCGTTGGTGCCCCGGCTGGCCAGGTGGGCTTCGGTCCCGGTATGAATAAACACCTGCCGGTCAAACGCTTCGGGCCGGACGCAGCGAACCTCAACACCGGCTTCGTAGCCGGTCACGCGGCCCCGCCAGCTGAAGGGCGTGGACGAGGCTTCGTGCTGCTCCAGATACGCCTGCAGGCCGAGGAACCGTTGCACGGCCAGGGAATCCGCATGGCCGACCAGGAGTAATATTGTATCAACTTCTTCCGTTTTTCGCCGGACCTGCCCCACGACCTCCACCTGCGCGAATTCCCGCTCCAGTTCATCCAGTAACTGCTGAGCCAGGGCTTCGGCTTTATCCATCCGCAGTTTGCCCGACTGGTGTTCCAGAAAAACAAGGGAATCCAGGATGGCCTGCTGCGTTTTTTCCCCGAAGCCTTTAATTTTGGCCACTTCGCCGCTTTCGCAGGCCAGGCGCAGATCGCGCAGGTTGTCGATACCCAGGTCCTGCCAGATGATCCGGATCTTCTTGGCACCGATTCCCTTGATCCGGAACATTTCCAGTACGCCTTCCGGGGTCTGGGCCAGCAGATCATCCAGATCCTGGAGCCGGCCGGTCTCGATAATTTCCAGAATCTTACCCGCCACCGTTTTCCCGACGCCTGGCATCTTGACCAGCTGGGGAAAACTCAGCTGGGTCAGATCCTGGGTCGATTTGTCGAGGTTAAACGCCGCCGCCTGAAAGGCCTTGGTCCGGAACGGATCGGCTGCGTGGAGTTCCATCAGCTTGCCGGTCAGTTCGAGAATATCGACGATTTCGGTATTGGTCATGATTGTAAAGGGGAATCTGACCGCAAAATACCCATAATTCCAACAATCTTATCAAACAAGCCGTCATTCCGACAATACCCGGAAACAGGATTAGAATCGCCAAAAAAGAAGAGGCAGGGCATGGAGGGAATGTTGCATACACCGGTTAGCGGGCTGCATCTGGCAGCCGCGCTGCTGGCGGTGGTGTTGGGAGGGCTCATCCTGTGGTTACCCAAACCGGTACGGTTGCATCGGCAGTTAGGAGCGGCATACAGCCTCTGTATGCTGGTCGTGAGCGGAACAGCTCTCCAAATCTTCGAATTATTTGGCCGCTTCGGTATTGTACACTGGGGCGCCGTGGTCTCCCTGGGGCTGCTGGCAGGCGGGATCGGGCTGGCGATCTGGCGCCCCCGGAGGATCGACTGGCGGTTTGGGCACCGGGTCCTGATGGGTGCTTCGGTGACGGGCCTGGTGGCGGCTGGCCTGGTCGAGTCTACCTACCGCCTGGTGCCCAGAGCCTATTTTTGGGAATACTGCCTGGGCGTTCCGTTTTTCACCTTTCTGATCGGCGGGCTGCTGCTGTTCCGGAAGCAAACCAAGGTTTATACGCGATCTACCCCGGTTCGTCGGGCCGGGCGCCCGATTGGTCGGAAAAAAATAGCGGTCAGGCGGATAGCGCGGTAAGTTTGTTTCATACCTTACTAGAAACAAGCCTCCGACTGCCATGGAAAACCGCGATCCTTACCTCTGGAAACAAGCCAAAGCCCGCGTCGGCTTCAAGATGCACCTGCGTTCCTACCTGATCGTAAACGCCGCTCTCTGGCTGATCTGGGCGGTGTTGGGCTTTCTGAATACCAACTCAAACTGGGATGGTTTCCGGTACCCCTGGCCCATCTGGACTACCCTGGGCTGGGGCATCGGCCTGACATCGCATTATTTCTCCGTCTACGTTCGCGGTAACCGGGAACGGGATATGGTGGAAAGGGAATATGAAAAGTTAAAAATGAAAAGTTAAAAGTTAAAAGTTAAAAGTGGCTCCGCCCGTCCTTTCAATGATTGGCGAAGCTACTTTTCATTTTTCACTTTTAACTTTTCACTAAACAGCCACCGGCGCCTTAATAGCCGGCCAGGGGTCGTAGTTTTCGAGGGTGAAGTCCTCGTATTTGAACTCGAAAATGGAGTTGACGGCCGGATTCAGGCGCATCTGGGGCAGGGGACGGGGCTGGCGGGAAAGCTGCAGCTCGACCTGCTCCAGGTGATTGAGGTAGATATGCGTATCGCCGCCGGTCCAGATGAATTCGTGGGCTTCGTAGCCGCATTCCTGTGCTACCATCATCGTCAGCAGGGCATAGGACGCGATGTTGAAAGGTACGCCCAGAAAGACGTCCGCCGAACGCTGGTAGAGCTGGCAGGATAATTTTCCCTCGGCTACGTAGAACTGGAAAAGCGCGTGGCAGGGTGGCAGGGCCATGTTCGGCACGTCGGCCGGATTCCAGGCCGAAACCATCATCCGCCGGGAGTCCGGCTTGTTCTTCAGCTGGTTTAAGACGTCCCGGAGCTGGTCGATCGTCTGCCCATTCGGGGCGGCCCAGCTTCGCCACTGCTTTCCGTAAACCGGCCCCAGATCCCCGTTGGCGTCGGCCCATTCGTCCCAGATCGACACCCCGTTTTCTTTCAGGTAGCGAATGTTGGTGTCGCCCTGGATAAACCACAATAGTTCGTGGATGACCGACTTGAGGTGCACCTTCTTGGTCGTTACCAGCGGAAAGCCCTCCCGGAGGTCGAAGCGCATCTGGTAGCCAAAAACGCTGATGGTTCCGGTGCCGGTGCGGTCGGTTTTACGGGTGCCGTGCTGGAGAATGTGGCGGAGCAGGTCGTGGTATTGGTGCATGGCGAGACGAAAGCGGACCCACAAAAGTAGCGGATAATCCGGTAACCTGCCTAGGCTTTTTCGAGCGTCAGTGTGTAGCTGATTTCCGCCGTCGGCCGCAGCTGGGCCGTCGCCGCGCAATACTTATCCATGGAAAGATCAATGGCGCGACGGGCTTTGTCCTCGTCAATATCCCCTTTCAGGATGTAATTGAGGCGGATGGCTTCGAAGGGGGCGGGCGTGACGTCAGCCGGGCGGTCGCCCTCGACCTGGATGCGAAATTCGTCGATCCGCTGCCGCTGCTTTTTGAGAATCAGGATGACGTCGATGGCGCTGCAGCCGGCAAGGCCCATCAGCAGCAGTTCCATCGGCCGGGCCCCGGCATTATGACCGCCAATGTCCGGCGCGCCGTCGATGTGGATGGCGACGGGCGACGTGCCGGTACCTTCAAAATGAAACGCATCATCAACCCGGTTCAGGTCAACCGTCATGGTCTTGACCATACGAGCGGCGGAGGTAGCTTCGTTATGCATACAAGTATCGCTTTAAATGATCCAGGATCAGCCGGTTATCCGCCGGCCTGCCTTGTGAATCCGAAATAAGTACGTAATTTCACCCCGATTAATTCCTTCCCGCCATGGCCGATAAACTCTTCGACATCAAAAACGACCGCCGGCTGAGCGTTTACCTGTACCGGGCCGGATTCGGGTTCTGGCTGCTGTATATCGTGCTGGGAGCCAATTTTCTGCGGGATCTGCAGCCCTACCGCAGCAACTGCGGGGTGTTCTCCTTTTTTCTGATGGTGATGGCGCTCTCGACGTCCATGTACTACGATTACCACCATCATCCCGCTGAGTTTGAGCAAAAAAAGAAGTGGCTGATCATCAGTTATATGGTATTGGCCGGTCTGGTGTATTTTCTGGTCCTGGGCCATAAGGTACCCACGTTCGACCAACTCCTGCCGCCGCGCTGAGGCGCTCACTTCAAGACCCGGGTAATCTCGTTGAGCTTCTCCATTTTCTCGACAAAATCTCCTTTCAGCCGGTTACGGATGGCCTGCAGATTGTCCAGGGTGGCCTGCAGACTGTCGGGCAGGATTTCTTCCAGTACTTCCCGAAACCGCTTGGCGAAGGTCGGTGACTTGCCGTTGGTCGAAATGGCAATTTTCAGATCGCCCTTCTTAACGACCGAACTCAGGTAAAAGTCGCACAGGTCGGGCGTATCCGCCACGTTGACCAGAATCTTCCGGGCTTTGCAGTCCTGCTGCACCTGGCGGTTGACGGCCTTGTCGTTGGTCCCGACGATGACCAGTTCTTTCCCCGCTAAAAATTCTTCCTGGTACGGCTCGTAAACCAGCTTCACGTTCGGGTGTCCGGCAGCCATTTCCACGATTTCGGCGCGGATTTCCGGCGCCACCAGCGTAACGGAAGCGTCGGGGGCGTTGCTGAGCAGGGCGGGGAGCTTTTCCATGCCTACGTAGCCGCCGCCGACGACCAGCGTCTGGAGCTGGTCAATCTTGACGAAAATAGGGAAGAGGGTATTCATGGGCCGGGGAACGCTTATTCGCGGGCTAGTTGACGCAACACTCCGGAATGCTCCAGACCAAGCCGCGCCACTTCACCCACGACGATGATGGCCGGGTTGCTGAGGCCCGTAGCGGTTACTTTCTCCTGGATGTCGCGGACGGTTCCCACGAGGCTGCGCTGCTCCGGCAGGGTGCCGTTCTGTACGATGCCCACGGGCATGTCGGCTTTTCCGGCCGCTTCAAACACCGCCATGATTTCGGCCAGCTTATGCATGCCCATCAGGATAACGACCGTGGCCGTCGACTGGGCCGCCAGCCGCAGATCCTTCGAAAAGGCCCCGTCTTTGGTGGTTCCCGTCACGACCCAGAAGCTTTCGGACAGGCCGCGGGTCGTCAGCGGAATGCCCGCTGAGGCCGGTACGGCATAGCTGCTCGACAGTCCCGGAACAACCTCGACTTCCAGGCCGTGCTCCCGGGCAAATTCGAGTTCTTCGTAGCCCCGACCAAACACGAAGGAGTCGCCGCCTTTCAGCCGCACCACGTGCCCGTAATGGCGGGCGTAGTGAACGATCAGCGGGTTAATATCCTCCTGCACGCAGGAATACGCGCCCCGCCGCTTCCCGACATACACCTTCAGGGCGTCGGGGCGGCAGTGCTCCAGCAGGTCCGGATGCACCAGGGCATCGTACATCACCACATCGGCCTGCGCCAGTGCCTTGATGCCTTTTACCGTGATCAGATCCGGGTCGCCGGGGCCGGCGCCTACGAGGGTCAGTTTCATGGGGTGTTGACTTTGGACAGTTGACGTTTGACGTTTGACTTTTTCCGGTCAAACGTCAAACGTCAAACGTCATGAATCATTAAGAATCCTTCGCAATCTCCAACTCCCGCAAAACCGGCGAGCCTTCCAGCATAATCTGGCGCTGGCGGTAGTCCAGTACGCCGGTCAGGAAGGCTTCGGCCTCGGTTACGAAAGCCCGCGCGAAGGTTTCGGTCGGTTCGTTTTTGTTGATCCGGAAAACCTGGGTTTTAAAGGCCCCTTCTTCCGTATGAAAACCCTGCTCACCCAGGAAGTTTTTGTCAAAATCGCTGACGATCCCGTGCTGGGTGTTGGTGGCTACATCCTTGCTCATCAGAACGGCCTTGGCTGCGGTGATGTACGAGCTGTAGCTGTGATAGATGGCGTCGGCCCAGCGGCTCTCCGCCAGTGCTTCCTTCGCCCAGCCGAGTTTTTCTTCGGCCTCGACCAGCGTCGTAGCAACCAGGTCGATCATCACGCCGGCGCACTCGCCCACGCCGATTTCCGTCACGAACGGTTCGGTATGGTCCCAGTCGATGTAATCATCCTGGGTCAGCGACTTCAGATCGGCTAGCGGCTTGAGCAAGGTGAAGAAGTAGTTTTTCCCCTGCCGGGCGTAGTAATCGCTGTAGTATTCGCCCTCCAGGGCGTTCGTTTCGTAATCGTGCAGCAGCCGGCGGAGGGATTCCGGGCCGCGCTTGGCCGGGATCTTGATGACCTTATCGGCGATGAGGCCTTCACCCTTGCCGTTAAAGCCGCCGCCGAGCAGGACCTGCAGGGCCGGAAGCACGTACGCTCCGTTCTTCAGCGAAGAACCGTGGTAACCGATATTGGCCACCGAATGCTGACCGCAGCCGTTCATGCAGCCGCTGATCTTGATTTTAATGTCGTTGTTGTAAATCAGCTCCGGGAAGTCCTGCCGCATCATCGTTTCCAGGGCCCGGGTGATGCCGTAGCTGCTGGAAATGGCCAGGTTACAGGTATCCGTACCCGGGCAGGTGGTGATGTCGGCGGTCGTATCGAAGCCGGGATCGGCCAGGCCCAGCCCCTTCAGGCCACTGTAGAGCGTCGGCAGGTGCTCCGGCCGTACGAAGCGGAGCAGGTAGCCCTGGTTGATGGTCACCCGAATTTCGTCGGCGGCGTACTGTTTCACGAGGCTGGCCAGCGCGCGGGCCGTATCTGAATGCATATCGCCCAGCAGGACGCGCAGCTGCACGGCATACCAGCCTTTCTGCTTCTGCTCGAAGACGTTCGTTTTGAGCCACTCGGCGTATCCGGGTTCGTCGGAAGCCGGTACTGGCTGATCGGAGGTAGTCGCCAGGAAAGCGCTGTAATCCGGGGTCAGGGCCGGGTCAATGGCATATGTTTTGTTTTTCAGGGCCAGCTGTTCGTCACTGACGCGCTTCAGCAGCTCGTCGCGGCCGATGTCCTGGAGCAGAAACTTCATGCGGGCCTTGTGGCGCCGGGTGCGTTCGCCGTAGCGGTCGAAAACGCGGATAACGCCTTCGATGAAGGGAATCGCCTGGTCCTCGGGCAGGAACTCATGGGCCAGTTCGGCCGAATAGGGCTGGGCGCCCAGGCCGCCGCCGATGAGCACCTTAAAGCCCCGCTGGCCGTTCTGCAGGCGCGGAATCAATCCTACGTCGTGCATGTAGCCATAGGCCGAATCCCGTTCGGAAGAGGATACCGAAATTTTGAATTTCCGGCCCATTTCCTGGCAGATCGGGTTCCGCAGAAAGTATTCAAAAATCGCCTGGGCGTGGGAGGTAATGTCAAACGGCTCTTCGGGGTCGATACCGGCCCGGGCTGAGCCCGTCACGTTCCGAACGGTATTTCCGCAGGCTTCCCGCAGCGTAATGCCGGCATCTTCGAGCTCCGCCCAGAGCTGGGGCGAGTCGGCGAGCTTGACGAAGTGGAGCTGGATGTCCTGGCGGGTAGTGGCGTGGAGGTTGCCCGTCGCGTACCGGTCCGAGAGGTCGGCGATCCGCACCAGCTGGTCGCTGGTGATCCGGCCGTGGGGCAGTTTGATGCGGATCATCTGCACGCCCGGCTGCCGCTGGCCGTAAACGCCCCGCGCGAGGCGGTACTTCCGGAAGGATTCGTCGGCTATGTCGCCGGAAGCAAAGCTGCCGATTTTACCGGACAGCTCCAGAATATCGCGTTGGGCCTGGGCACTGACCCGTTCGGAAAAGACGATGGACATAAGCTGAAATTATATAGTCGATAGATTTAATCAACTAATACCGTTTAACAAAAAGCCGTTTTGCGGCAATTTGTTTGATTGTTGTTAGTACAAATGTAACCGGCGGATGGTTCTTTCCCGCGCGAAATCAGGGCTACTTTTCTTTATATGCTATAACTCCTGGTTATTAATGGAGGGGATGTTTCACGCGGATTTGCGCGGATTATTGGCGCGGATTTATTTATGTTCCGCCTAAATCCGCGATAAAATCTGCGCAAATCCGCGTGAACTCAAACCGCCAGGGTCACGGGCACTACCGCTTTTTCCGTCACCGCCAGCAGATTCAGCATTTTCTGGGTCGCCTGGATGGCCGAAACGGTCTGGTCGGAGTCGAGGCCGCGGGTCTTGACTTCCTTGTGGTTGATATTCCAGGTGATTATGGTTTCGCAGAGGGCGTCGGTCTTCCCGCCGGGCGGAATCCGGACGGCATAATCCGTCAGCATCGGCAGCCGGAGTCCCTGCCGGGCGTAGATCTTCTTCAGCGCGTTCATGAACGCATCGTACTGCCCGTCGCCCTGGGCGTGTTCCTCGAAGGTTTCCTCACCAATCCGGACCTGCAGGGTCGCTGAGGGACGCAACCCGCGGGAGTGGTTCAGGACGTAATGGAGAATGACGACGTTCTCCGCCACGGCCGCGCTGTCCAGAACATCGGAGATGATGTAGGGAAGGTCCTCCCGCGTAACCATTTCCTTCCGGTCGCCGAGCTCGATGATCCGCTCGGTTACCTTCTTGAGGTCTTCGGGTGAAAGCTTCAGCCCCAGTTCCTGCAGGTTCTTTTCGATATTGGCCTTGCCGGAGGTTTTTCCCAGCGCGTACTTCCGTTTCCGCCCGAAGCGTTCGGGCATGAGGTCGTTGAAGTACAGGTTGTTTTTGTTATCGCCGTCGGCGTGAATGCCGGCCGTCTGGGTAAAGACGTTTTCGCCCACCACCGGCTTGTTAGCAGGAATCCGGAAGCCCGAGAAGGTTTCCACCAGCTTACTGACCGAATAAAGGGAGTGCTCGTTGACGGTCGTTTTCACCTCCGGCACAAAATCGTTCAGCACGGCAATGGCCGAGGCCAGGGGCGCGTTCCCGGCCCGTTCGCCCATGCCGTTGACGGTCACGTGCAGCCCGTGGGCGCCGGCCCGGACGGCTTCCAGCACGTTGGCGATACTGAGGTCGTAGTCGTTGTGGGCGTGAAAATCGAAGTGGGTGGTCGGGTACCGCTGGGTGAGGGTCCGGACAAACTGGTAGGTTTCCTGGGGTGTCAGCACACCCAGCGTATCGGGCAGCAGGACGCGCTCGATGGGTTGCAGGGTCAGAAAGTCCAGGAACTGCAGGACGTACTCCGGGGAGTTGCGCATGCCGTTGCTCCAGTCTTCCAGGTAGACATTGCAGCGGATGCCCTTGGACCGGGCCAGGGTAATGACCTGCTCGACTTCGGTAAAATGCTGGGCGGGGGTTTTGCGGAGCTGGTGGGTCAGGTGGTTGAGCGAGCCCTTGGTGAGCAGGTTCATCACCCGCGCGCCGGCCTCCAGCATCCAGTTGACGGAGGTATCGCCGTCCACAAAGGTCAGCACCTCGATCCGGTCGAGCAGACCGTTGTCGGCGGCCCAGTCCGTGATCTTCTTCACCGCCTGAAACTCCCCGTCCGATACCCGGGCCGAAGCCACTTCAATGCGGTCTACGTTCACTTCCTGCAGTAACAACTGGGCAATGGTCAGCTTCTCCGAAGCCGAAAACGACACTCCCGACGTCTGTTCGCCGTCGCGGAGGGTCGTGTCCATGATTTCTAGGGGGCGGGGCATAGGAATATAGGAATAGTGAATAGCGAATAGTGAATAGCGAATAGGGGAATGGGCTACTTGCGTTGGCCCTTATTCACAATTCACTATTCACTAATTCACTATTAATACGGTCTCGTCTCAGCAAACGCCGCAATCTCCTCCTTCATGGCCTGGAGGTAGTCGATGTCGTCGTAGCCGTTCATGAGGTTATGCTTTTTGTAGCCGTTGATGCTGAACGACTCCTGCTCGCCGGTGGCCAGGATGGTCACGGTCTGATCGGGCAGGTTGACTTCCAGCTCGGCCTTCGGGTCGGCTTCGATGGCTTCGAAAATCCGGACCAGAAACTCGGGGCTGACCTGCACCGGCAGGATGCCCACGTTCAGCGAGTTGTTCTTGAAAATATCGGCGAAAAAGCTCGAAATCACGCAGCGAAAGCCGTAGTCGTAGATGGCCCCGGCGGCGTGTTCGCGGCTGGAACCGCTGCCGAAGTTCTTGCCACCGACGAGGATTTTCCCGCTATAGATCGGATTGTTGAGGATGAAATCCGGTTTCGGGCTGCCGTCGGTATTGTACCGCCAGTCGCGGAACAGGTTATCGCCGAAGCCCTTGCGCTCGGTGGCTTTCAGGAACCGCGCCGGGATAATCTGGTCGGTATCGACGTTCTCGATCGGCATCGGCACCGCCGAACTGCGTAGTATGGTGAATGAATCGTAAGCCATAATTGGAATTAAGAATGAAGAATGAAGAATGAAGAATAAGGACAGATGGCAGGATGCCGCGGAGCTTATTCTTCACTCTTCATTCTTAATTATTCATTGATTAACTCGCGGGGATCCGTAACCACCCCCATAACCGCCGCAGCCGCCGCCACATAGGGGCTGGCGAGGAGGGTGCGGGCGCCGGGGCCCTGCCGACCTTCGAAGTTGCGGTTTGAGGTGCTGACGGCGTATTTGCCGGCCGGGATCTTATCGTCGTTCATGGCGAGGCAGGCCGAGCAGCCGGGCTGCCGGAGCTCGAAGCCGGCTTCCTGGAGGATGTCCAGAATGCCTTCGTCGCGGATCTGCTTTTCGACGATGTGCGAACCCGGAACGAGCCAGGCCGTGACGTTATCGGCTTTTTTCCGGCCTTTCACCAGCGAGGCGAACGCCCGGAAGTCTTCGATGCGGCCGTTGGTGCAGCTGCCCAGGAAGACGTAGTCGATGGGTTTGCCCACGATGGATTCCTGCTCGGCAAAGCCCATGTACTGCAGGGATTTGGCGTAGGAAGCCGCGCCGTCGAGCACCTGATCGGCCGTCGGGATGGGCTTCGAAATGCCCGTTCCCAGGCCCGGGTTGGTGCCGTAGGTGATCTGCGGTTCGATGGCAGCGGCATCGTAGCTGTATTCCAGGTCGAACGTGGCGCCCTCGTCGGTTTTCAGCGTCTGCCAGTAAGCCATTGCCTTGTCCCAGGCTTCCCCTTTGGGCGCCTGTTCGCGGCCGTTGAGGTAGGTAAAGGTCTTTTCGTCCGGGGCGATGATCCCGCCGCGGGCGCCCATTTCGATGCTCATGTTGCAGACCGTCATCCGGCCTTCCATACTCATGTTCTCGAAGACCTCCCCGGCGTACTCGACGAAGTAACCCGTCGCGCCGCTGGCTGAAATCTGGGCAATGATGAAGAGAATGACGTCTTTGGGCAGCACGCCTTTCTGCAGCTTTCCGTTGATGGAGATCCGCATTTTCTTCGGCTTGGGCTGCATGATGCACTGGGAGGAGAGCACCATTTCCACTTCCGAGGTACCGATCCCGAAAGCGATGGCTCCGAAGGCGCCGTGGGTGGAGGTGTGGGAGTCGCCGCAGACGATGGTCATGCCCGGCAGGGTGATGCCGTTTTCCGGTCCGATGACGTGGACGATGCCGTTTTTGGCGTGGCCCAGGCCCCAGTGGGAGATGCCGTACTTGGCCGAATTCCGGGCCAGGGCGTCGAGCTGGTTGGCCGAGAGCGGGTCCTCGACGGGCAGGTGCTGGTTGATGGTCGGGGTGTTATGGTCCGCCGTAGCGAAGGTCCGGCCGGGGAACATGACACCGATGCCGCGGCTTTCGAGGCCCAGGAAGGCAACGGGGCTGGTGACTTCGTGGATAAAGTGCCGGTCGATGAACAGGATGTCCGGTCCGTCGGCGATCTTCCGCACCACGTGGGCGTCCCAGACCTTATCGAACAGGGTTTGAGGGGTATTCATAGGATACAGGTAAAGTCGTATGGCAAAGGTGCGCATTTGCCCCGCAACCCGCATCCCGCTAGGCGTTCAGGTAATAGCGATTTTGGTTCAGAGGGGGTTTTTGGGTGGGAAACGGTATTGGGAATAGCGGTTTGCTGCTTTGTTTATGTATCGATTGTTACCACAAATGTTTATGTGGAGAATCAAACTCTCCTCAACAATTCTGAGCACTGAACAGACTAGTAATCTCCAACTTTTGCCAAACCAATATAATTGGACGTTATTCTTTCGTTTATTGGTACTTAAGTACTTAATTATTTAGTTCAGTTCTAAGGCTGTCAAAAATATCATGAACTGAGTAGCTATCATTTGGTGGCTCGTAACTACTTACTTTTATCTTATCATTCCAATTATAATCCTCTTCCTGTCTGGCTCTATATTCTTCATATGCTATCATTCGTTCTTCAATATCCTCCTGGATATTATCGTAATTAATTCCAAGTTTGTCTCCTAAAGTCTTGATTTGATGAAGAATATCTGCTAAATAGTATTCCTCAGTATTTGAAGATTCATCTTGCATTATTTCTTCGATATTATTTAAGAAATCAAAATCTGATTCAATAAACTCTTGATATTCCTTAGGAAATAATTTCTTAAATCTTTCAAAATCTTGAATATGTTGAAGGGAAGCGATGTTATTTGAAAAATTTTTAATTATTATACTTTTGTTGAAAGTGCATTCATCCTTAAACTGTTCTAAAAGGTTGATGTAACATTCAAGATCATCTCCAGTCAAATCATTTGGTTCAATAATTTTTTGAAATTTTTTAAGTATAAACTGTTTAATTTTTGGGGATTCATCACTTAAAGATTCTTTAATAATTTCATTGATTTTGGTATAATCGGAATATTCTAATTTGCGCCAATATAAATTAGCTACTTCTTTATAAGTTACATTTGATATTATTGAAGAGTTTAAAAAATCAAAATCATTTAATAGTTTGTTTATAAAAACTTCTTTGAGTCTTTCCTTAAGAAGTATTTTGTTTTTTCTTTTAATTGTTTTATCATGTATGTGATAATACTCCTCAGTTGAAAATATTCTAAATAGTTGGTTAAAATAGATTGCAGAATTTATTAGATCTTCAATGTAGTCTGGAAGATCTTTAAAATAATTAACTAAAAAATCTTGAACAGATGGATTTTGGTAGTCAACGGCAAACTTATTTGTTGAGTCTTTTTTTATACTAACAAAAGTATTTTCTAATTCACGAATTGATTTTTTAAAATCAATTTCACTATAAGAAATTTCATATTTCCTTGAGAAGGTTTTGGCGAAATTTTGAATAAGTTGTTTGAGATCATCAATAAGTATAGGAGCACCTGCCGTTAGAAGGTTAGCTAAAACACATTGCGAAAATCTTGAAATTTGGTTTTCATACACGTGTTTCCATATACTTTCAGGATAATTTAAAAAATCAATAAATTTTATTGAAAATTCATCTGGTTTAATATTTTGCCAGATGTCAGGATGAGTAATTGTCTCTATAACCCTAGGGTTAAAATTTGAATGTTCTATTATTGTAGCGTATGTTTTCTTTTCTAAAATATCTGTTAAGTGCTGTTCGCTTAATTTAGCGAAAAATAAATGATTATATAAAATTTTAGCTCTAACAAGTTTTGTGTATTGTGAAAGGTCAATTACACATTTTGCAAATTCAAGTGAAGGATTTTCAAAAATGTCATAACGAAGCTTGGCTTGAGCAAGAATATATTCTCTTGTTGTTAGAATTAAAACTTTATCATTTGATTTATTAATTTTTTCAATAAATCGAACAATTCTTTGTTCTTCGTTATTGCTAAGTTTCTTTTCAAGAAAGTTTCTGCCTAAAAAATCGTCAAATAAAAATATTTGCTTTGTGGCTTCCTTGTATGAAGCATAGCCTTCACTTATTGAGTCAGAGAGAAAAATAAATTCATCAAAACCGTTAGCTAAAAAATGGTAGACCAAGATTCTAGCTAAAGTTGTTTTGCCAATTCCTGGCAATCCTGAAATAATTAAGTACTTCTTTTCTTTTATTATTTCTAATGATTGATAAAAACTATTGTTTTCAACATAAACTCTAATAGTTTCCTTTATCTTTTCTTCTTCAAAACTCGATTGATTATAAATTTTGCTGTGTATTATTCGTTCAAGAATATTTGTGCTTGAAAGCCATAATTTGAAATGTAGTTTTTCTATTTCTGGGAAGCTCCCTAATAAGTTATTTAAATCGTCTCTTCCAAAAATGTCTAAAGGGGATTTTATAAATGGAATTAATAATGAAATAATTTCATCCTTTTGATTCGGGGTTAGGCCGACTGATGTAACTAGGATATATCTAATAGGGTTTAACTTAGCTACCTTTGGTATTTCTTCTTTTAACTTATTATAAAGTGAATGAAAGTCTTTGTATCTCTTGCATTGAATTATTAATTTATCTTTTGGATTGAAGGAGTGCCGCAGGTCAATGCCTGAATCACGTCCACTTGTAAATGATTCAAGATGAATCTTTAGATGCTTTTGAAGGAGGTCTCTAGAAAGATCTTCAAATTCTGGTGGAGATAAATTTAGAAAATTATAGTCGGGCATTATTTGTCCTTATTTTTCGTTTATAATTTTTTGTTTTCGATTATCCTAAAATGTCCTTTAATTGATACCGCTTGTCGGTGTATCTTGAGTTGAAAATTGTCAGCCTGAACCAATGTTGACCGAAGTTTTAACAGTTTATAATTAGGTTACAAATCAGCTTTATAAGTCCACTAGAACCGAAATCAAATACCGAAAAAATTGGACATATACTTATTGTATGCCATATTACCAGATCGCATGCTAGGCGTTTATACTTATAATTTCACAAGCCATTGCAAACCTGTCAAAAGCCTGAAATTTAACATTACAAGAAAACTATGGAAAAGTTCATAGTTTTGGATTTTGTCAATGTCACTATTTAAATTTTTAAATGATTCTCCATAGAATTCATTCGTATTGGTAATTTCAATGATTTGTTTAATAAAATTAATTATGAATTGTTTATTGTTTTTGTAACTATTTATTTCCTTATTGTTGCCAATAATATCTAATTCATTCAATAGGTCTACATTTTCAATCCTTTTTGGTTCACTACATGCAATAGAATGTGTTCCTGCTTTGATATAAGTGTTTCTATTATGACCATTTAAGTCCGAAGATCTTTTAAAATTTGAATTTGATATTATTTTTCCACTAATTTTCAATGTAACAAGCTCATTTATATCGTGTACGGCAGGGGATGCATATAATAAGAGAATCTTAGAAGTAAACTTTGAATCAATTTGAGTCAATAAATCATGCTGCTCCTTATAAATGTTGTAGCGAAAATATGGTTCATTCCAATGTGTCCATTCACTTCCGGTTGACTTCGTAATGAATTCAGGCTTTTTATATTGGAACAAAATGTTAGCCTTCATGTCAGGAAGGTGGCTAATTTCTGTTTCCAAAGAACGCTCCATTTCATCAGCAATTTCGCTTAAACTAACTCCATGAAATGGATGAAAGAACCAAAAGGGAAAGCCAAATCTTTTCCAAAGACTTCTATTTCTTGAAAATGCGGCTGAGTCAAAACCCAAGCTGCCTTCTTGAACTTGTCCTAAAGGAAAAAAGATTGAACTTACTCTATCAAGTTCAGTATTGAAATAGTTTTCGTATGTTTTTTCTTCAAATGTAGCTCTCACTTTTATGGTGTTAATTGCATGGCATTTAGCTATCAATATAAGGAAAGCTTTGCAATACTTTTTGTGTTTAGTTGTAATTTTATAATACTTTACTGTATGATAGATTTTCTAATGCTATGTTACTAAAATCAACCAAAAGTGTTCGTGCTATGGTCTAACATGCCTTAGAAAGTTGTCAAACTTTTCAAGGTCTGTTGCCTACCAGCTCATAGCAGACATCTATATTCACGCTCCTCCACTGTAACAATACTTACTCCCAAACCACCCCCACCTTCCCCCTCGTCCGCATCCCCTCAATATACCGAATTGCATCCGGAAGTTCTGTAAAGGCATACGTCTTTTCCAGGAGAACCCGAAGTTTCCCTTCCTGCATCAGCCGGGCCAGGGTCTCTAGATCGCGGGTGTTGGCCTTGGCCGTAAACGAAATGAGCGGGAAGCGCCGGATTTTTACTTGTAAGTTAAGCTTCGCAAACTGCCCGAGGGTGGTGAACCCCACAACAACCCCGCGCCGGCCCATGCGGAGGTAATCGGGGCCGGTCAGGTTGCCGTTGGTATCCAGGATGAGGTCGTAGCGGCCCCGGTGCTGGTGGATGTCTTCCTGGTCGTAGGCAATCACCTGGTCTGCCCCGAAGGATCGGACAAAGTCCGCGTTCCGCGCCGAGCAGACCGCCGTGACGGTCGCCCCGAGCGCTTTCGCGAGTTGCACCGCCAGATGCCCCACGCCCCCGGACGAGCCGTTGATCAGCACCGATTCGCCCGCCCGGAGCTTGCCGTGCTCGACGAGCGCCTGCAGGGCCGTGACGCCCGCGATGGGCATGGCCGCCATCTCGGCAAAACCCGCTCCGTCCGGCATCTTCCCGCACTTCTCCGCCGGGGCACAGACATATTCCGCAAAGGCCGCATGCAGCGCCTCGCCGAATACCCGGTCGCCCACGCGGAAATGCGTCACCCCGCTGCCCACCGCTTCGACTACGCCCGCAAAGTCGGCCCCAAGGATGGGGTAGGCCGGTTTGAAGAGCCCGAAAGCCAGGCGGGATAGCTTCGGTTCCCCGCGCAGAATGTGCCAGTCGGCCGGATTGACCGAATTCGCCCGAACGCGGACCAGAACATGCCCCTCCCGGACCGCCGGCTTTTCGACTTCCGCCAGCCGAAGGACTTCCGGGCCTCCGTAGGTTGTTTTCGTAAAGGCTTTCATCGGGGCAGGATTGGCGCGTTTCAGGGGTAGGGTAGGAGCGGGCTAAACTAACCGTTTTTATGGAAAAAGGGTCATTCCTTTTTTCTCGACTTCGTAATCGGTCAAAATAGGGCGTTGAATCGCTCACTACGCTCCTTCCAGCGGAAGGCTTCGGAAACCCATCAGACCCGCAACACCCCCCGAAACCCGCGTGCGGCGTAGTACGATTGCGCTCCGTTGTGGTAGATGAACGTCCGGCCGTAGCGCCAGTCGCCGAAGAGGGCGCCGCCGCGTTGCCGGATGTCGGCGGGCGTCTGCACCCAACTTGAGGTTTTGGCGTCGAAGGTGCCCAACTGCTGCAGCGCCCGGTACTCCTCTTCCATCAGGAGCGTAATGCCCATGGCCTCGGCCATCTCGACGGCACTGCTGGCGGGTTTAGCTTCTTTCCGGGACTCCAGTGCTTCCCGGTCGTAGCACAGGCTCCGACGTCCGTTGGGAGTTTCTGCCGCGCAGTCGACAAAGAGGTACTCGCCAGTCCGGCTGTCCTGTCCGACCACATCCGGCTCCCCGCCCGTGCGTTCCATTTCGTGCAGCGACCAGAGTTTTTCGGGACTGGCCTCCAGCCTTTGCTGCACATCGGCCCAGGCAAGTCCGACATGGCGATTCCGGTTTTTCTCAAAACGGCTTTGCAGAGCGCTCAGCAGGGCTTGGCGCTGTTCGGGGGAAAGCGGATTCTCCAGGATCATGTTGGTTAGGGATTAGGCTTTATGGTTTTAGGGTTACGGTTCAAAGGCCTAAGGAATGAATTTTTAACCAGGGCTCCGCCAATAACGATAAACCCTAAACGCTAAACCTTAAACCGGATCAAACGTACCAATTTGCCAGAGGACTCCCGAAGGATCGTGGACAAAACACTCCCGGCCCTAGCGGTAAGTCCGGACCGGCCGCTGGAGATAGCGCGCGCTTGCATGGATCAGCGATCGATGGTTGGTGTTGGTCGGCCAGGCACGAGGCTAAAGCCGGTAACCGGGACCTGTATACGCCTTTGGCAAGTAAGACACTTTTGGGCAAATAACAAACGGCGGTTACCCCACCAACACCGCTATCCAGTCGCGTTTTCTTAAGCTTCGTCCCGGATTTCTAAGCTTCACTCCCGTTCGTATGCCGGCCACCCGGGGCTGCGGTAGTTTTGTGGTGTTCAATCGATTATCCACAAGATCACCAATGCCATGTACCAATCTGTACCCAAAAAACGGCTCTCGCTTTCGGTCCTGACGGGCCTGCTCCTGGGCCTCTCGGCCTGCCACAATCCGGAAGTCGTCATTCCCGACCGCCTCGCCGACGAGCAGAAAGTAGACGTCGGCGGCTACCCGATCACCGCCCGCCTGACGGGCCAGGGTCCCGCCACCATCATCCTGTTTTCCGGCGCCGACACCCCGCTGGCTTACTGGGAGAAAGTCCAGAATCCGGCTTCGGCCACGGCCCGCGTGCTGGCCTACGATCGGGGTGGCTACCGGGATTCGCACCTGCCGGACGGCCCCCGCGACGGAATTACCATCGTACGGGAACTCCGCCGCCTCCTGGACAAAAAAGCCCTGCGCCCGCCCTATATCCTGGTGGCGCATTCGCTGGGTGGAGCCTACGCCCAGTTGTTTGCCGCGCTGCATCCCAACGAGGTCAAAGGGGTGGTCATGGCCGACTGTACGCCCGATAAGGACCTGGAGCTGACGGCCAGGCTGCCGAAGCTGCTCTACCCTAAGTTCAATTATGCGGGTACGAAGGCCGAGTTCAAGGCCATGGCCGAAACGGTAGACCAGATCCGCTTTACCGGCGGGCTGCCCGATCTGCCCCTGGTGGTCATCACCAACACCAAACTCGCCTCCAACGAGAACACCAAGAGCAAGGAGGAGGATTACCGGCAGCAGGCCCGGTGGCTGGAAGGCAAAACCAGGGCGGCCCAGTGGAAAACCGACAAAGGCCATCTGGTACCTGTCTACGACCCGGCCATCATCCTCAAAGCCATTCAACAAGTCAATCAGTAACCCAATTTTTTAACTCCAACTATAAATTACCATGAAAAAAGTAAGTTTACTGCTGGCCCTTGCTCTGGGAGTTCAGGTCGGCCAAGCCCAAATGCGGTCCAACAACGGCTTTTCAGCAGCCAGCGTACAACTGGGTGTCTTCAAGTGGAAAAGCCAGGATATGGCCACGCTGAAAGTAGGGTACGACCGCGGGCACTTTGGGATTAACGGCGATTACACCTTCGCATATTCCGAGAAGAACCGCAGTCTGGACGGGTCCATGGATCAATACCGGGCCATGATCGGCTTTATCAACGGACGGGTTTATTCCGGTCAGGGACGCGGGCTGTTCGCCGAAGTGGGCGCCGGAGGTACGTTTAACCGCCTGAAAACCATCTTTGAAGGCGAGGTAGCCGTCAAGAAAGCAGGTTTTGTTCCCCTGGTGAACGCCGGGCTGGGTTACCGACTGGGCTTCAAACCGAAAGGCCTGTACGGCGAAATCGGGGTACGCTCGACCATGGCGCTGGACGACCAGCACCTGTACACGACGGCGGAGAAGCCCCAGGGCAGCCAGGACAAGTTCCACACCTACCACTCGTTTTACACCCGGAAGTTTGCCAAAATGCTTCAGCCTTCGCTGAGTATCGGCTACTCCTTCTAAGGCATCCGGTGCAGAATACAGGCTTCACAACCAGGCGGCTTCGGTTCGGGGCCAAGCGGTTGTGCAGCCTTTTTCCTATTCGCAAAGGGCCCCTCGGTGGCTGCCTGACAGGAGATACCCTGCGCAAGGTTCCTTTTTATTTCATTACCTGTCGGTCCCGGCTGAGGACCGGCCAGACAAATTCCTTATGAATCAACTGCTTCGGCGAATGGGCCTGGCCCTGGGTCTGAGCCTGGGCTACACCCTGTTTATCCAACTGCTGGTGTGGCGTCATCCTTTGGAGGAGGGACCCGTGCTGCTGCTGACGATGGGCGTGCGGACGGTTTTCTTTCTGGGGCTCGACGCGCTCTACCGCCTGCTGGTCCGGCGGTGGCAGCTCCGGGTCGATGCCCACCACATTCCGTTCCCCCGATACATCGCGGCCCTGCTGCTGTTTATGACCACCAGTCTGGCCTACGCCTTCCTGCTCTACGGGCTCTACCGCAGCTGGCAGCAGCAGGACTGGCGGGCCAGCCTGCAGTTCGACCACCAGCAGCGGATCATGTATTTTCTGGAGATCGTGCTGTCGGGTATTTACTTCCTGGTCCGTTGTTTTTTCGACGCCCTCGATCAGCTCCTGCGCGCCTCGCTGGCCGTGGAACGCTACCAGCGGGAGAAAACCCAGGCCCACCTGGATACGCTCAAAAGCCAGATCAGCCCCCACTTTCTCTTCAACAGTCTCAACGCCCTGTCCTCGCTGATCCATACCGACGAGGAAAAAGCGGTTCGGTTCGTGGACGAACTGGCCATTATCTTCCGGTACGTGCTCAATAACAAGGACAAGGAGCTGGTCCCGCTCCGGGCCGAAATCGATTTTCTGAACGCGTATCTCTACCTGCTTAAAATCCGGTTCCGCGACAACCTGCAGGTGCAGATGCGCATTCCGGCGCAGTACCTGACGGCCTCTATTCCGCCGCTGACCCTCCAATTGCTGATCGAGAACGCCATCAAGCATAATATTGTCTCGAAAGATGAGCCCCTTCTGGTGGAGGTCGATGCCCGAAACGGCTATCTGACCGTTCGCAACAACCTGCAGCTGCGGGAAAAAAGCCAGTCCACGACCGGCGTCGGGCTGAAGAACATCCGGCAGCGCTACGATTACCTGACCGACCAGCCCGTCAACATCCTGCAGACCCAGTCGGAATTTGTGGCCCATGTTCCCTTATTATTCACCCAGGAGGAAGTGACCCATGACTAACTCAGCCCATTTTCTGGCCTTGCCGCCCCGGCGGCTCCGCTTTTTTCTGGTCGTGGCGGCGGTCTTTCTCTTTAGCCTGACCTTTTATATTTCGGAAGAGCCCGCCATCGGGTTCGATCTCTTCAGCCTGCTGGAAATCCTGATCGTTTTCGGGCATTATTTTCTCTTTGCCAACGGCCTGGGGCCGATCCGGGCCTTTTTCGACCGGCTCTTTCCCCGGAACACCCGGTCGGCTTACCGGTATGGGCTGGAAGTGCTGGCGGTGCTGGCCTGGCACCTGGCGCTGGTCACCCTGCTGATGAGCCTGCCGATCCTGCTTTTCATGACCCGGCAGGTGCCGAATCCGGTGATCAGCCGGCCGGAGGTGGTGGGGCTGATGTTCATTCATCTTTACAGCTTTACGACCCTGGTCGGGCTGCTGATGTACCTGATGGTGACGGCCTACTACACCTTTCTGACGGCTTACCAGACGGCCCAGAAAGCGGAGCGCCTGAAGCGGGAGAACGTGCAGGAGATGTTCGAGACGCTGAAGAATCAGGTCAATCCGCACTTTCTTTTCAACAGCCTGAATGTGTTGTCGGTCCTGATTTACCGGGATAAGGACCAGGCCTCGCGCTTTGTCGACGAACTTTCGCTGGTGTACCGCTACGTGCTGGATCACAAAGACAAGGAGCTGGTGGCCCTGGCCCGGGAGCTGACGTTTATGGAGGCCTACGCCCACCTGCTGCTGGTGCGGTACGGAGAGACCCTGGAAATCGAGCTGCCCCGCCCGGAAGCGGCCGAGGCCCTGCCGTATTACCTGCCCCCGCTGACGCTGCAGATGCTGACCGACAATGCCTTAAAGCATAACGTTGCCACCCGCGAAACGCCCCTGCGGCTGGTGGTGCAGATCCTGCCGGAAGGCGTGCTGGCGATCAGTAACCGTTACCAGCCCCGCTCGGTGGTGGACGAAAACCTGTCGGGCCGGCTGGCCTACCTGGCCAATCGCTACCGTTTTCTGACCGACAAACCCCTGGAGCACGGGCAGCAGGACGGCGCATTCACCGTCCGGCTCCCGCTGCTGGAACTGGAATAAACGCCTCTAACCAACTTTCCCTTGATTCATGGACGTACTCATTATCGAAGACGAGGAAATTGCCGCCGAAAAGCTGGCGATGCTGATCGAACGCTACGACCCCGGCATCCGGATTGTCGGGGCGCTGGACTCGGTCAAAAACGCCCTGCGCTGGCTGAGCGTTAATCCCCGGCCGGACCTGCTTTTTCTGGACATCTACCTGTCGGACGGACTCAGCTTTGAGATCTTTCAGAAAATGGAGGTCAACGTACCGGTCATTTTCACGACGGCCTATAACGAATACGCCATCAAAGCCTTTGAGCTCAACAGCATCGACTACCTGCTCAAGCCCATCCGGCCGGATGACATCCGCAAGAGCCTGGATAAGTTCAAGGCCGTGCGTCAGGAATACACCCGCCACAGCCAGCGGATCGACTACGAGCAGCTGCTCAACGCGGTCGTCAGCCGCCAGAAGACCTACAAGGAACGCTTTATGGTCCGGGTGGGGGAAAAGATCAGCTCCATTCCCACCGAGCAGATTGCCTATTTCTACGCCGTGGAGAAACTCGTGCTGCTCGTAACGCACGAAAACCGCCAGCTACCGGTGGACTACACCCTGGAGGAACTGGCCGATCTGCTGGACCCCCGCCTGTTTTTCCGGGCCAACCGCCAGTACGTCATTAACATCCGGGCCATTGAGGGCATGTACGCCTACAGCAACAGCCGGATCCGGGTTACGCTGCGGCCCAAGGAACCCAAGGAGCTGGTCATCAGCAACGAGAAAGTCGGCCCGTTCCGGCAATGGCTCGATCGATGAGCCGCCGTTTCGTCGTGAAATCTTAAGCCTGACTCCGGGTTTCTTGCGGTTCACGCCCGTTGCTTTTCGCCCCGCTCCGGCCCGATTTAGCTTTGCTCATCATTCACCAATTACTAAATGAACACGATGATGAGTCAAAAGACTTCTTTGCTTTCCGGGCTGGGTTTCAGCCTGATGGTTTCTTTGCTGGGACTGGGATCCTGCCAGAAACACGAAATCGACCTGGCGCCGATGGTCACGGAGGAAAAAGTGACCGTAGCCGGTCACAAGCTGCAGACCCGGCTGGCGGGCATGGGCAGCCCGACGGTGGTGCTGCTCTCGGGCGCTGAATCCCCACTAACCCTCTGGCGTCAGGTCCAGGACGGAGCCGCCGCCAAAACCCGGGTGCTGGCCTATGACCGGGCGGGTTACGGGCAGTCGGATCCGGTAACCGGGCCTCGGGACGGCGAAACGGTGGTGGCCGAGCTGCGGCAACTGCTTACCCAGAAAGGCATCAAGGCCCCCTACGTTCTGGTAGCCCATTCGCTGGGTGGCCCCTTCGCCCAGTTGTGCGCCGCCCGTTACAAAAGTGAGGTCAAGGGCGTGGTGCTGGTCGACTGCCCCTCGGACGAAGAGCTGGAATTCACCGGGCAACTGCCTGAGGACCTGTTCGATCAGGTATTTGGCGGACTCACCTATTCCGGCACCCGGGGCGAGCTGAAGGCCATCGGCCAGACGATGCGGCAAATCCAAAGCCGGCAGGGCCTGCCCGATGTTCCGCTGATCGTGATCACCAACACCCGGCCCGAAGAAGGCGAGACGCCGGCCGATAAGCAACTGGACTGGGAAGCCCAGGCCCAGTGGCTCCGCGGAAAGTCCAAAGCGCAGCAGTGGCGGACCGATAAAGGCCATATGGTGCCCCAGGCGGAACCTTCCCTGATTATCCGGGCCATTCAGGAGCTTAGCCGCTAGGCGGATGCCCTTCGACCCCTACCCCGATGCCTTCCGGCGGTCATCCCCCGAATCCTGGGTTCGGGGGATTTCTTTTTGGCGGCCTGTTTCGCAGAAACCAGGTAAGCGAATTTCGGCGGCTCCACGGATCGGATTGGGTAGCCTTTTCTTAAGCTTCACGCCGCTTCCCTGAACCTTGGGACTCATTTATTCCCGCCAGAATAGCCGGCTGGGTAGGGTTGGCGCATCATTTAAACCGCCACTAGCCGTGAAAAACGCGATTTTAGGATTTCTTTTTTATCTGTTGAGCCAGGCCGTTCAGGCCCAGTCCGGGAAACCGGCCCACGTACCCGGAAACTGGAGCGGGGAGATCAAACTGCCGGGCCGCGCCCTCCGGATCGGTCTGGAATGGGCCGGTCCGCTGATCCGGTTTCACAGCCTGGACCAGAACATGTTTGATATCGAGGCCCGGCAGGAAACCCAAGCGGGCGATACGCTCCGCCTGCAACTGCCTTCGCTGCGGGCAAGCTTTCTGCTGGTGCCGTCGGATTCCCTGCTGACGGGTTACTACCAGCAGGGGAACGCCCGCTTCCCGGTCCACCTGGCCCGGCAGACCACGCCCTTCCAAAAACCGGTCCGTCCGCAGGAGCCGAACTTTCCGCTGCCTTACCTGAGCCAGGACGTGCGCTACCAGAACGAGGCGGCGGGCGTTCAGCTGGCGGGCACCTTTACCCGTCCGGGGGCCGCGGGGCGGTATCCCGCCGTGATTCTGGTGCCGGGTTCGGGCCCGAACGAGCGCAACGCCCACATTTTCGGGCACAAGGTCTTTCTGGTCCTGGCCGATTACCTCACGCGGCAGGGTTTCGCCGTGCTGCGGTCGGATGACCGGGGCGTGGGCGAGTCGGAGGGGACGTTTGCGGAAGCGACGCTATCGGATCTGGCCTCGGACGTGGGCGCTGCGGCCCGCTTTCTGAAAGGGCGTGCGGATGTCAACCCCCGGCAGATTTATGTGCTAGGACACAGTCTGGGCGCGGAAATCGGGGGGCTGGCGGCCCTGAAATACCCGGAAATCAAGGCGCTGGTGCTGCTGGCGGGGGCGGCCGAGCCCCTGACGGAAACCATTTTCAGGCAGACCCGGACGATCTACGCCCAGCAGGGACTGTCCGAGAAGGCAATTTCGGTCAACTAACGCGTGCTGCAGGCCGTTTTCGAGGCGGTGTCTGCGCAGGCGGACAATGCCCTGGCGCAAAAGGCCATCCAGGAAGCCTTCGCGAACCTGGAACCCGAGGTGGAGGCCTTGAGTCCCGAGGAACGAACCGCCCTGGAATTATCGCTTCCCCTGGAGGCCGGTCAATTCGGGCATTTTCTGGGGAAAGCTATGCGGTATGATCTTTTTTACGATCCGCTGCAGACCCTGGCCCAGCTCCGGATACCGGTATTAGCCCTGCAGGGGAACCGGGATGTGCAGGTTGCTGCCGACAATGTGGGGCGTATCCGCACTTACCTGCGCCATCCCCGCTCACAGGCCGAGCTGCTGGAGGGGAAAAACCACCTGTTTCAGACCTGCCAGGCCTGTACGGTTGAAGAATACCAGGAGCTGAGCCAGACCATGGCCGAAGAAGTGCTCCAGCAGATCAGCCGCTGGCTGGCTACAGTTCGGTAAAACGCCCGGTTGAACGGCTTGTCTTCGGCCCGGCGGGAAACGCTGGCCGGGCAAGCCGTTCACACGCTTTAGCCAACGGGAACCGCTGCCAGCTTCCGCATTCGTTTCGGGCCGTACCAGAGCCAGAAGCCGGTGATGGTAAACGTCAGCAGGGCCAGGCCCATGATGCTGGTATACATCACCTTGATGGGTTCACTGGTGGTGCCGAAATAGTAATCGAGAATGGAGCCATCGTGGAGTTTCTCGATGAAATCCGAGCGGCGCCTTTCGACATGCAGCACCTTACCGGTCGCGCCGTCGAGCTGAATGCCCCAGAAGTCGTCCACGAACACAAACTTAACCATGCCTTTGTCCTTGCGGATGTCGATCCGGTCCAGCTCCAGGGAAAGGGCCGGTGACACCGCCTCGTGCAGGGCGGAGCAGGCCAGGGTGTGGAGGCTGTCCATGGGCAGCCAGGTTTTCAGATCCGTGGAGGTGCCCTGGTAGGATTTGGGCGCTATCGTGCCGCCGCTATGTTTCTTCCAGCCCAGCAGGAGCCCGGTCACGGACATCAGGAAGAAGAAGGCGAAAAGGCAGGCGCCCGTCGCCCGGTGAATTTTCCGGGAGATCCGGAGCAGGTTCGCCTGCCGCTGCCGGGTCGTTCTTTCGGTTAGGGTTTGGGGCATATTGGTTAAAGAGTCAGCAGGCCATCGCGCTTGGGCGTGGTTCCGTACTGGGCTTTATAAGCTTTGATAAAGTGTGAAACGCTCTCGTAGCCAATTTCCATGCTTACTTCCGAGACGTTCATCTCCGTATTCCGAAGCAGAAAATGCGCGTGTTCTAACCGTTTGCGGCGAATCCAGTTGCCGGGCGAGGTGCGGAAGTGGGCCTCGAAATCCCGTTTGAAGGCCGACAGGCTCCGCCCCGACAACCGGGCCAGCTCGTTCATGGTCAGAGGCTTGAGCAAATAGGTGTTCATCAGGTAGTCGAGGTCGGTTTTCTGGCCCTGGAAGATTTGCCAGAGGATGGACCGCAGCTGTCCGGAGCTGTCCAGTTCGAGCAGGTGCAGCAACAGCTCCTGAAACTTAAGCCGTAGAAGCTCGTTCAGATACGGCGTTTTAACCCGAAAATACGGCAGCAGCGACTCGATGAAGGTCGTAAAGGTGGGGGAGGTAGTCAGGGCCAGGATCGGCTCGGCGGAGGGATCCGTGGGCCCGGGCCGGACGTCGCGGAAGATGGCCAGGTGCTGGCTGACGAATTCCTTGAGCAGTTTTTCGGGGAAGAAGAAAACCAGGCTCCGGTACGAGGCGTCCAGCGATTCGTTCATGGAATAGCAGCCGCGCTGAAAAAACAGAATATGGCCTTCTCGGACGTGGAGGTCCTGGCTGGGCGAGGCAAACTTCTTTTCGCCCCGGAGCACGTACACGACGGCATATTCCTCGAAGAAGACCTCGTTCCGCTCGGGGTAGACGTCGCTGCGGTAGGCCACGAAGGTCATGTCCTGGATCTGCAGCGACTGAAAGGTGCCGGGGTTGATGGAGGAAGGGACGCGGAGCATGGTTGGTAAGATACGCCATATCTTAGAGATATGGCGTATCTGAGGGGCGGGATAGCTACTTTTTTCCGGGAAGCATGACCTGTTCCCGCCGCATTTCCCCGACCAGCAGTTCCACCACTTGTCCGTAGCTCTGCACCCCGCTGGCCTGGCCGTTCAGCTTCAGAAAACGGTCGTAAAGCCAGCCCGTCGTCACCGCCTGGATGGGCAGGTAGTAGCGCTGCCAGAACCGGATTTCCGCCGCCCGTTCCTGCATAATGGCCGGGTCGACCCGGGCCAAGAGGCGTTCGTAGGCGACCGGATCGACCAGCGCGATGGTCTCCAGGGTGTAAAACAGCATGCCGTAGAAACCGGCGTAGCGGAACAGCGGGTCGGGGTGGTGGCGACAGGCCAAGTAACCGAGATAGTTGGCTTCCTCCTCGGAGGCGTAGCCCAGCTGGTGGGCCATTTCGTGGGTGATCACAAAAGGGAGCCGCTGGGGATGGACGTAGGGATTGACCACGCCCTCGCCCGTGAGCGGTAGATAAAAGCCCGCGATATTCAGGTAGGACAGAAGGGAGGCGCCCAGGCCGGTCTTCAGGGAGGTCAACCGGTACTCAAACCCGGACTGGCGGCGGGCCAGCTGCGCAAAACCCAGGTGGGCCCGTTCGTACAGGACCTCCGGATGGACTTTCGGGTAGGCGCTGGGGTCTCCCCGCCGACGGGCCCGCCGGGTCTGTTCCGTCAGGCGTTCAGCCAGCCGGACAAGCTCGGCCTGCGTCACCTGCCCGGTATCGAGCTGCAGCCGGGTGGCGAGGGGAACCCGGTGGTAGCAAAGGCCCCAGAGCACCATATAAAGGATATAAATCAGGACGGCGGCCGGCAGCAGACTGAACAGGACAGCCTCCCACCGGAGCTGCCGGCGAAAAAGCCGGCTGAGGAAGCGGCCGAGCCGGTAGCACGCCCAGAAAATAAACCCAGCCAGCAGCAACTGCCCTACCGAAAGTGGGATCCAGCCCAGCAGCAGGCGAAGCAGGCCGGTTACCGGGCGAAAGACGTAGGGCAGGTACCCCCGCTCGATCCAGTCTGGATGCTCGGTAAACCAGTGAACCAAAAGGTATTGAATCGGGAAGGTGAGCAGGAGCAGGGTTTTCCAGGCACCTGCGAGGGGTGGATGATCGGGATCGGCAGTTTGCACGGAGGGAACAAGGCGTATTGGGTAGGCAGGCGCGAAGATACCGAAAGAGACTAAAAAAGCCGCTCCGGTATCTACCGAAGCGGCCCCACGCATGCCATATCTCCAAGATATGGCATTCCTTAAAGAGCCTCGCCCTGCAGCATCAGGGCCCCAACCGTAACGTTCGACGTTTCGTCGATCAGGATGGCCCCGCCATTGACCCGGTTTTTGGTGTAGGGGTCGAACGAAACCGGCTGAGCCGTCTTCAGTACCACCCGGGCGATGTCGTTGAGCCGGAGGCTTTCCACGCCTTCGGTTTCTTCGTACGTATTGACGTTCAACAGGTAGGTAATGTCCCGTACCACGCAACGGGTCCGGAAGGTGCCGTGCTGGAGGGTGTATTTGCCGCCAACTTTCATTTCCTTCGTGTCCATCCAGCAAAGCATGGCTTCGATGTGCTGGGCGACGGTCGGCTGGTTGTCGGACTTCACAATGAGGTTCCCGCGACTGATGTCGACGTCGTCGGCCAGGTGCAGGATCACCGACATGGGAGCGTAGGCTTCTTCCCGGGTGCCTTCAAACACTTCGATGGCGTCGATGGTCGAGGTTTCGCCCGAAGGCAGCACCGTCACCGCATCGCCTTTCCGGAAAATACCGCTGGTGATTTTGCCGGCATAGCCGCGGTAATCGTGCAGCTCGGCCGTCTGGGGCCGGATCACGTACTGAACGGGAAACCGGCTGTCGGTTAGGTTGGTGTCCTGGCTCAATTCCACCGATTCCAGGTACTCCAGCAGCGCGGGGCCTTCGTACCAGGGCATATGAGCCGATTTGTCCACGACATTATCACCGTTCAGGGCGCTCATCGGGATAAAGGTGACCTGCGGAACGTTCAGCTTTTTGGCCAGTTCGCTGTACTGGATGCAGATGTTGGCGAAAACATCCACCGAGAAGTCGACCAGGTCCATTTTGTTGACCGCCACCACCACCTGCGGAATGCCCAGCAGGGAAGCAATCAGGGAGTGCCGGCGCGTCTGTTCGACCACGCCGTGGCGGGCGTCGATGAGCACAATGGCGAGCTGGCAGTTGGAAGCACCCGTCACCATGTTGCGGGTGTACTGGATATGGCCCGGGGCGTCGACGATGATGAATTTCCGGACCGGCGTCTGGAAATAGCGGTAGGCAACGTCGATGGTAATGCCCTGTTCCCGTTCCGAGCGGAGGCCGTCGGTCAGCAGCGCCAGGTCGATTTCGCCAGCGTCCCGGCTTTTGCTGGCCCGTTCGATGGCTTCGAGCTGATCCGCCAGGATGGATTTGGAATCGTATAATAAGCGGCCGATCAGGGTACTTTTGCCGTCATCGACGGAGCCGCAGGTGATGAAACGAAGAAGGTCCATTTACAGAATGCTTGAAAAATTGATGTGCCGGTAATACAGACTGTCTTTCGATAGCTGATATTCCTCTTCATTGAAGGTGCCGACACGGACTGATTCTCGAATGATAGACGCAATATCCTTTTGCAATTTAGGCAGGTCGTTCTTAATGGTCTCAAACACAATCAGTCGGTCGACGCCAATGTAATCGTGTGCGACAAGATTGCGAAACGCTTTAATGGTTTGCCAGGATACCTGCGGTGTGGTTTGTTTCAGCCTGTCGCTAATCCGATTGACCTGTTCACCAATGTGTAAAAGTAACAGCAGAGAAGCGTTAAAGTCTCGCTGATCAGCCGATTCGAAAAACGCGTAGGGTTATCAAAATCCCGGCTGTAGACGTCAATCTTACCAATGGCTTCCAGGATGCGCAGACAATACACCAGATCCGTTTTAGCTTCTCCGGGCATACTTAACTTCTTTAAGCGCGCGATGCAAAATGATTGGCTCCGCAAACTGTTGAATCATTACATCAATCGGTACGTGTAAATCGTTTTGTAAGGTGTCCCGAAAGGCAATTAATTGTTGATAAGGAATTTCTTCGTCAATCAATAAGTCAATATCCCGAAACACCTCACCCCGGGCGAACGAACCAAATACGCCAATTTGGTTTAAGCCAAAGCGGTCAAAAATCTGATTCTCCCGCAGGTAGGTGAGGAGGGATTGGAAATTAGTGACAGTCATGAGCGAAGCGATTTAGCGTTTATAGTCTTCGGTTACTAGTTCTGTTAATCCGCTAATCGAATAACCCCTAAACAATAAACTATAAACAAAACTCAAAAATACCCTCCCTTTTTCCGATCCTCCATCGCCGCTTCCGACACCTGGTCGTCGATGCGCGTTTCGCCGCGTTCGGAGATGCGGGTGGCCTGAATTTCGTTGATAACCGCTTCCAGCGTATCCGCTTCGGATTCCACGGCGGCCGTGCAGGAAATGTCACCGACGGTCCGGAAGCGAACTCTCCGCGTTACGAGCTGGTCGGTTTCTTCGCGCTGGATCACCCCGCCGGCCGTAGCCAGGAGTTTACCGTCGCGCAGGAGGCATTCGCGCTCGTGGGCGAAGTAGATGGACGGCAGGGCAATGCCCTCGCGCTTGATGTAATTCCAGACATCCAGCTCGGTCCAGTTGGAAATGGGGAAAACCCGGACGTTCTCACCCTTGTGAATCCGGCCGTTGTAGAGGTTCCAGAGTTCAGGACGCTGCCGCTTGGGGTCCCAGGAGCCAAATTCGTCGCGGACGGAAAACACGCGCTCCTTCGCCCGGGCCTTTTCCTCGTCGCGACGCGCGCCGCCGATGCAGGCGTCAAACTCAAACTCTTCGATCGTATCCAGCAGCGTGTAGGTCTGCAGGGCGTTTCGGCTCGCGTTCCGGCCGGTGGGTTCCTTCAGGCCTTTTTCGCGGATGGTATCGGCTACGTAGCGCACGATGAGCCGCTCGCCGAGGCTGTCAGCCAGCCAGTCGCGGAAATCGAGGGCTTCCTGGAAGTTATGGCCGGTATCGATATGGACGAGCGGGAAGGGAAACTTGCCGGGGCGGAAGGCCTTGCGGGCCAGGTGCACGAGCGTAATGGAATCTTTCCCGCCCGAAAACAGCAAAGCCGGCCGCTCAAACTGCCCGGCCACTTCGCGCATGATGTGAATCGCTTCGGATTCGAGTTGATCCAGATAATCTAAGGAATAATTGACGTTTGACATTTGACGCTTGACGTTTGATCGGGCGGTTAGAAGACGTCCTGAAGAGCGGCTTTATCCCGGAACGATCGCGTTTTTCGTTGAAATTCAATCAATAAGTCTAAAAAATTAGTGTACTCTTCCGGAGTACAGTATCCAAATTCGTAAGCGAGTAACATCTGGGTTTCCAGCTCACAGGATGAGCCGAGGGCTATATCCAGAAAATGAACAAGCTGGGCGTTGGTACCCCGGCCACAGCCTTCGGCAATGTTACTCGGCATGGATACCGCCGCTCTGCGTATTTGCGATGAAAGTTCAAATCGTTCGAAATCCGGAAATCGCTTTACCATCGGATACACCAGCCGGCAGATTTCAACGCCGAGCTGCCAGATGCGTAATTCTTTGAAATTGTGTTTCATTTTAGATGACGGTTGACGCGTGATATTGGACGCTTGACCTGGCAAAAAGTATGTTTTTTTGCCCAGTCCAATGTCCAATGTCAAGCGTCAAACGTCAAACGTCAACCTACCTGGCGTGCAACCCACACTCCTTCTTCGACTGATCCTCCCACCACCAGCGGCCGGCACGGAAATCTTCGCCTTCCCGGACGGCCCGGGTGCAGGGCTGGCAGCCGATGCTGACGAAGCCTTTGTCGTGCAGGGGGTTGTAGGGGACGTTATTGGCCCGGACGTAGTCCTTGACCTGCTGAAAGGACCAGTTCATCAGGGGATGAAACTTGAACAGCTGGTGGCTTTCGTCCCATTCGAGCTGGGTCATGGTCTGCCGGTTGGGCGACTGCTCGGCGCGGATGCCGGTAATCCAGATTTTGTTGCCCGCCAGCGCCCGGTTCAGGGGCTCCACCTTCCGCAGAAAGCAGCACTCCTTGCGGTTTTCCACCGAATCGTAAAAGCTGAACGGCCCTTTTTCGGTCATCAGCTTTTCAATGGCTTCCTGGTTCGGGAAATACGCCTCAATTCGGGCATCGTACCGGCTGTTGGTTTTGTTCCAGACCTGGTAGGTTTCGTGGAATAACCGGCCGGTATCGAGCGTGAAGACCCGGATAGGCAGGTTATTGGCAAAGATCATGTCCGTGACCACCTGATCTTCGTACCCTAGGCTGGTCGAGAACACCACCTCGCCCGGAAAAAGCTCGGCCAGGGTCCGGAGGGCTTCTACCTCCGATTTTCCGGCCAGTTGCTCATTCAGGCTTTCAAGCGTATAGGAAGGTTCTGCTATCATCGTTGTATCTATCAGCGAGACCCGCAACGGCTCGCCATTTTTGGTTGGTTTATAGTTTATTGTTTAGGGTTTATGGTATACGGTTGACTTACAGTAAGTTAAGCAAATGCATCACAACAATAAACTCTAAACGCTAAATCATAAACTTTAAACGCCTTAACAGGAAAAGACTCGCTTTAATTCAGCGCAATGGGCTTCTGTTCCCGGGCTGACCGCCGGGCTGCGTCCAGAATTTCCATGACGATCATGTTGACGGGCAGCGAGCTCAAGATTTCTTCGGTTTTTACCTGCCCCCGGACGAGCTGAGCCAGATAGGCAAACGGGTCCGGATACGGGGAGTCCGCCGCGCCGGCCTGCAAAAGTTCTTCCGGCTGGTTTTCCTTCAGGCGTACCTTCATCCGGCTGCGGTCCAGCGAAAAAATATAACCGGTCTGTCCGTATACCTCCATGTCCTTGCGGCTGAAAGGCCAGTTCCAGGAAGCCTGGATTACGGCCTGGGCTTTGGGGTAGGTGAGGATTATAGTGGCTTCGTCGTCGACTTTCGGGTAAATGTCCGGCTTGATCTGCTGGGTGACGGCCATGACCGAAAGCGGGCGCTGCCCGTTCAGCAGCCAGGTCGCCAGGTTGGCCCCGTAGCAGCCAAAATCAAAGAGGGCACCGGCCCCGTTGGTGACCGGATCCGTCAGCCAGTCGAGGAATTCTCGGTTCACCCCGATTTCTTTGGGCCCCTGGTGTCCGTCGTGGACGACAATCTTGCGGATGTCCCCGATGGCTTTTTCCTCCCGCACCATCTGGTAGGCGCGGTGGTTGCTGCCGTACCAGGTCGTTTCGTAATTGGTCAGCAGGTGAATCCGGTGCTTTTTGGCCAGGGCTTCCATTTCCCGGGCCTGCTCCAGGCTGACCGCCAGCGGCTTTTCGACCATGACGTGGATGCCCTTCGTGGCGCAGAGCTGAACGGTCTTCAGGTGATCGACGATCCGGCCGAAGTCCGTCACTGCTTCCGGTTTGGTCTTTTCCAGCATCTCGGGTACACTGGCGTACCAGAGGCTCATGGGCAGCTTGTGCTGCTTCAAAAACCGTTCGGCCAGCTCCCGGTTCGGCTCGGCAATGCCCACGATTTCGATATCATCGGCCTTGGCCCGACCCAGGATCCAGTGGACGTGGGTGTGCACCAGCCCGACCACCCCGACCCGAACGGGCTTTGTGGGCTGGGCGCGGGCCCCGGTCGAGCCGACCGCCAGGGTCAGGGCCATCAGTAGCAGGAGAGGGGTTTTCATGCCGGGAAAAGTTTATTTGATAAAAGAGACAAGAAAGAAGAGGAAAGGGTAAACATCTAAAAATCAGAGGGTTGGTCCTGTTTCTTTTCTCTTTTTCTTTACTCTTTCGGTCTCATATCGTTCAAAGCACCGGTAAGTCCGAGCGCTGCATTTTCTGAATCGTTTCCTTTTGGCCCACCATGCTGATGATGGTCCGGACGATGACCATAAAGTTTCGTTGCTCCGTCGAAGCCTGGCCCGGGCAGTGCGACCAGGCGAGGACCGATGTTTTCCCGAAGCCGGAGACCTTCAACTCACTCGACGGACAGGGAATTACCGATTCCGGGGCCGGGGCCTGGTACAGCCGCGGGTAATTAAAGACGTTCAGGCTGTCCATCATCCGGTAGATTTCCTTTTTTTCCGCGGCCGTCAGCGCCAGCGGTATGGTTGAATCCCCCTTGCTGAACCGGCGGGTAAAAGTCCCCGTATACGTATCGATCGCGTGAATCTTATCAGCCAGCCGGAAATTAAAGTCATCGGGCATTTCCCGTTTTCCCGAGCAACCCGACAGGAGCAAAAGGCCCAATAACCAGATGCCAATGCGCATTTCGTTACAGATTAACCGGTTGCAGGACCTCCGCCGATTTGGTAATGGCCTGGTTGAAGTCCGCAATCAGATCGTCCACATGTTCCAGCCCGACCGAGATCCGAATGAGGCCCGGCGTAATGCCCAGCACCGCTTTTTCGTCTGGTTTCAGCTTGGCGTGGGTGGTGGTGTTCGGATTGGTGACGATGGTACGCGTATCGCCGAGGTTCGACGAAAGCGTCGGAATCGTCAGGGCATCGTAGAAGGCTTTCACCCGCTCAAAGCCGCCTTCCAGTTCAATGGTGACAATGGCGCCCCCGGCCGTCATTTGCTCGCGGGCCAGGTCGTACTGCGGGTGGGAAGGCAGGAAGGGGTATTTGACCGACTGCACGCCCGGGTGCTGTTCCAGGGCCTCGGCCAGGGCCAGGGCGTTCGCGCAGTGTTTCTCCATCCGCAGTTCCAGCGTTTCCAGACTCTTGGAGAGCGTCCAGGCGTTGAAAGGCGAAAGCGAAGGACCCGTATGGCGGGCAAAGAACCGGATGGGCTGAATCAGGGCGGTACGACCCACGACGATCCCGCCGAGAACGCGGCCCTGGCCATCCATGTATTTCGTGGCGGAATGAACCGAAAGATCGGCTCCGAGGTCGAGGGGCGTTTGCAGGACGGGGGTGGCAAAGCAGTTATCGACGTTGAGGATAAAGCCGTATTTCGCCTTCAGCCGGGCCAGCATCCGCAGGTCGACCAGTTCCAGGCCGGGATTGGAAGGCGTTTCCAGGTATACCATGCGGGCGGCCGGCCGTCCGGGATTGGCCTGGATGGCTGCTTCCCACTCGGCTTCTGAAGCCGTAGCGTCTACGTACGTATGCGTGATGCCCCACTTGGACAGGATCTGGGTGATGATCTGGTGGGCCGAACCAAACAGCGCCCGGCAGGCAACAATGTGATCGCCCGATTTCAACAAACCCGCCATGCTGGCAAAGACGGCCGCCATGCCCGTTGCTGTGGCAATGCCTTCTTCCGCGTTTTCGAGCATACAGACCTTGTCCACAAACTCCGTTACGTTCGGGTTGGAGAACCGGCTGTAAATGTTGCCTTCCTCCGTCTCGTCAAATAAGGCTTTGCCCTGCTCCGCCGTTTCGAACGTAAAACTCGAGGTCAGAAACAGCGGAGTCGAATGCTCCCGGTACTGCGTCTGGCCGGTCTGCGTCCGGATGGCTTTGGTTTGTTTTTTCATGATTGAGTTGCCAGTCGTCAGTATTTCAGTCCTCAGCGATGGTCATTCGACTGACCGACTGAGGACTGAAGACTGATGACCTAAAAAAATAAAATAATCTTCCGCAAACTTACGATAATTACCACGATCCCGACCAGCACCATCATCGTTTTGACCGGTAGCCGCTGGGAGAGATGGGCGGCGATCGGCGCGGCGATCATCCCGCCCAAAATGAGGCCGAGAATGACGAGTCCGTAGTTGCCCAGGCCCGCGAACAGCGCAAAAACCAGGGAGCTGGCGAAGGAAACGAAGAATTCCGCCAGGTTCACCGAGCCGATGGTGTAGCGGGGGTGACGACCGGAGGCTATCAGGGTCGAGTTCACAATCGGGCCCCAGCCCCCGCCGCCGATGGCATCGACAAAGCCGCCGAACCAGGCCAGCAGGCCAATGCGCTTAACGGGCTTTTTCTGCACCCGCTTCACCAGGGCTTTTTTCAGGATGAGAATGCCTAGAATGGCCGTGTAAACCGAAATGCCCGGCTGCATGTATTTGGCGACTACTTCCAGATCCGCGAGTTTGGTGATCAGGAAAGCGCCCAGAGCGGCTCCGATCACGCCCGGAATCAGCACCGCCTTGAAAAGCTTGCTGTTGATGTTGCCGAACCGCAGGTGCATATAGCCGGATACGCCGCTGGTGAAGATTTCGGAACTGTGCACGCTGGCCGTGGCGAATACGGGGCTGATGCCCACGCTCGTCAGGAAGGTCGTGGCCGTAACCCCGTAGGCCATCCCGAGCGCACCGTCGATGAGCTGGGCGATGAAGCCGGCCATGATGAAGTAGAAAATGTCCTGATTGATTTCCAGCGACGTGGCCAGGACCGTTATTTTCTCGATGGTGAAGTAACTGAAAAGCAGATGTCCGACGACCATCAGCGCCAGGGCCGCAAAGGCGTAGATGGCGACCTCGGTCCGGTTACGGCGCCGGAATAGGGTGGAAGTTGTATTCGGTACCGGCTGGATAACGACGGTAGCGTTAGGGTAAGCCTGGCGAAGCCGTTCCGCCTGTACGGTAGCCTGGTCGCCGGTCAGGGTAACCGTCAGGCCGTTCAGATCGTAGGCTGGTTCTACCCGGGGCAGGGGGTCTAGACTTACCGTTTGTTCCGTCGCCATTCGTATTAATGAATAAACTATATCGACTTAATAGAGTATTTATCTTACGAAAAACGGCACCGAGTAAGTGCCGCTTTGGTCGTCTGATGATGGGGCAAAGCTAGCGGATTTTCTGCATACAATCCAACTAAACGTGCCGAATTCCTTCGGAAAGGCCATAATCAGGCCTGTTTCATCCAAAAAGGGTTCCTGATTCTTTGGTTATTCCTTGGCAATGGGATCCGGCTGCCCATCGGGGTCATTCTGCACAAAACCGTTGAGCGGGATATTCCTCCCACGAATGAGCAGCAGGCCTGCCACGTGCGGGGAGGCCATCGACGTTCCCGAAAGAGAGGCGTACCGGCCGTCCTTATAGGTCGACTGAATGCGTACCCCATAGGCACATACGTCGACGTCCGGACCATAATTGGAGAACGGAGCAAAATTTCCGTTCCGATCCATGGCCGATACCGTCAGGACGTTTGGATGGTTGATATTGGCCGGGGAATATTCGGTGGTGGATTTGCCGTCGTTACCCGCCGCAATCGAGAACAGAATCCCTTTGTCGGCCGCGGCGCGAATGGCCCGTTCCAGGCTGGCGGAAGTGCCTTCCCCGCCAATGCTGATGTTGACGACATCGCCGGCGCGGCCGTTTCGGCTGACGTGGTTCACCACCAGGACGAGCGTGGACAGTTTGCCTTCCCCTTCCGAATCCAGCACCTTCAGCGCTACGAGTTTAGCCCCGGAAGCGACGCCGGTGATGCCGATATTGTTGTTGCGGGCACCGATGATCCCGGCCACGTGCGTACCGTGACCATTGGCGTCGTCGGCCTCTTTGGCTTCCAGCGTGGCGTTACCGACAAATGATCGGCTCCGGCTCTGGTCCACGTTCAGGTCCGGGTGGTCGAGGTCAATGCCCGTGTCGAGCACCCAGACGGTTTTTTCCGACTGGCGGTCGCCCCGGCCAAAGCCCGTCTGCTGGATATTCCAGGTCAGGGTGGTCGGTAAGGCTACTTCCACGCAGCTGCAAAGGGATACGATGCGGTCGGGTTCGACCGTTTCCACGGCCGGATCGGTAGCCAGTTCCCGGGCCTGGCTTTCGCTCAGTTGGGCGACAAAACCGTTGGTCGGACCACTAAACGTTTCGGCTACGGCGCCCTCGATCGCGTGCCGGGCGAGCAGGCTTGCGGCCGGGCTGGCCAGCCGACCCCCGGGGGCAACGGGTATTTCCACGGGGCGGTACGTAATGATGTAGGATCCCGGAATCACCTGACCGTTCCGTTCGGATGCCCGGACCAGACAATCAGCCGCCGGCTCAATCACCCGGTCGCGTTCACAGCTCAACAGGCTGGCAAACAGAAGGATATTGATCAGAAAGAAGGAAAGCCGTTTCGGCGCACCAATTGGGTTCATATCGTAAAGCATGGCTACGGATACAGTACGGTAAGAACGGATTGGGACGTGAAATAGTGCCTGACCTTCAGGCTTGTCCGTAACCAATAAGGAGAGAAGCACCAACCCGGACTTTTCAGGAATGATTATCCGTTACTTCAGCCCATTTGTATCTGCATTCATGAAATCCATTCTGAGTATCATCCTTTGGCTGGTTCTATTGAACCATCAGCTGGAAGCACAGCCGGTGCGTACGGTTGACGTCTGTGTCTACGGCGGGACCTCCGGCGGGGTAATGGACGCCTATTCCGCTCGGAAGCTCGGCAAGTCGGTGCTGCTCATTGAGCCGGGCCGTCACGTCGGCGGGCTGACCACCGGAGGGTTAGGCTATACCGATATCGGCAATAAATACGCCATCAGCGGGCTGTCACTGGATTTCTACCGGCGACTGGGACGACATTATGGCACCTTTGAACAATGGGTCTTCGAACCCAGCGTCGCCGAACGGCTGTACGGTGAATACCTGCAGCGGGGGCAGGTACCGGTCCTTTACCAGCACCGGCTCAGGGACGTCCGGAAGAACGGCGCAACCCTGACCGAAATTGCCCTGGAAACAACCGGCGCTCCGGCCCAGCGGGTGGAGCGGGTCCGGGCCAAAGTCTTCATCGACTGCTCCTACGAAGGCGACCTAATGGCCAAAGCGGGCGTCAGTTTCACCACCGGTCGGGAGGCAAACAGCCAGTACGGGGAAACCTATAACGGAGTCCAGCTGATGGACAAACATCAGTTCCCGGACGGAATTGATCCCTACGTGGTATCCGGCAAGCCCGAAAGTGGCCTGCTCTGGGGCATCAGTCCGGAGAAAGTGGCCCCGACGGGTTCGGGCGACCGCAAACTTCAGGCCTACAACTTCCGCATCTGCCTCAGCAGCGATCCGGCCAACCAGATTCCCATCACCCGGCCGGAGGGGTACGATTCCACCCGCTACGAACTGCTGCTGCGTTACCTGGCCAAGAAGCCCGCCAAAAACCTCTGGGGTTTTCTGAAGTTCGACCTGATGCCCAACCAGAAAACCGATATTAACAACAATGGTCCGTTCTCAACGGACATGATTGGCATGAATTACGACTTCATCGAGGCCAGTTACGAGCGGCGGGCGGAGATCCAGCGGCAGCACGAGCTGTACAACAAGGGACTGCTCTATTTCATCGGCCATGATCCGCGCATGCCCGAACACCTGCGGAACGAAATGCGGCGCTGGGGCTACCCGAAAGACGAGTATACCGACAACGGCAACTGGTCGCCCCAACTATACGTTCGGGAGGCTCGCCGGATGATCGGCGAGTACGTCATGACCCAGGCCAACTGCGAGGGGCGCGAAGTCGTGCCGGACGCGGTCGGAATGGCCGCCTACACCATGGATTCGCACAACTGCCAGCGGATTGTGGTGGAAAAAGGCGGGATCAAAATGGTAAAAAACGAGGGGAATGTCGAAATCGGGGGCTTCCCGCCTTATCCGATCGCTTATCGCTCGCTGGTGCCCAAACGGACTGAATGCACGAACCTGCTGGTGCCGGTCTGCCTCTCGGCGACCCATATCGCCTATGGTTCCATCCGGATGGAGCCGGTCTTTATGGTGCTGAGTCAGTCGGCCGCCGTAGCGGCTTCGCTGGCCATCGATCAGAAGCAGGCGGTACAGGCCGTTGACGTAAAGAAAATCCAGCACATCCTGCAAACCGACCCGCTGCTGGACGGCAGTACGCCCGATGTGGTGGTGGACAATGAGCAGGCTGAAGGTGTAACGGTTACGGGCGAGTGGACGAAAGATACGCAGGGTGGCTACGGACGTTCGCTGCTGGTCGACGATAGCCGGGGGCAAACGGCCAAGACCGTCCGCTTTACGCCGAATCTCCCCAGGGCCGGCACCTACGATGTGTACCTGTACGTACCCCGGCGGAACAACGGCAGTTCGCGGACGCAGCTCAGCCTGATCAACGGTCAGCAACGCGAATCCCTCCTGCTGGAGCCGGCTAAGCTCCGGATTCAGGGGCAAACCTCAGGCGCCTGGATGAAGGTAGGCCGCTTCACGCTACCGGCGGGACGCCAGTCGGCGCTCGAAGTGACCAACCAGGGGGCCGACGGGCTGGTTGTTGCCGACGCGGTCCAGTGGATAGCCGTCAACTAACTGAGGGAGCTGGCATCGCCGGAGGGGGATGCCAGCTCAACTCAGATGTTACAGAAGCGCAGACCAGCCTGAAACCCTACCCAGTTAAATCCGGAAGTGCGGTTGGCCTCGACCCAGAGGGGCGGCGCAGACCGGCCTAGACTGACATTGAGTGTCGGACCCGCTACCAGCGCCAGGCGGGAAGTAAGTTTCTTTTCCAGCGCCGTATTCAGCCGAAGCAGCGTACCGGCCGTCTGGCGCTGTTCGCCCGTATACAACAGGGCCCGCCCGCTGAGGTCGGCGTTGATCATCCAGCCCCGGCCAAAATCGAGGGCCGAACCGAAGCCGTAACCAAGGCTTAGGAAGGTCGGCTGGCTGACGCCCGGATTACTCCCGAACGTGAAGAGGTTGTAGAACGACCGTTTACCCGTTTTAAAGGTGAGGTTTCCGGTATGCAGTTCGTCGGGGGTCAGTTCGAGGCGGCGGTACCCGTTTTCCCGCACGAAGGTAAATAAACCGATCGGCGGCTTTTCGGCGGTTTTTGCCACGTTCACCAGGCCGATCTGCCGGCCCCGGCGGATGGACCCGGCGATGTTGATGGCGCCGATCTGCGGCCCCGTCTGCTGCTCCTTGGTCAGGTTAAAAAGCCCGGCTACCTGGCCGCCGTCGCCGTTCCCCAGGGTAACGTTTCCGTAACCACTGATCTGCCAGCCTTTCCGGTAGCGGCCCGTCACGTTCAGCACCGCGGCCACCTGGACGCCGTTCAGATCCTGGCCGACCACGTTCAGGAAAGGAGCGATCTGGATGCCCTGCCGGAGCGAGCCAGCCAGCAGGTTGAAGTAGCCCGCCGCCTGTACACCCCGGAAATCGCCCCCGACCGTATTGCCGAAACCGGCCGCCTGGATGCCGTCGAAGTTTTTACGATTGGCGTTCAGGAAGCCCGCCAGCTGAATGCCCGTGACATTCTCACCGACCGCGTTGGCAAAACCTGCCGCCTGCAGACCACTGACATTACCGCGGACAATGTTGAGGAAACCGCCCACCTCCAGCGCCGTAACGCCCATCGAATAGCCGGCAATGAGGTTGAACGACAGATTATTAATGACCTGACCACTCAGCGTATGGTTGGTGCCCACGAAGGGAAGCAGCGAAAACTGCATATCCCGGTAAAGCGTATCGCCGGTCAGGTTGGCCTCGTGGATCTTCTGCCGCTGGGAAAGCAGCCAGTTGGTAAACTGCTCCTGGGTGCGCTGCCATTCGCTTTTGAGTTTTGAGGCCGGCGCGGCGGGCAGGGTGGTATCGGCGGTCCGCGGACTGAGCACAGGTGGCGTTACAATGGCTACCGGCCGGGTGGTATCGACGGTGGTGCGAATGGAAATCGGCCGGACCGTTGGGGTTTCGAGGGCGGCCGGGCGAAGCTGAATGTCCAGGGTCTGGTTCCGGCGGGTGGCCAGGCGGACCGTTTCGCCCTCGTAGGCCTGTTTCCGCACCTCCAGCCGGGCGGCGGGCAGGCTGGTTGGTAGTTTCAGCCGGTAATACCCATACGGGTTACTGACGGTCGAGGCCAGGGTGTTGCGCTCGTAGATACTGGCCTGGCTGATGCGGGTGCCGGTACGGCCGTCGATGATGTACCCATCCAGGATAAAGCTTTTGGGCTCTTCGGGTTCATCCGCCTTCAGCAGAATAATGTGATTGCCGCGCGATTTGAAGGTCAGGCTGCCGGTAAAGAGCTGCTGGAGCGCCGAGCGAACCGTGGTGTTGGCTACCCGCAGGTTGACCACCGAATTTTCGTTGAGAATATCGGGATTATACGAAAAGGAAAACTGCCCTGCCTGGCTGATGCGGTCGAGCACCACCCCCAGGCGTTCATTTCGAAGGTCGATGGTAATAACGCGCTCCAGGGGCGGAATGGCCGGTGCCAGGGCGGTCATCAACCAGGCCACGGCCAGCAGGAGCAGAGTACGGTAGGTGTTCATGGTTCATCAGTATTTGCGGGAAAGACACGCCAGGGCGATTGTACCCCTATCGGCTACTGACAACCCGTGCCGTCGAGGAAAATCTGTCGGCCCTGCCGGCGAATGCGGAGGCCGAGCGATTCGGCCGCAACGGCCAGGACCGTATCCAGGCTCTCGTTCTCAAAACGAGCCGTCAGGCGGCAGTCGGCCAGCTGCTGGTTGCCCAGCTGGATGTCGGCCTGGTAGGTATCCCGGAGAATGGTGACGATTTCGCTCAGCCGCTGCCCTTCAAAGACCAGCTTGCCCGTCTGAAAGGCCAGCAGATTCGGGTCCAGACGGGGTGCTTTGCGGATGGTGTCTTCCCGGGCCTCGAAGGTAGCCTGCTCGTCCTTATTCAGAATTACTTTTTTGGTTTTCGCGGTAAACTGCACTTTTCCGGTCCGGACGGCCACCCGCACGTTTTCGTCGTAGGCCCGCACGCCAAAGGAGGTTCCCAGAACCTGAATGGTCGCCTGCCCGGCCTTGATCCGGAAGGGCCGCTGCGGGTCGTGGGAGACCTCAAAGAAAGCCTCGCCACTCAGGCTGATTTCGCGGCTGTTTTCGGCAAACTGCTGCGGATAGCTGAGCCGGCTGTTGCGGTTGAGCCAGACCTTGGTGCCGTCGGGGAGGATGCGTTCGATGGTTTGGTCGGAGGATCGGACGGCCAGTTGCGCCATCCGCTGGGGCTGCGTACGTTTCCAGACCAGCCAGCCCATGCCCAGGATGAGCACGACCGAAGCCGCCAGTCGCCAGTAGGTCCGCCAGGCCACACGCGTGGAACTAATGGGCTGGGCTCCCAGCGGAATAACGGGGGTTTCCGGAGCCGCGAGGGGTTCCGGTTCGGGGGTTACCGGCAGAGCGGCCATTCGGCTTTTCATCCGGGCCCAGGCTTTATCGGTGTCTACCGGGGCGGGCTGGCCGATTTCGCCGGCGGTCTCCCAGATTTTCTCGAAACGGGCGAACTCCTGCTGCTCGACGGGGCCTTCAGCCAGCCAACGACGGACCTGCTCCGCCTCTTCGGCGGTCGTCTCGCCAGCCAGGTACTTGCCCAGCAAGCTGTCGTTGATCGGGTTTTCGGCCATGTTCCGTAGTACGGATAACGTTAGTTGTACAAAAACAGATTCGGCTGATCAAACCACAGCCACAGCAGGAGCGGCAGGTAATCCGCCAGCTCTCCCCGCAGAATCCGAAGGGCTTTACCGATCTGGTTTTCGACGGTTTTTACCGACAAACCCAGTTGGTCGGCAATTTCCTGGTACTTTAATTCGTCAAACCGACTCATCCGGAAAATCAGCCGGCATTGCTCGGGTAACTTTTGAATGGCCGCCTCCAGTCGTTCCGATAGTTCGACGGCCATGAGCGTCTGGGCCGGGCTTTCGGCCATAGGTTCCAGTTCGGCAATGGCCTGCTGCTGATAACCTGCCTGCACGCTCAGGTGCCGGATGCGGTTGAGGCATCGGTTGTGGACGGCCCGGTACAGGTACGATTTGAGCGAAATGGTGATATCCAGCCCGCTGCGTTTCTCCCAAACGGTCATAAAAACCGACTGAACCGTCTCTTCCGCCTCATCCCAGTCCTTCACAAAGGTATTCGCATACCGGCACAGTACCGGATAGTACTGGCGGAATGCCGATTCGAACAGAGCTTCGTTGCCCTGCCGAATGCCTTCGATGATATCCTGTTCGGCGATTTGCACCCGATTATAAGGCTGATTTTGGGGGCAAATCTACGACCTTCCGGACAGAAAGCCAGTTTCCTGATACAAAGACACGCGAACGGTCGCATCCCCCTACGAATCGTAAAAAAAATCAGGGTGAACGGTACGAATAAATTAACAGGGAACGTTTACAGTGCTTTCTGTAGAAGAATACATCCCAAAACCGCCGGCACCGGGTAACGAATGCGTACTTTTGCCTTTTACAACAGGCCGGGGACGACCCCGGACCGGCATTTCCGCTTCACCCATGAATCAACAGCTTCCCTGGAGGCACTGGCTTTTTTTTCTGCTGCTCACCGGCCTCGGAATCCAGAAAGGCCAGGCGCAGGATACCACCCTGACCATCAAGGCCATCGCGGGCCTGCAGTATGACCTGCCCCGGATTGTAATCCGTCCGGGCGTGCAGCTTCGGCTGAAGGTGGATAATTACGACGACATGGCCCATAACCTGGTCATCACCCGGCCGGGAGCCCGCGAGCGGGTGGTGACGGCTGCCCTAAACCTGGGTGAGGCCGCCGCCCGGCTGCAGTATGTACCCCGCATGCCCGACGTTCTGGCTCATACCCCCATGATCGAACCCGGCCGTTCGGAAACCATTACCTGGCAGGTACCGACCCAGGAGGGAATTTACCCTTACGTCTGCACCTATCCCGGGCACGGCCTGATCATGTACGGGGTCGTTTACGTCACGCGCCGGCCGGAAAACCTGCCGCCCCTGGCCGAAGATAAAAACCTGGCCGCCTACGCCAAAAATACCGGGATGCACCACCACGAGGTGGCCGCCCATCCGTATCCCACGCGCCTGCCCGTTCTGTACCGGACGTTCATGCCCGATTGCGGGCCGGCGGCCATTGCGGTGGGTCTTCCGGGCAACCAGAGCTACTGCTGGGATGCCGGTACCTGCCGACTGCGGTACGCCTGGTCGGGGGGCTTTGTCGATATGAACGACCACTGGACGGGTAAAGGCAACAAACTGACCCATGTGGTCGGAGATATTTATTACCGGGATGGGGCCGGCTTCCCGCTGCGGGTTGGCGACCAGATGGGTGCTGCGCCGGTCGTACACTTTCAGGGGTACCGGCTCGTGGAGCGGTATCCGGAGTTCCGGTACCTGGTCGATGGGGTAGAGGTCCGGGAGCTGATCCGGCCCGCGACCAACGGGAGGGGCCTGGTGCGGCGATTTTCGGTCGCCAATGCGACTAAACCGCTGTCGTTCGTCTGCAAGGCGGGCGATGGCGTTCGGTGGCAGGCTTCGGCCGGCACCATGAAAGACGGTATGCTGCGGCTGCCGGCGGGGGTTAAGACGTTTACGGTAACCATGTTGGCGGAATGATGATGCGGAAGAATTGTAGCACGCAGATGGCGCGGATGGGCGCTGAATTAATACGGATGTACCAATATGCCCTGGTCCTGGCCGGACTGACCGCCCTGGCTCAACCGGCGGAGGCAGCCCTTTTTCCGGCGGATACCATTACCGATTATTACGAAGTGGAGAATATCGCCCTGCCGAAAGGCCTGACGGCGGAGGTTGGGGGGCTGGATGTGCTGCCCGACGGACGGCTGGTGGCCTGCTTTCACCGGGGCGAGGTAATGATCTACCAGCCCAAAACCAAAACCTGGAAGCTGTTTGCCGAAGGGCTGCACGATCCCCTGGGCATTCTGGCGATCAGCCCACGGGAGATGCTGGTCATGCAGCGGCCGGAACTGACGCGGCTGCGGGATACCGACGGCGATGGGGTTGCCGATGAATACCAGACCGTCACCGACGATTTCGGCTTATCGGGCAACTACCACGAATTTGCCTTCGGACCCGTACGGGATAAGAAAGGCAACCTGTTTATCGCACTGAACCTGGCCTCAAACGGCGCGGGTATTTTTCCGGAAGTGCGTGGGCAGCTGGATACGCTGGGTCGCCCGGGCCGGATGTACGCAACGGTGCCCTACCGGGGCTGGGTTCTGCAGCTGAGCCCGGAAGGAAAACTAATTCCCTACGCCAGCGGCTTCCGCTCGCCCAATAGCCTCGGGTTCGACGCGGCGGGGAACCTGCTGGTAGCCGATAACCAGGGCGACTGGCTCGGAACCAGCAAGCTCTACCACGTGCAGAAAGGCAAATTCTACGGCCATCCGTCGAGTCTGGTCTGGAAGGACGGTTTCCCCGACATTAACCCGCTCACCTTACCCGTAGCCCGGCTGGACAGCCTGCGGACGGTCGAGAGCGTCGCCTTTCCGCATAGCCGGATCGCCAACTCGCCCACGCAGCCGATACTGGACGCTACGGGCGGCAAGTTTGGGCCGTTTGCCGGGAAAATGCTGGTCGGGGAAATGGATTCTCCCTACCTGATCCGGCTGATGCTGGAGATGGTCGACGGCCAGATGCAGGGCGCCTGCGCACCGTTTCTGACCGGTACGGGCCTGCAGCGGGGCAACAACCGGCTGGCCTTTGCACCGGACGGCAGCCTTTACGTAGGCCAGACCGACCACGGCTGGGTGGGTAACCGGGGCATTCAGCGCATCCGCTGGAAAGGCAAGGTGCCCCTGGAGCTGGCGGACATGAAGCTGACCGCTACGGGATTCGACCTTACCTTTACGCGGCCGCTCGATCCGGCCCAGGCCAGGGAACTGAGCCAGTACGCCTTTCAGCGGTATTATTACGAATACCACCAGGCTTACGGATCGAAACAGTTTGATAAACAGGCGGTGCCGGTGCAGGAGGCCAGGCTATCGGCCGATGGCCGGACGGTTTCCCTGCGGCTGGCGGAGCTTAAACCGGGGTATATCTACGAGCTCGAACTGGGCCGTTTGCGGTCCACCACGGGGCAGCAGCTCCAGAACCGGCTGGCCTGTTACACCCTGAACCGCCTTAAAACCGACAAATCAACCGCCGCCCGGGCCTCGAATCCATAGAAAATCCTAATTTTGCGGGAAATTAAGTTTAAACGCAGGCCCCGGGTCCCGCCACGGATCCAAGGGGCTTCGCTGCGTTTATGCCTTACCGCAAATGTTCTATGTCTGAATACAACCACAGGGAAATCGAGACCCGGTGGCGGCGGTTCTGGGAAGAAAACCAGACCTACCGCACCACCAACGCCACGGATAAGCCCAAGTACTACGTCCTGGACATGTTCCCCTACCCGTCCGGGGCCGGGTTGCACGTTGGTCACCCGCTGGGATACATTGCCTCCGATATTTTCAGCCGGTACAAGCGGCTGAAAGGCTTTAACGTGCTGCACCCGATGGGCTTCGATTCCTTTGGGCTGCCGGCCGAACAGTACGCCATTCAGACGGGGCAGCACCCGGCCATTACGACGGAACAGAACATCACCCGCTACATTGAACAGCTGAAAAACATTGGATTCAGCTTCGACTGGAGCCGGGAAGTCCGTACTTCCGATCCGGCTTACTACCGCTGGACGCAGTGGATTTTCATGGAGCTGTTCCGGTCGTGGTACAACAAGGATACCGACCGGGCCGAACCCATCGAAACGCTGCTGGAAAAATTCGCGGCCGGCGGGACAGCGGGCGTTAATGCGGTCTGCGACGAAGACGCAACCAGCTTCACGGCCGACCAGTGGAACGCCAAATCGGAACAGGAGCAGTACGCGATTACGCTGAAATACCGCCTGACCTACGTGGCCGAGGCCGTCGTAAACTGGTGTCCGGCACTGGGGACCGTACTCGCGAACGACGAGGTGAAGGACGGCGTTTCCGAGCGCGGCGGTTTCCCCGTCGAGCAGAAGAAAATGCGGCAGTGGATGATGCGCATCACGGCCTATGCCGACCGGCTGCTGCGCGGGCTGGACGAAGTCGACTGGTCCGAATCGCTGAAGGAACAACAGCGCAACTGGATCGGGAAATCGACGGGGGCGTCCGTCCGTTTTGCGCTGGAAACCAGCCCGGAACAGTTTGTCGAAGTATTCACCACCCGGGTGGATACCATCTACGGCGTAACCTTCATGGTCCTGGCTCCGGAGCATCCGCTGGTGGAACAGCTGACCACGCCGGAACAGCAGTCGGCCGTCGAAACCTACGTAACCGCCGCCAGGCTGCGCTCCGAGCGCGACCGCATGGCCGATACCAAAACCGTTTCGGGCGTCTTTACGGGCAGCTATTGTATCAATCCCTTCAATGGCGAGAAAGTACCCATCTGGCTGGCGGATTACGTCCTGGCCGGTTACGGGACCGGAGCCGTAATGGCCGTACCGTCGGGCGACCAGCGCGACTGGACCTTCGCGACGCATTTCAACCTGCCGATCGTGCCGATTCTGGATGCCCAGAAAGACATCGATCAGCAGGCCGATAACACCAGGGAAGGGCGCTACATCAATTCCGGAATGATCAACGGGCTGACGTACGCGGAGGCCATGCCGAAGCTCATTCAGTTCCTGGAGGAAAAGGGCATTGGCCGGGCGAAAATCAATTACCGGATGCGCGACGCGGTCTTCAGCCGCCAGCGGTACTGGGGCGAGCCGGTTCCAGTGTACTTCAAGGAAGGGTCGGGCGGCGAACCGCTTCCGTATCCGATCGAGGAAAGCGAACTGCCGCTCGAATTGCCGGCGGTCGATAAATACCTGCCGACCGAAACCGGCGAACCGCCGCTGGGCCGGGCCGAGGGCTGGAAGTATCAGGAAGCCTACGAATACGAACTGAGCACCATGCCCGGCTGGGCGGGTTCCTCCTGGTACTGGTACCGCTACATGGATCCGCAGAACAACGAAGCCTTTGCGTCCCGGGAAGCCATTGCCTACTGGCGGGACGTGGATCTGTACGTCGGCGGTTCGGAGCACGCCACGGGCCACCTGCTGTATAGCCGGTTCTGGAACAAGTTCCTTAAAGACCGCGGCTACGTGCCGGAGGAGGAGCCGTTCAAAAAGCTGGTGAACCAGGGCATGATCCAGGGGCGGTCGAACTTCGTTTACCGGGTGAAGGATTCGGTAGGCGAGGGCAAGACGCCGGTCTTTGTCAGCTACGGCCTGCGCGAACAGTACGAGGTAACGCCGCTGCACGTGGATGTCAACATCGTTGAGAACGATGTGCTGGATCTGGAGGCGTTCAAAGCTTCCCGGCCCGATATTGCGGAAGGGGCGGAGTTCGTGCTGGAGGATGGGCGCTATCTCGTCGGAGCGGAAGTCGAGAAAATGTCCAAATCGAAGTTCAACGTCGTCAATCCAGACTACATCGTTGAGCGCTACGGAGCCGATACCCTCCGTCTGTACGAAATGTTTCTCGGCCCGCTCACTGACGCCAAGCCCTGGAATACGAACGGCATCGACGGGGTGTACCGATTCCTGAAGAAGTTCTGGCGCCTGTTCTACGCCGAAAACGGCCAGTGGCAGGTGAGCGAGCAGGAGCCAACGCCGGCCGAGCTGAAAGTGCTGCACAAGGCGATCAAAAAAGTGGAGGAAGACATGGAAAACCTGTCGTTCAACACCTCCGTCAGTTCGTTCATGATTGCCGTCAACGAACTCAGCAGCCTCAAATCCAGCAAGAAGGCCATCCTGCAGGACATGGTTCGCATTCTGGCGCCCTACGCTCCGCATATCTGCGAAGAACTCTGGGCGAAACTGGGTAACCCGGACGGATCGCTGACCGAGGCCGGTTTCCCGACGTTCGAGCCGAAGTACCTCGTTGAGGACTCAATCGATTACCCGGTGCAGATCAACGGCAAGGTGCGCGTTACGCTTTCCATCGCCGCCGACCGGGCCGCTTCTGAGATTGAGAAGGAAGTGCTGGCCAACGAGATCGTCCAGAAATGGCTCGAAGGCAAGGCCCCGAAGAAGGTGATCGTGGTGCCGAAGAAAATCGTTAACGTGGTCATTTGAATAGGATTCCCTGATGGCGAACGCCCGGTCGTTGGAAAACCAGCACCGGGCGTTTTTCTTTGTGGTTTCCTCCCTGAGAATCCGTCGTTTATGCGCTTAAGCCTTCGCCGTCTGGCCGTGCCTGTGTTGCTGGTCCTGTTCTTCCTGTCTGGTTTCGCGGCCCTGCTGTACCAGGTCATCTGGCAGCGGATGCTGGTCTTCTATACCGGCTCCGATACGGTGAGCATTAGCCTGATTGTCACCGCCTTTATGTCGGGGCTCGGCCTCGGCTACCTGGTGGGTGGGCGTCTGGCGGACCGCAGCCGGCCCCGAACGAACCTGCTTTATTTTGTGGGTGCCGAGGCGGGCATTCTGCTGTTTGCGCTCTTTAGCAAAGCGATTTTGTACGACTGGCTCTACCAGGCCGGCCCCCAACTGGGTGATCAGCCGCTGGCGCTCTACGCCCTGGTGTTTGCCGTACTGCTGGTGCCGACTTTTCTGATGGGCGTTTCCCTGCCCGTGCTGGCCCGGGCGTTTCGGCTCCGCGATCTGGCGGGGCAGGCGGGTTACATCAGCCTGCTGTACTTTGTCAATACGCTGGGGGCGGCCGCGGGCGCGCTGGTGACGGGCGTTTACCTGGTCCGGGCGCATGGCTACGAAGCCTCCATTGTTTACGGAGTGGTTTGCAACGGGCTTTGCGCCATCGGGGCGCTGGGATTGGGCCTGCTGCTCCGCGAACCCGCTGAGCCGGGCGACACTGCCGAAGCTTCGACGCCGAAACCGCTGGTATTTACCCCCGCCCTGACGGCCTGGTCGGTCCAGTACGCCCTGTCGGGCTTTGCGGCCCTGGCGCTGGAACTGATCTGGTTTCGCATTCTGGAGACCCTGATTAAGTCCGTATCCCTGACGTTTTCGATTTTGCTGGCGATTTACCTGGGTTCGATGGCGGTAGGAACGCTGGTCGGAACCGCCCTGGGGCGGGGCCGGGACGCGGCGGTTCGGGAGCGCCTGTTCCTGCTGAGCCAGGCAATACTGTACCTGTTTACGGCCCTGTCCATGGCGATTTTTGTCAATGGCATCAGCCGCATTCCGGGCCTGGCCTTTCTCTGGGATTACTTTACGAGCTACGAACCCAACCTGAGTTTTCGGTACGGGCTGTCGACCTACGTGCTGATTCCGCTGTTTCTGCTATTTGTGCCGACCTTCCTGATGGGGGTGAGCTTTTCGCTCTCGCAGTCGCTGGTACACGACCGCTACGCGGAAGTGGGCCGCAAGGTCGGCTGGCTGCAGTTCATCAACATTGTCGGTTCGGCCCTGGGGGCGGCCTGGGTCACCTGGATTGGCTTTCCGCTGCTGGGTACGGCCACGCTCCTGAAAGGGATTGCGGCCCTGGGCTTCCTGTATCTGGGGCTGCTTTTCGTCCGTCGGCAACTGAACCGACTGGCGACGATGGGCCTGGCCACCCTGCTGATGGTGGGCCTGCTGGCGATACCGGGTAACTTCCGGTTCTGGCGGCAGCTGAACGGGATCCGCGACGACCGGCAGTTTCTGGTCGACGAAAACCAGTCGGGCCTTTCCGTCATTAAGCTGTTTCCCGAAGGCGACACCCGCTACGGAGTGGTTTTTGCAAACGGGCTCGGGCAAAGCGTACTGCCGTACCACCGCGACGCGATTCACACGCTGCTGGGCGCGCTTCCGGCCATGGTGCATCCCCGGCCGCAGAAGGTGGCCGTGATCGGGCTCGGATCGGCGGGAACGGTTCACGGCATCGCCGGTCGGCCCGAAACTCAGGAAGTCGTCTGTTACGAAATCATGAGCAACCAAGCTAACGTCCTGGCCGAGTACGCCGCCGAGCTGAACGATACGGCCGTCAATGCCCTCCTGGCCGATCCCCGGCTCCGGCTTGTGCTCCGCGACGGTCGCTACGCGCTGCGAACGGGGGAGGAGCGGTTCGACATCATCGAAGCAGATGCCCTGCGACCTAATTCGGCTTTTTCGGGCAATATCTATTCGGCGGAATACTTTATGATGCTCCGTTCAAAGCTGAGGTCCGGCGGGATGGCCGTGAGCTGGTGCCCCACGCCGCGGGTGCTGCAGACCTTCCGGCAGGTTTTTCCGCACGTGCTCTACGCGGAGGGTCTATTGCTGATCGGGAGCAATGAGCCGGTAACGGTGGATTGGGCGGCGGTTCAGCAACGATTGAACCATCCGTTCACCCGGGCCCATTACGGGCGGGCGGGGATCGATATGATTGCACTTCTTGGGCCGTTTCAATACAGTCTCAAGCCCCTGGAAAAAGGAATCGCCAGCCCTGACGTCAATACCGATTTGTACCCCAAAGACGAGTACAGCCTGCCGGCCGAGTGGCGGGAGCTTTATGTCCGGTTGCGGAAGCAAATCTTTTGAGGCATCTTTACGCTACCACCGTATCGTCGTCTGACCGGGCGACTGCTTGTAGCTGTTTGCATGAAGAAGATTTTACTGGCCCTGTGGGCGGGTGCCTCCCTGGCCTTTCCGGCCCTGGCGCAGGAAGATTCCAGCCGGGTCGACCGGCAACTCAGTGTTAAGGTTCATGCCGGGATCTGGGTGCCCGACCAGGTCGTTCCCCAGACCAGTAAAGCGCCCGTTGGTTTCGATATCAATTACGGCTGGATGAACCTCAGTCGCCGCTCCTGGGAGCAGGCCAATTGCTTTTCCCGGGCAGGTGTCTACGCTACCTATTACAACTTCAATAATCCGAAGGCCCTGGGGCAGACGGCCGGAGCGGGCCTGTTTTTCGAGCCCTATTTCCTGACGGGTCGCTGGGTGATGGCCTCCGTGCGGGTGTCGGCCGGGCTGACCTACCTCACGCGGGTCTACGATGCCGAAACCAATCCCTCCAACAAGTACTTCAGCATGCCCATTAGCTCCATGATCGGGGCCAGTCTGAACACCTATGTTCGGCTGAACGACCGCCTCCGGCTCAACGGTGCGCTGTACTACAATCACATCTCCAATGCCGGAACGCGAATCCCGAACCAGGGGCTGAACATACCCAGCGTGTCGGTCGGACTGGCGTATCATCCGCAACCCCTGGATTTCCCCAGCACCCGTAGCTGGAAGGCGGTACGGCCCAAACACCGCTGGATGGCCCGGGCTACCCTCATGGGCGCCGTGCGCATGCTCGAAGCCAGCAAAACCGAACCCGAACGGATGCTGCCCATGTACGGCCTGAACCTGGTCGGCGGATACCGGGTCCATGGCCCGCACGTTCTTTCCGGCGGGGCTGAATTCGTCGACGACCGGCACTTCCGGAACCAAAGCCGCCGCTGGGGAGGACGGTATCGGACCGACGATCACCGCCAGGTTACGCTTTTGCTGGGGTACGAATTCTGGCAGGGCCGGTTTATTTTCTCGGCCCACCACGGCTGGAATATTGTCCGGCCGGCGCGGTACAAACCCGCTACCTACCAGCGCTACAGCCTCTTTTACCGGCTTCCCCACGGCATTACCGTCGGTTTTGGCGTAAAAGCCTTTGTCGATGATACCAAGGGCTTTAATCTGGCCCTGGGGTATACCTTTTGATCGTTAGACAATAGAGAAAAGACAGGAGACAAAGGACAAACGCTCATCCGACAAAGGCCTTTTCTCTTGTCTATCCTCCATTCCCTCGCCAGAACCAGGCAAAACCGGTTAGTTTTGCGGCAAGCTTATCCCGGTTCATGAAAAAGTACTTCTTTCTTTTCGTTTTTCTGGCCGCTTGTGCCGCCTCCCGTACCTACGTTCGCATTCCCCGGAATGGGCTTTACGGTTACTTCCAGCCGGCACCCGGTAAAGCGCACATCAGTGCCCACCGGGGCGGCGGTGACATCCCTGGCTATCCCGAAAACTGCATCGAATCCTTTGATTTCCTGGCCCGGCAGATGCCGGTGACCATCGAGTGCGACATTTCCCTGACCCGAGACAGTGTGCTGGTGATGATGCACGACAATACGCTGGAACGGACCACGACCGGCCAGGGAGCCCTGAAGGATGTGACCTGGGCCTATTGCCAGACCCTGTTTCTGGAAGATAATCTGGGTAACCGGACGACCTACCGGATTCCCACCCTGGAACAGGTCCTGCGCTGGGGAAAAGGCAAGGTTACCTTTACGCTGGACGTAAAACGAAACGTGCCGTTTGAAAAGGTGGTGGAGCTGATCCGGAAAACAGGGACGAAAGACTACGCCGCCGTGATTACCTACAATGCCGACGACGCGGCGAAAGTCCACCGCCTGGATCCGGAGCTGATGATTTCGGTCAACGTCCGCTCCCAGGCCGATTATGACCGCCTCCGGGCCCTGGGCATTCCCGACCAGCGCATGCTGGCCTTTATCGGGGTGCGTGAAGCCGACCGGGACCTGTACGCTTTTCTGCACAGTAAAGGCATTCCGTGTATCCTGGGAACGCTGGGCAACCTCGATAAACAGGCCCAGGCCAGGGGTGATCAGGTCTATAAAACGTTTGTGGGAACGGAGCGGACATCCTCTCGACCGACTGCCCGCTGGAAGCCTTTCGGGCCACCCGCCCATGATGAAGCCCCGGTAATTGAGGAGGTTTGCCGGGATCGTTTCTTTTCCCCTCACACATACCACAGGCCTGCCTCGTCCCGGTGGGCCTGGACTTAACCGCTTCGCTCCGCCATGCCAACCGCTTCCGCCGCTCCTTCGCTTCGGCGCCGGGAATTCGTGGGTCAACTCGGTGCCCTGCTGGCCTCGGCCAGTCTGGGACCCGCCCTGGCCAGCCCGCCTGCTCCCCGCATCCGGATCCAGCGCGTCAACGCCAATTTCGAACGTGAGCCGCTTAACCCTTACCGCTTTAAGGGCAGCGCCATCACGGAAGCCTGGCAGACCGTGGCTTATCTGGAAGACGATACGGGCGTGGGTAAGGTCGGGCTGGCCACTCAGAACGTGCTTTGGTCCGACGCCAGCGTGTTCGAGAAGCATTCCGAGAGCGGGGGTAACGCCCTGATGTACGCCATGACCGAACGGGCGCTGCAGGCGCTTAAAGGCCAGTCGTTTACCGATCCCGTCAGCCTGCTGGATGCCGTGTTTCCCGAAGTCTGGGCCTACGGCAAGCAGATTACCGGTAACCCCAATCTTCGGAAAACCTTTGCGCTGAATGCGCTGGTGAGCGTCGATAATGCGGCCTGGCTGCTCTACGCCCAGAGGAACGGCCTGAAGCGGTTCGACGACCTGGTACCGGCCGCCTACCGGAAGGGCCTTTCGCACCGGCACGACAAAGTAGCCAGCATTCCCTCGTTCAGCGTAGGAACCTCGCCGGAACGCATCAAGGCGGCCGCCGACGCCGGGTACTTCATCATGAAGATCAAGACCGGAGCGGCGGGTACCCAGGCCGAAATGCTCGAAAAAGACATGGCCTTTCTGACGGCCCTGCACAAAGCCATCGGCCATTACGAAACGCCCTATACCCAAAACGGCAAGATTCCCTACTACCTCGATGTGAACGGCCGCTACGAAAGCAAGGAGACCCTGCTTCGCTTCCTCGACCATGCCCGTAAGATTGGGGCATTCGGCCAGATTGCGCTGATCGAAGAGCCGTTTGTGGAGGAAAACGAAGCGTTTGTGGGTGATCTGGGCGTTCGGATTGCGGCCGACGAAAGTGCCCATACCGTGGAGGATGCAGCCCGCCGGATCGAACTGGGTTACCGTGCCATTGCCGTGAAAGCGATTGCCAAGACCCTGAGCATGACCATGAAGATCGCCCAGTACGCCCACGAGAAAAATGTGCCCTGTTTCTGCGCGGACCTGACGGTAAACCCCATTTTGCTGGAGTGGAACAAGAACGTGGCCGCCCGCCTTTCCCCGTTTCCCGGCATGAGCCTGGGTTTGCAGGAGACGAACGGCCACCAGTATTACAAAAACTGGGAAACCATGCAGGGATACCATCCCCGGGCGGGCGCTATCTGGACGAAAGCGGACCGGGGCGTTTTCCGCACGGATGCTTCCTTTTATTCCGAAAGCGGCGGAATTTTCGAACCCTCGGCCCATTACCAGGCGCTGGTGCAGCCTTAAACAGTTACCACCGCCTTCCCGCCGTCGATCAGGAAACCACGATGATTGGCGGTTTCACCTCGGGGTCGTTGTCGGGTGAGGCCTTCTTCCCGTTTTTGCGGGAGACCTTCTTATCCGAAACTTCGTACAAATCGGTCCGCCGGTCTTTCAGATTCTGCACCGAACCAAATTCGTGCAGTTCCTTCAGGTGCGAAAGGTCCACGTCTGCCAGCATCACCATCTCCGTATTCGGCGTTGCCTCGGCCTTGATGGCGTTGTTGGGAAACTGAAAATCGGAAGGCGTAAAGACCGCCGACTGCGCGAAGTTGATGTCCATGTTCGGCACGTTAGGCAGGTTGCCTACGCAGCCCGAAATAACCACGTAGCACTCGTTTTCGATCGCCCGCGCCTGCGCACAGTTCCGCACCCGGTAATAACCATTCTGGGTATCAGTCAGGAAGGGCACGAATACGATCTGCGCACCCTGCTGGGCCAGAATCCGCCCCAGCTCCGGGAATTCCACGTCGTAGCAGATCAGCAGGCCGATCTTGCCGCAGTCGGTGTCGAACGACCGGATTTCGCTGCCCCCGACCATGCCGTAGTGACGTACCTCGTTCGGGGTAATGTGAATTTTCCGGTATTCCTCGTAGGTACCGTCCCGGCGGCAGAGGTAAGAAGCATTGTAAAGCTTGCCGTCCTCCACCAGCGGCATCGAGCCGCCGATGATGTTGACGTTATAGGAAATGGCAAATTCCGTCAGCTTCTCCCGAACGTCTGCCGTAACTTCAGCCAGTTTCCGGATCGCCTGGGGTTCAGGCAGGCTGTTGTACTGCGCCATCAGTGGCGTATTGAAAAATTCCGGCAGGACCAGAAAATCGGCCTTGTAGTCGCTGACGACGTCCACGAAAAATTCCACCTGGTCGTAAAACGCTTTCAGGTCCGGAAAATGCCGCATCTGCCACTGCACCACGCCGAGGCGGATGATCTGGTCGGTATGCGGCTTTTTCTTCTTCTCGTCGGCGTAATAAATATTGTTCCATTCCAGCAGCGTGGCGAACTCCTTCGACTCGGTATCCCCGGGCAGGTAGCCTTTGAGGACCTTCTTGACGTGGAAGTCGTTCGACAGCTGGAACGTCAGCGTCGGGTCGTAGATTTCCTTTTGCTTGACCTGCTGGATGTACTCGCGGGGCGTGAGCTTATCGGCGTACTGCTGGAACTTCGGAATCCGCCCGCCGGTCATGATGCCTTCGAGGTTCAGCTGTTCGCAGAGTTCCTTCCGGGCGTCGTACAGCCGGCGTCCCAGCCGCAGGGAACGGTAGTCCGGGTGGACAAACAGCTCCAGTCCGTAGAGCCAGTCGCCCTTTGGGTTGTGGGTGTCGAAGGTGTAGCCGCCGGTAATTTCGTAGTAGGTATGCGAATCGCCGAAGTCCGAATATTTGATCCGGATCGCCAGTGCGCAGGCCACCACCTTATCATCGACTTCCACGCAGAACTGCCCTTCCGGGAAAATCCGCAGGAGTTTATCAATCAGATTCTTTTCCCAGTAATCGCCGCCAATGCCGCTATACGACTCGATCATGGCCTCCCGGAGGTCATCGTAGTCGCTCTTCTTTAAGTTTCGGGTGTGAATGCGCATAATGTGGGTGGACGTTTGACTATTGACATTTGACAAAATATCAAACCTCCAGAGTCAAACGTCAAGAGTCAAACGTCAGTTTAAAGAAAATAACCGCTTTTCCAGTTCAGCCAGCATTTCGTCGGTAAAATCCAGGTGGGTAACAAACCGGACGAGGTGTTTGCCGAAGGTAACGGCCAGAATGTCTTTGGTTGCCAGTTCGTTAACGTAATCCGCCGCCAGGATGGTTTCCGGCAGGCGGAAGATGACAATATTGGTTTCTATCGGAAAAATTTCGGTCACTTCCGGCCGTTTTTCGAGCATTTGGCCAATCATCCGGGCCCGGGCGTGGTCGAGTTTCAGGCGGTTGATGTGGTGGTCTAAGGCGTAGGAACCCGCTGCCGCCAGAAAGCCAGCTTGCCGCCAGCCACCGCCCATTAGTTTCCGGAAGCGCCGGGCCTGTTTGATGAAGGCCTTCGTTCCCAGCAGCAGCGAACCGACCGGGCAGCCCAGGCCTTTCGAGAGGCAGATGGAGATCGAGTCGAACAGATTGCCGTAGGATTCGGGGCTTTCGCCGGTTTCGATCAGGGCGTTAAAAAGCCGCGCACCGTCGAGATGCAGCTTCAGGCCGTATTCGTCGCACACCTGCCGGATGGCCGCAATTTCGGGAACCGTATAGTAGCAGCCGCCTCCCTTGTTAATGGTATTCTCCAGGGAAACCAGGCTCGTCCGGGGTTTATGGACGTCGTCCGGCTGAATGTGTGTCCGGACCAGTTCCGGCGTTAGTTTCCCCCGCTCGCCCTGCGGCAGACTGACCGAAGCCAGGGCGTTGACCGCAATGCCGCCGCCTTCGTAGAGGTAAATATGCGACAGCACATCGCAGATGACATCGTCGCCGGGGCGTGTATGCGTCCGGATCGCCAGCTGGTTGGTCATGGTGCCGGAGGGGCAGAACAGCGCGGCTTCCATGCCGAACATCCGGGCAGCTTTTTCTTCCAGTTCGTTGACCGAGGGGTCATCCCCGAATACATCGTCCCCAACCGGGGCCAGGAACATGGCCTCCCGCATGGCGGGTGTCGGCCGGGTAATGGTATCGCTTCGTAAATCGATGAGCATAAATCTTCATTCAGAACGCAGCCGCAAACTTACGGCTCTTCGCGCGCTTACGCCGATTTTTTTCAAAACCACACCAGCTGATACCCATTCTGATGCTCAGAGCGAGTTACGAACCGGCCATTTTGATAAAAAAAGGAAAGTAAACTTGTTACGTATAGTAGTAAAGCTTTCATGAGCCTATGCTTTATGGGCAAATCATACATCTACACACATGCGAAAAAGGTTAATTTTCCTCCTATTGGCTCTATTTACGGGAATGGCTATGACCTACGCGCAGGGTCGGATAATCAGCGGGCAGGTGACTGACGCCCGCAAAGATCCTCTGCCCGGGGTCAACGTCACGATCAAGGGCAGCAGTACCGGTACGACCACCGACGGGCGCGGAAACTACCGGCTCAACCTGCCCGCTGACAACGTTACGGTCGTTTTTTCCTTCATAGGCTATCAGACCCAGGAAGTAGCGGTGGGCAACCGAACGGTCATTGATGTGAACCTGGCCGAGGACGTTAAGTCGCTTTCCGAGGTCGTCGTCGTGGGTTACGGGACCCAGCGTAAGACCGACCTGACCGGCTCCGTTTCCTCGATCGGCACCAAGGAAATCAAACAGGTGGCCGTCACCTCCCTCGACCAGGCCATGCAGGGCCGGGCGGCCGGGGTGCAGGTGACCCAGGGTTCGGCGGCACCGGGCGGGGGCGTCAGCATCCGGATCCGGGGTGGTAACTCCATCCAGGCTTCCAACGAGCCGCTGTACGTAATCGATGGGGTGCCCATTTTTCCGTCGAACGGGACGTATTCCCCCGGCGCCAGCGGTGGCGTCCAGGCCCAGAATGCTCTGGCGAACCTGAATCCGGGCGATATCGAATCCATTGAAGTCCTGAAGGATGCCTCCGCGACGGCCATCTACGGGTCCCGCGGCGCGAACGGGGTCGTCATAATCACCACCAAACGGGGTAAGGCCGGAGCGACCAACGTGGACGTTGAGAGCTACTACGGCGTCCAGGAAGTGGCCCGGAAGCTGCCAATGCTGAACGCCGAAGAGTTTGCCACCATCGCCAACGAAGCCAGGATCAATTCGAACCGGCCGGTCATCTTCACGCCCGAACAGATTGCCGGATTCCGGAACAACTCGACCGACTGGCAGGACGCCATCTTCCGGCAGGCTCCCATCCAGAACCACCAGGTCACCATCAGCGGCGGGAGTGAAGGTACCCGATTTGCCCTCAGCGGCAACTACTTTGATCAGCAGGGTGTCATCATTAACTCGGGTTTCCGGCGGGCCTCCCTACGGGCGAACGTGGATAAGACCGTCAGCCAGCGCCTGACCGTCGGCACCTCGCTGCAGGTCAGCCGGTCCTGGAACAACCAGCTGGTGACCGACATTACCCGCGGAGGCGTCGTGAACGGGGCATTGGTCATGTCGCCGACGCTGCCGGTCCGGGATCCGCAGACCGGCCAGTACACCTTCGACAACAGTTCGATTCCCGGCTCGCAGCAGGTGGGAAACCCGGTCCAGGATGCCGTGGAGACGTATTCCAATATCGTGACAAACCGCTTTCTGGGCAGCCTGTACGCCGAATACGCCATTCTGCCGGAACTGAAACTGCGGATGCAGGGTGGGATGGACTACCAGGCCGGCCGCCGTGATTTCTACGCGCCCAGCACCAACAACCGCGGCCGGAACTCCTTCGGTTCGGCATCAGCGGAGAAAAAAGACGTGGTCGTACCCGTAGGAACCCTCACGCTGACTTATAACAAAACCTTCAATCCGAACAACCAGCTTACCCTGCTGGGTGGGTACGAGTCGCAGTCGCAGACGGTGGATTTCCTCGTCGCATCGGCCTCCAACTTCCCGACCGATGCGCTGCTGGCCGATAACCTGGCGCTGGGTGGCATCATCGGCACGCCCAATACGGGCCGCAACCGCTGGCGGCTGGATTCCTGGTTTGGCCGGGCCAACTACACCTTCCTGAACCGGTACCTGCTGACGGCAACCTTCCGGGCCGACGGATCGTCGCGCTTCGGGGCCGGCAACAAATGGGGCTATTTCCCCTCGGCGGCCCTCGGCTGGCGGCTGAGCGAAGAACCCTTCATCCAGCGGCTCAACGTCTTCAGCAACCTGAAACTGACGGGAAGCTTCGGGCTGACGGGCAACCAGGAAATCGGCCTTTATCAATCCCTAGCCCGCCTGAACACGGTGCGTTATCCCTACGGTGGGGCGATCCAGGTAGGGCTTGCCCCGGGCCGGGTACCTAACGACGATCTCCGCTGGGAGCGTACCGAGCAGTACAATGTCGGTCTGGAAGCGGGCGTGCTTAATAACCGGATTTCGCTGGAAGCCGCCTGGTATTACAAGCGGACCCGCGATCTGCTGCTGGACCTGGAGCTTCCGCGCACGACGGGCTTCAATACCATCCTGCAGAACCTTGGGAGCGTCGAAAACCGGGGCGTTGAACTGGCCATCACGAGCCAGAATGCGGTCGGAGCCTTTAAATGGAATACCAGCGCGAACATTACCTTCAACCGGAACAAAGTCCTCGAACTTGGACCGGGCGAGACTTTCCGCCTGCCGCCGGGTACGGGCGATGGCCACCTGCAGATCGGAAACTCCAGCATTCTCCAGGTTGGGCAGCCGGTTGGTAGTTTCTTCGGCTTCGTAACCGACGGAATCTACCAGACCGGGGAACGAATTATTGCCGGGAATGGATCAGTGGGGCCTGGAGACATTAAGTACGTCGATCTCAACGGCGACGGTGTGATCAACAATAGCGACCGCACCCTGATTGGCAATCCGCAGCCCAAATTTTTCTACGGCTTCTCCAACAACTTCAGCTACCGGAATTTTGACCTGGGCATCTTCTTCCAGGGCGTGTACGGCAACAAAATCTGGAACGTCAACAGCCACGAGCTGGAGCGCAACGATGGGGCAACCAACAACATCCGGGACGTGATGAACCGCTGGCGCCCGGATGCGCCGAGCAATCGCTGGCCCAGCGCCCGCACGCGCCCGTTCATTCTCTCCGACCGAAACATCGAGGACGGCTCCTTCCTTCGGCTGCGCAACATAACCCTGGGTTATACCCTGCCCGTTAGCAAGTTCGGGGTCAGGTGGCTGCGCAGCGCCCGGATTTACGCTCAGGGGCAGAACCTGTTGACCTTCACCCGCTACACCGGCTACGATCCGGAGGTAAGCACGCTGGTGCAGAGCTCGGTGGCCATTGGCATCGACCGCGGGGCATTCCCCATGTCGCGGATGTACCTGTTTGGGATCAACCTGGGATTATAAGCGAAAAAGGGTTTATGAACCCCAAACTTAATCTGGCAACAAGCATGAAAACACACCTTAAATTCATAGTCACGGGCCTGCTTTTCGGGGCCTCAGCCTGCACCAACGCGCTAGAGGAACGCGTCTTCGATTTTGTCGCCCCCCAGAATTTCTACCGCAACGCTACGGACGCCCAGGTAGCACTGACGGCGGTGTACGACGGTTTCCACGCCGGTCACATGTGGGACCGGGAGTACATGATCGGGGATATGGGTTCGGACGATACCTTCACCGGAGAATTCCGGGGGAACATCGACCGGATCCAGATCGACGAGTTTACGGTCGACGCCAATAACGGCATCCTGCGGGAGCGCTTCGAAAACGCCTACATCATGATCAACCGGGCGAACGCGGTCATCGACCGGGTTCCGGGGATTCAGATGGATGAGACCCAACGGGCCAATATCGTCAACCAGGCCCGGTTCCTGCGTGCCTTTATGTACTTCAACCTGGTTCAGCTCTTTGGGGCAGTACCCTTAAAGGTAGAGGAAACCAACAGCCTGGCGAACCTGGGATCGCCCCGGGTTCCGGTGAGTGAGATTTACGATAAGGTCATTCTGCCCGACCTGCAGGCGGCCGAAAACCTGCCGGTGCGCCAGGCCTTGCCTGGGCAGGCGACCCGCGGCGCGGCCAAGGCGCTGCTCGCCAAGGTGCTGATGACGCGCGCCGGAGCAACGCTCAATTCGCCGCTCTGGGCCCAGGCTCGCGATAAGGCCAAGGAAGTGATGGATTTAGGCGTCCACCGGCTGCTGCCCAACTACTCGGATGTGTTCCTGGTCCAGAACGAAAACAGCGCGGAACACCTCTTTTCGGTGCAGTTCAACGCCCTCCAGGGCGAGGGAAGCTCGCTGCAGGTTTTCTTCCAGCCGCGGGGTATCAACGGGACGGTGGCAAACGGCAACGGCGTAAATGAACCGACTTTTGATATTGTCCAGGCCTACGAACCGGGCGACCGGCGCTACAATACCGCCTTCCTGTTGTCGCTGCCCCTGGCGGCGGGCGGTGCCCGTACCTACGACCCGACGGGCCGTTGCGCCGCTCCCTGCGTACCGCGGCCTTATATCGGGAAGTTCTTCGAAACCTCGGCCCCGATTGGTAACCTGGACGTACCCGTACTGCGGTACTCGGATGTGCTGCTGATGTACGCCGAAGCGGCCAACGAAGCCGAAAACGGACCTTCGTCCCTGGCCCTGCAAAGCATCAATCAGGTTCGCCAGCGCGCCGGCCTAGCGCCTCTGCCGGAAGGACTCAGTCGCGAGGAATTCCGCCAGCGCGTCCGGCAGGAGCGCCGGGTGGAACTGGCCTTTGAGTCGCACCGCCGGTATGACCTTGTTCGCTGGGGTATCCTGCTGCCGACCATGCGGGAACACTTCCGCCGTTTCTACCCGAACCTGGTGCAGAACGTGCAAGACCACGAGGTGCTTTTCCCCATCCCGCAGCGCGAAATTGATTTGAACCCGGCCATTGGGGCGTCTGATCAGAATCCGGGCTATTAAGGGGAGGAATGTTGAGTGAATTAGTGATTGAGCGATTGAGTGAGAGCTTCGCGAAAAACGTACCGTGGCGAAGCTCTCACTCAATCGCTCAATCACTAATTCACTCAATTAGTATTATTCCGCCCTTCGAGGAGCCGGATTTCCTCCAGCATGAACCGGTTAAACCGTTCCGGCTCCTCGAAGGGCGGGCTGTGGCCGGATTTCTCGAAAAGGATAAACTGCTTGGCCGGGGCCTGGATCTGCTCGTAATACCGTTGCACCAGCGGCCAGGGGGTGTTGTAATCCTGTTTCCCCGAAACAAACCAGACCGGCACCCGTACGGCCGGGATGGTCTTCATAAAATTGAAATCGTTCGCTTCCGGATCATTCAGGATCGTACCCGCCGCAAAGGCCGAGCCTTTCGACCAGCGGATGAGGTCAAAAAAGGTGTACTCATCCGAACGGATCAGCTTGACGATCCAGTCGCGGTAGTGGTTCTTGCCGTAGCGTTCCCCGCCCAGCTTCAGGAGCCAGTCTTTTTGCCGTACCAGCCCCCAGAAACCCGTTTTGTACATCTGGTGGAAATTGCCGTTGCGGGGCGGCCCCATTTCGACGAGTTCCTTCAGGGCTTTTTGATTTTGGGTTCGCTGGGCCTGTTCCAGGGTGTAGGCGTAGGAGCCGCTCTCGCCTTCAAAAGCGGCCACTTCGAGACCAATAGCGACAAAGCTGTGGAAATGCTCGGGATAGCGGTCGACCAGATACATGCCCAGCCGACTGCCCCAGGAGTGCCCCACCAGCACGATTTTTTCCTTGCCGAACCGTTTTTTCAGGTGTTGAACCAGTTCGTTAGCATCGGAAATGTACTGGCCTACGCGGATGGTTTCGGGGGAGAGCTTTTTGGAATAGGATTTTCCGGCACCCCGCTGGTCCCAGTAGACGACCGTAAACTGGTTCTCCAGTTCGCCGTTAAAAGTCCGGTTCAGGGCCGTAGCCGAGGCGCCTGGGCCGCCGTGCAGCCACAACAGGACCGGGTTGGCCACCGTATCGGCACCCCTGATGAGAACGTACTGATCGTAACCGCCGAGCCGGATTCGCTCCTGGCGGGCAATGCTGCGGGGAAGAACCTTGCCTTTGGGATCACGCAGGGGGCGAGTAAAGCTACAGCCCGCCAGCAGCCAGCCCAGGTAGAGGGCCAGCAGGAGGTAAAGAAGTTGTTTCATGGGACGTATTTGTTGTTAAATCCGCCCCAAAAATCAGCGCCTACCGGTCGCCGAGCGTCGCAATTGATAAACTGATCCCTCTTTCAGGCCGTTTGCGGCAGGTTTTTCACGAATTCGGAGGGGGTAAGGCCGGTTTTTTTCTTGAAGGCCCGGTTGAAGGAGGCCTTGGAGTTAAAGCCGGCTTCCAGGCCAAGGGCCAGCAGGGTTAGCTTTCGGTGGTCGCCGCCTTGCAGCCGCCGGATGACCTCCTCGACCCGGTACCCGTTGATGAGGTCGGTAAAGTGCTGACCGCTCTGTTCGTTAATGACCTGGGATAACTGGTGCGCGGAGATGCCCAGCTGCTCGGCCAGCTGAACCAGGCTGACGTCCGGATCCAGGTACCAGCGGTGTTCGGTCAGGCCCTGGGTCAGGCGCTGGTAGTCGGACTGCAATTGTTCCCGGGACAGCCGGGACCGGGCATACCGGACTTCGGGCCGGGCCGGGTCCGCCGCCCGGAACAGCCCGGTTTTCCGCAGGCCCCAGTATCCCGCCACCACCATTAACAGCACACTGAATCCGTTCAGGAGCAGATCGCCGACCGCTTCGGCCGGACGCCAGCGGTCGTGGATCAGGCTCAGCACGCCCAGAAGCCAGCTGCCCCACAGCCCCAGCCAAAGCCCAAATAGCCAGCGGATGTTTTCGCTGGCACCTTCCAACTGCCGGAGGCGAAGCGTTTGCCGCATCAGCAGCAGGTAAGCGCCGAAACTGGCCAGCTTGAGCAAGGCAAGTCCGTCCCGGACCGAATCGGTCAGGGGAGCCACTTCACCCCGGAGCAGGGCCGGAACGATAAGAATCAGATGCAGCAGAAAGGGCAGCAGGTGCCCGGCCAGCGCCCATCGAATGCGAAGCCTATGCCCGCTGGATGTTCGCAGAAATAGCCAGAGAATCGGTCCCAGCAGCAGCACCAGGGCACTGCTGAGGTCGACCAGCCAGCCCAGCTGCCGGGTAGCCTCCGCGTACAGCCCACCGAAAATAACGCCAACCAGGCCCAGCCAGCCCGCCAGGAGCCAATCGGCCTGAGTTCGGGCGGGCTTCCCAACCAGGAGCAGCGCCAGCAGGACACTTAATCCGGCACAGAAGAAATACAGGTTCGGCATGGGACAAAGATAAGCCCTGGCCCGGTAGCTCGGCTCATATTCCCTGACTCAGCAAGCTTCAATCAGAATTCGTCAATATCGTACGAAACCGAAACCAGCCGGTTCCATTCGGGATGCCGTTTGAGGTAGGCCTGCACAAACCCACAAAGCGGAACCATCATCTGGCCGTTGGCGTCCAGGTGTTCCAGTACGCCTTTCACCAGCCGGGAGCCGACGCCCTGGCCTTCCAGCTGGGGCGGAACTTCCGTATGGGTCAGGGCAACGGTATGGGGATCCTGCCGAACGTACTCTAAAATAGCCTGCTGATCGTTGACTGCCAGCTCAAAGCGTTTTTTCTCGGGATTGTCGGTAATGGGAGCGTTGTCCATAGGTGCGAAGTTTCGGATGATTTGCCTATACAACAAAAATAAGGATGCTTTGGCCGTTCGTCCGTAACGATTTGGCTGATTTGCGGTTTTTCCGTTCCTTTACCGCCACGCAAATTTGAGCAAGTTATGGCTTCTATCTCCCTTACCATCAACGGAAAAAAATATAGCCTTGAGGCCGATCCGCAGATGCCGCTGCTGTGGGCGGTCCGCGATCTGGCCGGTTTGACCGGTACCAAGTTCGGCTGTGGGATGGCCCAGTGCGGGGCCTGTACGGTCCACCTGAACGGTCAGCCGATCCGTTCCTGCGTGACTCCGGTGTCCTCCGTGGCTGGCAAGAAAATCACCACCATCGAGGGCGTTGGTTCGGAGAAAAACCTGCACCCGATTCAGCGGGCCTGGATTGAAGAGCAGGTGCCCCAGTGCGGCTACTGCCAGTCTGGCCAGATCATGGCCGCCGTCGCCCTGCTGAAAGCCAAGCCCAAACCGACCGATGCCGATATCGACGCCGCCATGCAGGGACATATCTGCCGCTGCGGTACGTACGCCCGAATCCGCAAAGCCATCCACCGCGCCGCCGAAATGAGCCAGGAAATGGCCAGCGCGGGGAAATGAATAAAGAATGAATAATGAACAATGAACATGGTGTGCGGATGGGTTTGTGCCTCCTAACGGGCTATCCCATTCATTATTCATTATCTAATTATTCATTCAAAACCATTCACCTCCATTCTCTCGCCTCTCATGTCTTCCTCCAATAATTCCCTAAACCGCCGTTCCTTCCTCCGCGCTGCGGGACTGACCGGGACGGGCCTGCTGCTGGGCTTCTCGGCCCGGGCCAACGGCCGACCGGAGCTCATTAACATGACGGCTCCCAATGCCGTGCTTTCCTTTGAACTGCATCCGTTTATCGTTATCGATAATGCGGGCGGCATTACCTTGATCAACCACCGGCCGGATATGGGCCAGGGCTCCTGGCAGGCGGTTCCGACGATGATTGCCGAAGAACTGGAAGTGTCGCTGGACCAGATCCAGATCCGGCAGTCGGACGGGCTGCGCAAGTATGGCGACCAGCTCTCGGGCGGCAGCAGTACCGTCCGGACGGGCTGGAAACGTCTGCGCGAAGCCGGGGCGGCCGCCCGGGAAATGTTCCGCCAGGCCGCGGCCACCCGCTGGAACGTAGCCCTCGAGGAATGTTATGCCGAGGCCGGCACGATCAGGCACCGCCCCAGCGGTCGCAAACTGGGCTATGGCGAACTGGCCGACGAAGCAGCCAAGCTGCCGGTACCGACGAAGCTCACCCTGAAGCCCCGCAAGGACTGGAAACTCCTGGGGAAAGCCCTGCCGCGGCCGGATGTGCCCGCTAAAGTTACAGGTAAGGCGATCTTCGGTATGGACGTCAAGGTACCCGGAATGCTCTACGCCAGCATTGAGCATAGCCCGGTGATTCACGGGAAAGTGCAGTCCATCGACGATGCAGCGGCCAGGAAAATTCCCGGCGTCAAGGCCGTGGTCAAGGCCGAACGGCCCATGCCGCACCGGACTTCGGAAGCAGTGGCCGTAGTGGCTACCAACTACTGGGCTGCCCTCCAGGGTCGCCGGGCCCTGAAGGTGAAGTGGGATAACGGGTCCTACGAACAAACCATGGATTCCGGCCGGTATACGGCCCGCCTGAAGGAAGCAGCCAGCCGGGATGCGACGCCCTACGTGACGGTAGGCGATGTCAACGCGGCGATGGCCGCGGCGCCCAGGAAACTGGAAGCCCAGTACGAAACGCCCTTCCTGGCCCACGCGCCCATGGAGCCCGAAGTGGCCATTGCCCACGTGAAAGCCGACGGCAGCTGCGAAATCTGGGCGCCGGTCCAGGGCCCGGATGGTGCCATCGAGCAGGTGGCGGCTTATCTGAAAATTGCCCCCGAAAAAGTGCAGGTCAATGTGCCTTTCCTGGGCGGTGCCTTTGGGCGAAAGGCCTACCTGGACTTTGTGCTGGAGGCCGTCCACCTGTCCCAGGCGATGAAAGCGCCGGTCAAGGTGGTCTGGACGCGCGAGGACGACATCAGCCAGGGCCCCTTCCGCCCGGCCATGCTCAGCGCTATGCGCGGGGCCGTCGATGCCAGCGGGAAAGCCGTTGCCTTTGAGCATAAACTGGTCGGGGAGTCCATTCAGCGGCAGGTCTTCCGCGCGCCCCTGGGGGATAAGGCCGACAACTGGGCGGCTGAGGCCATCACGCCCCACGAAAGTCCGTATCAGTTTCCTAACGCCCTCATCGGCTGGCGCACCGTGGAGACCGACATTCCCATCGTCTGGTGGCGGTCGGTATACCCCTCCAATAGCAGCTTCGGTCACGAAAGCTTCGTCGATGAGCTGGCCCACGCGGCGGGAAAAGATCCCTTGCAGTTTCGCCTGGAGCTGATTGGTGAGGCCGACAGCGAGGTGGCCCGGCGGTTCCGGACGGTGCTGAACACGCTCCGGGAAAAATCCGGCTGGGATGTGCCCCTGAAGCCAGGGCAGGGGAAAGGCATGGCCATCGCCCGCTCGTTCGGGAGCCAGTGTGCCCATGCCTTCTTTGTGACCAAAACGGGGAAGGGCGTCAAAATCGACCGGGTGGTGACTGTGCTGGACTGCGGCATGTATGTCAACCCCGATAACGTCCGCGCCCAGACGGAAGGAAACCTGGTTTACGGCCTGACGGCTGCCATCAAAAGCCCGGTTACCTTTACCAACGGCCGGGCGGATCAATCCAACTTCCACGACTATACCGTCCTGCGGTTTACCGAAATGCCCCGGCAGGACATTCACCTGATCGAAAACGACGAGGCCCCGGGCGGCGTCGGGGAACCGGGGCTGCCTCCGGTCGCGCCGGCCCTTTGTAACGCCATTTTCGCCGCAACCGGCGTCCGTATCCGAAAATTACCGTTTGACCTAACCAACCTTCCTGCATGAAAAAGTTAGTCTGGTTTTCGGCTTCTCTGCTGCTGGGCCTGGGGCTCTTCCTGGCCTTTCGGCCGGCTGCACCTGGTCTGGCGGGAGCCTGGCGACTGGCCCAGTCCGGCGCTCCCAATGTCGTTTTTGTGCTGGCCGACGGCTACCTGATGGGTACCTACTACGAAAACAACCGTTTTCTGGGTACCCTGGGCGGCGCCTATCAGTCCGATGGCAAGCAAATCACCCTGACAATCGAGTTCGATACCGAGGATAGTACGAACGTCGGGCAGACCCGCACCTTTGCCATTCAGTCACTGACGGATACTAAGCTGACCGTCAGCAGCGAGGGCGAAAGCGAAACCTACGAACGCATCGACCAGCCTGGCAGTGCGCCACTGGCCGGTCTGTGGCGCATCACCGGCCGGTTGGGCGAGGACGGACAGATGTCCACCATGCAGCGCGGACCGCGGAAAACGCTCAAGATCCTTTCGGGTACCCGCTTCCAGTGGGCGGCGATCAACCCCCAGACCCGTCAGTTTTTCGGCACCGGAGGCGGGACGTATACCTTCAAAGACGGTAAATACACCGAGACGCTGGAATTCTTCTCGCGGGATAATAGCCGGGTTGGCCGTTCGCTGGCCTTCGACGGGGAGGTGAAGGGTGATACCTGGAACCACCGCGGGCAGAGTTCGACCGGCGGCAAAGTCAACGAGATCTGGAGCCGCGAAAAATAAGTAGCTTACCGGCATGGGGCAGCGGTGGCTGGCCTCGCCCCGTGCCGGATCACTCCTCATTCTACACCTGGCCTTTTAACCTCCCTTTTCTATGAGCACGCTTACGCAAACGCCTTCCGTCGCCCAAAGCATGAACCTGCCCTGGGTCGAGTCGCCTTTTTTCTACGAATTTCTGGAACGAAAGAACCTGACCGAAGCCCAGCGGAAAATCGCGATTGATTACCACGAGAACGGTTACCTGCTGCTGAAACAGGCCGTACCGCAGGAACTCCTTGACCGGGTCCGGCAGGATATCCAGCACGAATACCCCAACGACCAGAACGCCGAGCCCCGGCGCCACCAGGACCTCTGGAAAAAGTACGCTTCCGTCAAAGAACTGGCCTCGCTGGATGTGGTATTTGAAACCCTGCAGCTGCTGTACGACCGTGAGCCGGTTCCCTTTCAGACCCTGAACTTCAAGTACGGCACCCAGCAGCGGGGCCATTCCGACACCATCCATTTCAGCAGCATTCCGGCCCGGTTCATGTGCGGCGTCTGGGTGGCCATGGAAGCGACTAATCCTAACAACGGCCCGCTGTTCTATTATCCCAAATCCCACCGCCTGGCCGAGTACAACTATTTCGATCTGGGTGTGCAGGGCAAGGATGAACTGGAGGAATACCTGGTATACGAAGAGTATATCGAGCAGTTCATGAAAGCCAAGGGTTTTGAAAAAGAAGAAATTTACATGGAGAAAGGCGACATCATGATCTGGTCGTCGAATCTCATCCACGGAGGTACGCCCATCCGGAAGGAAGGCCTCACGCGCTGGTCGCAGGTAACGCACTACTACTTCGCCGACTGCCTGTACTATTCGCCCCGTTTTTCTGACATGCTAACCAAAAACCTCAACCTGCGGCCGGTCAGAAACATCAAAACCGGCGAGATGGTCCGCCATACCTTCAACGGCAAACGCATCGAAACCATCAATACGGGGGACTTCCGGTACGCCATCAGCCAGAACTTCAGCCTTTGGGTGCTGATGAAAGGCATGGTTCGGAAAATGATTGGCTTCAAACCCTTTTGATTTCCGGGAAGCGGATTCAGCCAGGATTTGGTTCAACAATTGGCCTGCCTGGCTGTTTCCTTGTCGGAGCCATGGAAACTGGTTTGGTCATTGACTCAACCACGATGAAGCCGTATGAATACCGATCGCCCGTCGAACCACACCAACTTTAAGAATGCCAGCCTGCTGATTGTCGAAGACCAGGCGGATCAATGGTTAATCATCGAGGCCGCCCTGCAGCAGACGCTGCCGGAGGTTCCGCCCACCCGGGCAAGCGGGCCGGAAGAGGCCCTGGCCTACCTGAACAACTGTGTTCGAGAAGGTAGGTCGCTACCCAGGCTGATCCTCATGGACCTGTATATGCCCGACCGGCAGGACGGCTGGGCCTTACTGCGGGAGATAAAGGATGAATCCTCGCCTTACAGCCAGGTGCCGGTCATTGTGCTGAGCAGTTCGCAGCATACCGAGGACATCACCGAATCCTACCATTATGGTAGTACCTCCTACGTCGTTAAACCCGTCGATTTCAACGACTGGCTGTCGTATTTTCAGTTGCTGCGCGCGTACTGGTGGGAAACCGTAACGCTTCCCAAAGACCGTTACTTTCTGTAAGCGGCCTCGGCGGGTTTCCACGGATTGTTGCTGCGGGCAACGCGTTGCCCGGGCAGGGACACCATGGTCAGCCAGTAACGGCAGATCCGCTCGACGGTCGGCGCAAAGTCGCTCAGCGTGGCGGATTTTTTGATGATGGAACTGGCACCGAGTTCGTATCCCAGCGCGACATCGTTGTCCCCCGCAAAATCCGAAAACAGGACAATGGGAATGGACAGAAGCCGCTTATCAGACTTTAGGGTGCGGAGCAGGCTCAGCCCACTGGAGGCAGCACCCCGCACGTCCAGCAGGATAATGGTCGGGAGTTGCGAAAGCGGAGCCTGATGTAAGGTTTCCGTCAGTTCGTAGGGATTGGCAAAAAAACGAAGCTGGTGATTGGGCCAGCCCTTTTTGATGACCTGCTCGAGTACGCCACCTTTGGCCGGATCGTCAAAATGGGCGTAGATCCGAAGGCTCGGAGCGTTGAGGGTAGGTCCGGCCTGAGCCTGGGCTCGTTGCCGGTTTCTGCCCGCCCGCTGACCATTACTGGCCGGAAGGGTTGATTGCACACTCAGGGATGGCGCCATGCACCAGGATTCCAGCAACTGAACCACCTGCCCCCAGCGTCTGCGGCTAACCGGCAGGACTACACCCCCGTTCAGAACCACCGAACCCGCCATTTTATGCCCTGGCGGGTGTTGCAGCGTTTCCAGAAAGGTAGGATTGATCAGGGCCGTTTTGTGAATGCGAACGTACTCCGGCAGCAGTTTCTCGAAATAGGAGAGCGACTTGGCCAGGAGAACTTTAGTGCCGTTCTGGTAATGAAACCAGGTATAGTTGCTGGCTCCGGTTAAATAAACGATAGACGAAGGATCCTTCAGCGTATTAATGATCAGTCCCATACCAGGTGCGGATTAACGTAAAGCAATTAGACAGTACCGGTTAGATCCTTCTTTCCGCCCGGCCTATTGAGTAAACAGGCCGGGCGAAAACAAGGTCAGCTACGGATCAGAAACCTGATTTACTGGTTTCCGCCGCGCGATGAACCGCTACCCGATCCGCTGCCTGAAGAACCGCTGCCGGAGCCGCTCCGCTGCCGGGTAGACGATCCGCTGCCTGAGCCCGTACCGCTACCGCTGGTGCCTGATCCGCTGCCGCTGCCGGAACGCATGGTGCCGGAGTTGCCGGTGCCTGATCCGCTGCCGCTGCCCGAGCGCATCGTACCGGAATTACCCGTACCACTGCCGCTGCCCGTTCCGCTGCCGGACCGCATGTTACCGGATGAGCCAGAACCCGTTCCGCTGCCGGTGCCCGTGCTACCCGAGGTGCGGGAATTACGACCGCCCTGCATCGTTGAGCCTGTTCCACTGCCCGAGCCCGTACCGCTACCGCTAGTACCTGATCCGCTGCCTTGCATGGTTGCACTGCCGCCGGTTGAGCCGCTGGTGCCCGTACCACTGCCGGATCCGTTCCGCCGGTTACCTGCCGCGCTGGATCCACCGCCACCACCGCCCTGCTTCGAGCCGGAGTATCCCGTACCAACACCTGAACCGCTGGCCGTCTGGCCGCCGCTCTGGCTGCTGGTACCGGTCTGGTTTGAGCGGGAGCCGCTATTGCTGCCACCTGAGGTTGTCTGCGCCTGGCTGGGTAATGTCATGGCCGCAAAGACCATGGCTCCCAAAAGAATGACTTTCTTCATGCTGACGTTGAGTAAGTATGTTTAAGTATAAGAAAAGAACTGATCCGTAAACTATGGAAACCGGGCCGGGTTTACGAGTGGTGAGGCAACGGTCCGGGCCATCTGCACCGAATCCTAACGGGCTACGGTGGTTCGTCGCCGTCGGCTGACCAGCAGCCGCCCGACAAAGATCAGCAGCCCCACCACCAGGACGGCCGCAAAGAGGGGCAGCAGCAGCGCCAGAAAGGAGAGTCCGAACGAAGCCAGATTCTCCCCGGTGGCGATAACGGGGTTACCCAGCCCGCCGGTGGTGGTCGTGGAGCCCAGGCGTAGCAGGCTCGTTCCGGTCTGGATGAGGGCCGCCGTACCACCGCCCGCGATCAGGCCCAGGCCCCATTTGAGGAGCGGGATATCGATGTCGATAAACGAAGTCGACAGCACCGTCCCGGCGGCCAGGGCCAGGGGCGTCGCCAGGGTATCGAGCGCGTTATCCAGCCAGGGAATGTAGTAGGCCCCGATTTCCACCACGGTGGCGGAGGCCAGCACCAGCAGGGCCGTCCACGTGCCCATCCATTCGAAACCCGGTGTCAGCTGCACCCAGCCCAGCTTGACGCCCAGACTCGTCACCAGCAGGGGGACAAACACACGAAAGCCGCTGCAGGCAGCCAGGCCCAGGCCCAGACAAAGGCCAATAATCCATTCCATACGCAGGGAAGTTGGTTGGTAATTCGGAAAAGGTATACTGTTTTTACTCGATTAAACTCATCTTTGTTTTTTCGTGTTACGAACCCGAACGTTCAACCCCCCTTTTCTTCCGTGAATCAGGAGACCAAAAGCGGCCAGATTTTTGACTGGGTGACGCTCCGGCGTCTGTTTTCCTTTCTGCAACCCTACCGCCCCCAGTTTTTTGGTCTGGTGCTGGTTATCCTGGTTGGTGCCGGGCTGGCGCCGCTGACGCCACTGCTGATCCGGTATACGATCGACGAAAAAATCGCCGCCGGGGATTATGCCGGTTTAACGACCATGCTGATCCTGATGATTGGCGTTCTGTTCGTGCAGGCCCTGGTTCAATTTCTGAACACCTACCTGGCCGGGTGGCTGGGGCAGCACGTCATCCGCGACGTTCGCGTGCAGCTCTACCGCAAGGTCCTCCAGCTGCGGCTCAAATTCTACGACAATACGCCCATTGGTCGGCTGGTTACCCGCACGATTTCCGACATTGAAACCCTGGCCGACGTCTTCAGCGAGGGTATGGCTGCTATCGCCGGGGATATTCTGCAGCTGGTTCTGATCGTCGGGGTGATGTTTTACACCGACTGGCGCCTGTCGGCGATCAGCCTGGCGATGATCCCGCTGATGCTGCTGAGTACCTACATCTTCAAGGAAAAAATCAAGGATTCCTTTAACGAAGTCCGGATAGCGGTCGCGAACCTGAATTCGTTCGTGCAGGAACACATCACCGGCATGAACATCGTCCAGATTTTCGGCAGCGAAAAGATCGAATCGGTTAAGTTTCGGGAGATTAACAACCAGCACCGGAAGGCGAACATCCGGTCGATCTGGTACTATTCCGTTTACTTCCCGGTAGCCGATATTCTCTCGGCCGCGGCCACAGGCCTGGTCGTCTGGTACGGCTCCAAGGAGATTCTTAATCAGGAAGTTACCTTTGGTACGGTGACGGCCTTCATCATGTTCATCAACCTGTTTTTCCGGCCGATCCGCATGCTGGCCGACCGCTTCAATACCCTGCAGATGGGTATCGTCAGCACGGACCGGATTCTGAAACTGCTCGACAGCGACGAGGTGACGCCCGAAAGCGGTACGTATGTACCCCAGCGGCTGAACGGCAATGTGGAGTTTAAGGATGTCTGGTTTGCCTATAACGACGAGGACTATGTGCTGAGGGACATTTCCTTCGCCGTGCAGGAAGGGCAGACCGTCGCTTTTGTGGGTGCGACCGGGGCGGGTAAATCCTCCATCATTAACCTCCTGAGCCGTTTCTACGAGATCAACAAAGGCCAGATTCTGGTCGACGGTCGGGACGTGCAGGAGTACGATCTCGGCGCCCTTCGCCGGAATATCGGGGTGGTTCTGCAGGACGTCTTTCTCTTCTCGGATACCATCGAAAACAACATTACGCTGGGCGATAAGCGCATCGGCCGGGATAAGATTGTAGAGGCGGCCAAACTCGTGGGCGTGCACGAGTTCATCGAACGCCTGCCCGGCGGGTACGACTACAACGTCATGGAACGCGGCGCCACGCTCTCGGTCGGGCAACGGCAGCTGATTTCTTTCGTCCGGGCCATGGTCCATAACCCGCGCATCATTGTCCTCGACGAAGCCACTTCTTCGGTGGATACCGAAACGGAGGAAATGATTCAGAATGCCATTCGGATCCTGATGAAGGGCCGCACGGCCATCGTCATCGCCCACCGGCTGTCAACCATCCGTGAAGCCCACCGCATCATTGTTGTCGACAAAGGCCGGATCGTCGAGCAGGGCCGCCACGACGAACTGCTCCAGCTCGACGGCGCCTACGCGAAGCTGTACCGGATGCAGTACAAGGAAATGATTGGGTAAAAGCAGAAGGGTCAAACGTTTATTGAGCCTCTTTTCGGCAGTGAAGGACCTTACCGCCCGGAAACCGAGGTCGCGTGTTCCTGTGGCGCGTACCCGAACTGCTTTTTGAAGGCTCGGCCAGCGTTTCCGGAGGGTAGCGTTCGGGATAGGAGAGACGAAATTGTTTGTAAACAATCTGTTCAAATACGGCAAATCCAGGCTTGTTGACTAGCGCGAACGCTAGCACAAGCCTGGATTTCTTGTTGGTGAATGGGTTTCATAACCCAGGATGGACGCCTCCTTATAGGCTCAATCCCTGAACCGATCCGCCTCATCTTCCAGCGAAGCGCCGGTCATGCCCTCGTGGGTGACTTTGCGGGGAGATTCGTCGATCGTAGGCGGTTCGGCTCCGGCCAGGGCGTAGGCGATTTTTTCGCTCAGACGGTCGTCGCTGGCCGGATCGTCGGTCTGCTGGGACGGAATAAGGCCGGTAGTCTTATCGGTCGGGGGGCTCAGGTCGTTTTCCTCCGCGCTGGGACGAGGGCTGGTCTGGTCGATGATTTGCTCGTCGGCATTGGGATCGTTGTCCATGCCGGATGGTATGCTGCTTAATGGGTGCAGGTTCGGATTATGGGCCGGATTCATAACGTTGTGCAGTAAGGTGTGGATGAAAAAACAATATACTAAAAAACCCTACGGATTCAGTAGTGTTTATGCCCATACGAAAAAAGCCTGCACCGGAGCGCAGGCTTTGAGGTACTAGCCCGTCAGGGCCGGGTGCCGGTGGTATCAGGCGGCCCGCTGGGTGGCGTCGGTACCGGATCAAGCAGGAGGGAGTCCGCCGAGAAATCGTCGGTAGCCGTACTGTCGCTTTCGGATTCGTCATCGTCGGAGCTCTCGTCGCCACCGCCCAGGCAGTTGAGGTAATCCTTCGTAACGGTGAACTTGGGCTTATGAAAAGGACCCTGATAGACCCCCAGGGTTTTATCCGCGTAGATTTTTTCGAGGAACCGACCCACGAGTGGGAGCGCCGTCTTGGCGCCTTCGCCAAGGTCCGTGGTTCGGAAGTGAATACTTCGGTCATCACCACCGACCCAGGCCCCCACAATCAGGTCCCGCGTTACGCCGATGAACCAGCCGTCGGAGTTATTGGAGGTCGTACCGGTTTTCCCGCCGACTTCATTGTTCTTCGCAAAGAGATCGTAGGACCAGAGGTTCTGGGACGTTCCGCCCGGCTCCTGCAGGCCGCCCTTGAGCATGTGCAGCATCAGGAAAGCCGTTTCTTCCCGGATGGCCTGTTTGCGCTCGGGGACAAATTCCTCGATCAGGTTTCCGTTGCGGTCTTCGATCCGGGTGACGATCAGCGGCTCGGTATAGACGCCGCTGTTGGCGAAGGTGCCATAGGCGGCGACCATTTCGTACAGAGACACGTCGGAGGAACCCAGCCCCACCGAGGGAACGGCCGCCAGCCGGCTTTTGATTCCCATACGCTGGGCGTAGTCCACCACCCGGGCGGGCGTGGCTACTTCATTGGTCAGGTGAGCCGTCACCGAATTAATCGAACGGGCAAGCGCCCGGCGCAGCGTCAGGCTGGCATATGAGAAATAACCGACCGAGTTTCTTGGCTCCCAGACCCTTTCCTGGCCGTTTTCGACATAACTCGCCCGGAAGGGCCGGTCCTGCACCCGGTCGCAGGGACTCATGTTAATGGTTGAATCGTCCAGAACGGTCGTGTAAACAAATGGCTTAAAAGTCGATCCCGGCTGCCGTTTGCCCTGCTTGACGTGGTCGTACTTGAAATACTGGTAGTCGAGCCCGCCGACCCAGGCCTTAATGAAGCCCGAATGCGGGTCCATGGCCACCATCCCGGCCTGCAGGAAGCGTTTGTAATATTTAATGGAGTCAATGGGCGTCATGTACATCTTCCGCGGGCCCTGCCAGGAGAAGACGGTCATGCTGTCTTTTTTCTCGTAAAGGTAGAACCGCACCGAATCAGGCTGGTTGGGGAACCGTTGCTTGAGCGACTTGTATCGCTCCGTCCGCTGGACCACCTTATCGATAAAATCCGGAATCAGTTCGCCGTTTTCGTCGCGCCAGGGCTCTTCGTTTTTCCAGTGATTATCGAAGGTCCGCTGCAGCTGCTTCATTTTTTCGGTAACCGCATCTTCGGCATAGGCCTGCATGCGGGAATCGACGGTGGTGTATATTTTGAGGCCGTCGGTGTACAGGTCGTAGGTCTCTTCGTCTTCTTCCTCCTTCTTTTTAGCCCATTGCTTGATGACTTCGACCACCGCATTTTTGAAGTAATTGGCCGGGCCGGCATAGGGGTTATCGGAGGTAAATCGCACCCGCAGGGGCAGCTCCGCCAGGGAATCCGCCTGCGGCTTGGTCAGATAGCCGTATTTGGCCATCTGTTCGAGAACGATGTTCCGGCGCTTTTTCGATCGATCGGGATTCAGCAGCGGGTTGTAGGTGGTAGTCGCCTTCTGGAGGCCAACCAGTACGGCCGCTTCCTGAACGTTCAGGCTGTCGGTCGCCTTGCGGAAGTAGGTACGGGCGGCGGTTTTGATGCCGTAGGCGTTGCTGCCGAAATCGACCGTGTTGAAGTACATGGTCAGAATTTCCTCCTTCGTAAAATTCCGCTCCAGCTTGATGGCCATGAGCCATTCCTTCGATTTAACGACGATGGTCCGGACCAGCGGAACGTACATCAGCAGCCCCCGGGATTCTTTCCGGCGGGTTTTAAAGAGGTTTTTAGCCAGCTGCTGGGTAATCGTACTGCCACCCCCGGCGCTGTTGCCGGTCAGAACGCCGAAGACGGCCCGGCCGAGCGAACGCGTATCGATGCCGGCATGCTTGTAAAAACGAACGTCTTCGGTGGCGATCAGCGCATTGATCAGGTGAGGGGGCAGGTCCTTGTAATCGACCGGAGTGCGGTTTTCGGTGAAGAATTTACCGATGAGGACCTTATCGTAGGAATAAATTTCGGAGGACTGGGCGATTTTGGGATTCTGCAGATCTTCGACGCTGGGCATCTGACCGCTCAGCCAGAGAAAATTAGTCTCCAGGATGGTGATGTAGACAGCGACCAGCACAAACCCGACCAGAACGCTTTTCCAGAGCCGGGTAACGGGACGGTAGTACGGAGAAGACGGGTCAAATTTGGTGTGAATGCGGCTCCGCAGGCGCTGGCGAACGGCCTGGTACTGGCCAAGCCACTGATCAGTACGTTCCTGACCCGCCACTGACGCCAGCATACGGTAGAAAAGCCCTGCTAGACCAGCGCCGATGCGGTCGAGAAACCCGCTCAGAACCAGCCGGAAGGCGCGAAACCTTCCCCAAAAATCACTCATGCGTGGTTAATGTAGTTACTTCTGAATGCCTGGATAATGCGATGCCATCTGGTATGGAACCAAAACGGTAAGCCGTCAAATATAACGGTTTTTTCGCCTGTTCTGATACAAAACAAGCCGGTTCCTGGTCGGGAACCGGCTTGGGAACGTATGATGTGGTTAGGTCACTTCTTTTCAAATTGGAGCGCTACCCCGTTCATGCAGTAACGAAGGCCGGTCGGTTTGGGACCGTCATCGAAAACGTGGCCTAAGTGCCCCCCGCAGGTGCGGCAGAGGATCTCCGTGCGGATCATGCCGTAGGCACGGTCCTGGTGTTCCTCCACGGCCTCTTTGCTGATAGGCTCGAAGAAACTGGGCCAGCCGGTGCCAGACTCAAATTTTGCCTTGGAGCTGAACAGCGGCGTCTTACAGCCCGCGCAGTGATAGGTTCCTTTTTCGTGATTATCGACCAGCGGACTGGTGCCCGCCCGCTCGGTGCCTTTCTGGCGCAGCACGTAAAACTGTTCCGGGCTCAGTATTTTCTTCCATTCCGCCTCCGTACGCGACACCTTACGGGGTGTCTTCGGCTCATCGGATACCGCGGGACGGTAGCTGACGAAGATGAGGGCGGTGGCGACCAGCAGGGTAACGAGGAGCGCCGGAAGGAATTGAATGGGTTTCATGCGGATGTAAGCTTAAGGTGATACCGATACCTACGCAGTTCGCATCGTTTTGGATGTTAACCGGCTTTCTATTGTCTGGTTAACACCAAAATCCAACTATCCATTCCCTGAACCTAGGATCCAAGCTTGCCCATAACCACCATGGCGTCAAGCGTAGGCGTCGGGCTGCCCCCGCGCCGTTCGACCGTGATGGCGAACGCCTCGGCCTTCTGGAACGTCTTCTGAGCTCGGACCAGGTACTGGTTATCTTCGATTTCGAAAACACCCGCGTCGACCGGTTTACCGTCCTGGATACACCAGAGCTGGTATTGCATGTATTCCGGAGGCCGTACCAGGGAATCTACCTCCAGGTGGACGATACCCGACTCCTTATTCCAGTAGAGCGTAACCGGGCTTTGCTGCCTTTGTCCAACCGCCGCCAGGCTGATTACCTGCGTTCCCGGCTGACGAAGCAGCGCCATGGCCTGTTCACTCCGGCTCTGGCGTTCCCGCATTTTGCGCAGGTCAGCTTCCAGATTGAGGTTGGAATCCCGCAAAAGGGAAACGGTCTGCTGGCTATCGCGGAGTTGGTTAAACAGATAGAACGAAAAGAAAATAACAATCAGCCCCAGGCTGGCCGCCACGACCCAAGACCATCCGTAGGTCGGGCGTGAAGACTCGTTCCACATGGGAATAACCGGGGCCGATTCCGCTTCGGGCGCGACCGGTACCGTTTCCGTCTGTACTTCCGTTTTCGTCTGTACGTCGGTGGTTGGTTCCTGTCGGGTGATTTCAGCCAATATACGCTCTTTGAGAGCGGGAGGAGGAGTCCGCTGCAGGCTGAAGGCATACTGCTCCAGGGCTTCCTCCAGGTCGGTCAGTTCCTGGCGAAGTTCGGGGTATATGCTGGCCAGGCACTCAACCTCCCGCTTTTCCTGCGGGCTGGCCGTGCCTAGGACATATTCCTCCAGGATGCCGGATGCAATGTATTCCTGAATGTTCATGGTTTAAATAACTTCTTCAAGTCCTGCAAAGCCGCCCGCACCCGGGTTTTCACAGTTCCCAGAGGCAGGTTGAGCCGTTCAGCCGCTTCTTCGTGGGTATAACCTTTGAAGTACACCAGGTCGATTACTTCCTGGCGTTCGGGCTTCAGTTGATTGACTTTATCCGGAACATCCAGATAGTCGGCTTTGGGCTGAAGCGTTGCCTGCTGTTGGTCAATTGTATATACGATACTCGAGTCACTTTGGATTGATTGGGTATCTCGGGCCGTACGCAGGGTATCGATAGAGGTGTTGCGGGCAATGTTCAGCATCCAGGTAAACAGGCGCCCCTTCTGGCTGTCATAATGGCGAATGTTGCGCCAGATTTTGACAAAAACCTCCTGGAGGACATCCTGGGCCTGCTCTTCATCCTGAACGATACGGCAGATGATTCCGAACAGGGCCGGGCTGTAATGATCATAGAGATAACGGAAACCGGTTTCATCCTGTTCCCGTAAGCGGGCGACGAGTTCGTCTTCGGTAAATGGAGATAACAGACGCTTCAAAGCGAGAATGGTATCAGGATCGGCAAGTGACTGGTAAGGAGTCTTGAATTGCCTCAAATATATAAATAATTGCGTCTGAGCAAGGATTTTATGGCTAAAACCTATTCTTGTTTTGCCAAATTACCCAAAAGCCCCACCGGATGGCGGGGCTTTTGGGCGTTCCTATCAGCGTTAATCTCAGGAAAGCGTATCCTTCCGGAGTACGGTTCCTTTATAGCGCATACGCCGCGGCTGGGTACCGGTTTCCCGCTGGCCGGAGCGGCGGTTCCGGTTCTGTACCCGGTTGCGGTTGCCCGATCGGGTCTCGGTAGTGCCGTTTTGTAACCGGCGCTGCAGGGAATCCGTGTTGGCGGCAGGTTCGCCCTGCGGGAACGTCTGTTTGGACTGCTCAGGCGCGTGGGAATTCGGAGTCACCGTCTGAGCGTAGGCCAGGCTGCTGAAAGCGAGGAGGCCCGCGGTGATCAGGGTGGTTAGTTTCATGACGTTTTTCGTTTCGATCCGTTGAGTGTTGGCCCAAAAAAGGCCTGCCGGTCAGGCAGTCGGACCCGAAAAGGGCCCTAAGCTTAACCGGCAGGCTGTAAATTTGTTCAGGAAGCGGGGCTTACCGCAGGTCGGCGGCGCGCAGCACCTGGGTCCAGCGTTCGGCGCCCTTGGCGTCAAAGGCGCGGATCGTAAGCGTCCGTTCCTTCTGCGGACCGCTCACTTCCAGAGTAGCAAAGTTGCGCTCGGAGAGGTAGGTGTTCGGAACGACCGTCGGCAGGGCCAGTTCCTGATCCTGGGCCTTGGCCGGACCGGACGTCAGGGGCGAGATCGTCAGGTCGTAAAGGGGGTAGGTGCCCGGACGGTCCAGTTTGTGCATGATGGAATGGTGGCGGTCGCCGGTGATGAACAGCACGCCCGGGATCTTGCCGTCGGTAATGGCCTTGATGAGTCGATCCCGCTCTTCCCCGTAGGTGGCGTAGTTCTCGAAGATAGCCGCCGGGTTGATCACCTGGCCGCCGATCACGACAAACTTAAAGGTAGCCTGGCTGTAGCTCAGGGCATCGATCAGCCAGTCGAACTGCTTCTGGCCCAGCAGGGTCCGGTCCCCGGTCTGGAGGTGATTCGGGGTCTTGAACGAGCGGTCGTCGAGGAGAAAAAACTGGCAGTCGTTCCAGGTAAAGGTTCCGGTTACGGCATCTTCAAAGATGTAGTTGGGATTTCCCCAGAACATTCGAAAGGCTTCCCGCGTCACGGGTTTAAGCCAGTAGCCCCGGTCGGCGTCGTTGGGGCCAAAGTCGTGGTCGTCCCAGATCGCGTAGTGGTGGGTCGAAGCCAGGAGCGGCTGCAGTTCGCGCACGGAACGGGTATGGGTGTAGCGGTGGAGCACGCCGTTTCGGGTGTTCCAGTCAATCTCGCGCAGGTAGGTATTGTCGCCGGTCCAGACCATGAAGTTCGGTTTTTTGGCCTGGATGGCTTTGAAAATCTCCGCCCCGCCGCCATAGGGCGTACCCGGCCGGTCGTAAGGCTCCTCGTTGATGTAGGTACAGCTGCCGATAGCGAAGGTAAAGGCCGGCGGATCCGTACGCCACTGCCAGAGGGTCTGCGTCTGGAACGACAGGGGGTAGGCCAGGGCGACGGGTTTGTCGTTGACGATCACCTCGTACTGGTAGCGCTTACCCGGCTGCAGGCGGTCGGCCAGGAAGCGGGCCGTGTAAGCCGTTTCAGCCTGGGTGCGTACTTCGGGCGTGGTTAATTTGGGCCCTGTTTTGCCCTGCTCCCAGTACTGGATGCGAACCCGGGCGGCCTCCTTGGTCTGGGCCCAGATCATGACTTCGCGCATGTCGGCATAGCCCAGCATGGGTCCGGACTGCAGCTGACAATAGGCGGTTAGGCACAGGAGGTGAAAAAGCAGAAAGAGAGCGAATTTTTTCATGTAGAATACAGCGTAGTTGATGCAGTTCGGTGGGGCTGGCCGCCTGTCTTTTCCCGCGAATCCGTTATATTTGCAGCTTCAAATTTCGCCAAAATCGCCTTTCGATGAAGTTGCAGGATAACCGTTATCAGATTCAGGGAGTGGACGTGCTGGCTATCGCCGAAGCGTACGGTAGTCCGGTATATGTTTATGATGCCGACAAAATTATCGAAAAAATCGGGATGCTCCGGTCGGCTTTCGCCGGGGTTAACCTAAAGATAAAATACGCGGCCAAAGCCCTGACCAACGTTTCGATCCTGAAACTGATGCGCAGCCGGGGGGTGGATCTCGATGTGGTTTCCTACAACGAAGCCCAGCTGGGTCTGCTGGCGGGTTACGAGCCGGGGCAGATCATGTTCACGCCCAGCGGGAACGCCACGGCCGAAATCGAAGCGGCTATCCGGGCCGGCCTGCAGATCAACATCGACAGCCTGCCCCTGCTGGCCTGGCTGGGGCAGACCTACGGCAGCAGCGTTCCCGTTTGCATCCGGATCAACCCGCATATCGCCGAGGGCGGTAACCTCAAGATTCAGACCGGCCATGCCGACTCCAAGTTCGGCATCTCCATCGAGCAGCGGAACCACCTGAAGGCGGTGGTCGATCAGTACGGCATTTCGGTGGTCGGCCTGCACATTCATACCGGTTCCGACTTTAAAAATGCCGACGCTTTTCTGAAAGGAGCGGCCGTTCTCTTCGACCTGGCCTTCGACTATCCCGAGCTGCGTTTTCTGGATTTCGGCAGCGGCTTCAAGGTGGCCTACCGCGAAGGCGACCACGTCACCGACGTGGAGGAACTGGGCCGGAACGTCTCGGCGGCCTTCCAGGATTTCTGCCAGCGCTACGGTCGCGAACTGGAGCTTTGGTTCGAGCCGGGGAAATTCCTGGTATCCGAAAGTGGTCTGCTGCTGGTACCGGTCAATGTGGTGAAGGAAAACCCGAACCGCACCTTCGTGGGTGTAGACTCGGGGCTCAACCACCTCATCCGCCCGATGATGTACGACGCCTGGCACGATATTGTGAACCTGAGCAACCCGGCCGGCGAGGAGCGTACCTACACGATTGTCGGCTATATTTGCGAAACCGACACCTTCGGGACCGACCGCCTGCTGAACGAAGTTCGTCCGGGCGACATCCTGGCGCTGAAGAACGCCGGCGCCTATGGCTTCAGCATGAGCTCGAACTATAACACCCGCGTACGGCCGGCCGAAGTGCTTGTCTACGACGGTAAACCCCACCTCATCCGCCGCCGGGAAACTTTCGACGATCTGGTCGTGACGCTGGTGCCGATGGAGGTGGAATTCGAAGAGGAAATATTGAACCTCAACAACTAAACCATGGGACGCGCATTCGAATACCGTAAAGCCCGTAAATTCAAGCGGTGGGGGATGATGGCCAAAACCTTCACCAAGATCGGAAAAGAAATTGCCATGGCCGTGAAGAGCGGCGGATCAGACCCCCACGCCAACGGACGGCTCCGGGCGGCGATCCAGAACGCCAAGGCGGCCAACATGCCCAAAGACAATGTCGAGCGGGCGATCAAGAAAGCATCTTCCAAGGAACAGGAAGACTATAAGGAAATCACCTACGAAGGCTACGGTCCCCATGGCGTGGCCATCGTAATCGAAACGGCAACCGACAACATCAACCGGACGGTAGCCAATATCCGCAGCTACTTCAACAAGTGCGGCGGCAGCCTGGGTACGTCGGGCATGCTCGACTTTATGTTCGACCGCAAAAGCGTGTTCCGCATCCCGGCGGCCGGCCAGAACCTGGAAGAGCTCGAATTTGAACTCATCGACTTCGGGGCGGAAGAACTGCTGCTCGACGAAGAAGCCGACCAGATCGTCATCTACGGCGAATTCACCGCTTTCGGCGCCCTGCAGAAGTACCTGGAAGAAAAAGGCTATGAAATCAAACAGGCCGAGTTCGAGCGCATCGCCAACGACTACAAGGAGCTAACCGAAGAAGAAGCCGCCGAAGTCGAAAAACTCCTGGAAAAGATCGAGGAGGACGAGGATGTGCAGAATGTGTACCATAATATGAGGTAAGAAGGATTGAGGGATTGAAGGATTGAAAGGGTCTAAAGTACTTCCGATCAGAACGACTATAGACCCCTCAATCCTTCAATCCCTCAATCCTTCAATCCTTAACTCCTCCCGCTCCGGCCGCTCCGAAGCCACCGAATACGTTATCCCCGCCAGATCCAGGGTGTCGACGAAGGCGGAGTAGCCTTCCACCGAAAAGATGTACAGGTTGGGGTAGGGGTCGTTGAAGACTTCGATTTCGGTCAGGGCCGCCTTTTTCTGCAACTGCTCGAACTGCGCCGGGTTCAGATCGTCCTGCTTAATGATAAAATACCACATTCGATAAGGGCCTAATTGGGTTTCCGGAAGTTGGGGTTCTGGGTCGGGCGGGTGGCTCCGACGGTTGCCAGCCAGTCATTGAGTTGCTTCCGCAACGCCCGGGTTTTGGCCGTTTCCTGGCCGGCCAGGTCCCTGGTTTCCCCCGGGTCCTGCCCAAGATTATACAACCGGGCCTGCGCCGTTTCCTCGTCAACTATGAGTTTGTAATCCCCCGCGCGGATCGCGCTGGAAGGTCTGCCGCCCTGGTTGCTGTAGTGCGGGTAGTGCCAGAACAGCGCCGGTTTCCGGCGTTTTTTGCCCTGCAGAATGGGTTGCAGCGCTTCCCCGTCCGTATCGGCCGGCTTTCCGGTCAGCATTTCCGAAAATGTAGCAAAGAAATCGGTCGTAACCACCGGCGTCGGGACCGCCCGGCCGTCGGCGCCCATCCCCGGCCAGCGGATCAGGAGCGGTACGCGCAGGCCCCCTTCGCTGAGGTAGCCCTTGCCGTCGCGCAGGGGCAAATTGGTCGTGGCGGGCGTAAACTTGCCTTCGGGAACGGATAACCCCCCATTATCGGACGTAAACACGATGATGGTGTTTTCCAGCAATCCATTGGCCTGCAGCGCCTCCAGTACCCTGCCAACGCTGGCGTCCAGGCTCTCGACCATGGCCGCGTAGTGGGGATTGGCGAAGGTGTCGCTGCCGAGCGACTGCTTTTTCCGCTCGTACTTGGCCAATAGATCCGGTTTGGGCTGGATTGGGATGTGCGGGGCATACTGCGACAGGTACAGAAAGAACGGGCGGTCCTTCAGCCCCTTGATCAGCCGGACCGCTTCGTCCCCCAGCCGGTCGGTCAGGTACTCCCCGGGCTGTCCGTTCGCTTTCAGGTCTTCCAGCGTGAAATAGGTTTTGTAGGGATAGAAGTAGCCCGGCGGGCCACCCGAAGGAGCTACCGCCACGGTTTGCTCGAAGCCCTGTTTGTCGGGATAAAAATCAGTGGTTTCGCCCAGGTGCCACTTCCCGACTATCGCCGTCGCGTAACCCTGAGCGCGAAACAATTCGGCCAGGGTGGTTTCGGATAAGGGTAATGCTTTCGGAATAGCCGGGGTGTTCAGGGGATCGTTCAGCACCAGGTCGGTCCGGGCATTCCGGCCAGGGATGAAATCGGTCAGTCCCCGCCGGGCTGGGTGTTTGCCGGTCATCAGCGCGGCGCGGGTGGGCGAGCAGACCGGAGCCGCAGCGTAGGCCTGGGTAAACCGGACGCTCTGGGCGGCCAGCCGGTCGAGATTTGGGGTTTCGTGAAACGAGTTGCCGTAGCAGCCCAGGTCCCGCCAGCCGAGGTCGTCGGCCATAATGAACACCACGTTCGGGCGGGCCGGAGCGGCTTTTCGGTTTGTTCCGGTCAGGGAGGAAACGAGCAGGAAGAGCAGACAACACCCGCAGCCGAAAATAAGGAGCCGTGACATGGGAAAAGGTTTGTCCAAAGTACGAAAGGAAAGTGCCCAGAAGCAAACGGCACCGCCTCGTAGCGGTGCCGTTTGCTTTTTACCGATTGGCCAGCGGCGAGACGGCCGGCCCCAGCCGACGCAGAAAGCTGTTCAGCAGGGAGGCCAAGTTAACCCAGTAAGCGTCGCTGGCTGACTTGCAACGGAGGGAGATTGCACAGAAAAGCGATCCGAAGTCGACCCTGGCCGGCAGGATCTCGTGATTTCCCTGGCGGCTTGAACGTTGTCGATAATGATTTTGAGCAGTCGATTTCCACGCAATCCCGGTTAGACGCCACTACTTTAACGTAATTTCCAGGTAAAGCCGGAAGCTCACTCGAATCTACAGGAAACTTAATCTTCTGGCATTGAAGATTAAGTTTCCTGTAGATTCGAGTGAAAAATACAGTATAATAATTTACTCAGCAACCGCCTTTGCGAGGAACACGTTTATAAATTGTTTTATTATCTCGTTCGACATAGTCGCCCGAAATGATTGGATAGGAATACTTAGGCTCGTGCATTACACTATGGCTTCTTATAATTATTTTGTCGTTAACTTTCAGGCTATGCAATTGCTGAAATTCATTGTTAACGCTCAAAAGATTCTTATCCGACTTCAACGGCCCAAAACTAAGAATATAATCGTCGTCATTAATCCTGACCATCACTCCGAAACCTAATCGTGAGCCTGGCGGAAGAGAAAGAGCGGTTACAACAGCCTCCATATTGGAAAAAGCACTTAAATGCTTCCTTATTTTAGCTTCACTGGCATACACTTTTTTGCCTTCGGGAGACGCTTCCCATTTTTTGTAATTTATACCATCAGGGGTAGCCTCCCATCTTTTCAGTGCAGCTTTCCGTTCAGCAGCAGAGAGTGGCTTTGAAGCTGACAATTTAGGAGCTTCATTTTTTATTTCACGGTTACCAAGTACCAGTCCGCTTCCCACAACCACCGGTAAGATCAGCGCAAAAAAGATTTTCTTCATGTTTTTGTAGGTTTGAGCAAAGTGAATTCCTATCCTGAAAAATCAGATTTGGGCCCAGTGACTATGCCTATGGGTGCTCTGTTTTTTGTCCTCCCCAGGAAGAGCTAAAAAACAGAGCAGCAATAAAGCACAACGTGCCCGAGTTTAGACATTAAGCTTTTTGTTTTCAAGGCTTTCAACAAAGCTAAGAGTAATAATCCTGTCGTCTGTTAAAGACCTGTAAAAGAATGTTAATGAAACGTAAAAGTATCTTTTTCAGACTGCTGTCGATTTTTGCTCCTAAACCGGTGGGCATATTGCGTAAATAGGTTGCCTATAGAACGGTCTCACGAAAAGCGCGTTTTCGTGCGATGGCTGTTTAACTGTCTGGAACATTCGGTAATTACAAAGGGGTTTAAGCTGTCGCAGCGGTGATCAGCTACCCCCGGACCCATCCCTTATACAAAGCCTGAACGATTTGGGGAGGCTCTACAAAACCGACTACAGGCTGCCGCCGGAAACAAGCCGGCTGGCCAGGTAAACAAAAAGCCGGTCAGTGTTGAGCTGACCGGCTTTTTCTTATGGACTAAGCTTCAATTTACCGACTCGGAACTTCCCGCAGGAGCTGGACCCAGCCTTTGAATACGACCGGCGGGCTGTTGCGCTGCGAGGTAGCGAAGCGGACCGTGGCCGTGTAGTAATAGGTACCCGAGGGCAATTCCTGACCAGCCGAGGTTACCCCCGTCCAATTGATGTTCGGGTCCCGGGTTTCGAAGACTTTCGCCCCAAACCGGTTGAAGACCGCAAACTCCACGGATTCCACCGAGCTTGGGCAGCGCAGAGGCTGGAAGATATCATTGCGGCCATCGGCATTCGGCGTAAAGACGTTCGGAAGCTGGAAGTTGGGGCAGGCTTCCTTACAGACCCGGTTACTCGGTCCGCTTTCGATGCCGCTCCGGCTGACGGCCGTCACGTAGTAGCAGCCCGTTACCGTTGCCAGGTTCGTGTGCTGGAAGGCCATGGTCGGAGACTGTACGGTGGCAATTACCTGCGGCTGATCATCCTGGTAGCGGCTGTAGTAGACGTTGTACCGAACAATGTTCTGATCACAGGCGCGGCCTCCGACCGTCTGCGGGTTCCGCCAGGTCAGGTTGTTATTCCCTGCCTGCGGGTCACAGAAGGATTCCGAGCTCAGGGCAGCACAGTTCAGCGTATCGATTGCCAGAATCGGCGGACAGGGCCGGGTCGTATCGATCGGTGCTGCGCAGATGCCCTGGGAGAAGTTGAACAGCAGCCCCGGCCGGACCGTAGCGGAGTAGGTACCGACCGTCTCAACCCGGTAACAATAGTTGCTGTCGGGCGTCATGGTGGCGGTACTGCTGCCGTCAGCCAGGAAGGTATCCGCGCCTGTATCGGTAAAGGTATACGTGGTAGGACCCTGAACCTGCACTTCGGCAATCTGGTTAAACGGCCCGTTCGGACCGGTTTTAGAGCGGTAAACGCGGTGACGCTGGTTGTCGTTGTTCCAGGGCGTGTTGGCCTGCCAGTTCAGCGTAATCCGCCGCGAGCCGGGGCTTACCGCCAGGCGAACGCTGCTGGCCGCTTCCGTCGCATCCAGCCGCGTCAGCTGCCCCGTACCGGCATCGGTATAGAAAAATTCGAGCCGGTAGCGGTAGGCGTTTTCGACCGTATTCAGGCCCCGGTCGATGTAAACCGTATCGGCGGCCCCGGCCGACAGGGTGGTGTTGATGGTGGCAACCTGGGTGAAGTTTTCACCGTTCAGCCCGACCGCCCGGAACAGGCGATACTGGAACGGACCGCCCAGATCGGCGGGGTTGATGCCCGGGGGGCGGGTCCAGCGGACGGTGATACGGCCCCGGGTGTTGTCGGTCGTGTCGACGGTAACGTTCGTGATCAGCGGCACCTGGAGCGGCAGCGACAGACAGATTTCGGTCGAGGCTACGCTGGCACCACCGCGCGGCTCACGGAAAGCCGCTACGATTCGGTAGCTGTAGGATATACCCCGGGCCAAACCGCGGCCGTTGTTGTTGTCCGTAAACGTGGTGGTCCCGATGGGTACGCGCCCGACTTCGGTATAGCCTTCGCCCGGCGGGATACCCGTCTGGCAGACATCCGGACGGGTGTTGGAACATCCCTCGCGTCGGTAAACGACCATTTCGGCCCCGGGCAGGGCGCAGGTATAGGCCGCCCAGTTGAGGGTGATGGTCCGTCCGGAAGCGTTGGCCGACGCCCGGGCGGTGAGGTCCCGGGGACTGGGCGCGACAATCCGTATTTTAAAGGATTCAAGGGTAGCGAGCTGCGTCTGTCCGGTTCGGGGCAGGTCAACTACCCGGACGACGACGTCATAGGGCTCCTGTCGGATGTGGTTACAATTGGTCTGCCAGCGGACCGTTCCCGTGGCCGTTCCGCCTACCTGCGGCTGATTGGGCGTTACCAGGGTAGCGAATTCCGGCAGAATCAGCTGCTGGTTGGCCGGCAGCGGCCGGTCGTCGGGACCGCGGTTGAAAATCCCGCCGTAGGCAAACAGCTGGAGCCGGTTGCCATCCGGGTCGGTGGCCTGGATCGGAATGCTGATGAGGCGGCCCGCTTCCACGCAGATATCGGGCAGGGGAGGCAGTTGCGGACGCCGGTTCGTGGTAGGGGTGACGATAATCTGCATATCGCGCACGATTTCCCCGATCTTGACGCCGTCCCGCCATTCCTCAATGATAAACGCAATGTTGTACTGCCCCGCTTCGGCCGGGGAGTCCCAGCAGACATCGCCCGTCACAGGGTCCACCGTCAACGTAGCCGGCCCCGTGCCCGCCTCGGTAGTCGGGTTGGTTCCGATGGTTTCGGGGCGGATGTAGTTGCTGACAAAACGCGGAGTACAGCTGCCCGGAGGCGCGTTCACGCGGCCGGACGGAGTAAAAAGCTTGTAGGAAAGGCTGTCGCCGTCTACGTCGAAGGCCGCCGGGTTGTGGCAGAACTTCTGGCCGACGCGGGCGGAATCGAGCGGAGGATTCAGCATAACCGGCGTGCTGTTCAGCCCCAGGGAGGCGTTCACGACGATGGTCGTCCGCAGTTCGAAGCTGACATCAATCGAGCCGGGAATGTTACGGGTCTCGGCGTTCCGGTTGGTGATGATACAGGTGATCGGGTACCGACCGGGTCCTGGATAGGTGTAGGTGGTCCGGTAGATGTTGATGGTGGTGTTGGGGTTCACGTTCCGCAGGTCCGGAGGCGGCAGGCGGTCGACCCGGCGGCTGTCGTTGTTGACCCCAAAACAGATTTCGACATCGTTCTGGGTGTTGGCCGCGGGTGCCCCGCGCTGCACGTCGAAGTAGACCGTCAGCGTGATTTCGTAGGTCAGGGAGCTTTCCGAAATCCGCCGGGTGGTAATTTCCCCGGCCCGTACGTGGGTGGCTCTGGCTTCCATCCCGAGCAACAGCACGAGGAAGGTTCCCAGCAGAAACAGTATATACTTTGCTTTCATAAGCAGATAGGTTCTCTCAGCAGAACAACGCACAAACCAATCGGTTGTGTATACAACCGAGCGTCCGGGCGCAAAATTAACTGCCCTCAGGCCATGGCCCGGTCCGCGACCGCGCGCGGCGCTTCTTCCAGGACGGTTGCCCAGCGGAGGCCTTCCTCCCGCATCGTCTGGGGGGTGATGACACTTTTGAGCCTGGCCACATCGATCCGGGTTTCGCCGGTCATGACCCGCCGCATCGCCGCCGCCATCGCCACCGGATCGAAGCCGTCAACCACTTCGCCCATGCCTTCCCGCACAAATTCGGTAATACCACCCGAACTGAACCCGACGATCGGCTTGCCCAAACAGGCCGCCTCGCGCATCACGATGGGGTAGGAGTCTTCGCGGGACGTCAGCGCAAAGGCGTCGCAGCAGTTAAAGTAGTCAAAATATTTCTCGGCCTGCTCGGTGAGGAAGTGGACCTGCTGGCCGTAGGTCTTGATATAGCGTTCGACGTAGTAGGTATAACCGGAACGGCGCGCCGGACCCATCCAGAGAAAATGGGTGTCTTTGGGCAGGTGCTGCATCAGCTCGGGAACGAAGTCGAAGCCTTTGCGGGGTGACCAGGCGCCGGACATCAGCCAGACGAAGGCATCAGAAGGAATGCCCAGCTCCCGGCGCATTTCCTGCGGATCGCGTTTGGCCTGGATCGCTTCGACATTGATCAGCCCGTGCATCAGGATGGCATTGGGGTAACCCATGTCGTTGAGGTTCTTGACCACCGTCTGGGAGGCGCATAACAGCTGCCGGGCATGGTCGAGCTGAAACTGGAAGCCCTCAAAGCTCTGCAGATCGTATTCCTGGGGCAGTTCGTGCACGTGAAGGACATAGGGAATCCCCATCTGGACGGCCAGCCGGGCGTACTCGGGCATGACGATCGTATTGATGTACCAGAGATCCGGCTTGAATTCCTGGTGAGCTTTCAGCAAGGCATTTTCGTGGAAGGTGCGGTGCGTCAGTTTGTGGTAAACGGTTTCCCGGAGGCGGTATCCAAAATTATCAGCCTGTCCGCCCACAAACAGTTTAAACGGCGGGATTTCGGGCCCTACCGATAAACTACCGGCCTGCCGGCTGAAGATGCCGTATTCGTGCCGTCCCGCGGGCGCATATTGCATGTAATTGAGCAGCGTCGTGATGGAGCCGGAACGGTTGGCGACAGGACTGAGGAAAAGAATGCGCATAAGTTGGTTGTCGAATAGGCGGCTGTGGACCATCCCGGTAAAACGGGGCCAGGCCGATTGGTCAAATCTTATAAAAATAGGTCTTATTAAACAACGTCTTGCCGAAAAAGCGCAGGAATACGCCCACTTTCTTAGCAAACTCGACCTGATTCTGGAGCTGGGCCAGCGGCGGACGGCCGTCGCGCAGGTTTACCGCGATCTTCCAGCCGAAAATGACCGGGACCATCGTCAGGTAATGCAGGATGAGAACGAGGTAGGCGCCGATGCCGTACTGTTTCCGGATCCAGAGCAGATTGGAGACCTGCATCTGCGTTTTGAAGCGGTTAATGTGCGAAAAGGCGGTTTGCTGGTATTCCGGACTGCTACCGTATTCCAGGTGGACGTAGTAAGCATCCCGCAGCATCAGGATACGACCCTGTTTCCAGAGCCGGGAGCCCCATTCGATGTCTTCGCCGTACATGAAAAAGTCTTCGTCGAGCTTCCCGGCCCGCTCGATCACCGACCGCCGGGTCATAATGAAGGAACCAGCCAGCCAGTCGACCTGGTTGGGATCGGTGTACTGGCGGTCCGGCAGGAACTTTAGCAGGAGCCGCTGGAAGAAAGGCGTACTGGGAAAGACGAAAAAAAAGCGGCGGATCTGGTTAAAACCGTGGAAAACGTCGACGTGGACCTTCCCGTGGCGGGTCACCTGCATGGGGCTGACGGCGGCCACGTCGGGCTGCTGGTCGAGGATGTCGGCGCAGCGCTTCAGCACGTTATCCCGCAGGAGGGTGTCGGAATTCAGCAGCAGGATGAGCCGTCCGCGGGCCTGGTCGATCCCCCGGTTGTTGGCGCGGGCGAAACCCGCATTGTACCCCATGTCGAACCAGCGAACGTCCGGAAAGGAGCCCAGGACGACTTCCCGGCTGTTATCCCCGGATTCGTTATCGACCACGATGACTTCAAAGGTGATGCCGCGGGTGTACTCGTGAACGGTCCGCAGGCAGTCGACAATCAGGTGAGGCGTTTTATAATTGACGATCAGGATCGATAAATCAGGCGCAGAGGCGATCGGCATGTAGGAATTTTCCGCTATTAACGGATCCAAAGTTAGCCGAAGCCCGCCAGCGGGGAAACGAAGCGGGGAAAAATTTAGGGAAAGTCGAGGGGAGGTAGTCGTCAGTCAACCGTCATCAGTCCTCAGTCGGGGTTGGCGGCTTCGGTTCGTAACGCGGTTTGCCGAATTATTTTTTGGGGGAGAAGCTGGTCCATAAATCGCCTTTAGGGACTTGCACCGGCAGATGTTTCTTCGGGTCGAAGGCTTCGTACTGGTAGCTAAATACTTCAACTTTTTCCGTGATGGTCCGAATCGCATTTTCTTTGGATTCGGTTTTGTGTGACTTACCTGGGTCGATGGCAGGATCGCGATTCGGTCGAAGATTGGTCGTATAGATTAATTTTTCCTGGATAAGGCGGCCGCGGCGGTCGTAGGCGCAATGAATCGTATCTGGCCCAAATGGACGGATTAGCCGTCCCGGAGCCCCGGCTTCATACCAGATCCGGCTGAGCCGACCCCGGGTGTCGTAAGCAAAGCGTCTGGAAAAATGGAGGACGGTATAGGACCTTGATTTTCGTATCCCATCCACCTGTAGATGATAGTAGCGCACGAGTTGATTCTGCTCATCATGATACCATCGGTTGACTTTAGCCAGGACGACTTCTTTGCTTTCAGGATCGGGTCTGCCCTTTACTTTTTCTTTCCTGACAACGATGGTATCCCCATTCGGTTTATAGGCCAGGTGACGCTGATAAATGTCATAAATGGTGGTATCCATTTCGTCGGAATAATAGCCGAAGAGACTTCGATCCCGCACCAGCCGCCCGTTACGGTCGTAGAAGTTCTGGTACCGGCTTACCGAAACGTGACCCCTCGGAGAACTGTCGCTATGGTCGTAGACTACCGTTTCCACCAGCTGACTACCCTTGTACCGGAAACGCCGCTTGCCGTTGGAACGCCCAAACCAAAACACCTCCCGCAGCCGGTTCTGCCGGTCGTAAAAGGCCGTTTTGATATGCTTTCCATTGCGCCACTTTGTTCGCAGGTAGGCAATTTCGCCAACCGGCGTTTCCACCCCGGGAATACCCGTATCGAGATTATAATTTCCCGAACCCAGACAGGCTTCCATCACAACTGCCAGCGGGACAATTACCAACCAACTTCCAATCCAACCCAACGAAGGGAAGAATCCATTTTGCATACGCATTAAACTTCAGCGATCGAAGCCAAATGACTGAAGACTGTTGACTGAAGACTGTTGACGACTAATACATCACCCAGGTATCCTTCCCGCCGCCGCCCTGGGAAGAGTTCACCACCAGCGAGCCTTTCCGCAGGGCCACCCGGGTGAGGCCGCCCGGAATGACGTTGATGCCGTCGCCGTAGAGGATGTAGGGCCGCAAATCGACGTGGCGTCCTTCCGCCTGGCCGTCGATGAGGCAGGGCACCCGCGAGAGGGAGATCGTCGGCTGGGCGATGTAGTTGCGGGGATTGGCCTTGATCTTTTCCCGGAAAAGCGCGTGCTCGGCCTGGGTAGCCTTGGGGCCAATGAGCATGCCGTAGCCACCGGCTTCGTTGGCTTCTTTCACCACCAGCTGCTCGATATTGTCGAGCACATACTGGTAATCCGATTCCTCCCGGCAGACGAAGGTTTGTACGTTCGGAATGATGGGTTCCTGGTCCAGGTAGTATTTGATGATGCGGGGGACGTAGGCGTAAATCACCTTATCGTCGGCCACGCCGGTACCGGGCGCGTTGGCCAGGGCCACGCGGCCGCGCTTGTAGACGTCAAACAGGCCCGGAATACCAATCAGCGAATCGGGATTGAAGACTTTCGGGTCCAGGAAAGTATCGTCGATCCGGCGGTAGATTACATCCACGGTCTGGAAGCCCTTGGTCGTTCGCATCTTCACGTAGCCGCCGGAAACGACCAGATCCCGGGCGTCGACGAGCTCAACGCCCATCTGCTGGGCCAGGTAGGAATGCTCGAAATAAGCCGAATTGTAAATCCCCGGCGTCAGGACCACCACCGTCGGATCGGGGCGGTCGGCAATGTGCTGGAGCATCTGCAGCAGACGCGTGGGGTAGTCGGACACGGGCCTAACACCTGTCCGGGCCAGCACTTCCGGGAAGGTCTGCTTGGATAACTCCCGGTTTTCGAGCATGTAGGAGACGACCGAGGGGCAGCGCAGGTTATCTTCCAGGACCATAAACTGCCCGTCGTCGCCCCGGATCAGGTCCGTGCCGGTAATGTGGCACCAGATGTCTTTCGGCGGTTTGAGGCCAATGCAGGGCTCCAGGAAGCACTTGCTGGATTCGATCAGATCCCGCGGAACCACACCATCGCGGAGAATATGCTGCTCGTTGTAAATATCGTGAATAAAGAGGTTCAGGGCCGTAATGCGCTGGATCAGGCCTTCTTCCAGCCGGTTCCACTCCGCCGAAGGAATGATGCGCGGGATAATGTCGATGGGCATGATCCGTTCGGTGCCTTCGCCTTCGGAGTAGACGTTGAAGGTGATGCCCATGGACATCAGTGCCCGTTCGGCGGCATGCTGGCGGCCCATTAATTCTTCCCGGGTAAGCTGTTCCACCCGCTGCCGGAAGACCTCATACCCCGGCCGGATCTGGCCCTCGATGGTAAACATCTCATCGTGAAAGCCTTCGGTCTGGTACTGGGTAAAGGTAAAGGCTTTGTTTTCGGCTGAATCGACAGGCTGGGAATTGATCTGCGAAAAAGTCTGCGATTGCATCTGCATAGGGCCAGTGGAATTGGGTTACGGTCGGATCAGGTTGTCAGGCCTGCTAATTACCGAATGCTCAGTCAGGTTTGGCAAACAATATATCGCCCAAACGCTTTTGATCCAAACGGAACGTCGGTAATGTGGAAGGCGTTCGGATTAATCCTGTCCGTTCCCGGCTAAATGCCAAATTAAGCTATGCTCAACGTCCGTCGATCCGCCGGCCTGCCCGGCCGCTGATTCGGATAAAGTTTATAATTTAAAGGTAAGGTAACAACCATTGGGGATTCCTTGGGGTCAGGAAATCGATGAAGCGCTTTTATTTTACCACCGTGCTATTGCTCCTGCCGCTGTTGCTGACGGTACTGAGCGGTTGCGAAGACCTTTTTACCAAATGCGGACCTTTCCCGGACCGCTACCGGATTCGGGATTATACCCTGACGGCCCTGCGGGTGAGCAGCCATTCGGTGCCGGGACCAGCCGATACGCTCCGGATCGGGGAGGTGCGCTGGGTCGTTTCGGGTACGCTCGACCTCTTTTTCTCGTACCGGTCGGGGGGGCTGGGCACCGAAGCCTGGGCCTGTTCCCCGGTCGATCCCACGCCAACGGAGCAGATCAGTTCGCTGGAAATTACCAGTGACGAAGCCTACACGGCCCGCCACCCGGCCGGGGTGTCGCTGAACGACCTATTCCGGATTACCCATCTGGAAGGCGCCGGCTCCCCGCCTGACACCCTGTCGGTCCCCGATTTCCTCAACCGCCCGGACCGCCCCGCCTTCCGTACCTTCACCCTGCTTCCCAGACAAGCGCCCGACCGTCCGGGCCCGCACCGCATCAGCGTAAAGATCCGGCTGGCCAACGGGCGGGAATTTTTGTTGGGGGCGGGGAGAGTGGTAATTAAGGATTGAAGGATTGAAGGATTGAAGCGGTTCGCCGCTGCGGGATTGATCTTTCGTCGATCAACCCTGTATTGGCGTAGCCTACATCAATCCATCAATCCTTCAATCCTTACAAAATATACTGACTCAAATCCCGATTCTGCACCAGCCCAGTCAGTTTTTCCCGGACCATATCGCTCGTGACGATCAGGTGGGCGTTGGGGCCGATGATGTCGGGGATGTCGAACATAAAATCATTCAGCAACTGGCTCATCACCGTCTGGAGCCGGCGGGCTCCGATGTTTTCCACTTCGGAATTGACCTGGAAAGCGATCCGGGCGATTTCGCGCAGGGCATCGTCCTGGTAAGTCAGTTCAACGCCTTCGGCCTGCATCATGGCCTCGTACTGCTTGGTGAGGGCGTTCTTCGGTGCCCGCAGGATCTGGTAGAAATCGTCTTCCGACAGGCTCTGCAGCTCGACCCGGATTGGGAACCGGCCCTGGAGTTCGGGAATCAGGTCGCTGGGTTTCGAGACGTGGAAGGCGCCGGCGGCGATGAACAGAATGTGATCAGTATTGATGGTTCCGTACTTGGTATTGACCGCGCTGCCTTCGACGATGGGCAGCAGGTCCCGCTGGACGCCTTCCCGGCTGACGTCCGGACCGCCCGAACCGCCGCCGCTGCGGCCGGAGGCAATCTTATCGATTTCGTCGATGAAGATGATGCCGGTATTTTCGGCTTTTCGGATGGCTTCGTCCTTGACCTCGTCCATGTCGATGAGCTTGGCCGCCTCTTCTTCCAGCAGAATCTTCTTGGCCTCCCCGATGGTCACCTTCCGTTTCCGTCCGCGCCGGGGCATCATGCCGCCGATCATCTCCTGGATGTTCATCATCGACAGTTCATCGACCGAGCCGCCGATCATGCCGATGTTGGGGGCCTGGGCCTGCTGGACTTCGATTTCGATCTTTCGTTCGTCCATTTCGCCCGAGCGAATTTTCAGCCGAAACCGTTCGCGTGTCCGTTCGTTGAGTTCAGAGTCGGAGTCTGGAATGCGGTCGCTGTTGCGGTCCTCGATCACAAATCCCGGCGAGGCCGGCTGCTTGACGGGCGGGATGAGAATATCCAGAATCTGATCCTCCACCAGCTGCTGCGCCCGGGTCCGGACCTGTTCCTTCTTGGCGGCCTTCACCAGGTTCACCGACTGTTCGACCAGGTCGCGAACCATGCTTTCCACGTCGCGGCCGACATAGCCTACTTCGGTAAACTTCGACGCTTCCACCTTCGTAAACGGCGCGTCGGCAATCTTGGCCAGCCGCCGGGCGATTTCGGTTTTCCCGACCCCGGTGGCGCCAATCATCAGAATGTTGTTCGGAACGATTTCCCGCTGCATATCCGGGGCGCTGTTCATCCGCCGCCAGCGGTTGCGGAGGGCAATGGCCACGTTGCGCTTGGCATCGTGCTGGCCAATAATGTATTGATCGAGTTCGGCGACAATCTGCCGGGGCGTTAGGTCTTTAAGCAGTTGGGACATAGGCGGTTTTAATAGCGTGTAAGGTTTAAGGTGTAAGGTGTAACGCGGCTTTGCCCCAATCAATGTTCTCTGGGAAAGCCGAATGACACCTTACACCTTACACGTTAAACCTTAAACGATCTTCACAAACAAAGAAACACCCAAAGAAGCAAAATGGCGGTGGCCTGGCTTATTTTTTTGCAAGAAACCGGTTCAGATCAAGCCCGATGGTCAGGTGGCTGCTCCCCCCGGCGACCGGTGCGTAGAGCGCCCGGGCGTAGGCCAGTTGAAAGCCCCGGGCCTGAACGGCCAGTCCGACGGTCAGGCCCGAAGCGCCGCCCGCGAACGTCCCGTCGGGGCGGAGGAAACGCCCTTCCTGTCGCCGCTGGTGGTTATAGCCCAGCAGCAGGTGGGCGTTTTTGTGGACCAGAAATTCCAGGCCGACGGCCAGGTGCCGGGCCAGTTTTTCCGGTACCGAAACCCGGCGCGTAATGGGGTTTCCGTTCAGATCGAAGGTCTGGTTTTGGTTCGGGTCGTTGTAGGCAATGTCGAAGCGCTGCAGGTGGTGGGCCGTAAGGCTGGCCCGAATCGGCAGGTATTGCGGCTTGAGGGTTACGCCGGCGCGGAGATCAAAGGGAAGGTCGGGCGGCGTTGCGCCCGGAACGTACTCCCGGATTCGAAAACCCAGGTTGCGGGCCACCAGGCCAAAAGACAGTTCCTTCGTCGGGTGCTGCCAGCGGATGCCCGCGTCGAAAAGAAAGGCGAAGGAGGAATAGGCTTCGATGGCCGAACCGACCGCCTTGGCCGTCAGACCCAGCGTGAAATTGCCTTCCGTTCGGGCGTGGGTCAGGGAAAGGGCGTAATCGTTGGCGGTAAAGTTACCCTGACTGTTACCGCTCGGGTCGGTCAGGGCAAAACGACCGTAACTCAGGTACTGCAGGCCCGCCGCCCAGCGGCCTGGTCCGCGGGTCGGCAGGCCGTATTGGAGCGTATAGAACCGGGTGTCGGCCAGGTATGGGGCCAGCGTCAGGGCGGCCTGGTTTCGGGCGGTTGAATCGAGCAGGGCTGGATTGACCAGGAAAAAGCTTGCCTGGGGCTGGCTGGCCGAAGCCACCAGGCCTCCCAGTGCGGCGACGCGGCTGTGGGTAGGCAGGTTCAGGAAGGCGTAGCTGCTCTGTCCGCCGGGAAACTGGGCGAAGAGGGAAAGGGGGAGCAGAAGCAGCAGCGCCAGGCGGTACAAGGATTGGAAGACGTTAATGGTTGTTTCACGCGGATTCGCGCAGATTTGAGGCGCAGATGGGTACAGAACAATCTGTGCTCAAAATCTGCGTCGCAAATCTGCGTAAATCCGCGTGAAATAACCACTACTTCAATAGTCCCAGCTTAATTCCCGCCGTCAGGCTCGGCAGCACCGACCGCCCCGGAGCCAACCGGTTCGGCCCGAAGCCGCAGCCACAAAGCTCCTGCGCCGGTCCCTTCGTTACGGCCCAGCGGGCACCGATGCCCACGTAGAGGTCCAGCAGTACGCGGGAGTAGGTTGCTTTTTCGGTATTGTAAAAAGCAATCTGCCGTCCCATTTTGAGATGCCCGCCCAGCACCAGGCGGGAGCGTTCCACAAAACCCAGCTCGCGGGTCCGGTAGTTGGCCCGGCCGTCGGGGCTATATCCCGAAAACTCCCAGATCGATTCGTTTCGCCCAAAATTGATTTGTTTGACGAGCAACTCCGGTCCCCAGTAGTTACCCAGCGGAAAGTCGGTCCGCACGGCAATGCCTTTCCGCCGGTTGGTGCGGTAGCGGCCGGTATAGTACCTTAATTCCGTCCGGAAGCGGTAGAGCGACCGGCGGTAGTCCGATAAATCGCCTTCCAGCACCTGGAGCCCCGACCAGCCGTAACCCGCTTCCGCCTGCACCGACCGCCTCGGCCCCAGGCGGCGTTCGAGGCCAAACTGGATGGTCGCGTCCGGGTCGATTAACGCCAGTGGCGCCAGTTTGACCACTGTTTTTCCCCCTAGCCGCAGCGAATCGGTTCCCGCCCGTTGTGCCCAAACCCATCCCGGTAGCCATAACAATAAAATTAAAAGGCGCATGTCAATGGGTTGATGATTAGTAGTTTGTACTTGTTGAGCTTTCGTCTTTTGCCTATTCCGGACTTTAAATCACTTGCCTAACCGATAGCCCAGCTTGATGTCCAGGGTAAAGTCGGGCAGGACGGGTTGTTCGGGTTGCCTAACCCGGTTGTAGAAAAAGCCTCCGTTTCCGAACCACGCATCCTGGTCCCGACGCGAGACCCCGTACTCCCGAACGCTGGCATGCCGCAGGCCAAGGCCCAGGCTGCAGTCGAGCAAAAAGCGGCTGAGCGGCTGGGTTTGCAGCGGGAACTGCCAGCCTACCTTGGCGTAGCCCGCGGTAATAAACCGGGATACGGGAAGATCCATCCGTTCAAAATAGGCACATGGGCCCGATTCGCACTCCCGGCCAATGGTTCGGTTATTCCGGGCGTTAATCTGCTTGAAAAAGCCTTCAACCGAAAAATAGGATCCGAGCGGAAAGGATCCACCCCGCCGTCCCGGGTGCAGGTAGCTCCGGTAATGCCGGTAATACCACCGGTATTCTCCGCGGACGCGCCAGTTTTCCTGGTGGGTATACTGGTCATTATCGTATACGTAGTAATTGAACTGACCGTACCCCAATACGAGCTGCACGCTTTGCCGGGTACCCGTGCGCCATTCGGCTCCTGCCTGCAGGGCCGGGTCAAAGTTGATGAGCGTCAGCGGACTGGCTTTGAGAATCAGGCGCGAACCGGTTTCGTAGCGGCGCAGGGACAGGGTGTCCTGGGCCAGCACCGGCCTGGCCAGGCAAAGGCTTAAGAAAAGTAGGGAAAAAAGCTTCATGGTTCAATCGGCAGGGAACTGATCAGCTTCAGGTTACGGGGATCGTCGTAGTTGTACTGGAATATGCCGCTCGCGCCGGTGACAATCAGGGTATTTCGGTCCGGGATGAGGTCGTAGGTCCGGATGCCGCGGAGGAACTGCAGTTCCCGGAGGTCGCCCGGATTGGTCGCGTCGAACACCTTCAGGCCGTGTTCGCCTTCACTGACAAACAGCAGGTTGCCATCAATGGCCAGCCCGTGCGGATTGAGCATGGGGTAGCTCTTGAATAACTTCGGCTGGGCCGGATTCTGGATATCCACCACGTCGAGCGTGTTCAGGCTCGTGTTCCGGCAGTCGGTGCCGCTGCGGAGCGTAACGTAGGCGAAATTTCCCTGGGCCACGACCGGATCACAACTTTGAATGTGGTTGAAAACCGACAGCATGCGGGGCGACTGAGGCTGCTGGATATCAAAGATGAACATGCCCGTCTGCGTGCCGATGAAGAGATGGTTCCCGTAGGGAAAGATCGTCTCCACACCCATGCCCAGGTTAATCCGGTTGCCCGGTCTGGGATCGGCCGGGTCGCTGATGTTGTAGGCCGGCAGGTGATTTGGCCCGACCCGGTAGAGCGTATTGCCCGCCACCGTAAACCGCGCCATGGAGCCGCCCCGCCCGGTACCCGGTGCCGCCGATTCAGAGGCGCTGTCGCAGGCCTGCAGGAGCAGACTTATGGCCAGAAGAAGGAAAGTAAACAGTTTTTTCATAGCGGGAGTGGTTAACGGAAGCAGCGGGGATTCGGAACGGTAGCCGGTTCCCAGCGCACGACGATTCCCTTGTTCGGATCGGCGCATTCGAAGCGGACGTTGCGTTCGGTGGGATAGGAGGGATACGGGAAGGCGTTTTCGATGCGTTTGACGACGCGGATGTTCCGCGGATCGGCCAGGGAGATGGCGATCAGGTCGAGGGTGTTGTCCGCATACAGGATATCGCCTTTGATGGCCAGTTCCTGGTTGCCCGGAATGGCCAGGAAGCCCAGCCGGACGGGTTTGGCCGGATCGGCATTGTCGACGATGTGAATCCCACGGCCGATCTCGTTGATGTACAGGTAGCGATCCTTGATATAGATCTTGCCGGGGCGCCTGATCGGCTGGGGCGGCAGGGCTTCCACCTTCCGCACTTCCTGGTGGGAAGCATAGACCGGGCGGTAGGTTGGCCACTGCACCGGCGGATCGGGAGCCGAGTCGGTATTACAGCTGTCGAGCCCCAGCAGACCACCGAACAGGAGCAGCCGGACGAAAGGAGGCAGGCGGAAGTTGATCATATTGTGCATTGGGTAACTTGTCTACAAGGATACATCCGTTATGCGAACGGTTGGATATGGAAAGAAAATTTAACTTTGCCGCAACACGCTGATTAATGATCCCATTTCATGCAGACTGAAAACCCGAACGCCCTGAAACCTTCCATACCCCACGCCGCTAAAACGAGTATCCTGGACCGCAAGAATGCCGAAGCCGAACTGGGCGGCGGCCAGAAACGCATCGATGCCCAGCACGCCAAAGGCAAACTGACCGCCCGGGAGCGGGTGGCGCTGCTGCTCGATGAGGGCTCGTTCGAGGAAATCGGAAAATTCGTTACCCACCGGACCAAGGATTTCGGTCTCGACAAGGAATATTACCTCGGCGATGGGGTCGTGACGGGTTACGGGACGGTGGAAGGTCGGCTGGTGTACGTCTTCGCCCAGGACTTTACCGTTTTCGGCGGCGCCCTCTCGGAAACCCATGCCGAAAAGATATGCAAGATCATGGATCTGGCCATGCAGAACGGCGCGCCGGTGATCGGCCTGAATGATTCCGGCGGAGCCCGGATCCAGGAAGGGGTTCTCTCGCTGGCGGGCTACGCGGATATTTTCTACCGCAACACGCGGGCTTCGGGCGTCATTCCGCAGATTTCGGCCATCATGGGCCCCTGCGCGGGTGGGGCGGTGTACTCCCCGGCCATTACGGACTTTATCCTGATGGTGGAAAATACCTCCTACATGTTCGTTACGGGGCCAAACGTCGTCAAAACCGTGACGCACGAAACCGTGACGGCCGAGGAACTGGGCGGGGCCAGCACCCACTCCACCAAGTCGGGGGTGACGCACTTTGCCTGCGCCAACGAGCTGGAATGCATCCAGTACATCAAAAAACTGCTGAGCTACATCCCGCAGAACTGCGAGGACGATGCCCCGCGGCTGCCCTATGAGCCGGCTAACGAAAGCCGCCCGAAGCTGAACGGCCTCATTCCCGAAAACCCGAACCAGCCCTACGACATGCGGGAGGTGATCGAGGAACTGGTCGACGAAGGGAGCTTCTTTGAAGTCCATAAGAATTTTGCCGAGAACATCGTTGTCGGCTTTGCCCGGCTGGCCGGACGCAGCATCGGCGTGGTGGGTAACCAGCCGGCAGTCCTGGCGGGTGTCCTCGATATTCAGGCTTCGACCAAGGCGGCGCGTTTTGTCCGTTTCTGCGATTCTTTCAACGTTCCGCTGCTGGTGCTGGAAGACGTACCGGGCTTCCTGCCGGGTACCGACCAGGAATGGAACGCCATCATTACCAACGGGGCGAAACTACTCTATGCCTTCTGTGAAGCCACCGTACCGCGCGTGACGGTCATTACCCGGAAGGCTTACGGCGGAGCCTACGACGTAATGAACTCCAAGCATATCGGCGCCGACATGAACTACGCCTGGCCGACGGCCGAAATCGCCGTCATGGGCGCCAGCGGAGCGGCCGAGATCATCTTCAAACGCGAAATTGCCGAGGCCGAAGATCCCCAGGCCAAGCTGCAGGAGAAGGTGCAGGAGTATACCGAAAAATTCACCAACCCCTACCGGGCCGCCCAGCGGGGGTATATCGACGAAGTGATCCACCCCGACCAGACCCGCCAGAAGCTGATCCGGGCGTTCGGGATGCTGGAAAACAAAGTAGCCACCCTGCCGAAAAAGAAGCACGGAAATATTCCGTTGTAATTCCCGTACGCTCGTTATCTTGTCCCATGGATGGATTGACGTATGTAACTATTGTTGATGGCTAGACGAGAAAGGATAAAAGGGAAAAGACATAGGCGCTGATCAACCGTCTCTGAATCTTTTTTCTCTAATCTTGTCTCTTTTGTCTAGTTTTTCCCCGAGTTCGAACTAAAAACAGTGCCTGCTGATGAACGAACAGACCAAGTCTTTTTTGTACCAATACCTCAACAACGCTTCCCCGACGGGTTTTGAATCCTCCGGACAGCAGATCTGGCTGGATTACCTCAAGCCCTATATCGATGAGTACATCGTCGATACCTACGGTACGGCCGTGGGCGTGGTGAATCCTGGCCAGCCTTACAAGGTAGTCATTGAAGCGCATTCCGATGAGATATCCTGGTTTGTCAATTACATCGACGATAACGGCTACATCTTCGTTCGCCGCAACGGGGGCTCCGACGCCCTGATTGCCCCGTCGATGCGCGTGAACCTGCATACCAAGAAAGGAACCGTCCAGGGCGTGTTCGGCTGGCCGGCCATCCACGTCCGCGATCTGGCCAAGGATACCGCCCCGAAAGTAACCGACCTGTTCATCGATGTCGGGGCGGCCAACAAGCAGGAAGTGGTTGAAATGGGCATCCATGTCGGGACGGTCTGTACCTTCTCCGACGGCCTGTTCGAGATGAACGACCGCTACTACGTCGGCCGGGCGCTCGACAACCGGATGGGGGGCGTTATGATCGCCGAAGTAGCGCGGCAACTAAAGGAAAACAACATCACCCTGCCGTATACGCTTTACATCGTCAACGCGGTGCAGGAGGAGATCGGCCTGCGCGGGGCCGAGATGATCGCCCGGCGGCTGAAGCCGGACCTGGCCATCTGTACGGACGTCACCCACGATACGCAGTCGCCGAAGTACGACAAGAAAGAACAGGGGGATCTGAAAGCCGGTGGCGGGCCGGTGCTCTGCTACGGACCGGCGGTGCAGAACAACGTCCTGGATTTCATCATCTCTGTAGCCGAGCAGAAGGAGATTCCCTTCCAGCGGCAGGCCGTCAGCCGATCTACGGGAACGGACACCGATTCCTTCGCCTACGCAACCGAAGGTATCGCTTCCGCGCTTATTTCCCTGCCGCTGAAGTACATGCACACCACCGTCGAGACGGTTCACAAAGACGACGTCCAGTCCGTCATCCGCCTCATGTACGAAACCCTGCTGGCGCTTAAGGGGAATGAGGATTTTCGGTACATTAAATAGTTTATGGTTTATAGTTTACCGTTTAGGGATCGCTAAGTAAGTGCCTGTCAATGAGGCCACATGCTATAAACCCTAAACGGCTACGCTCATTTAAGCGAGAATAGCCAAAAGCGCTTCGCCGTTTCCGGGTGAAGCGCTTTTGGCTATTGGCTTTTTCTATTGTCTTTCCTTCAAAATAGCGGCAACAAAAACAGCAATCCCAGGCCCTTGCGGAAACCGCCGGAAATAAGGCCCTGGACGCGGCTCGAGCGGGCTTCATCGCGGGAAGCGTGGAGCAGGACCGGCTGATTGAGCGCGGCCGTAAGGGCATGGCCGGGGAGGCGCAGGCCAGCCACCGGATTATCCCGACGGCGGGATTTGGACGCGGCTTTGGCCGGAATTTCCGTCGCCAGGTCCACTTCAGGCTGGCCGGTGCGGCGGTTGTAGAGGGCTTCGGAGACAATGCTGCCGAACGTAATGGCCTTCACTCGTTTGCGGTCGACGCGGTAAACGGTTCCTTCCGGCTCATCGGCCCGGGTAAATACAATCTGTTCCGGCGTCAGGTCCAGCACCGTTCCCTGAACGGTAACTTTCCCCTTCAGCACAATCACATCCTGCGCAAACGCCCCCAGTGAGAGGAGGCTCAGCGCCAGCACAGCCAGCAAATTCTTCATCGAAATCCTTACGGTGGGTTGATAATCAGTTTCATCGGTAAAATTGGGGGAAAAACTTATTGGGGAGTTTAAAGGCGGATTAAATTATAAGGATTGAGGGATTGAAGGATTGAGGGATTGAAGTAGCTATAATCATTCCAGGCTGTTCTGCAAAGCTAACCGGCTGGAAGGACTATAGACACTTCAATCCCTCAATCCCTCAATCCTTCAATCCTTGCCTTATACTCCAAACTTCCGCAGATTATAGAGGAAACTAACCATCACATACCGGCGCAGGACCTGGCTGCGGACGTCTTCGACGTAGGTTTCGGTCACGTTGCGGCGGATGCTGCGGTTCTGGTTGAGCAGGTCGAAAACCTGCAGGCGCAGTTCACCCTGGCGGTTTTTGAAGAACTGGCGGGTCAAGCCCAGGTTCCAGAGCGTGACGTTCTGGTTGAACCCGTCGGAGCGGCCCGTATTGCTCAGGTAGAGCAAATCGCTGGTGAGCGCAAAACGGAACGGAAGCTGGTAGAAGAGGTCTACATCCACCATCCTGGTGAAAAACCGCGTATTCTGCTGCGGCTGGAGCGAGTATTCGGCCGTCTGGTAGCTGAGGTTACCGGCAACGGTGAAATCCAGCTTGTCGGTGAAACTCTTGTTGATGCTCAGGCCCTGGCCCAGCGTCCAGTTCCGGGCAATGTTCGGCTGGTTGTTGACAAAACTCACTCCGCGGTTGAAGGCGGCGTTGGTCGTCCAGTTGACGTTCAGTTTATACGGCCCAATCCGCCGCCCCAGCGAGAGAAAGCCGTTCACGATATGGAAGCCATTGGCGTTCACGGGGCGGGTCGTCTGGGCGCCCTGGCTGCTGAACTCCGTGGCGCTGGCGATCCGGTTAGTCACCTCGGTGGCGCTCAGCATCGCAAAAAGGCTGTTGTTGTTGCTGCTGCTGAAGCTGTTGTAGGAGAGCATGACGTTGTGGTAGTACTCCGGTTTCAGACCCGGATCCCCGAGGCGGATGTTCAGCGGATTCGTGTTGTCGGCCACCGGCTGCAGCTGGCTGACCGAGGGCGCGTTAATGCGGGTGCGGTAGTTGAGCCGAAGCGTCCGGTTGCGGGTCCAGTTGTAGGAAAAAACCGCATTGGGGAGCAGATTCGTAAACTGCCGGGTCAGCACCGTGTCGATCGAGCGGTTGTCGGCCCGGAGCTCACCCCGCTGGAGATCGACGCCCAGGGCGTAAGTATACCGCAGCCGTTTGTTCTGGAGCGTCAGCCCGCCCCGGTGGGTGTTGAAGGTACTGGCAAAGCGGTTGCTGAGGGCTGCGTTGAAGCGGTCGTATTGGCCGCTCGTCTCGTTGAAGTCGTTCAGCGTCCGTTCGGAGCGGTTAAGGTTGGTGGCGTAGCCGTAGCGGAACTCCAGTTTTTTGCTGAACGATAGCGGCTCGGTGAACGAAGCCGTCAGGTTCTGATTCATCAGGTAGTTATCCTGGCGGTTTTCCTGGTTCAGTCGGTTGGCCCGCGGAATCGCCGCGTCGGGGCTGAAAAAGGTGTTCGTCGCCCGGTTGATGCCCCGGTTGGCCAGGTCGTTGAGGAAACTCATCAAATTGACCGAGAAGGTCCGGCCGTCGCGCCGGAATTTCCGCATCAGCAGCAGGTTGCTGAAACCGGTCAGTCCGTCGCCGGTCATTCGGTAGTCGGTCTCGTTCTGGTTCAGGGGCAGACCCGCGCCGGTGCGGGTGTACTGGGTGCTGAGGCTGCGGTTGTTGAGGTTGTTCCACTGCACATTCGGAATAAAGCGCAGGGAGGTCAGCGAATCGAGTTTCCATTCCAGGCGTAAGTTCAGGCGGTGGTTGCGGTTGCGGTTCTGGCTGGAATTGGCCAGATCGTTCAGAAACGACTGCCCGGGCAGAATGTTCTCGCGCCAGCTCTGCTGGTCGGTCGTGACCGTCGTCTGGTTGACGAAATAACTGGCCGTCACCTCCGCCTTTTTCCCGATGGCGTCCCGGAAATTCAGCCCTGCCGCCCGGCTTTCGGTAATGTTATCCGGCTGCTGGTTGCCGCCGAAGGCTGAGGCGCCACCGCCGCCTCCCCGGATGACGAAGCCGCCCCCGCCGGGCCCGCCGGGTCCGCCTGGACCACCCTGCATGCCGACCGAGCCAAAGCCCATGCCCCCACCGTCGGCCGAAAAGCCCTGCTGGTTGATGTTATTGGCCATTCCGAGCAGGGAGATCTGACGACCGTTGTTGAAGCGGTTCAGGCTCAGGTTGCCGGTATAGCGGCCGTCGGTGCCCACGCCCGCGCTGTTTCGGCCGAAGTAGCCTTTTCGTTTGTCGCGTTTGGTGGTAATGTTGATCGTCCGTTCCCGGTTGCCGTCGTCCATGCCCGAAAACGCCGCCTGATCCGACTGCTGGTCGTAGAGCTGGACCTTATCGACAATATCGGCGGGCAGGTTTCGCGTGGCGACTTTGGGATCATCCCCGAAAAAGGGTTTGCCGTCGACCAGTACCCGGTTCACCGTCTGGCCCTGGGCCCGGATGGTGCCGTCGCGGTTGACCTCCATGCCCGGTAGTTTTTTGAGCAGGTCTTCGACGGCCGCGTTGGGCTTGGTCTTGAAGGAGCCCGCGTTAAATTCCAGCGTATCCTGTTTGACCGTTACCGGTGCCCGTTCCTGGACGATGGTGACTTCCGATAAGGTCTGGGCCTGGGCCTGCAGGCTGAGGGCTCCCAGGTCAATGGTGGCCTGTTCACCGTCGACGGTGAACCGCCGGGAGATGTTCTGGTAGCCCACGTAGGTGATCAGGATCCGGTACTGGCCTTCGGAAATGTTCCGGAGCGGAAAGTTGCCGTCGCCGTCGGTGATATGGGCGGAAATATAGGCTGAGTCGCGGGCCTGGAGCAGCGAGACCGAGGCCTCGCGCAGGGGCTTGCCGGTGGCCGAATCGAGCACCATACCGCGGATGGTCGACCCGCGGCGGGTACCGGCTTCGGGCCGCTGGGCCAGGGTGGGCAGGCTGCCAAGGAGCAAAAGAAAGAGTACAACGTATCGCATGGGAGGGGTGTTGTTTACTGGTCGGAGCAGGGGAGGAAAGCGGTCCGGCGTTCCGGCGTTCAGGCGAAACGGGTCGCCTGAACGCCGGGTCGCCGGTGCGAGCTTAATTCCGTTCCATTTCGTTCATCAGGCGGGCGCGGAAGTCGGCCTGTGCTTTTTGCCGCAGGTCCTGCAGCTGTTCGGCCGAAACGACCTGAGCGTCGGCGCTCGGTTTCAGATCCTTTTCATTTACCGTGGCCTTTGTATCGACCTTGGTGGCCCGAAACGCCTGGCGGGGGCTTTCCAGGGCCAGAACGACGCCTTTGTCGGGCATCAGCTCCCGGACGGGCGAGTACGTAAAGGGCAGATCGGTGGTGACCCAGAGCGTAACGGTTTCGTTCTTCAGCGTGGCCGTTGCCTTCCGGCAGACGTACCCGGCGATTTTCTTCGTCTGGTCACTGTACTGCCAGTTGCTGGCGGCCGCAATCGGCTTTTCGCTGCGGTAGCTTTTGGTCGTTTCCCCTTCTTTGATCGACAGCACCGAGATGAGGTTCCGACCGCTCAGATCAAGGTAGGTCTGCTCGTCGAAGGGTCGGCTGATGTTGACCGCCTGCCCGGGTCCGCCCAGGGCCGGCCCGCCTTCGGGGCCACCCGGGCCGCCCACAAAGCGCCGGACCATCATGTTGGCTCCTTCATTGATTTCCTTGCCGTAATTACCGGCAAACTGCAGTTTCAGCTCGAAGGAGCGGGAATCCGGGATATCGGCCGGGAAGTTCGGATCACCCGGGGACACGGCCTGGCCGTTGATCACGATACGGATCTGCGAGGGATCCAGCTTGACCATGGCTTCGTAATTGATCTGGCCGGCCGACTGGGCCAGGGCGCTGGCGGAAGTAACCGCCGCGAGGAAGAGGGATTGAATCAGTGTTTTCATGGCTTTGCAGCTTTTTATCTTGACGAGTACGCTGCAAAGTTGGGAAGACGCTCTGTAAGCTTCTGTTACGCTTTGTTAATTAGTGTTAACACTAAAAGAAATTCTTCAAAATTGTACTTTTAAGGAGGGGCTGGATAGATCACTGATGTGTTTAATGCCGTGGTTAACAAGAATTAAGTTTGCATAAACGAGATTATACAACAGGATCTATCCATTTTTTCTGATATGTTGCCTCAATGAGGTCTTCAACTAAAAGATCGTAAATGGTCGTCTTGCGGCTAAAGCCTTCTGGACCGAAATACTTGCTTAATTCAAAGCCGGTGTAATCAATGTCAAACCTCTTAAAGAATTCGTACATAAATTCATCAGCATCTAATCCGCTAATTCCTAAATCACCTTCCAAGGTAGTTAGATAAGTGATTTCTGAGGGATCATAGGGTGCGTAGGCGAGAAGGAAAGCCCTTATTTCCTCGAAAAGGACAGATTTGTCATAAAATGGTGTTAACATAACGGCACTTATACAACAATTTAAAGGTTTTTTCGAAAGCGAATAGATTGGAATAATTTATATACTGCAAACTGCTGTAAGGTGTCTAGATCGCGTCCATAAATGGTTAGCTTGATACCTTTTAGCCCAACGTCTGAGAAGTGAATGCCGATAAGACCTTGCCCTATCAATTTGGGCAACATAATCTTTGCTCTTTTACCGTTTATCGTGTCGTATAAAAAATACTCCTTAAAGTAAATAGCTTGAGCTTCGTCGATTTCTGGCACTTCCGAAAATACCATATGCTTGGAATAATGAAAGTTGGCGGAGTCGAAAATTCTTTTTTGCTCAAGTGAGCGCACTGGCACTTGAATATCATCAAACGACCAAGAGTAAGGCCCATAATCTAAGAATAAAGTATCACCTTTATCAGTGAGAATTCCTTGAATATCGGAGTCAACCCCTTGCAGTTTTATCAAGCTCCAAGTATTCGGTGCTTTGGCGGTTAGATAGGATAGATGTAGCGTTTGCTCACTTACAGTTCTAGTTTGACATGATAGAACTAGTACCGATGCAGAAATAACTAGAAGAATAACTCTCAATCTGAATAGCATTTTACTAATAATGGTTACCTAGTTCTAAAGAAAAAATTTCTAAATTCTTTTTCACAACATAATTCTTAAGTTATACAACTACTCTATGGAGAATACTATTTTCTGATTATAAACTAATTTGTATTTTTTGCAAGAAAGGCTTTTGAAATCGCCTTGTGTTTGGTTTCCAAGTTACACTTGGTATGAAGCC
>Ga0164290_1000531_pt1 | contig 116763 bp, 92 predicted proteins | sample Micstemetagenome_FD_108782 | JGI IMG/M metagenome (GOLD analysis project Ga0164290, IMG submission 108782) | Contaminated culture microbial community from soil near Moab, Utah, USA - Microcoleus steenstrupii SON62 (Illumina Assembly) | ecosystem: Environmental > Terrestrial > Soil > Soil crust...
AAGAACAATTACTTTCTCTTTTTTCTATTTATTTCTTAATTATTAATCACTCAAGAAACTCAGAAAAAGAAAAAAAAAAAAATAAAAAAAAAAAAAAAAAAAAAAAAACAAAAAAAAAAAGAGTTAAAATATCCCCCCCCCCCCCCCCCCGAAAATGGGAGCAAAATTAAATCGATTTGTCGAAAATACATGTCTCATACTGGTTCCTTTTAGGATAGTTATTAAATGAAGTTGATTCAAATTAATAAAACATAATTATATATGCAAATAAAATTTTCCTTAAAATAGAAATTTATTCAAACCCGTATAAGTTAAAATCAAATGATATAATAGGACGTTCTTTCAGGGTGAAATGATTCTTCACGACTGAGATGCAAAACGTTGAGTTTGTACAATACACCTCTCCCTAGCCCTCTCCCTCAGGGGGAGAGGGAAGCGTTATTTTTGTTTGCGTTTCTATTAATATATGACCACTACGTGGTCAAGACAAGAATCCACCCCGTCACTTCGTGACACCCCTCAAGAGGGGAACCTATCTTCTGACATTATCGTAGAGACGTAATGCTTTGCTTCTCTACAAAAAACACGATAACTCCCTCTCCCCTTGAGGGAGAGGGCAGGGGTGAGGGGGCATTCGGAAGCAATTCCACACACAAAAAAAGGGGCGAAATTTCTTTCGTCCCTTCAAAATTGCATTAAAAATGATAAAAAATTTGGGAAAGTATACGTGTTAATTAAGCACTATTATTCCTTAGTATCAGGAGCCTTTGAATCCTGAAGCTGTTTAAAAATGTCAATTCCAGTAGCATTTTTAACTACTTCTCCAAAGTTCACTACCGCTGATGGCAATTGATTAATGACTTTGGAAAGTCCACTTCCTTCACCTTGTTGACCACCATTGTCAATAACAGAAATTCGGTCTATATTCACGTCTTTGACTACAGATGTCAATTGTTCTAAAATCTTAGGGAACATATTGAGAATCATAATTCGTTCAGCATCAGAACCAGCTTTTTGGAATAATTCAGTAGTTCTTTTAAAAATTTCTAAATTCGCATTTCCACTTTCTAAAATCAATGCGGCTTGAGCTTTTGCTTCCAATTCGGTCGCTTCTTTTTTTGCACGAGCTGGTTCGATGACATCAGCCATTAATCTTCGTTGTTGGAGTACAATACGTTCTTGTTCCATTTCTTGTTCGTATTTTACTTTAGTAATTTCTCCAGCAATCTGAGATTCATTTTCCTTGATGATAGAAATTTTCTCTAACTCTGCTTTTTTGACACGAAGATTATTATTTTCAATTTCAATTTGTTGCTGTGCTAAAGTTTGATTGACACGAATTTCTCTATCTTTATCAATTTGAGCATTTTTTATAGCCAATTCAGATTTTGCTTTTGCAACCTCAGTTTCTTGTCGAGACAATGCCTCTGCTTGTTCAGCTTCCGCTTGGCGTTCAGCCTCAGCTGTACGGGCTTGAGATAAAACCTCTGCGGTCTTTCTTCTCCCAATAGAATCCAAATATCCTGCTTCATCAACAACATTTTGAATTTTTAGTGTATCAAGTTGCAAACCTAATTGTTTCAAATCATCTTCTGCTTCATCTATGAGGGTATGAGCGAACTTCAATCTATCCTCATTCACTTCTTCAGGAGTAAGGGAGGCTAACACACCTCGTAAATTCCCTTCGAGAGTATCTTTGGCAATTTGTAAAATTTCTTCACGTTTCATACCCAAAAATCTCTCAACAGAATTTCCTAAAGTCGGTTCTTTTGAATCAATTTTTATATTTGCAATTGCGTTGACAGTCAATGGTATACCACCTTTAGAATAGCAATTCGAAACATGTAATTCAATAGGGATAACCTCCAAAGACATACGTGCAGCTTTTTCAAATATAGGCATTCGTAAAGCCCTTCCTCCACGAATAATACGGTATCCTACGATGCTACCATCAGGTAATGCTCTTCTTCTACCAGATAAAATGACAATTTCATTTGGATGGCAAATAATTAACAACTTTTTAATGAAAATAAGTAGGAACAGAAAACCGACAAAGGTAATTCCTCCAACTGAAAATACAAAACTGATAAATTGTTCCATACAATTCTCTCTTTAGGGGGTTAAGGAAATATCACGATATACTGTTATGATTGCTAGATTAGAATTCATAGAGACAATATAAACTATTTCTCCAAGATTTGCTAACTCAATTTCAGCATCTTCATCTAATTTAGCATGAATATGAACTGAGATTTATAGAATTTTGTTTAGAAGATTACAAACTCTTTTCTTTCATTTCCAATTTTCTCACCAATGAGATTTGAAATATCCACTACTGCACCAAACTCTATAAATACTTCATAGAACTTAGGTTGATTATTGCCCCAATATATCATAGCACATGCCATAGGTGCACCTTTATTTGATTCAACACCGTTCTCTAAAAACCTTAATCGTGTATCATACAAAAAACAAATTGATTTGGCTTTTGTAAAAACGAATTGTTTCCAATGTGAAGTGTTTGCTGCAATTGGAACAAGAGCTATAACTTCTGAGTTATAATCGTAATATGCTTTAGCACATTTTGCTAACCAATGTTTGATTGTAGTTCCACGTTCTTTATCAATCCCATATGGAGGATTAACAAAAATAGATGGATAGTTCCAACTCTCTTTTAGACCATCGTGTATTGGTAATTTATATTCTATTTTTGCATTAACAATTGAATATTCATTTGAACAGGGGTCTAAAACAATTTGACCGCCAAAAACTTTTTTTACTGCATTCACATATTTTTTGGGAGTGCCCCAACTTTGACTTACTGTATTTAATGTTCTTCCAGCACTCATAAAAGTATACTACTCCAATCTTTAATACTTAGCTCATACAATTCATTTTTCAAAATAGTGAGGCTTTTTTGATTTGGAGTAATGACACTGAACCAATTTTCGACTTCTTGAATGTTCTGTTGAAAGTATTGCAATAATATTCTGTCAGCTTCAACATTCATCTGAACCTTTGTAAATTGATTTTTCTTTTTGCCCTCTTCATAACTTTTTAGGAAAATATCTCTTAAATGCTGAAATTCCTTTTTGGGATTTAAAAGAAGTTTGTCAATAAAATTTGATAGTCCTTTATCAGTCAAAAATAGTAACCAATCATAAGAATAAGCCAATACTAAAAGTTCTTTTTGAAAAGTTTCTTCACTAAAACTTAACAAACCACTTTCAGACTTCTTAATCCAATTTCCATGATTACTAACGACACCAATAGTAACAATAAATTTTCTTAATAGTTCTTTGTCATTTGAAAGAATTATTTCTTCCATAAATGAAACATAGGGTTTAATTAAGTAACTACCATCACTTTTGTATATAATACCTAACATTTCTCCACTTTCTGATCTAATTCTTTGTAAAGATGAAGAAGACCTTGCAACATAAGCCCCTTGTTTTGCTTTTTCAATCGTTTGAGGACCTTTTGTCATTCCTTCTTCAACTCCCACCCTTTTACATTCTACAATCGCATATGGTTTACTGTTTTGTTCATAAACTTGTATTTCTAACTCATCTTCTAATATTGAGTTTATACTACATAGCAAATTAGAATCTTCAGAAACTGCAATTACACAAGCATTGCGTAGTATATTGTTGCTTATAAGTAGATTATTCTTCCTATGAAATTTTGTTAAATCAAATCCATTTAACTTGAGAGTATTTAGTATCATATTGGAAGTGATTGATTTTTCAGTTTTCATAATTCTAATAACTATACTCTGAATAATTGGGTGAAGTGAATATTCAACATTATGAGATATTTTTTGATTCCCATATTCATAAATTCCTTTTTCAATGGATATTGAATTGTTTAAACCCCATGTCTTCAATAGATAAAATGTAATAATTTCTACTAAAGTACCTAAAGCTCTACCAGAGGCTTTTTTAGGGTCTTTAGTATGTTGAAATACTTCATTAGATAAGACTTTTTGCAATTTGTCTATAGATTCGAAGGACATATAAAATTAAAAGTTGTTAATGTATATAATATTTTTTGAAAGTAGATTAATACTACAATGAAATCAATGAATTTTCAAACAATTATTTAAAAGAAATAACTAAGGACTAAATGAAAGAATACAAAACTGATAAATTGTTCCATACAATTCTCTCTTTAGGGGGTTAAGGAAATATCACGATATACTGTTATGATTGCTAGATTAGAATTCATAGAGACAATATAAACTATTTCTCCAACATTTGCTAACTCAATTTCAGCATCTTCATCTAATTTAGCCAAAATTTCAACAGTTCTTCCTTTTTGTGTTACTATAATTTTACCTGAACGACCTTTTGCAACAGGTACTTTTACTTTAGCGGCCATTCCAACAAAATCTGAAAAGGCAGTTTCTTCTAATATCTCATTTGTTTTTAAAAATTTGAATACATAATGAGAACTAAGTCCTAAAATAGTGCCAACACCAATAGATGAAAGTAAGGTTAGAAAGTAAGGATAGCTTAAAAAGGTCAAGGTTATTCCGGTTGCTCCAAAGAATGTTCCAAAAAACATAAGATTTCTAATGGAAAGAAAACTCAGAATAGATTCGCTAAATGAAGCCTCAGACGAAGTGGAAAGAGAAGAATGGGAATGAAGAGAAATATCTGTTTTTACTAATGCTCCTGCATCTAGTTTACCTATTCCATTGATATCTGCATCAGCTCCAAGATGAACATCAGAAGAAGCTTCTGCCTGAGCATCCTTTCCTGTAAATAAGGAAAAAGCTAATAAGACAAACCCAATTGCAAAGAAAAAACCATAAATATAGAGCATAGTTGTAATTGCATTACTTTGTTGAAGCAGTTTTTTTCGGAGAGTATACTCTATTTTTAATAGAAATTCCTAAACCAACAGAAATACTCCTTCCAGTAGTTGTAGCATTAGGAAAAAGAACATTGTTGTTTTGAACTATCATTGCTGTAGAGCCTCCACCATCTAAGTTCATTGCATTGTAGCAACCAATTTCAGACATTATAGCAGAAAGAGTTGACAAGGAAACACCTTTCGTTCCGGTAGAGGATTTTGTTGGTTCTATAGCAGCTATGTAGACAACTGTTTGTTTTTTGTCGGTTCCAATTGCAGTTCTCGGAAGTGGGTGATCTATAAAACGAGTTGAACGTGAACCTTCTTCACGAGCTTCATGTTTTGCTACACCATTTCGAACCAAACGAGGAGTTCCACAGACAGCATTGTAAAAAGGAACTTTTGCAGTTGCTGAGGTAGCAAATTTTACTACTACTGTATCACCAATCTTTGGTAATTCTGAAATGTCATATTGTTTTCCGAACGTAACGACACATCCATGAATTGGCATTGGAACAGTACCTTCAGAAACAGCATCAATAACTAAACACTTCGTTTCTTGATTAACCGCTGGGGATTTCAAATACCGGAGTAATATTTTAGGTGTAGAAATGTCTATTTTCCGAGCTTGTCGAGAGAGTAAAATATCACGTTTCAATTCTTCAATGGAACGAACATCTTCAGTATCGTCTCCAACTAATCGTAAGACAGAGTCACTTTTGAGACGCTGTTCTAATTCTTTTGTAACATCAGTTTCTTTGACAAAAGGAATTTCTTTACCAGCATATTCATTATAAAGCACGATTCCAATCGAATCTTTTCTGAAATTAACATCACTAATTTGATATTTATTTCCATTAGAACAATCTAATTTTCCAGTCATATCAAAATTGCCAATATAGAGCCTATTGTCTTTATCAAAAAATCCACTTGTCCATTTTTTATAGGAATTCATCTCGACAATTTCACCATTGATGACTGTAGGACCAATGGGGGTATCATCTTCTGCACGCCAAAAATTAGCATTAACAGCACCAATAAGTTTGTCAATTTTGCTAGTTGAATTAATTCTTGAAACCATTGATGAGAGTTTCTCTAATCCATCAACGAGATCTTTTCCTTTGACAATTTTAATATCATTAGCTTTGTTGGCACAATCCATAGCCAATACGTGAGCAATATGAATATTCGTTCCAATGGTAGCTTGATAAACTTTGTAGGACAAACCAGAGGTGATTCGTTCTTCTGATACTAACTCGAAAGAAGTCAACGATGATCCTTGAGGATTTGAACGAATATCCTCTAAACCAGATGTAGTTTGTATCGTAGCCTTTTTAGGTGGAGGAGCACTTCTGCTTGATCTTGAATTACTTCTACGACTTTTTTTACCTTTTTTAGAATAGCGAGATTTTTTAGAAGATTTCTTTTTGGATGATTTACTTTTTTTCGAAGATGATTTTCCCTTGCTTTTTCCTTTTTTAGGTTTTTGTTTGAGTATATAACTTTTGATAGAAGATGCTGAAAGTTCGAATGTAGATGGTATCATCATTGTTAAAGAAAGAAGCAATAACAATGCTATTTTGAAAGGTCTATGGGTAATGGTCTTGTATATATTCATCTTGATCGATTGATTTTTTTTGTAGAAAACAGTTGTAATAGGGAAGATGGAGTGTTTTCAGTATAACAATGTAATTGTTCAAACGAAATAGTCGTCAGATATTTTTTTCGAAAACTATTTTCTCCCCAAACATTCGAAAATACAAATATAAACATTCCCAACGAAGTATAACCATGAAACTGAAAGGTATCGTAAAGTTCTAAAAAAGAAATAATTCCAATAATGAGAACAACAAGTGTAAATGCTATAGATTCAACCATTGAATGAACAATTCTTTGTTTGTCATCAAACGGGAGAAATCGACGTAATTCACGAAGAATGGTTAAACCGTATCCAACGCCTGCAACTCCAGCTGATACCAAGATGATAGGTACAATTTCTAAATACCTACTAAATAGAGTCGCTAATGTTCCCATAAAAAAAAGGATGACCATATATTCCAAATTTCTACGTTTGGCTTTATGGTACAATTGTTTTCTTATGGAGAAAAAATCTTGTTCCATTATGAAAATACCCAACAAAGTGGTACATTTGTTCCAACTTTTGAATTTGTAACCATGGAGGAAAATTATAATGGAATTTACGACAATACTTTTAGAAAAGAAAGCGAACTACTATCTTCTCACATTGAACCGACCTGATAAACTTAATGCATTGAATGCTACAGTCTTAACTGAGCTTGATGCTGCGTTAACAATTGTTGAACAAGATAGTGCAAATTGTTGTTGTTTGGTTATAACTGGTAGTGGTCCTAAATCATTCGCAGCTGGAGCTGACATAGCACAACTTCATCAACAAAACGGTTCAACTGGAAAATCATTTGCAGAATTCGGTCAGAAAGTTTTTTCAAGAATAGAAAATTTTTCCATTCCGGTTATTGCTGCCGTCAATGGATTTGCTCTTGGTGGTGGGTGTGAGCTTGCAATGTCTGCACACATTCGTTATGCATCTGAAAACTCAAAGTTTGCTCAACCAGAAGTTTCTTTAGGAATAATTCCTGGATATGGTGGGACACAACGATTACCAAAATTAGTTGGTGTTGCTAAAGCAATTGAACTCACTATCTCTGGTGTTATGATTTCAGCTAATGAAGCCCTTTCTATTGGTTTAGTAAATGCCGTTTGTCCTTTAGAAGAATTAATGATGAAGGTTGAATCATTTATAGATATTGTTTCTTCGAAAGGACAATTGGCTGTTCGTGCATCATTAGATGCTATACGTGCCTCAACGAATCCAACTGCAGATGGAATGGACGTCGAAGCAACTATTTTCGGCTCACTTTGTAATACTGAAGACTTCAAAGAGGGTACAAAAGCCTTTTTGGACAAACGCAGTCCAGAATTTACTTCTCGATAAGCTTTTCAAAAAATAGTAATGATATTTCTCTATACATATTTCATTGCCCCAATACTTTGGCTTTTGTTCAAAATTGGGGCTTTATTTTTTTCTGAGTTAAGAAAAAGAGAATCTGTCATTTCTGAATTTTCACATCATAAGATTGAAAAACTACCGAATGAAAAAGTACTTTGGGTACATGCCGCTTCAATGGGAGAATTTGAACAAGCAAAACCAATTATAGAATATTTACGTGAGATAGAAAATGATAACAAAACCATTATAGTAACCTTTTTTTCTCCATCTGGATATGAGCATCAAAAAAACTATCCTTTTGCTGATAGAATCACCTATCTTCCTATCGATACTTTTGGCACTATGGAACAATTTGTAGCTCATCTACAGCCAACAGTAGTGCTTTTTGTTCGGTATGAGATTTGGCCTAATCTTCTTTTAGTTTTGGCTCATAAATCTATCCCCTATTTCTTTGTAAATGCGACCTATCCACATAGTTGGTTTTGGGATTCGATTGGCCAGTCATTCTTGAAGCAACTATTGACAAATGCTGAGGGAATTTACACCGTGAACGAAAAGATGTATTCGAAATTTATTCAGTTGGTTTCTACCAAAAATGTTCATCGTTCGGCAGATACACGTATTGATAGAATTGTAGAAAAAGTTCGTTCACATCAATCAGAAGAATGGTATAAAATACCTCAAAAACCTGTTCTTATTTTGGGAAGTTCTTGGGAAGCTGAAGAAAACTTACTCTCTTCAGTTTCGACTTCTATTAGGGAAAAATTTCATATAATTATTGTTCCTCATAAACCTGAAACTGTAAATATTCAACGATTACAATCCCTTTTTGAAGACACACTCTTTTTATCTCAATTAGATCAAAATTCAATACTTTTCAATGAAGTGGTAATAGTGGACTCGGTTGGAAAATTGTTGTCACTTTATAGTAAGGCAACTGTGGCATTTGTTGGAGGAGGTTTTGGTCGGTGTGTTCATTCAACAGCTGAAGCAATTGCTTATGGTATTCCCGTACTGTGTGGACCAAATATAGAAAAATCACCAGATGCAACTGACTTTGAGCGTGAAGGTGTGCTTACTTTAGTTCGAACGAAAGAAGATATAGAATTGATATTACAAAAAGTATTAAACGACACAGAATGGATGCTGTCAATACGACAAAGGATAGAAAAAATTCTTCAACCATCTATCGGCGAATCAAAACGAATTGGCGAAATAGTTCGAACTTTTTTACATTAAATTGTTTCTTCTTTGGTATAACTTCTTCCTTTCCATTCTATCTTAGAGCGTGACCAACGAACAGAATTGATGCCTATACCAATTGCCAATGCTGCACATAATGGATGGAAAAACATCTGATAAACTGGCATTGAGAATGAATACGTAATTATGCCGCGAATGGTTGTAAAGATGGTGTAATGTAGTAAGGGCAACCAAAATAGCTCAAGTGAGAAGTTTTGAGTAACGATTGAAAATAGCAAAAAGAATACTGGAGCTATGTAAAGAATAAAAAAATGAGTTATTGAAGTAAACATCGCAAAAGGTTTATAGGACATTCCAGGATAAAAGTTTTTAGAAAACCCTTCGAAAGTTTCTTTGAAATTCCAATACATTTTACACGTAACTATTTCAGATCCATTTATTAATCCAGTTATAAATCCTGCTTTTTTTACTGTTCGAGCTAAAAAAACATCTTCAACAACGTTGTTTTTTACTGCTGTATGCCCACCAATTGAACGATATACTTCTGATTTGAAAAACATATACTGACCATTTGCCGCTGAAACTGAAACTGACGGTTTTTTTGCTATCCAATCATTCGGTAAGTAAGCAAAATATAAATAATGAATCATCGGTATGATGGTTGCTTCTCCCCACGTATCCATCTTTTCATAAGGAATCATCGAAATAAAATCTACTTTTTCAAAAAGGAAGTATTCTACTACTGCTCGTAAGGATTCAGGAGAATGGACAGTATCTGCGTCAGTAAAGAGGAGTAATTCTCCAGTTGCATGTTGAGACAATTGATGGCATGCCCATGGTTTTCCAATCCAGCCTTTTGGCAATGGAGTTCCGTTGATAACTGTGAGTTTGTCAGGAAAACGTACTTTAATTGTATCTAAAATAATACCAGTGTTATCAGTCGAATTGTCATTGAGAACAATAACTTCAAAGTCTGGATAATCAAGTAAGAGCAATGATTCGACACATGCTTGAATCGATTTTTCCTCGTTTCTTGCAGGTACCATGATAGAAACTTTTGGGAAAGTCCGTATATTTGTATTCGTATTGGATTTCTTTATTTTTGGGAACAAGAATAGATTCCGTATTGCAATTCCAAAAAACACCAATAATGCTGCTGTGATTGCTAATTGATAATATAATATCATAGTGTCATAGATTAAAATTTTACCCAATGACGATTAGACTCTTTTTCGTGTGTGTACAAAAGGATAGTTAAAAATGGCAATAAAAAGTTCTGCAAGTCAAAAGACAAAAAAACTTATCATAAAAGGATTTTACCTCCTCTCTGTTTTGCTTCTCATTACAGTAAGCATTATTACTTTTGCTACTATGCCTTCTCAAGACTATTCTGTATTGATGATATCTGGAAATGTTCTTCTGTTTATAGTTACCGTCATACTTACCTCTAAGTTTTTTTATAGTGCAACCTATAGCAAAGGTTTACGATATAAATACTTCTCGGTATTGGGGCTTGCAACACTCGGTTTTTCTACGAACATTACGTTGATTCATTCGTTACAAGAATGTGGGCATTTAGTAGGATGGTATGCTGCTCTTACTGTTTACTTACATCTTCTGTACAATTATATGTTGGTTCCTACTACAACAAAAGGTGTGATTCTTGGCTTTCTTATTTCTCTTTTATCGGTTATCGTTCCTCAATCTCATTTGCTTTTGGTGCTATTAGTTTTGACATCACTTACAATCTACAAACAAAATCCTTGGAAATATCGCCTTCAGGCAATACTTCCAGTAGCAATTTCTGTAGTTGTTGGAGTTTTGCTTTTTCAGAATCTACCCTTTATTAGTTCTATAGAGTTACAATTCCCATTCTCAGTTACTTCTTCAACAAAATTACTCTTTTTGTTTTTGTTAACTAATTATTTCCTCTATATAACAACAAAACCAACGATAAAAACTGCACTTTATATTCTTAGTTTTTTGGTAATTCTCACCATAAGTATAGTTGTACCTCAGTTGTTATCGTATAATTCTCATTCTATTATTGACAGAATGTGGTATACCATACTATTGTTTTATCCAGTTTTGTTGTATGCAACAGTTCTTTCTTTTGATGCAAAATTAGAAACAGCAGTTTCATTCAGAGCATTAGGAAAAGATGTCGTAATCAGAACTACAACTGCAAGTATAGTTTCGGTATTACTTTGGTATTTCTTACTTCGATAGTCTACAATGCAAGTATCATTTGGAAACATAGATGATGTTTTTCATAATCTTCGTACTAATGGCTCGTATGAGTGGTGGTATTTTGATGGAATAAGTACCGATTCTGATTATTCTTTTGTCATAATTTTCTTTGTAGGTATTCCTATGTCAGCTACCTATATTTCTTCATATAATAATTCTGACAATTCATTAGATCCTATCCAAAATTGTGGAATTTCTGTTAACTTATATCATAAAAACAAACGTATCTATACTGCTCTTCAAGAAGGTATTGGAAACGAAATAGATTTTTCACACTCAATTTGTCAAGGAGTATTTGGTGCAAATCGATTTACTTTTGATAAACAATCCAATTCATATACTATATCCATTGACACTTCTTTGGAAAACGTACCAACCTCACTAAAGGGAAATTTTACTATAAATGTGTCAGCTCCAATTGAAAATACACATAGTGAACTTGACAAACATCTTTGGACCTTAGTTGCACCAAGAGCAACATTTTTAGCATCGCTTACTCTTCGAGAATATGGTGATGATGTGTTGGAAGAAACTATCAATGGTTTTGCTTATCATGACCATAATTGTGGAATTGAACCATTACATTGTCATTTTTCACAATGGTATTGGGGAAATCTACAGTCAGAAAAATATTCTATCGTCTTTTACGATGTTTTAGCATTTCAAGATAGAAATTGTGAAGCAACAGTTACTTTGTCAACTGATGATACTTTTGAACAATTGACGGTTGTTGATGTGAAGTACTCTCAGTATAGAATTTCATCTATGGGTATTAGATATGCAACACGATATTTGTTCAATTGCACAAACAAAAATGGTACAAAGGTACTAATAAGGGTAACTAAAAAAAGAATAAAAGAGCAAGGTCCTTTTTACCTGAGATTTGCAATTACCGCAGAAGTTCTTATTGGTACCGAACAACATACAGATTTAGTAGGTATCTCAGAATATATGGATGCGCAAAAATTACATCAAAAATGGATTCTTCCATTTTTAAAAGTTCCTTTACAACAATTAACTTCAAAATGATAATACAATGAAAAAACACTGTTTATATTTGTTTATTTTACTATTTTCGGTTACTACCACTTCATCCTATTCACAAGGAAGTAAGTCGAAGCTTTCTTTAGACTCCTTGCGACAAGTAGTTTTAACAGCCAGAAGTGATGTAAAGAAAAATAAAAAGTCAGAGGCTCTATGGAGAAAGTATTACGAAGTTTCGAAACAAATTCTGACAATAACTGCAGATAGAACTTTACAAAATCAACAGCAGTCTTTAGATAGCATTCTCTCAGATATGAATACTGCTATTCCAAATTCATTTGTGTATAATGTATGTCAATGGAATTCTGTTATTCTCTCTACAGAAAAAGTACCTTTTTTCTTAAAAGCACAAAAACTTCGTCCAAATGATCCTACTATTGTTACATCAAATCTGTATGTTGCTTTGATGACAAATAACGATTCCATAATTACAAGTGCTGCAAAATTGTTGTACTCACAAGCAATAATCCCATCTCAAATGATGAATTTTGCGTATAACACTCTTGTTTCTACTCCAGCAGATGGTATTATTGCAGTAGATTCTGATTTGTTGTTTGAAGCAATTATCGTACTACAACATACCAAAAATATACGAAAAGAAGTGCAAATTCTGAATCAAAAAACCTTACTTGAAAATAATTATAGAGTTACCTTTTTTCAAAAAAATTCCTTACAAAGTTTTTCTTCTTTTTATAACAATCTAAATCTTGTAAAAAGCATTTCTGAGCCATTTCATTCTTCATTGTCTGTGATAGTGAAATACTCACCCAAAACAATCTGTTTCGCAGGAAATTTTAATCCTACACTGCTTTCTGCATTGAAAGATTCCTTGTATGTTATTGGAACTTTATATCAATACTCTTCAAAGGTAATTGACAATGAAAAAATCATTTTGAATAATTGGAATAAGTTTCGTTTAGATTACTTGCGACTTGACCTCTATGGAGAACAGTTTTCCGATGCCCAATCAATAAAAGAAGTGACCTATCCAATCTATATTTCCTGTGCAACAATTCTGTATAATTTTAGTAGAGAAAAAAAAGATATGACATCTTTGACCTTATATCGTGGATTTGCTCTTTCCATTGCGAAACAGATTGGTGCCTATAATGATGTCGAGGCATATTTTTTAGCAATTGAAAAAAAACAGCAGAAATAAATTCATTAATTGGAGTTAACCAAAGGATGATTACATAAAATTCATTGTAGGTTTAATATTTATTGTATATTTGTAGTATAAATGCATATTCAGTCATTGCAAAGAAAATACGTTGAAAATAGTTACTCTTACAAATTCAACATCTAATTCCAGCTTTTTAGAAAGAATTTCAAATGCTGAAATAGGGGAAATACAACAAACTTCAGTAGAAAACTTTAGAGAAAACTCTCAGGATTTTCGTGCTGCTTCTGTGTTACTATTGGAGGGTACTTCTTCGTCAATACAAGAATTTCTTGCAACACCCTTATCAAATCCACTTCAATATCCTTTTATTGCGGTCATATCTAACCCTGAAGATGTCCAATCTGCTGATTATGAAGCTATTTATACGAATTCTATTATTCGTAATGTTGAAATAGTTTATTCAACCGATACATTAGCAGAAATTCAATTTAGAATAGCTAAGTCTATTCGAGAATTCAAAGCATTACAATTTCGTAATGAAGTGATAGTATTAAAAGACCAAGTTTTGGCAATCATAGCACATGATTTGAAAAATGTCTTTGGGGGTTTACAAGGTCTTTCGAAAAATCTTACGTTAATGACAGAAGGCTTAGATGAAGATACAATTGAATATTTCTCTTTATTAGAATCAGGTATCGATCAAGGGTATTTACTTCTGATTAATTTGTTGGAATGGTCAAAATTACAATCTGGACAGAGTGTTTTAAAGTTTAAAAAATCTTCCTTAAAAGAAATCATTGATCAAAATATGTCTCTATTGTTTCCAATGAGTTTTAAAAAATCTCAACAGGTTATTAGTGATATTGACAGTGAGATTGAAGTTTTTTGTGATACGAATATGGTAAGTTCTGTCATTCGTAACATTATGAATAATGCAATCAAATTTACACCTGAACATGGAAAAATCACAATACATGCAGATAATAATCCAACGGAAAACATTGTTACGATTTCAATTTCTGATACAGGGATTGGTATTGCCGAAGATCAAATCAAGAAACTATTTTTCACTGATTCTACTGAAACAACCGCAGGAACATCTGGTGAATTAGGTACCGGACTTGGTTTGTTGCTTTGCAAAGATCTCATTCAGAGAAATGGTGGAACTTTTTGGGTGAAAAGTTCATTAGGTCAAGGAACGTCATTTTTCTTTACCGTTCCCATCAATTCGAGTAAATGAAAAGCGAAAGCGGTTCTTCAAAAAAAAACCGACTTCTAAAAAGAATTGAACTTTTTGACGCTGTTGGTGTCAAAACTATTGAAGATTTACTGTACTATCTACCACATTCGTATAGTAGCCGTGATTCTCTTCAATCAATTGCATCATTCTATGCAAAGGAACGGTTCAAAAATTACGAAAATTCTAACCTGTCAGCAAATTCATACAATTCTCAAGCAGTTCTTCAAGGGAAAATTTCTAAAAAAAAAGAAACCATTGTTGGTAAAAATAAATCAATGTTAGTATTTACAATTTCCGATGGTTCGGGATATACTGTTGATCTTATTTTTTGGAATAGATTAGAATACTACAAAAAAGTATACAGTGAAGGTCAAACCATTCTTATCATTGGAAAACCCACATTCGACAAACGGTTCCATCAAATTCAATTCACACATCCTGAAATAGAAAATGTAGAATCTGATCAAGAATTATACGCTAAAAATGCCTTGTTGCCAAATTATTCTTTGTCGATGGTAATGCGACAAATAGGAATGACAATGCGAACAGTGAGGGCAATTATTGAAGAAACAGTTACCTTTTCCATAGAAGCAGAAAAAGAAACTATTCCAGAGTACATACAAGTTCTTTGGGAATTGCAACCACAAAAAAAAGTATGGCAAAAAATCCATACACCATCTTCTTTTGCTGATGTAGAGCTAGGGTTTCGTTCTGTAAAATTTGAAGAAATTTTTTATTTCGAGTTAATGATTGCTCTACGCAAACGATTAATAACCAAACAGTCTTTCGGACGAGTAATGAATCCTAAAAGTCCAACGGCAAGAACGGTTGTCAATGCTCTTCCATTTGAATTGACCTCCTCTCAAAAGAAAGTGCTCAATGAGATTGTTGCAGATTTGGGAACTGGTCATCCTATGAATCGTTTGTTGCAAGGTGATGTCGGTTCTGGGAAAACTATAGTCGCATTACTTTGTGTTTTATGTGTTCTTGACAATGGATATCAATCTATATTTATGGCACCAACCGAGATTTTAGCAGAACAACAATATCATTATTTTGAAAAATATTGTGCTGCTTTTGGAGTAACAGTTGCCTTGTTGACTGGTTCGTCTAAAACCAAAAAACGAAAAGAAATTCAGGAACTATTTTCATCGGGAACCCCTGCTATTTTAATTGGAACGCATGCTTTGTTTGAGGTTGATTATACATTTCCAAATGTCGGCTTGATTGTCATTGATGAGCAACACCGTTTTGGAGTTGAGCAACGAGCTACCTTGCGTCAAAAATGTTTAGTGATTGAAGATAAAAAACAGATTGTACCACACATGTTGGTGATGTCTGCAACACCAATTCCACGAACTTTGTCATTGACAGTTTTTGGAGATTTGGATGTTTCAATTTTACAAAATCCTCCACGAAATCGAAAACCTATCGTAACAAAAATTGTCTATGAATCGAATCTACAATTTAGTTATGAATTCATCCGTGCAGAAATTGCCAAAGGTCGACAAGCATACATTGTGTTCCCCTTAGTAGAAAAATCGGAAAAAATTAGAGCAAAATCGGTAGAAGAGTACTTCGAATTACTTCAAGAAACCGAGTTTTCAGATTTACGTTGTGGTTTACTTCATGGACAAATGAAATGGAATGAAAAAGAAGCAACTATGAAGGCATTTGCAACTAATGAATATGATATATTGGTATGTACAACCGTCATTGAAGTTGGAATCGATGTTCCAAATGCGTCTGTGATGCTGATTAACAATGCCGAACGATTTGGATTATCGCAATTGCATCAGCTTCGTGGTCGAGTTGGAAGAGGTTCCGAACAATCTTACTGTTTTCTGGCGACAAAAGACATTTCGTATGCAACAAATATGACTGAAATGGAATTTTCAGCAAAAAAATCGTTAGAAATTCGTCTTGAAGCAATGGTTGACACAACAGATGGTTTTAAAATCTCGGAAATTGATTTGGAACTTCGTGGTCCGGGCGATATTTTGGGAACTCGACAATCTGGTTCGCCTCATTTTCGTATAACGGATTTGGTGAAAGATGTCCAATATATCGAAACAGTTCGTAACTTTGCATTTACTTTATTAGAAAACGACCCACATTTACGAAAGCCAGAACACGAGTTAATTCGGAAAGAGCTTCAACTCCGTTTTGGTAAAGAAACCTTTATAGATGTGGCATAACATAGAATGATAGTAACAAGATCGATTATTCCTAATTTGTTGACGTTGGCAAATCTTTTTTGCGGATTTGTTTCACTCATTCAGTCAACACATCATAATTTTTACGAAGCAGGTCTCTTCATAGTTCTTGCAGCAATCTTTGATATGCTTGATGGAATGGTTGCTCGTCTAATAAATTCTACTTCTGAACTTGGAGTAGAATTAGATTCATTATGTGATGCCGTTTCGTTTGGAGTTGCTCCGTCATTTATGCTGTATATGTCTATTCTCCATCAAATGGGAGATTGGGGAGTATTATTAGCTTCATTTCCTGCCTTAGCTGGAGTATATCGTTTGGCAAGATTCAATGTACAAGTGTCTGGTTTTGATGATAAGGTCTATTTTCGTGGTATGCCTATTCCTGCAGGTGCATTGACAATATGTTCTTATATTGTATTTTATGGGAATTCTTTGTTTATTCCTGTAGAATATAAATTACATACAGCTATCGGCGTTTCAGTGCTTACTTCCTTAGCGATGGTCTCGACTATTCGATTTGACCACATTCCAAAACCAACTCGCAAAGATTTCAAATTGCGACCGTTCTTTTTCTTATTTTTCACTCTCTCTTTTATTGTTATAGTTGTCAGTAAGGGTGAATACATTTTTCCCGTACTATTGCTGTACATTCTCTTAAGTGGTATCAGACAAGTGTATGCACTATTCTATTCTCGATTTCGAAAAGAAATTGACGATGAAACTATTGAACAACCCTCAGAGTCTGACCCATTTGAAGATGATTAGTGCCAAGTATCTTCGTGTGGTTTAAAATCGATATAGTCAATCAGTTTTGACGCAGTTAATAATTCTTCTTCATTTGATTTCTCAAACCGTTTTGCAGCTTCTCGGTGAAGAAACGCAGCAAGTCCAGTAGCTCGAAACGTATCCACTCCTTGTGCTATCATCCCAGTAATAATTCCTGTTAATACATCGCCACTTCCTGCAGTCGCCAAACTTGGTGCATCTGCTGGTAACCAAAATTGTTCTTGTCCATTGCTTGTAATCGATGGAGCAGATTTGGTATGAATGATACAATTCATCGAGGAAGCTAAGGAAGAAGTTTGCTCAATGTATTCTTTTTTTGCAGTATCAAAATCAATGGAAGCAAGTCGTTTGAATTCACCTAAATGAGGAGTTAGAACAACATTTTGAGAATATACTTTCTCTGTATTGATTGCCAAAAGGCCATCTGCATCAACCACAATTGGCACTTTGGAATGATACTCTTCGATAATTCGTTCCGTTAATTTGACAGATTCAAACGAATTGCCTAAACCAGGTCCTATGGCAATGACGGTCGCTTTGTCCAAAAACGGCTTCATTTCGTCAAAACTCAGAATCGTCATATTACCATGCTCTTGTGAAGTTATAGTATGCACCATCACTTCAGGTTTGATACTTGGATGTCGTGAAGTTGTGAGCAACGTTACGAGTCCTGCACCTACGCTGATGGCGGTATTTGAAACAAAAACTCCCGCACCTAACATCGACGATGAACCTGCAACAACAACCGCATGACCCATATCGAATTTCCAAACATTCGATTTTCTATCCGGGAGTATTTGGCGTACATCATCAAATTCAAAAATAGATCTATTGCTTTTTTGTTCGATAGATGTTTTGAAATCAGTTAGCGTAACAACTTGTGGAAATGTGAGTGTGTTTCCAACTTCTCCACTAACTAATCCCGGTTTTACACTGCCTATACTTAGTACGGAAGTTGGTTGGATAGCGAATTGGTGACCTTCACCAGTAGTTGGATTCACTCCAGTTGGAACATCAATAGCAAAGAGATATCGGAAATTAATTGTACGAATATGCTGTAAAATATTCACAACAAAACCACGTAATTCGTGTGTCGATTGCAATCCTATCAAACAATCTATTGCCACATCAGCAGAGTGAATATTCCGTTCTACATCTTCTTGAGTTTGTAAGTGAATCACCTTTACAATTTGAGAAGTACATTGATATTGATAGGCAGTTTCTGGTGTCATTTTGCTTTCGTCACCGTACCAAAACACAGTAACAGTATTTCTGTTGGAAAGTTTTCGAGCAAGAGAAAACCCATCACCACCATTATTCCCAGTTCCACAAAAAATTGAAATAGTTCGACACCCAAAAAAATGCAAATGTTCATCGATTATATTAGTTGTTACCATTTCCATCAGCATAAGTGATGAAATATGGTATTTCTCCATAATCAATTGTTCAAATTCTTTGCATTCTTGCACCGTCCGAATTGGTATCATAGTATTCTCATAATGGTTCATCTTCATAAACGCACAATCAATATGGGTATTATTTATTCCATATATTGCATAACAATTCCCCTCCTTTGGTGGGGTGTCACGTAGTGGTGGGGTGGCTTCTTTAACCCCGAATGTAAAAACGGGAGTAATTAAATAACACCTTCGTAGAGACGCAAAATTTTGCGTCTCTACAAAAACAAAACAACCCCCTCTCCTCAAAGGGGCGAGGGGATTTCGTGTATTTGTAGGGACAGGTCGCGACCTGTCCCTACGCAAGAATAAGAGCCACCCCGCCACTTCGTGTCACCCCTCAAGTGCGGAACCCAGATACCACCCCGCCACTTCGTGTCACCCCTCCTAAATTAGGAGGGGAATATGATGTTGTTGTTTTTGTAGAGACGCACGGCCGTGCGTCTCTACGTGTTGCGGTTAAGACAACCAACCCGCCACTTCGTGGCGCCCCTCAAGAGGGGAACCTAGAAAAGGTAGGGGCAACCTTTACGGTTGCCCATTAATGCAGAATTACCCCTCTCCCCGACCCTCTCCCTCAAGGGGAGAGGGAGTTCTCCGTTTTTTTGTAGGGACAGGTCGCGACCTGTCCTGTCGTAAGAAGATGAGCCACCTCGCCTTTCAGGCACCCCTCCTAAATTAGGAGGGGAATTGTGATTTGTAGGAGTGAAACATTTTTTGCCCATTTATGCAGAATTACCCCTCACCCCAACCCTCTCCCTCAAGGGGCGAGGGAGATGTTTTTTTTTGATTTCCTCCATTGGAGGAGTATTGGATGTACTTTTTGTAGAGACGCAAAATTTTGCGTCTCTACGGTTTGCGATGATGATTCCGCTACACAAGGGTGAAATCTAAATTTCAAAAAATAATTTTCACTATCAAACAATAATTAAAAATATCGTACGTTCATACACTAAACAGTGTTTAGTAAGTGAGTAATATTCAATGGGTATCGTAGAAAGAAGAGAGCGTGAAAAGGAAGAAATGAGGAAACTCATTTTGGAAACTTCCCTCAAATTATTTGTGCAATTAGGCTTCGAGAACGTGTCGATGCGTACCATTGCAGATGCTATTGAATACAGTGTGGGTACTTTGTACCTTTATTTCAAAGATAAAGACGAGATCTTTTTCTCTCTTTTCAAACAAGGGTTCGAAATGTTTTATCATCGTCAGCAAAAACTTGCGACCATTGAAGATTCGTTAGAACGGATGAAACAACATGCAAAGGAATATATTCAATTTGCTTTTGAAAATCCAGCTTTGTATGAAATTATGTTTGTTCTCAAATCTCACATGAAACATGTTGAAAATGAGAATGATATTCAAGTAAGTAATGCATCGTTTCAAGCCTTAGTTTCCAATGTACAAGAATGTATGGACAATGGATATTTTGTTAAAACCGATGTGTATGCAGCAGCACTATATATATGGGGAACAGTTCATGGGATTGTAACTCTAATACAAGCAAAACGAATGTTTTGTGAAGTAGGTGCGGAAGTTTTTAAGAGCCTTGAAGCAGTGGATGCAATGTTTTTGCAAATGCAATAACAGTTTTTTTTGATTTATTAATGAACAATGTTCAATTTCTAATTAATATTTATTATTTATGAAAACGTATCGTTTTTTACAAGTTATTTTGGTAGGATTTCTGATTTTTGGTAATTATCAATTTTCTTCAGCTCAAGAAGAAAAAACTCCTACGCAAATTGTCCGTGGTTCAGTAGTTTCAAGTAGTACAAAACAACCATTGAAAAGTATACGTGTTGGAATTGTAGACACGAAAAATGGAGCTGTTAGTTCTGCTAATGGGGAATTTCGTATCAAAAATGTTCCAACTGGTCGCTATGTCCTTATGGCATCAGGTATTGGGTTTGAACCATATTCTTCCCAAATTGTGGTTACTTCCGGAAAAGAATTGGTCGTTAGTATCGAACTCCTGGAAAAAATTGTTAAACTTGATGAGGTTATAGTTGACGACTCACGTTCTCAATTTAAGGCTATCAATGAAGCCGCAATTGTTAGCTCGAATGTGTTTACCGTTGATGATGCGTATAGATTTGCAGGTTCACGTGGTGACCCCGCACGAATGGCTCAGAATTTTGCTGGTGTTTTGGGTGCTTCTGACCAACGGAATGACATTATTATTCGCGGTGGTTCACCTACGGAGTTATTGTGGAGATTAGACGGTTTGGATATTCCAAATCCAAATCACTTTGCTACTCAAGGTGCAACAGGTGGACCTATTTCAGCTCTCAATATTAATCTTTTAGCTAATAGTGATTTTTTAACTGGTTCTTTTCCTGCAGAATATGGCGATAGACTCTCAGGAGTTTTTGATTTGCGAACACGTAAAGGTAATGAAGAAAAATTTGAATATATCGGTCAATTTGGTTTTAATGGTCTTGAGTTAGGAATAGAAGGTCCTCTCAAAGCACTAAATGGTTCTTTTATGGTAAACTATCGTTATTCATATTTAGGATTATTAAAAGCTATGGGGATAGATCTTGGTTGGGCTGGAATTCCAGAATTTCAAGATTTTTCTGCAAAAGTTGATTTGGCTCCTTCAAAAGACGATAAAATTTCGATTACTACCTTGTATGGAACAAGCAATATCAATATCGAACAAACAACTGTTGATACTGTTTTTACTGGTGACCAGAATATCATTAATGGTACAGATATTTTTGTAACAGCTTTGAATTGGCAACGATTATTGACGGAACGTTCGTATGCTATTCTTACAGTTGGAACAGTATACAACAAGTATTTTGTAATGATTGATTCAATCACCGCTACTTCAAAAGAGAATGTTACTTCTATAGACCCTTGGTTGAAAAACAATTCAACGGAAGGATACCATACTGCAAAATTACGATACGTTTGGGCACCAGACGCTTCGAATGTGTTTTCAGCTGGAATCGAAGGTCGTTACCGATATTTTGATATCGCCATTGAACGATTTACCTACCCATTCTTTTACATTGGTACACAACCTATATCGAAAATTGGCAATGAAGGTACCGCATTTCAATCACTAAACTATGTGAATTGGAATTGGAGAATTAGTGATAATTTGAGAATTAATACAGGAGTTCATTCTCAATATCTGGATATTTCAAAAAAATGGTCAGCTGAACCAAGATTCTCTTTAAATTGGTCACCTGTTGAAGGACAAAACTTCAGTTTTGGAACGGGAATTTATCGTCAATCTCAATCGTTGCAGATGTATTTTGCAACCCAAGAAAATGCTCAGTTGGATTATACGCAAGCAATCCATTATGTGACTGGGTACTCAGTTCAATTAGCAACTGATATGCTTGTAAAAGCTGAAGGTTACTATAAAGACTATTCCAATGCTCCAGTAATGAAAAACCAAATTAATGGCGTATCATTTTTAAATGCAGGTGCTCAATTCGGTTCCATTGCAATAGAAGACACCTATGTCAATGGTGGTAAAGGTCGTACCTATGGTGCTGAACTCACATTCCAAAAAAACTTCTCAGATGGGTATTATATAACTGCAACTGGTTCATTAGTACGCCAAGAATTTACTGGCTCTGATGGTGTTTGGAGATGGGGAGCATTTGACAATCAATTTATAGGAAATCTACTTGCAGGGTATGAATGGAAAATTGATGAAACATTTTCAATTGAATTCTCTGGAAAATTCACTGTTGCTGGTGGAGCACCGTATACTCCAGTAGATTTGGAACAATCACGTGCATTGAATGCAACGCGTTTGAATAATAATTTGGTGAATACAGAACGTAATCCAAATTTTTCACGGTTAGACGGACGTATTGACTTCCGCCAAAACTTCAACGGATGGTCACTCATAAGTTATGTTTCAGTAGAAAATATGCTCAACAATCAAAACGTGTCATTCCGACTGTACAGTCCACGCAACGACAATGTCTCCACTGCTTACCAATTAGGAGTATTCCCTATTGGTGGAGTAAGAGTTGAGTTTTAGGATTTATAGGTAGTATAATTTTGTAGAGACGCCCTATATGGGCGTCTCACAGAAGTGATTTCCCCTCTCCCCAACCCTCTCCCCTCAAGGGGCGGGGGAGAATGTTCGTACGTTTTCGTAGAGACAGGGCATGCCCTGTCTCTACCATTTATCGGTCAAATTCCCCTCCTAAATTAGGAGGGGTGCCATTGAATGGCGGGGTGGTATTAAATTTACGTGAACCCCTCAGTCCTACGGACAGCTCCCCTTTAAGGGGAGCAATTGTTTTTTTTACTGCCGAAGATTCCCACCCCTCCACAAAAACATAGGGTTAAAACCCTATGCTATAAAAGGTCGTCCCTTCAGGACGAAGAGAGTGATACTCAAAAAAAGCCCTGAAAGGGCTTCCTTTTTTAGCGATGGGTTTTAACCCATCGTGAATCGTTTTTTGACAAAAATTGCTAATTTTGAAAAAAATACGGGATGATTTCTATTAGTATTTATTTGTTCTTCGTTTGTAGAGTTAATTCTTAACCGTGATTTTATTTTGGTGAATTTATGGGTCATTGTCGTTATTGTAGTAATGGATTGGATGTAGTGAAAGGTGAAGTGTATTGTTCACGTCACATGACGTCTTTTGAATCGTTAAAAACTGGAATTTTCCCAATTCATGGATCAGGATATGATTCGGGAGCCCATGTCTCACGTTTTGGTATTCGATTTGTGTTAGGCGGGTCTATGACGTATTCGATTGACAGAAACCACTATCAGATTTACACGCCAACTGTAGCGTTATTTAACGAATATTCAGACTATTCATTAAAAGTTCCAATGCAGACTAATGATGCGTTGCAAGTAGGTATTGCTGTTAATCCAAATCAGTTACGTTCTGCAACTGCTGCCTTCACTGAATCTTCAGAAAGACTTTTAGACAATCCAGAATTAACGAATGAACAATTCAAACCAGTTTCCAATATTTGGAATTTTTCGCAAAAGGCATCTGAATTTAGTAATAAGTTGCAATCTATGCTCACTAAAAATGATGCTTCGAAAGTAGAAGAAAAAGACGACTTTATAGCAGACATTTTTGAATGGTATTTTCAAGAAAACGCTCGATATGGAGGGTACTTTGCATCTCTTAGTGACGTAAAAAAGAAATCAACAAAGGAAGAATTAGTTCGAAGAATGGAAATTGCAAATGAACTCATTCAGTTTTCTGATCCATCACAATTAACCATTAGTGATCTTGCAAAAAAATCTTCTCTTTCTGAATTCCATTTTATTCGCTTATACAAAAAAATGTATGGAAGAAGCCCGTATCAAGATGTTTTGCAACGTAAAATGAAAAAAGCGTTGCAGTTATTACAAACTACATCGCTTTCTATTTTTGATGTGGCAATGTCGGTTGGCTACGAAGATCAATCTTCGTTAAGTAGACTATTCAAAAGTCACTTTGGAAAAACTCCGTTTGATATTCGCAAAGAGACCTTGTTCGGAATTTAATCGTCTAATACTTTACAAATCTACTCAGTAGTTTTCCTTCTTTATTTTTAATAGAGTATACCCCATTTGAAAGGTGGTTCACAGAAATAGTTGAACCACTTTTTACGTTTATCGAGAATACCTTTTCACCGGAAACAGAAAAAAATTCTATATACTCTTCTTGTAAATATTCCGAAAGAATAGTGAGTGAGGAATTTGTTGGATTTGGGAAACACAGACCCAATTCGCGTTCGTCCGAAATTGTAGTAAGTGATGGTGGATTGTGAGCTCCGATTGGATGATCAGTTTTTGTAAACGGAATATTCGAAAAGTCTCTCCCTGGTAAATTCACTGCAAATCCACCATTTGCTGCAGGAGAATTATTCTGAATTCTCCCCATTGAATCAATAAAAAGTGGATCAGAAACCTTTCGACCTGTTTCATTCACAGGAGTATTTGGTAACCATTGAGCATTTTGAGGATTATACCACAAATTATGAGAAAACTGGAATGTTTCAGGAGCAGTATTGCTACCAATATTGATTGCAGGTTGACCAGTTGGAGTAAAATACACAATATTATTAATGAACTTGTTGTTTCCACAGGGTAAAAATCCCTGTTCAGTAGTTTCTTGAAGAATTCTCATCGCCCAGCGTGTTGGATTGATAAAGGTATTATTAACTACTTCACAATCAACAGCTCCTACGAAAGCAATTGGTGCTGTCGAACCAATAAATACATTTGAAAATACATAGATTTGTTTTGCCTCGTACAATGCTCCTGGTGGACGAAAGAATTGCAATCCAGTTGAGCCACCGATATTCAATGCTCTCTCTCCACCCCGATTCATATAGTTTCGTTGTATGAAGATATTACTGGTTCCTCCTTTATTTTGTATGCAATTTGACCCTGCATCTTCAAAATAATTTTCAACAAAGTTACCAATATGACATCCTACCATATCGATACTCGAACCTCCAGGAGAACCATTGAAAAATTTACATTTTGTAACTGTAAACGTGTCAACACCGGACATTTTCAATTGGTCGTTGTTTCCATTTGCATTGAGACCTAAAAAGGTACAATTTTGAAGAATCAAATGATGAGAAGGAGTTGTAAGTGTAGCACCATCGTCCAAATTTAACCCATTTCCAGTTTGACCTTCGATAGTAAAACCGTCAATTAGAAGGTATGCAAACGAACTTAACTGCATTGCATTCGAACCACCATTGATGATAACTTCTTCATCAGGAGCTGCCATTAAGACAATCCATTTATCAGCAGTTCCTTTTAAATTTTCTTTGAAAATACCACCATTATAAGTACCTGTATAGACAACCACTGTATCTCCTGGTTGAACAACATTGAGTGCTTGAGTAATTGTAGTGAATTGTTTCCCAGATCCAACTTCTAATGTAGATGAAACTGTTGTTGAAATCATCATCAAAAAGAGAAAAAACGTTATAATGCTTGTTTTCATAAATCTTCTTTGGAAAAGTTATTGAGAATTTTTTAGAAGTCCAATTCAAAAATAATCAATTTTACAGTATTATAACACAAACCTTTTCCAAAGGCTACAAAGTGATAAAATCAGAAAAGTTTGTACACAGTATTAAATAGTAGTAAATTAGTATAATACTTGAGAGAAAATAAACCACACGAAGAAAAAATTTGGAACAGAATATCTATCTGAAACAATTACAATCACTTCAAACTACTATTGAAGAACTGAGTTCTGTACATAATTATGAACAGGCTATTCCTTGTTATAATTCATTAATTTCTTTGGCTGAATCAAATAATGATAATAAAACTGTCAAAGAATACAGTATAAAAGTAGGAAAATTACTTCAAAATTTTGAAAACTCTCATGAAGCAATACCATATTTTTTAAAAGGAATTGCATTATTTGAGCCAAATGAAATCTCAAGAGATTTGGCAATAGTCTATAGCAATTTATCACAAGCATACTTTCAAGTACAAAAGTTTGATGAGGCAATTGAAGCATCTTTTAACAGTATACAGATCAAAAACGAACTCCGAGACGACAAAGGATTAGCATATTCTTTTTTGTTATTAGGATTAATAGAAGACACAAGAAAAGAATATCAAGATTCTTTTAAATATTATCATAAAAGCTTAGAATATACCCATAAATCTAAAGATCTCCACCTAAAAGCACAATTGTTACATAATCTTGGAACATTAAGCTATAAATTCGATAATGTAAAACGTGCTATAGAGTATTTCAAAGAATCAATTGACATTTGTAAAAAAGAATCGATAATTGATGGATATTTTAATGGAGTAAAAAATCTTATTGAAGTTTATAGAGATTTAGAATCTTATATTGAAATTGACGAGTTACTCGATGAAGCAATAAGTCTAACTTCAAAACATGAAGACAAACGATTTTTGGCAGGAGTATTTCATTCAAAAGCTACTACGCTTTTTTCACAAAAGAAGTATGAACAAGCATTAAATATAGCAATCGAAGCAAGTACATTACTCGAAAAACTACCTGCTATTACTCAAAAAATTTCCAATAATATGTTGATTGCTTTTTTGAACTTCGAATTTCAAAACTACCAAAAAACTGAAGAAACATTAGAGCAAACCTATCTTTTGATGGATAAAGAAGACAATCCAATCATGCGGTTACAAGGGTATAAATTACATTCGCAACTTTTAGAATTACAAGGAAAATTCCAAGATGCGTTAGTTTATTTCAAACGATATGATGAGATAAAATATGAATCAGAGCAAAAAGAAAAAAATACCAAGTTACAATCGATGGTCTTGCAGTTAGATTTGGCAAATGTGAAAATGTCAGAACAGCAACTATCTAATGAACGTATGAAGCAAATCTTAGATTCTGCATTAGATGGAGTTATTTCTATGGATCAATCAGGATTTGTAACTACTTGGAATCCACAAGCAGAAAAAATCTTTGGCTGGACTTCAGAAGAAGTTATTGGTAACAAACTCTCTGATTATATAATTCCACCCGAGTATCGTGTTTCGCATGAAAAGGGTTTACAGCGTTTTATGACAACTGGTGAATATAAAGTGCTTCATTCTCGAATTGAAATAACTGCTATTCGTAAAGATGAAGTAATAATACCTGTAGAGTTAACGATTCTACCAATTAAAACTGAAAACACATACTCGTTTTCTGCATTTATTCGTGATATATCCGATAGAAAAAAAGCAGAAGATCTGATGAAAAACTATAATAAGTCACTAAGAGAGGAGGTTTCAAAACAAACACAAGAATTAGCGGTGAAAAATGATGAACTGATACTAGCAAATCGTGAAACTGAACGTTTGTTAGATACGATTTTACCGAAAAGTATTTCTCATAGGCTAAAAAATGGTGAACATACAATTGCTGAAAAATTTCCACATACAACTATCCTGTTTGCAGATTTAGCAGGTTTTACCGAATATGCAAAAAGCTCTGATCCTGTGAAAATAGTTCGTTTGCTTTCCTCAATTTTTACTGAGTTTGATACAATCGCAGAACGATATGGTTTAGAGAAAATCAAAACTATCGGTGATGCTTATATGGTCGCCTCAGGTATACCTGAGTATCAAGAACATCATGCATATTTGATAGCTAAATTTGCTATTGATTGTTTCCAATGGTTTGATAAATATATGGAGAAAGAAGGTCTTGGCTTGCAAATGAGAATCGGTATACACACTGGAGAAACCGTAGCAGGAGTGATAGGAACGAAAAAAATAGCTTATGATGTCTGGGGAGATGTTGTCAACACCGCTTCAAGAATGGAATCGCATGGTTCACCAGGGAAAATACACATTTCTAAGGAAATGAAATCTGCTTTGGAGGAATACGAAGGAGAGTTTAGTTTTGCCTCACGAGGAATGATTTATCTCAAAGGAAAAGGTGAAATGGAAACGTTCTTTGTTGAATCTGCCTTATATTAAAAAACTTTCAAAAGACATTCACAAAAAGTCACTGTAACTTTTAATGATGAAGAGTGTTTTACTGACAATAATACAGTTGAAAAAAAGACGTCAATAATAAAACAATTTATTTCTTCAAAAGAATAGCTATGAATCGCTACATTCTCCTTTGGTTACTTTGTTCATCAATTGCATTTGCTTCACAGAATGAATATCTTCCTAAAACGGTTGTCATTAAAATCAAGCAAGAATATTCGAAAGAACTTTATCAATTTCAACATACTTCAAGCAGTTCAATTGCTCAATTAGTTCCCGTTCTGGGATCTCATTCTGTACGTCCATTCATTCGACAAGTTTTACTTAATAAGATGTACACCAGAGATCAATCTTTATCAAAAAGTACATCTACTTCTCGATTGAAATTTGGGTCGGACAGAATTTTTGTATTAGAATATTCAGAAGATCGAGATGCAAAAATGATAGCTTCTAAACTTCGAAGCTTTCCATTTGTTGAGTATGCAGAACCAATGTATAAACGAAACACTTGTGGAATACCCAATGACCCACAAGCAATGTTGCAATATCACTTAGAAAAAGTAAATGCTTTTGCTGCTTGGGACCAAATCAACTCCTCAGATTCTGTAGTTATAGGAATTGTAGACACAGGAATCGATCCTGAACACGAAGATTTGGTAAGGAATATTTGGCATAATCGAGGAGAAATGGGTGTCGATGCTCAAGGAAATGACAAAAAAACCAATGGTATAGACGATGACAACAATGACTTCATAGATGATGTCATTGGATGGGATTTTGTTAGTGATTCTTTTCCTGTACAAGGTGATAACAACCCTAAACCTGGTAATGAGCATGGTTCGCATGTCGCTGGAATTACTGGTGGGACTGTCAATAATGCTATTGGAATAGCAGGAGTTGGAAATCAAGTTAAACTTATGGCTGTGAAAATTGGGGAAGACAATCCTTTTAGCACTGGAGTGAAAAATGGATTCGACGGAATTGCTTATGCTGCAATTACTGGAGCAAAAGTGATAAACTGTTCTTGGGGAGGTAATTCATTTGCACAATCTGAACAAGATGTAATCAATGATTTAGTTTCTCGATTTAATGTTATTATTGTTGCTGCTGCAGGTAATTCGAGTGAAAATGCAGGATTCTACCCAGCTTCCTATGATAATGTCATATCTGTTGCTTCCACTCGACAAGATGATAAGAAATCGGATTTTTCAAATTATTACAAAGCTGTTGACCTTTCAGCTCCTGGTTCAGATATTTACTCAACAATACCAAATAATGGATATAAAACCTTAAGTGGTACTTCAATGGCCTCTCCTGTAGTTGCTGGAGCAGTTGCATTAACAGTCTTAGCAAATCCAAACGAAACTCCAGAACAAATAACAGAACGACTCAAAGTAACAACCGATAACATTAGAGCTTCGAACATCAATAGTTTAGATTATCTAATGGGTTCAGGTAGACTTAATATGCTGAAAGCAGTAACACAGAAAAATGTCAAAGCTGTTCTTACTCAAAATATTGCTTATTTCAAGAACAATAATGAGACGTTTTTTTATAATAATGATACTGTAACTATTTCAATGGATTTGAAAAATGTTTTATCACCACTTCAAAATGCAACAGTTACATTATCGAAATCATCAAATCAATTTCAACCCATTTTTCTAAACGATTCGGTAGCAATTGGTAATGTTCAACAGAGTGAAATTCGCAAAAATCTATTATTTTCATTTATTGTTCCACCATCTGCAACCTTTGACCAAGAAGTTTCTTTGCTCTGTAAAATCAAAGACGCTGATACTATAATTAATGAAGTTCTCTTAACGTTGTTTGTCAATCCAACATATAGAACTATTGCATCAAATAATATTACAACAACCATAAACTCCATCGGAAATATTGGTTTTAATGATTATTCGAACAATCTACAAGGTGTTGGTTTCAAATACAAAAAGAATCAAAATATACTCTTTGAATCAGCCTTAATTGTCGCAAATTCTCCTACACAAATATCGAATGTTGCAAGAGGTTTTCTCCAAGAAACTGCAGACAAAGGTTTTGAAATTGATAAGGTTGTATCATTGTCGAAAGATAGTGATCAAACCCTTCAAAATCTTACTATTGCTCACGCTGAATATTCTGATCGTTCAAATTTGACAAAGGTAGGAGTTGAAGTTTCTCAAAAAGTATATCAATCTTCTCAAATCAAAGATTCTAATTTTATCATTTCAGTATATACGTTTAAAAACAACTCTTCTAATGATATCGAGAACTTTCACGCTGGATTATTCTTCGATTGGGATATTGGTCCAGGTGGAAATCCGAATGTGTCTTCATTTAGAAGTTTAAATGGAACTGGAATGGTTAAACACGCTAGAGTGGATACCTTCCCTATAGCTGGAGTGCGATTACTTTCACCTCAAAAACTTAACTTCTTTGCAATTGACAATGACGGGAAAACAAATGATAATCCTGGAATATATGATGGATTTTCTACTTCTGAAAAATGGCGAATGTTGTCAAGTGGTATTGAAAGAACCCAGTCCAATCAAACAGATGCTTCCTTTGTCATTGGTGCAGGTCCTATGAAAATTCCGGCAAATCAAAGTGTTGAAGTAGCTTTTAGTATCGGAGCAGGTTTTAACGAGAAAGAAGTAGATTCTACCTTGGATGATGCAAAAGTATTTGCTGAAAAACATAATATTGCGACTGGGGAGTACAACCCACCAAGTTCTACTACTATTGTTCGAGTGATTTATCCAAATCCATCTTTTCGAAATGTTGGTTCAGTCTTAGAATATGAGTTAGATAGATATTCTTTTGTCAAAATTGATATTATCGATAATTTAGGTAGAATAGTCTCGGAAGTTGAAGATACAGAAAAACCTGCAGGTGAATATTCAACTGTTGTCAATACAAACGATTTGGCTACTGGTGTCTATTTTGTTCGTTTTCATACTGTCAATAGAAGTGCAATACAATTATTACAGATTCAATAATATTCTTCCAAAACTAAAAAAAAGCCAAAGAAATCTTTGGCTTTTTTAGTTTTAGTGAGATGATACTTTCGATTATCGACTATTGATTTCTACAATGGTACCTTTTTTCAAGGATCCTGCTTTTACTTCCAGATAATAAGCACCTGTCGGTAATTGAGGGATTTTCATTGAGAATTGTTGCATCCCTGAAGAAAGCTCAGCAGCAACTGGAGTAGCAACAGCTTTTCCTTGCAACGAATACAATGTAAATTCTGCACGCGTGGCTTGTGGGAAAGATACCTTAACAGTTATCGCATCACTGGCAGGATTTGGAAATACAGTTGCTTCAAGCTCAAAATCAGTGTTTTTAACTGATGTTCCATCTTGTAAAAATAATGGTAATTGTTCGAATGATTTATTAAATAGTAATGATTGAATTGCATTCGATGGTGAACCAAACCACTGACCTAACAAAGAACCATAGACTTGACGGTAATCGTATTGCATTACCAAATCTCCATAGGGGTCAACATTCACAAAATCAGGGTCATTACCAATAATTTTACCACCTAAGACCTTATTTCCAAAAACAAACATTGGTGCTGCTGAGCCGTGGTCAGTTCCTGTCGAACCGTTTTCACGCACTCTTCTACCAAATTCAGAAAACGTAAATCCAACAACCCTATCGGCATTTCCTGAAGCATTTATGTCGTCCATAAATGCTTTGACTGAAGTTGAAACTTGTTCTAAAAGTGATGCATGATCACCAGTTGCGCCACCTTGATTGATGTGAGTATCGAAAGAATTCTTTTCAATTGCAACTAAGTATACTTTCGTTTTCAAACCACCATCAATAAGCTGAGCAACAACTTTCAATTTGTTCGCTAAATCAGTATTGCCATACGATACATAATTCTTTCCTGCATCTCCTTTGTCTTTAACAATTTGAGAATATGATTGAGCTGCTTTAGAGATAGTACGCATATACTCCAATTCTTTACCAGCTGCAGTATCAGGAATTGACTCATCTTCAATATTTGAACCTGTTCCTCGAACTAAGTTGTAGAATTCTTCTGGAGTTCTGAAGGTGATACCTATTGAGCCACCATCACTATTAAGTGCCAAAGATAATGTCGTTCCTAATTGTACAGCTAATGGTTCATCTGGTAATTTAACAGGAAATTCAGGAGCAAGTGTTTGAAGATATCTACCAACCCACCCAGTGTTTTTTATCACATCTTCATCAGTAGCTGTAAGCCAGATATCAGTTCCTCGGAAGTGAGAACGGTCTGAATTTTCGTAGCTTACACCTTGGACAATCGCCAATTTCCCTTCGTCATAAAGTTCTTTCATTCCACCCATACTTGGATGCCATCCTAAAGTAGATGTCAAAAATAAAGCTTGAGATTTTGGAATATTAATAGTTGGACGTGCATCATAATATGCGGAATTTTCTATGGGAATAAGAGTGTTCAAACCGTCATTACCACCTTGCAATTGTATTAAGACAACTATTTTATCTGAATTTTGCGTTAATGCAACAAGTTCTTGCATTGAAGGCGAAGAAATTAACGCATTTTGGTAAATAGAACCAAACATTGATTGAGTTGCACCAATAGTAATTGCTGCAGTAGCGGAGGTTTTTAAAAAGTTTCTGCGTTTCATTGTTTTCTCCACTAATTAAGTTGATATTCTGGTAAATTATAGATTGCTTTCATAAGCAATAGTAATTGTGTTGGAGCAGTTACTCCATTGATGTCCCAATATATTGCAGGTAATCCAGCTAACATTTCATCGACTAAAGCATCAATTTGCGATTGAGCCATATCGAAGGAAACCAAATAGTCAACAATATTTCTCACCAATTTATGTGCATCATCGGTATCTGGAAATTGTTTTGCAAAATTGACCCAATTGTATGCAGGGTTAAGTGGTGTATTCAAATACGTTCTATTCACCAAAAACAAATTACATACTTGTTGTCGTTGTGGTAATGTAACCGTATTTATCCAAGAACGGTAACCAACCCAACCTTGAACAGTTGGTGGATTGAGTAGCTCTTGTGCTTGAATTGCCATACCAAGTACTACAACATTCGTTGGATAATTCATTGCTCCAGTTTCATTAGTAAATCCAATGAAGAAGTTTGCTGGACTTTTAATTTCAGAACCATGAAATTCATTGTCAAAGAAATGTTGTGATGTAAACAACTTTTTCAAAACTGGTTTAATATCGTAGTTTGAATCTCTGAGTAGTTGAGCTAATGGTTTAATAACATTTTCTTCTGCAAAATCAGTTATGATTTCATAAACAAAAAATCGATATAATTTACGTACATAATATTCAGCACAAGCTTGTTGTTCGAATGTAATTCGTACAACATCATCAACTCCCCAATTACCTGTTTGTCCAAAAATAGTTTTGGGTTGATTGTCAAACCGATTCGGAACAAAACGAGAATCTAACGATGTTGGATTCACTTGCCATCCAGTAAATGCACGAGCAGTTTCTAAAATGTCAGTTTCAGTATAATTACCAACACCTAAGGTAAAGAGTTCAAAGAATTCACGAGCAAAATTTTCATTTGGTTTACCTACTCGATTTGCATTACCATCCAAAAAGACGAGCATTGCAGAGTCTTTACACATTTCGGTAGCTAAGCTTTTCAGATTGCCATAACATGCTGAACGAAGCTTTTGATTGTTGTTCAACATAAACTGAGCATAACGGATTTTCTGCGTATCGGAAGTATAAATGTGCGAAAGAAAGAACACCATCTTTTCCTGGAAGGAAAGTGTCGGTTTTCTCATTTGATTACATAGCCAAGTCTGTAATTCAGTTCGTTGTTGCTGGAAAAGTTGAAAGTCAGCAGGATTAGTCGGTAAGTTGTTTGCCCACGATGGAAGTGCATCGTTTTGCATTGGTATTGCAAGTTGGTCAAACAACTCACTTGCCGTTTTACCTACAACACTTTGTAACGTTGGGTATGATACCCCAAAAGTCATTCTTCGTAACGCATGACCAGCACTTCGAATTGTTAAGGGTGCTGTATAGGAATCCAATCCACTGGATACTTCCATAGGTTTTGGAACTTTTTTGTCATTTGTATTAGAAGTAGAAAAAGTAAAAAAATTTCTTCTATTCATTTTGTCACATGATTAAGTATATTGAATAATATTCAAATATTTAACAATATTTCTGAATACTTTGTTAATACTATTATAGACAAAACAAAAGAATTTTTGGTTTAAGTACAAACAAAAAAAGCAGTACATTGTTGATGTACTGCTTTTAAAGTATACTAAAGATGATTTTACATTTTTGAAAAAACAAAATCACTTGGTAGAGCTTTTGCATGACAACCATTACACATACCGTTCATCATTGCAGCACCTCCACGCATTTCCATACCGGAAGGATCTTTTGCTATTTTGCCATCTTCTGCAAGGACAAACCATTCCCAATCACCAGATGTAGAATTGAAACCATTTCCTCTTTTTACCATTGCAACTGTCTCTTTAACAGTTCCTGATGGGTTTCTGGCAGTTTTGACAATGACAGTACCAAGTGGATATTTACCATCTACTCTGCTTTGTCCATTTTTAAAATAGATTTTACGAGTTACCGATGAATCATTCCCTGCATGAGCTGCTCCCAAAGATGGACTTGGTCCTTTAGTTGTAGATTCTAATGTAAAAGATTCAAATCCAGAAAAAGATGCATCATTTGCAATAACTTCTGTAACTGGAGTTACTGGTGTATCGCTACTACATGATTGAATTGTTACTGACACAGTAACTAATGCAATGGTAAACAGTACAATTGCGAGTCGTTTCATAAGGTATTCCTTAAATAATATTGAATTAACGAAATATGTTTGAGAAGACAATCTCAAAAAGAAATTAAAATTTCAATATTGAGCAATATTAAATGTATTTTCTTTTCAAATCAAATATACCATAGTTTATCAATATTGTAATTTAAATAGGAAAAAAGTACCTTTAAAAGTGAAATTTATATAGAGTATTTACGATACTGAAAAAATTCACTTTCAACGAAAAAAACTTAAGAAATTCGTTCACATACTTCTTTTAGTTTTGCCAATGCTCGTGGCCAAACTTCCAGAAAGTAATCATAATATTCTTCATTTGAATCAACATCAACAACAAATTGTGTTGTTGTGTCATCATTAGATTTTAATGTGTAGTTTTCAAATGCAGGAGCCCATTTTTTAACTTCTTCACTGGTGGTGTCGTCAACGCCATTAGCTACTAAACCAAGATGTTGAATAGAAATATATTCTGGGTAGGTAGCAGTATGAATAGTTGCAAGCATACCACTTTTTTCACCCTTTTCATCTAAGGCTAAAAATCTAATAGTATCGCCAGTATTCCAACCACCTTCAAAATAGGAACCTTCATGAAACTCAGCAGTCCATTCACGATATTTTGTATCATTTATAATTGCATCCCACACATGTTCGCGGGTAGCATTGATTTCGATTGATTGTAGTACTTTTTTCATTTGATATTTTTAAGACGTAATTTTTGAATAATCTGCATACATAATTTCCCACTGATGTCCATCAATATCCGCAAATGTATCATAATACATCCATTCGTGGTCTTGAGACTCCTTGTAACGAATTCCGCCATTTGCTAATGCAGTTGAAACAATCGTATCTACGACCTCTTTACTTTCTACCTGTATTGCATTGAGCACTTGTGTTGTTGAGGCATCAGCAATTGGTCGATTTGTAAACGTGCTAAAAAAATCGTGAGTAATAAGCATTGCATAAATGCATTCTTCTTTCAAAATTAAACACAATGCTTTTTCATCGGAAAATTGTTCATTGAATTGAAATCCCAATTTCGTCCAAAATTCACGCGTTTGTTGAATGTTTTTGATGGGTAAATTGACCCAAATTGTTTGTATGTTCATAACATTAAAGGAAGAAGTGTAAAAAATTTATTACAAAGATAAGGATACTTTTTGAATTTGCAAATAATTTTTTGTGGAGAATGGAGATAATCTCACAAATTTTTATTCAATGTTTGTAATCGTAGAGAAAGGGCATGCCTTTTCTTTACGTTGGATGTTCATTTTGGTAAAATTCATCTATATCCCAATTTAAAATATTATTCAATATGTATTCAGAGATTTTATTGTATGAAATTTCATCACGTATAATATGGTCATAATATCGTGTGTGCCATTGAAATTCAAATCCCAACCGATGTGCATGTTTACTGACTGCCGATTTGTAGGAACCAATTATAGAAAAAATAGAATTTTTGCCTATGTTTTGGAATCGTTCTTGTCCAATGTTTTTATTATCTTTTTGTAGAGACAGGGCATGCCCTGTCTCAGTCGTTAGATTGTCTTCATTCGTTTGAAACGGGGCATACCGTAACTCTTTGAATTGTTTATTTCCGTTTGTTAACTCAGAGGATTTAGTCGGAGATAGGGCATGTCCAGTCTCTATGTTGTTTTGAATTGAATCTTTTAAAATGATAATACCGTGAATGTGATTTGGCATTATTACAAATGTACCCAATTCTACATTATCGTGGTGGTTTTCAATTTCAATCCAAATTTTATTTGCTAAAAATCCTGTAGGTGTTAATATCATTTTCCCATTTTCAATTTCACCAAAAAAATATTGACGTTCTTTTGTGCAAATTGTAATATAATACACCCCTGCCCATCGGTAATCCCATTGTTGCAAACGTGTTGAAGGAATTCGATATTTATCTTGATATTTATGAAATTTAGCCATTTTTTTCTCAGAAATTGTATTCGTAGAGACAGGGCATGCCCTGTCTCTTTTGTTAGTTGATTTTCGTTGAATTGAGACAGGGCTTGACGTAACTCATTGGATTGTTTATTTCCGTTTGTTAACTCAGAGGATTCAGTCGGAGACAGGGCATGCCCTGTCTCTACAGTTTACATGCATTACATTCACCCTTACGTCCTTCCGAAACGTTTGTCGAGTTCTTTGAGGGGGAAGTGGAATTATATATTTTACTTTGTTAAGGAAATTCAGTAAAAATCACAAAATTATGCAAAGAGAGAAGTTGGATCAATTTTAAACTGTAACATATTTGCTGTTGGTCTACCATTATCACCACCTTTTCTTTGTACTGTGATTTTACCAATTCTGATACTGCCTCGTGCGGTGAAAACTATTTCTTCATTTCCAAAATGATTTAAGCAGTAATTCATTGGTTTTAGTACCCATTCTAAATGTGAAGAACTTTTGCGAATTACTAACATCCATTCTGCTGCAAATTGTCCTCTTCCTTTTAAAACATCAGAAACTATTAAGGATTTGTTTGATTCTAACCATTGTTTTAGTTCAGTTTGTTCCTCATCAGTAAATTCAAAAATGAACATTCTTTTTCTGCTTTTTGGTTTATCAATAGAAGGAAGTATTTCACCGGTAAATTTTTTCAGAATTGTTGATATTTTCTGTGAAAATCCCCATAATTTTTGATAACTAACAATCCAACGTTTATCAATTTGATTGAAACCTTTCTTTTGACTAACTAATTTTACTTGAAGATTTTGTACGTCAAGTGCACTTTTAAATGTTATGGTTACTTGTATTTGAACATCAGTTTTAAAACCGTGAATTTTTACTGCTACTACATTTTGGATTTCATTTAAATTATAATTCATTGTCAACAACCAATCTCTTGCAATAGAATCTGTTTGCCAATTATTAAATTTTTCAACCACTACCTCTTCGTTTAAAAATCCTTGTTTTGCAGTTTCAGAACCTTTTTGTTGTTTTTCGTTCATTGAGTTACTTTCGACATACTTTGTGAGTGTAAAACTGTTGCAATTTCCATCACAATGTATTGTAAAACATCTACTGAGACACTATTTCCAAATTGTTTGTACGTTTGAGAGTCAAGATGATGCAATCGAAAGGAATCTGGAAAACCCTGCACTCTTGCACATTCACGAGGTGAGAGTTTCCGGACGGTATTATTAATAAGATATAAGCCTGTTTTTGCACCGACCCCGCCTCCATGTGCTGACAATGTTATGGTATGACCCGTAGGATGATAAATTCTTTCTCCTTGACCACCTTTATTCACAATTCCAATTTGAATTGGTCTATTATAGAGTATCTTTTGTCCAAACATGTCTACATCTGTCGAAACTTCTTTGTAAATGTTAATATCATTTCGTTGAACAATTTTAGCGTTGCGAGGACTATCTTCAAGAACATCATTTAATGATATAGTACGGTGAATTGGTTCTGGAAATTTGAAATTTTGTGAATCTATTTCATTATTAAAAGCAACAATATATACTCGTTCTCTATTTTGTGGCAAACCAAAATCACTTGAATTAAGAACAGAATAATGTACTGTATACCCTAAATCGGACAACACGGAATAAATGGTTGACATTGTTTCACCATTATTATGTGAAATGAGATTTTTTACATTTTCCAACAATAGAATTTCCGGTCTATGGAATGATACAATACGAGAAATTTCAAAAAACAACGTTCCACGAGTATCCTCAAATCCACGTTGTTTTCCTGATACTGAAAATGCTTGACATGGAAAACCTGCACAAAGTATGGTATGTTTAGGAATGTCTTCAGAATTAATTTTTGTAATGTCGCCTTTTGGTTGTAGATTGAAATTCTGATAATACGTTTCAGCAGAGTGGCTATCCCATTCTGAAGCAAAAACACACGTTGCCCCAAAAGACGATAACGCCAAATGGAAACCACCAATACCAGCAAAAAGGTCTATGAAGGTATAATCTGTTAATGTTTGTTGAATGTTTGTTAGCATAGTTACATTTCAATAATCTACAAATATAATTCATTCCCCCTTACGTCCTTCCGAAACGTTTGTCGAGTTCTTTGAGGGGGAAATCGAGTATGATGGGGCGTCCGTGTTGACAGACGTAGGGCATTGAGGTTTTGAAAAGGTCGTCGACGAGTTGGGTCATTTCAGGAATGGAGAGAACTTTTCCGGTTTTGAGGGCAGTTTTACAACCAAAGGATGCTGCAAGGTTTTCACGTCGTGCTGATGGTGCAATTTTTTCATATTCACTGTATGTATCAATGATTTCAAGCAAGGATGTGTGTTCTTCACCAGAAGGAATGTCGGCTGGAACGCCAGTAACTTCGATAGTTGTATCGCTTAAAAATATAAATTCAAATCCTAAAGCTTCTAATTCGGATTGTAATTCTTTAATGTAACTTGCCTCCGATGCAGAAACGGTTTTTTCTTCAGGGAAAAGAAGTCGTTGTGATTGAGAAAACTCACGATTCATCATTTGTAATGCTTTTTCGTAGAGTATTCTCTCATGTGCAGCGTGCTGATCAACTATCATCATTCCTTCAGGATTTTCAACAACGATGTATTTTTGGTGAAGTTGAAAATACGACTTCCTTGATGCTTCAAATCCTTCATTAGGTTGCTGTTGTGTTGCATTTAGATGCGATGTATTTCCTTGAAAAAGACTATCAAACGCTGAAGAAGTTGGCGTTAAAAAGTGGTTTGCACGAGGTGTTATGGTTGCATTTGTTCTTGAACGTTCTGCTGAATGTGTATCAGCAAATTGTTGAAATTGTTGTGTATGATTTGTTGATGGTTCTACAATTTCGCCAGTGAGTTTATTCACTAAAAATTGATTGTCAGGACGTTGGGAAACAAAAGGAAGTTGTGCTGTTTGCTCTTGTAATTGAATGGTTGGAATCAAATGCACTTTTGCTAAGGCTTGTGAAACGGCGGTATTAATCGTTGAAAAAATAGTTCGTTCATCATCAAATTTCACTTCGTGTTTTTGTGGATGAACATTCACATCAACCTTTTCAGGGTCTAATGTAAGAAAAAGAACAAAGAGTGGATATGAATTTTTTTCAATCAAATGTTCAAACACTGAAAACACAGCATAATTCAATGTTTTACTAATGATGTGTCGACCATTTAAGTAGAACAATTGGCGTAAACCTCGTGATTGACGTGCTAAACGTGGTTCACCAACGAATCCTTGAATAGAGAGAATGTTATTTTCATATTCTATGGGAATAAGAGCTTTTTCTACATCAGAACCTAAAATAGACAATACGCGTTCTTTCATAGATTCTGCTTTTACATCGAAGATTTTCGAGTCACTATCATAGAAAACAAAACGTATATCAGGTCGAGCTAAAGCAAATTTCATCATTGTTTCGGAGATGTAACGAAATTCGCTCAAATCCGAACGTAAGAATTTTTTTCGTGCAGGAATATTGAAAAAGATGTTACGAATAAAAATTTGCGTTCCTCTTTCACAAGGGAAAGGTTCAATCTTTTGCTCAGAAGTACCATCAACAGTTAGTTTCCATCCATGTGAATCACTTTCACGACACGTACGAATTTCGACTTGAGCAACAGAACATATTGAAGCAAGAGCCTCACCACGAAACCCTAATGTGGATATTCTATATAAATCATCAATGGTGGAAATCTTACTGGTTGCGTGACGACGACATGCTAAGGACAAATCCTCTTTGTTCATTCCTTTGCCATTGTCGATGATGTGAATGAGACTTTTTCCAGCATTTTTAACAACTACCGTAATTTCTGTGGCACCAGCATCAATGGAATTTTCGACTAACTCTTTGACAACTGATTCGGGTCTTTGCACCACTTCACCAGCAGCAATTTGGTTTGCTATGACCTCTGGAAGTATTTGAATAGTCGATGTAGGAGTGGTTAGATGCATAGAATAGAAAACAAATTTTCACTATAAACGAATACAGACGTCTATACCGTCAAAATTTTGTTTTCAATCTTTCTATTCTATAAATAAAAAGGGTACAAGTGCAAGAAGCGTTGATTACGATAGATTCAGTTGTGAAAAAGTTTGGTACTTACACTGCCTCAAACAACATTTCTCTATCTATTGAAAAGGGGACTATTTTTGGTCTATTAGGTCCAAATGGTGCAGGAAAAACAACACTTATTCGAATGATAACGAATATTTTTGCTCCAGATAGTGGAACTATCCGATTTAACAATCAACTTCTCAACGAAGATGACAAAAATAACATTGGGTATTTGCCCGAAGAACGAGGTTTATACCGTAAACAAAGTGTGCAGGACCAAATACGGTATTTTGCTGAGTTAAAAGGTATGTCCAAAAAAGAAGCTTTTATTGCTATGGATTTTTGGTTGGAACGTATGGGTGCAGAAACATGGAAGCAAAAGAAAATCAACGAACTTTCGAAAGGAATGCAGCAGAAAGTTCAGTTTATCACGACAATTCTGCACAACCCTTCGTTGTTGGTTTTAGACGAACCATTTTCTGGTTTAGATCCTTTAAATGTTCAGTTGTTTATTGATATTATTTTAGAATTGAAACAACAAGGAAAAACAATCATCCTCTCTACCCATCAAATGGAGCAAGTCGAAAAGCTATGCGAATCTTTTGCTCTCATTAATAAGGGACATTGTATTCTCAAAGGAAATGTCCAATCTATAAAAAAACAGTATATTACAAATTCATTTAAACTGAAATTTGAAGGTGATTCTGATTTTGTTGATACCATAGAAGGTATAGAAATACTTGACAAACAGAAGGATAGCTTGATTGTAGGGTTACCAACTGTAGAAAAACAAAAAGAATTTTTAGTCAAAGCAATTGAAGTTGTGGAAATAAAACGCTTTGAATTAATCGAGCCTACATTGCATGACATATTTATAAAGGTAGTAAAAGAGAATGAATTTACTCAAAATGGAGTCACAGAATGAAGTCGAAAATATTTATCATCATTCGTCACGAATTTTTAGCAAAGGTCAAATCTAAAGGGTTCATCCTTTCGACATTTCTTGCACCTGTAGGAATGATGATGTTGATTGTCGTTCCCATTGTAGTAGCACTTTTAGCATCTGATACTACGAAAAAGTCTATAGCAATTGTTGATCAAAATACAGAAGTTTCAAAACAATTGGTGCAATCAGACCCTTCGACCTATTTTAATTCAACTCTTAGTATTGATTCACTACAATCTTTGGTAAAAGAATCAAAAATTGATGGGTATATAGTAATACCGACAACTATAGACTCTTTAAAAACAATCCAGTATTTTTCTAATACAGCAGGTTCGTTAACTCAAGTGGAATCAATAGAAAATTCACTTGAAAAGACCGTTCGGAATGTACGAATGAAACGATCTGGAATTGATTCGACTGTTTTGAAAGATATCAATGCTAGTATTACCGTCGATGTCAAAAAAATATCTACAAAAGGAATTGAAAATTATCAAACGAAAGAATTAGCTGCCGTTGGTTATGTAGCAGGAATGCTCATTTATATTATGATTTTGCTCTATGGAATGTATGTTTCAAGAGGTGTTATAGAAGAAAAAGCTAATCGTATTGTAGAAGTGATGGCTTCATCAGTAACTCCATTTCAATTGATGTTAGGCAAAATAATTGGTATTGGTTCTGTTGGTCTTTTCCAAATATTGTTATGGATTTCGATGGTATTGGTTTTGGGAATTGTTATTCCTTTAGTATTGGCATTAATACCAGGAATGACAGTTACGCCAAGCCCAGAAATGGTTTCTGCACTTTCCCAATCCAAAATGCAAGGTATGAACGGAATGATGGGAGCTACTCCTTCAGTACTTACTCCATCTATTGGAGGATTCCAAATACCAACTATATCACCTCTTTTGGTGTTTGTTTTTCTAGGAAATTTTGTTGTTGGATACTTTATGTATTCATCGTTATTTGCAGGAGTTGGAGCTGCTGTTGACCAAGAGTCCGATGCTCAACAATTGCAAGGTCCGATTATGATTCCAATTATCATTCCTGTACTTTTGATGATGAATGTCGTAATGGATCCGAATGGGACAATGTCGGTAATTTTATCTTTGATACCATTCTTCTCTCCTACGCTAATGGTAGTGCGAGTAGCAGTTTCGGAAGTACCGATATGGCAAATTATCGCATCCTATGTTGGTATGATTGCAATGTTTTTTGTGTTTGTCAAAGCAGCTGCTAAAATATACAGAATTGGAATTTTGATGTACGGTAAAAAAGTAACGCTTCGCGAAATGTTTACCTGGATTTTTCAAAAAAACTAATCGATGATAACAGCGCAACATTCTAGTGTTTGGAAGAAAATTTTGGGATGGTATTTCTTTCGTCGATTAAAGAAGGCATTCTTTCGTGGATATATTCGCGGTGAAAACAATGTTCATTCAGCTATGGAAGAACAAAAAAATCAGAGAATCCCAATTGTATTCTATTGTACCCACTTTTCATGGTGGGACGCTATAATAACGATTGTATTATCGCTCAAAATATTTCGTCTTCATGCAATTGGTATGATGGAAGAGCGACAATTGAAACGCTACGGTTTTTTTCGAAAAATTGGAATGTTTAGTGTTCAAGGTGACAATCCACTTTCTTCACTTCGGTCATTGCAATACGCTTCTGAAGAGCTTCAAAAGAATGCACATGCCTTGTGGATGTTTCCACAAGGAACCTTACGAAATCAAGAACTGATGCCATTGGATTTGCAACCAGGTTTGTCAATTCTATTAAAAAAGTCAAAAAAACTTCTTCTGGTTCCAATTACAATGCAATACTATTTTTTACGAGAAGAACAACCAGAATGTTTTATCTCAATTGGTACTGGAACGATAATGGAATGGAGCAAATCTACGAAATTGACAGAAATTACTGAACGCTTAGAAGAAATTCTTTCAACTGAAAATGCTCTCTTAAAAGAAACAATTTTAAAACAACAATACAGTGACTTTTCTGTCCTTTTTCAAGGGAAAATGTCGATTGAAAAAAAATACGATCAAATGAGAGGAATAAAACAATGAATCCACTATTTACAAAGCCATTTAACTCCGAACGAGCACCAGACCCTGTTGGGGCTTATCCACATGCGCGTCGAGTAGGAAACTTACTTTTTATATCTGGAGTAGGTCCTCGCAAAAAAGGATCGGCAACTATTCCAGGAGTTACTCTCAATGAACAAGGGAATATACTCGATTATGATATAGAAATTCAAACACTTTCGGTCTTTGATAACATACGATATGTTTTAGAAGATGCTGGTTCGAAATGGGAGAATATTGTAGATGTAACTGTCTTTTTGACGAATATGAAAAAAGATTTTCCTATATTTAACAAACTATATGCAGAATATTTTACCGCAGTTCAAGCATGTAGAACAACAATAGAAATCAATGCTTTGCCTACTCCAATTGCGGTTGAGTTGAAATGCATTGCTATAATTGAGTAGTACACTATTACAAAATAAACCAATTTTATGAAATTACGATTACATATTTTTATAGCAATTCTATTTGGAATTATTCACAATGTCGCTCTTGCACAACCGCAAGTTGCCTATATGATTCCTGATGTTGGAGCTCCCAATTTTGGAACGTATGTAGAATTCATTGCACCTGTCGGTGCAAATCAGACCTTTGGAACAGACGCCTTTTATTTACGAAGTTCCTCTGTAAGAATTGAACCTTTAAATATTGCTGATACCTCAAAAGTTGTTATAGGACCTGCATCGGTTTCTTGGGACGGAAGAGTTATTTCTGCTCACGTATTTGTCAAGCCAACTGTCAGACCAAATTCATCGCTTTGGCAAAATTTGCAGCAGCAGTTTGTGGTTCCGTTAGTAGTTACACGTGCTGGAATGCAATCTGCTCCACAAAACTTCTACATACTTATTCCGACTGATTTATTTAATGCTAATGGTATACCTGATCGTATTTTGGGGCAAGGACTTTTAGGTCAACGTTCGCCTCGTGGTGCGATGATAATTGAAAATGCAAATTTCGCACCTGATGTTTATACTGTTTCAACAGGTGATTGTTACCCAAATACACCTGGAAACCAAGGTTTTTTACCATTTACCTTACTTTGTACTGGAACTATTAATGCAGTTGGTACAACTATCAACGTTAGTGGACAAGCTATAAATGCTGGTCCAGGTGGTGGTGGGGGTGGTGGAAGATTTTGCGATGCAGGTGCTTTTAGTGGTACACCCTGTTTTGGAGATGTTGGTGGAAGTGGTTTCACCGGCGGAGGTGGAGGTGGAAAAAACCAAACAGGATCAAATACATTTCAAAATGGTGGAGTTGGAACTGGTGCCCCGAGTGCTACTTCTCAATTTGGAGGTTCTTCTTTAAATGGTGCTTTAGGTGGCTTTACTACAAGTTATGAAAGTTCTGGTGGCGGAACAGGTCATCCTTTTGGTACCAGTGGCGAGGGTTGTAATGATGGTGCTGTCTGTGATATGACAGGTGGATTTGGTGGTGGTTCTGGAAATAGACAAAATGAATCAGGTGGTGCAGGTGGAAATGTTGACAATGGTCCTGGTCATCGAAATTCTGGTGGTAAAGCTCATGGAAATTCGTATATAGTCCCACTTAGTGGAGGTTCTGGTGGAGCATCTGGAAACCCTCAAGGTAATTTTATTAACTGGGCTTCCTCTGGAAATGGCGGTGGAGGTGGTGGTGCAATTTCTGTACATACGTTCGAATTAATTGGTCTTAACATCAATGCGAATGGTGGAGATGGTGGTGCTTCTTCCAATGGTCGTGGTGGTGGTGGCTCTGGAGGGAATGTGATTGTCGGTTCTAGAATTGGTACAACAGGTAGAATCATTTCTGTTGTAGGTGGTGCCGGTGAATTTGTAGGTTCATCAGGTCGATTTAGAAGAGATGGAAATTTTGGAAGTACTTTTATTTCAGCTACAAACTTATCTCTTCTTTTTGGTGTTTGGACAGATTCTACTCGCTTTACACTATCGAGAAACATTACACTTTCGGGTATAAATGATGGGTTGATTCGTATATTTATGGGTCATCAATCCCAACCAGATTTTGTTGAAGTAGCAACTATCAATGCAACTGGTGTATGGCAAGCAAATATTACCTTACCGGGTAATGATAGTATCTATTATTTTTCAACATGCCTTAGTGCAACTGGAACTAATTCTAACCCATTTGTTGCTGTTCCACAAGATATTTTCTCCCAATCATCTTGGAATATTATTCGCTTATTGCCGAATCCAGAGATAAGTACAGTAGCAAATAAACGTGTGATTTTTGCTCCGCCTTGTGATTCTGTTTCCAAATTGGATACAATGTTTATCAAAAATATCGGTGCAGCGAACCTCATTATTCAATCCATACTCTTTGATAAAAATTCTCGATTTACGGTTGTTTCGCCATTGAACGGAGTTGTCGTTCCGGGAGATTCATTGCGAGTGATTGTTCGCATCACTCAACCAAATGTAGTTTTCGACCCAGTGACAGATACTGATTCATTGAGAATAATTTCGAACGATTCATTGTACGCAATGTATTATGAAGTTATTGATGAGTCATTCCAAATTGCGACAAGTGGATTTCATGATTTTGGAAGTGTAACAATCACACAACAATCTGCTACAACACTGACTATTACAAATAACGGTAAAAGCCCAATTACAATAAGAAGTTTATCTCATGCATTCCCGGTTTTTGTAGTATCTCCAGTGTCTCCTATTGCAACATTGCCTTTAACGTTAAATCCCGGTCAAACAGAAATATTTGATGCAAGATTTACTCCTAATGGAACTCCAATGGTCTACAATGACACAATACGGTTTGTTGTTGACAATGCATATTGTTCGACTGTTGTTGTGATTCCAATTCGTGGAACAGGAGTTAACCCAGTTCGAGCATCGTTGAAACTTCCAATTATCATAGATGCAAATCCATCTCTCAGAAATTATCGAATTCCTGTCAGATTAACCGTTCAGAATATATCCAGTTTTGCAACACAAACAGATTCTTTATATTGTAGAATTAGTGTTGATGCTTCGTTGTTTTATCCGACTTCGATTACGAATGGAACATTACGTTCTATTGAAAGAATTGGAAATAAACGCATTGTTGATTTTGTTATAACTGGTTTGGTAATTCGCGATCAAGTGAATGAAATAATAACAGAAATAGTTGGAGATATTCTTTTAGGACAAAATGAAGTATCACAGCTTACTTTTGAAAGTGTACAATGGCGAGGTGTTGGGTTGGATTCGATTATAGATGGACAATTTGACATTTTCATTTGCGAAGCAGGTGGTGAGAGATTGTTGATGGGTTCTACTGTCTTAGCGACAATGATTCATCCAAATCCAACCAGTTCAAGTGTAAGTATGGAAGTGATTCCTCGAGAAGTTGGTACTCATACCATTATTATATATGATGTAACAGGCTCAGCTATTACAACTCCTCATGTTTTCGAACCAATGTTACTACAATTAGGAATGTCAAAACATAAACTTACCATTGACTTATCAAAATATTCTAATGGAGTATACAGAATTGTAGTACAAACTCCGACAGAAGTAGTTAGTTATCCATTACATATTATACGATGATGCATAAATTCTATAGTCTATTCTTCTTTATTTTTTGTTCTATCATACTATCATATCAATCTTCCTTGTCGCAAAAAGTTTCGATGAAAGATAGAACTCCATTTATGTATGTTGGGGCATACCTACTTGGAAACTACAATATGCATTCATCTAATTTTTCCCAATTAGGAGCATTTCCTAATTGTTGTCCGCAATTTACCTCTGGTACTGGCTTTGGATTAGCCTATGGAGGAGTAATTCAATTCCCAATTCAAGAAGGATTTCTGCTTGAGGCACGATTAGGGTTATCGGACGTCGGAGCAACATTACAACGCTCTGAAAATATTGGCAATACATTAGTTCGTCGTTCAGTTGCACCATTTGACACCATCACACAAACAGCAACTGTAGAACATACAATTGATTCGCGAATACAACTCTTTACTATTGAACCAAGTGTTCGAAAACAAATTTTTCTACCTAATTTGTATGGACAAATAGGACTTTCTGTTGGCATTCCTATTTCTGCAAATTTCGATCAACGCGAACAGCTTATTGCACCAACGTCGTCAACATTTGCTGATGGAAGAACAATACGTAATGAATTTGTTGACCAAGCAATTCCAGATGTAACGTCGTTGTTTCTAACTGGAGTTGTGGGACTTTCCTACAAATTACCAATCGGAAAACATAATTCCATCAATCCTGAAATTCGTTATCAATATCCTTTTACATCTATAGCTGCAGTAGATTGGAAACCTTCAACCTTTCAATTTGGCGCGTCGGTCCTTTTTGGAATTTTGCCTCCGATTGAAAAAGTATACAAAAAAGATACGTTGTACTTCAGAGATACAATCATTGTAGAAGATATTAATGCACAATCTGAATCTGTCGTTAAGGTAAATGAAAAAGTAGAAAAAGAGACAATTAATACCGAAGAATTAGAACTAACTAAGTATTTAGTCTACGAAGAATACAAAAAGATTCTTCCAAAAATCGCAAAATTAGATCTTGCTTTGGACTTCAATGGTGTCAATCCTGATGGTTCAAGAACGAAAACTCCTACGATTGTCATTGAAGAAACTGAACAAATAGAACTTTTCCCATTATTACCACAAGTGTTTTTTACAGAAAACTCTTCTGTGCTTTCAAATTCTAACCAAAAAATCCTTACTTCCAATGATATCAATTCGTTTGACGAAAATGGATTACCACGAATGACATTGGATATTCATTCTCAATTATTGAATATAATTGGAGCAAGAATGAAAGCAAAAACTGGTAATATCACACTAATTGGTCACAATAATACTGTTGGAGAAGAAGGAAAAAACAAAGTACTTTCTTTAGAAAGGGCTGAAGCTGCGAAAAAATATTTAACAACAGTTTGGCAGATTGACCCTTCAAGAATTCAAACGAAAGCGCAAAACTTGCCTTCAAAACCATCGAATAATACAACCAATGACGGTCAAGAAGAAAATAGAAGAATTGAAATCACTTCGAATAACTTTGATTTATTACAACCTTTGAAACTTCGTACTATAACAAAAACAGCTACACCTCCAACTATCGAAATATTACCGACGGTTCAATCAGAAGTTGGTTTGCAAAACTGGGCTGTTGACGTAGTACAAAAAGATAAATCTATAAGAAATATTCAAGGTAAAAATGCTACCCCTGACAAAATTTTGTGGAATATTTTAGAAGAACCAGTTCCTCTTTTGGATGAAAAAGCAATTATTACGCTTTCAGTTGCTGACAATCAAGGTGTACGCAAAAAGACAGAACAGTCTTTGACTATTCAACAGTTGACTATCCGTAAGAAACGTTTTGAGATGAAAGATGATAAAAGAATTGAACGATATTCCTTGATACTCTTTGATTTTAATAAAGCAGACTTGAGTGCAGAAAACAAAGCAATAGGACTTATGATTCGTGATGCTATAAAGCCAAATTCGACTGTGACCATTGCAGGGTATGCTGATAGACAAGGTCAACCAGATTACAATAGAGATTTGGCAAAAAGACGTTGTGAAGCGGTCAAATCATTTTTAGGCTTAGATGATTCCAAGGTTACTATCAATGCGATTGGATCTGATGAATTATTATATAACAACGATCTTGCTGAGGGTCGTTCGTATTCCCGTACAGTTCAAGTTATCATAGAAACACCGGTAGTAGAATAGTGACATTAGAAATAGATTTTAAAAAATACCCAACGCCGAGACTTCGACATCATACTAACCCTTCGTTGTATATGTCATTGGAGTCACATTCGGTAACTCCCAAATTTTATCCTGCTATTGAAGAAACAATAGACTGGGGAAGTATGTATAAAATACCATCACCCCCAGATGTTTTGGATGTCGGTTGTGGTAGAGGAGGATCTTTACTCAAATGGGCATATTCACAACCTGAACGGAATTTTTTGGGAGTGGAAGTTCGTCATACAGTAGTAGAATGGATTAACGATATTATTCGTGGGGAGGAAATCAATAATTGTTATACAAAATATTATTCTGCTGTGAATGGGTTCCCATTTATTGAAGACAAGTCATTATCGCAGATAGTCTATCTATTCCCTGACCCATGGGTAAAAAAGAAACACTACAAACGAAGAGCGTTTACAGAACAGTTGCTGCAAGAATTTCATCGTATGTTGAAACCTGACGGTACCCTTTCTTTAGCAACAGATGTTCCTGAAGTAGATGAGTATCAGCTTGAGATTTTGAATACAACGTCGTATTTTTCTGTTAGAGAAGTTGATGATGATGAGTGGAATGTTCCCTTTAAAACTGACCAGCAGCTCTTCAGTGACCGAAAATCAATACCGTACGTTCGTCGTATAGCAACTCCATTGTAAGAATTACGAAATGTTTCCAAATCATTTGACACCTGAAGTATTATTAAAAGCCTATATGACTGGCTATTTCCCTATGGCAGATTCTTCCGTAGGTTCTATTGAGTGGTATTCTCCAGATCCACGTGCTGTCATTCCATTAGATGGAGTAAAGATTTCAAAATCATTACGAAAAGCTGTTGAAAAAGAAATCTACGAAATTCGTATTGATACAAGTTTTGAAAATGTTATGACGATGTGTGCAAATCGGAATGGCGAGGAAACGTGGATTTCAAAAGAAATTATTGATTCGTTCACACAATTGCACCACCAAGGATACGCTCATTGTGTCGAATCTTGGTTCGAAGGGGAATTAGTCGGTGGGCTTTATGGTGTCTGTATCAATGGTGCGTATTTTGGAGAGTCGATGTTCTCTCGAAGAACGGACGCTTCGAAAGTTGCATTTGTTCACCTAACAAATCGCTTGCGAGAACGAGGGTTTTTGTTATTAGATTCTCAGTTTATAAACCCTCATATGGAATCGTTGGGAGCTATAGAAATTCCTCGAGTTCAATATTTAGAGCAGCTACTTGCTGCTATTTCTTCAACAACTATATCATTCAAATAATTTATGAAAATTGCTGTATTGCACTGTATCTTTTTCTTTTCAACCATTTTGGTGTCTGTTTCTCAAACAGATGCTCCTTCCATTGAACAAGTACAAAAGATGGATACATTTTGGAAAAAATTTGTGACAGACTTATCCAAAAACAACCGTGAAGCAGTAAAAGAAGCAATTATTTTCCCATTAGATATAGAATGTGCTATAGGTACTCAGAACGGAATTACAGTAAAAGAGTTTGTCGATAACTATGAATTCTTCTTTCCGAAAGAAAGAGTCAAACGTATGAAAAAATCTACTGTTTCTTCTATGAAATGGTCTGTGAATTATTCGAATTTACACAAAAATGTTTCAAAAAATGGCTACTTTGTAAGTTATAATTACAAAAATGGATTTGGCATTTCTATGCAATTTTCAGAAGTCAATGGAGAATATAAGTTAGTCTATTTTATTTGTTCAACACCGTAAATCACCTACCGAACCACCGTAAAAGTTTCTTGAATAGTTTGTCCATCGATTGTAATAGACACAACGTATGCTCCTGATGGGAATACATCTTTAAAAATACTAATCCCTTTGTAATTCTGAGAGTCCCATTCATACTGTTGAGAAAATACTTTCGCACCGTTAACAGTGTAAATCTTAAAATCTATAAAAGGATTTAGTGGTTTAGTACCTCTAGAGATTGAAAAATATAAAGCATTATAAATATCTTGGACGAGTATTGAATGATTTTTTGTTTCAGTTAGGTTCGTTATTGTTGGAGCAAAAGTTACCAGTTTAGCTTTGTAGAGACTGAACCCATCATAAGTTATTCCATAACTTGATCTAACCTGAAAACCAATCTTTCCTGATCGTCCTAGAAACTGTTTTAGACTAGCTCTTTGAACTATTCTCTGTTGAAATCTTCCATTAAAATATGGTGTACCTACAGGAAATACAGGATTGAAATTGTTCCAAAAATTAGTAGTTCGTTCAGTTTGTAGTGCAATTGCTACAGCAGAGTCTTTTTCATGAAAAAATACAATCGCTCCATCACTATGTACTTCAAAATCCCAACGAGCATCGAATTCAACATATGCGTCAACGAAACCTTCTAAAGAAATATTATGTTCTGTTTGAGTAGTAAAAATTGATTCAGGTCTAGTATTACTTCTAACACTTTCAGTTAAAAATCGAGTATCGCTTGGAACATCTGCATCAATATTCCAACCTTTTAGAGCCGTATAATTTGTTGTTTTTTCTCCATTGTAAAGACTGTATTCAGTTCTTTTAAGAATATTGTAGTAGATTGTATCAAAATAAGAAAATGAGTCATATCTTTGTTCAATTATTATTCCTTCTTTCGTATCAAAAATTGGAGTGCTGTTCAAATTTGTTAACTGTATCATTTTGGAATGAGAACCACCTACTGAAATTGTTGATAATGTATCAGTGGCTTTTACAATTTGAGATTGTGAATTTGAATTAAGTTTAGAATAAAAGAGTAGGCAAGGTTGTGTAGGTTGTAGAGAAGTGTTTACAAATTCTAAAGTAAAGTCTATGAAATTAGATGTAGAAGAACTAGTTGAATAACTATAGAAATATGGAATTCCATTAGTAGATCGAATTGCTGAATAAATTGATGGAATTGTAGCATTTACATGTGAGAATATTTGAGAACGTACGGGCCAAAAACCATCATGACTATTACCTACTTCTGGAGTAACTGAAAGTACTTTCTTTGAAGTTCCTAAATATAAATAATCATCAGATGAACCTCTTACATAATAATTGAGCATTTGAATTACTTTTCCAAAAGGATGTCTTGACTTTGCAGTATGATGAGCACAAAAATAATGGAATGTTTTATCATCATAAGGATGTTTATCTTCATAACTAACTGGTGTAACTATCATATTACCTTTAGAATGAAAATTTAAAGCTGTTTTGAAATTATACTTTTCATGTAAAGTTTTTATTGCCCATGTCTCAGCTTCTGAAAAAGCACTATCACCACGAAAAGTTTCATCTTCACCGTCTTTTGAGGAACCATTTATAGGGGCATCCCAAAATTCTTTTGGACCGTAATTTCTATTAGGATCTACTCCAATTCCATCAGTTTTTGGGACTATTCTTCTATTCTTACGCCACATTCCTCCACCATTTGGATATGTTAATCGGTTATATTCATATCCATCTGGGTTCAAACAAGGAATAATAGTGATTGGTGAATGATTCAAGATAAATAAGCAAAATGGATCTTGATTTTCTACCTTTTCGAAAAAATCTTGTACAAAATAACAAGTAATTGTTGGAGTGATTGCTTCTCGTGCATGATGAACTGATGTTATCAATGTTCTTGGTAGTATAAGAGAATTTTTCACGCTATCTTTGCCTATATGAAAAGCATATATATGCCGGTTTTCGAAAGTTACTCCAATTGAATCTTTACGAATTAAACTTGGATATTTATTCTCAATTTCAGAAAATATTTCGTAGATCTCATCTAAAGTAAAATAATATCCCATCGAACCGTAGAACTTTTTACTGTTCGTAGTAGAAGATAAATTTTCTTCTTGTTTTTCTGAAGCAATTCTATCTGCATAAAATGAGGCTAAATCAAATTGATCAATTGTAAATTGAACATTTCTATTCCTTAGAGAATCTAATAAAACATCATTTATAATTCCATGAACACTTGTTTCGGTAATGATTGCGCCATGATCTAATTCAATTCCCAATTTTGCTATATCTGAAAATGTAAATTCTTTAGTAATAGAAATTGTAACACTGTGGAATTTCAACTGTGCTGTCGCTACTTCAAATTTTATAAAGCTAATTATCACTATTGAAAGTAGTAAAAAGGAACTTCGATATCTGTAAAAAGTAATCATGAGTTTTGATTGTTTATGTGATGTAGATTACATTGTAAATTGTTATGAATTTTAGTTTGTTTTTACCGAACCACCGTAAACGTTTCTTTGATTATCTGACCATCGATTGTAATAGATACAACGTATGCTCCTGATGGGAATACATCCTTGAAGATACTAATTCCCTTGTAATTCTGAGAACCCCATTCGTACTGTTGGTTATAAATTAAAACACCGTTAACTGTATAAATGTTACAATCAATCATAGGGTTGAGTGGTTTTTGGTCACGAAGAATATTGAAGGTTAAAGCATTAAACACATCAGAAATAGTTAGTTCACTTTTTTTGGTTTCTGACAAATTCGTTGGAATTTCAGAGTACGTAGATACTAAAGCCCAATACAGATTGAATCCATTATAATTTGGTGCATTTTGGCTTCTAACTTGAAAACCTATTTTTCCTGTTCTTCCCAAAAATCTACGTAAACTCGCTCTTTGTGTTATTCGCGTAGTAAATTTACCATTCATTATTGGTGTACCTACATCAAAGTTTGGATTTTGAGATGTATTAGAAAAATTTTGGGTTCGATTTGTTGTTAAAGGGAACATTTCATTTGTTTCACTATCTTGAAAGAATGCAAATACACCATCCTTATTAGCTCCAAAATCCCATGTAGTATTAAACTCTAAATATGCATCAGAACTTGATTTTAACGAAATATAATCCTTTGTAACAGTTGTCAATTTTGCATTAGGTGGAGTCAATGAATTCACACTTTCAGTCAATGAATAAACTTTGTTTTCATCGTCAAATTCAATTTCCCACCCCTTCAATGCAACTTCTTCTAACGTACTTTCTCCTCCAAATAACACAATATCTTTTCGATTTTTTTGAAGATAGAGAGTATCAAAGAAAGAAAAATCATTATACTGTTGCTCAACAACAATTCCCAAAGTATTTCCTGAAGGTAAAGTTTGAGAATCTAATACAATGCCGAAATGTTTCTTAATTCTATAAATGGTGTCTTGGAAATCATCAGCTCCCTGAATCGGAATTAAGGATAGGTTAATCGATGGGTCTAATGCTCGAATTTGAAGTGAAAAGGGTTTGAGAGGTTGTAAAGAAGTTGATGAAAAATGTAATGAAACCATCTGTCTTTGTTGATTCGGTTCATACACTGATGTCTCGTAAGAATATAAAAATGGAATTCCTAATGTTGAACGAATTGCTGCATAGATCGATGGCAAATTTGCTTGCACAAGTGGATATATTCGTGAAAGAGTAGGCCAAAATCCATCAGAAAAACTACCAACTTCTGGGGTGATAGCAAGTACTTTTTTCCCAGTTCCTAAATATAAATAATCGTCCGAAGAACCTCTTGCAGGATAATTCACCATCTGAACATCGCGACCAAATGGATAGCGTGTTTCTTTAGTATGATGTGCACAGAAATAATGATATGCTTTTTCATCAGGTGGGTTTATTCCTGAATAACTCACAGGTGTAACTATCAAATTACTAAAGGAATGAAAATTCACTGCAGTTTTTATCTCATAAGTCTCGTGCAAATATCGCATAGCTTGCGTTTCCGCTTCAGAAAAGGCACTGTCACCTCTGTATGTGTCGGAATTTCCATTAGTTGCTGAACCGCCATTGATACTATTCCAAAATTCTTTTGGACCATAATTTCGATTTGGATCAACACCAATACCACTGGAGTTAGTGAGCTTCTTACGATTTTTTCGCCACATTCCGCCACCTTCGGGATTCGTCGTGCGATTATATTCGTACCCATCAGGATTCAAACAAGGAATGATTGTAATTGGTGAATGTCTTAATACATATAAACAAAATGAATCCTGATTTGCGACTTTTTCAAAAAAATCTTGAGCAAAAAAGCTAGTAATAGTTGGAGTGATAGCTTCTCTAGCATGATGAAGAGAAGTAATTAGTGTTCGAGGTAATGTTCGCGAGTCTTTGACAGTATCCTCACCTATGTGAAACGCATAAATTGGACGTTTCTCAAACGTAATTCCTATCTGTTCAGAGCGAATAAGCGTTGGATATTGTTGTATTAGTGAAGCAAAAACCCCATAAATCTCGTCCAGTGTCAAAAAGTTACCCATCGAACCATACAGTTTCTTCGTAGTTAAGCTAGAAAACTGAGAATACATTCTTTTTTCATCTGCAATACGTTGAGCATACATTTTGGCTAAATCATATTTTTCAATGTCGATAAGAACCTTCAATGATCGGAGTGTGTCGAGCAAATAGTCATTGACAATACAAGTGAGACTATTATCAGTAATACTTGTACCATGGTCCAACTCAATGCCAAGTAATGCAGCGTCGTTAAGTGTGAAGTCTTTCGACAACATAGTTGTTACTTGATGGTATTTCACCTGAGCCAAAGCACAAGAAAAAGAAGCAACAAAAACAATAAAAAACAAAACAGTCCGAGAAACTACTATCATAACTAATGATCCAAAAAAATGAAATACATCGTCGAACAACAAACCCTTGAAAATTGTAATGCCATTGAAACCAATGGTATTGGAAATGTACTTACAATTGGTGACAAACAATACATCGTGCAAGAAGATGTTTCACACCCAGGTAGATATATCCTCTCTCATAATGACGAAAGAACTGTCGTATCAGTTCAGTATGATTTTAATGGTAAAGCGACTGTATCACTGAATGGTTATATGTACGATGTGGCGATTCTGCAAGATCGTGAATATACCCACAGTAAAATGCTCCGTGAACGAGCATCTGCAAACCAAACCTCTGTTAAAATTTCTGCACCAATGCCAGGACTCATCAAAGGAATCTCCATCAAACAAGGCACAGTTGTCCGCAAAGGAGACCAACTTTACATCCTTGAAGCCATGAAAATGGAAAACATCATCAAAGCACCCATAACAGGCACCATCACCACACTCTCTATCAACTCCGAAGTAGCCGTCGAAAAAGGCACTCTCCTCTGCATCATCGAACCACAGGTAGGGTAAAAAAAAAAGATATTATCTTCCTTTCAATTCTGGGTAGCTTCTTCAAATAGGCAAGGACAACCTTTAAAGTTTTCCTCACTTTTCCTTTATCCCGTAGGGATAACATATTTATAGAAATGACATTGAAAATCAGATACGACCACTTCGGGGTCGAATATTCTTTGTATCAGAATTGATGCAAATATATGACCACTCTGTGGTCAAGAGAAAATCCCACCTTATCACTTCGTGACGCCCCTAAAAAGGGGAACCCAGAATTGGTAGGGGCAACCTTTACGGTTGCCCATTTATTGCAGAATGACCCCTCACCCCAACCCTCTCCCTCAAGGGGAGAGGGAGATTGTTATTTGGTTTTGCGTTTCTATATATATATGACCCCTACAGGGTCAAAAGTCAAAAAACACAAAATCTCCCTCTCCCCTCCGAGGGAGTGGGTTGGGGTGAGGGGGCATTCCACTACAATCATCCATATTCACCGTTATTTTCGTATATTCGTACGGCAATCTCCCTTTCTTATCTTCTTAAACCACAATGACTCCAGAAGAAATCAAACAAGCAATAGAAACATTAGATAATTTGTGGAGAACTTCGCAATATAATAAAGCGAAGGATTATGCCTTGGAACTCTTGGAGCAAAAAGTTCTACAAGAAGATAGAGAGTCTCTTGCAAATGTCTACAATATTCTTGGGGTTGTTTACCGTAATCTTTCGAACTACTTAAAAGCATTAGAGTATTACAATAAAGCTTTACTTATCAACGAAGAAATCGGAAACAAAGTTGGTATTGCAAGTAACCTTGGGAATATTGGGATTGTTTACGAAAAACTTTCGGACTATCACAATGCATTACAGTATTACAGTAATGCTTTACAAATTCAAGAAGAAATCGGAAACAATGTTGGTATTGCAAATAACCTTGGGAATATTGGAGTTGTTTACTATTCTCTTTCGGACTACTCCAAAGCCATAGAGTACTATGAAAAGGCATTACACATCAATGAAAAAATTGGAAACAAAGATGGAATTGCAAAGAACCTTGGGAATATTGGGCTTGTTTACTGGAATCTTTCGGACTACCCAAAAGCCTTAGAATATTACTCAAAAGCGTTTCAAATCCATGAAGAAATTGGAAACAAAGGAGGTATTGCAAGTAACCTTGGGAATATTGGGCTAGTTTACAATAGTCTTTCAGACTACCCCAAAGCTTTAGAGTATTACTCAAAAGCTTTACACATTGATGAAGAACTTGGAAAGAAAGAAGGAATTGCAAAGAACCTTGGGAATATTGGGCTTGTTTACAGGAATCTTTCTGACTACCCCAAAGCCTTAGAGTATTATAAAAAGGCATTATTCATCCAAGAAGGAATTGGAAACAAAGTTGGTGTTGCAGCTAACCTTGGCAATATAGGGTATGTTTATACAACAAAAGAATCAACATACTATGACGCAAAAAAAGCAGAAGAATATTTACAAAAAACGTTACTTCTGGCAGAAGAAATTGATGCAAAAGAAATAATAATAGCTGTTTATGAACAATTACATACTCTTCGAAGTAATGAACAACAATTTGAAGAAGCATTAAGTTTTTACAAAAAAAAAGTTGAAATTAATAAAGAAATTCAATCTGAAGATGCCAAAAACAAAGTAGAAAGATTTGACCAACGTCGTAAAATTGAAGAAGATGAAAAAGCTCGAAAATTGAAATTGGCTCGTTTTCAAGAACAAGAAAAAATACTTCACAAAATTTTACCAGTTAAGATTGCAAACAGAATCCTCCAGCAAGAAACCTTTATAGCAGATCACTTAGAATCTGTGTCAGTACTCTTTATGGATTTGGTAGGTTTTACGACACTTGCTTCCATTGCTCCACCAAAGCAACTTGTCTTCTTACTCGATGCAATTTTCCAAAAAGCAGATGAAGTGGTTGAAAACTATGGTTTAGAAAAGATTAAAACCATTGGAGATGGGTATTTGGCAGTAGCAAATGTAACCAGTCCACTCGAGGAGCACCAAAAAGCAACAGCTCTTGCCGCACTTCAACTACTCGAAACGATGAAAGATTTTACTGTCAATATTCCAAATGATCTTGGTGATACAGAATGGATTAACGATATGAAAGACCTCGAAATTCGTATTGGTATTCACACTGGAGAAGTTGTTGCTGGTATCATTGGTAAAAACAAATACACCTACGATTTGTGGGGAGATGCAGTGAACGTTGCCTCACGTATGGAATCAAACTCAGAAGCAGGTCGAATACATGTTAGTGATGAATTTGCAAAATCTATCGAATCAAATCCAGAATTTAAACTCATCCCTCGTGGCGAAATCACCATCAAAGGCAAAGGAAGTATGAATACATATTGGCTGGAGAATGGGAAATGACACCCTACGAAATAAAACAAGCATTGGATAAATTAATTCATTTGTTAAATACTTCACAATTTTTTGAAGCAGAGTCGTTAGCAAATATACTTTTGGCTCAACAAATACTACAAATAGATCTAGAATCTAAAGCAAAGGTTTTTAATGTTCTTGGGATTGTATACACAAAACAATCAGATTACCCACAAGCCTTAGTTTATTTCTCAAAAGCATTACATATCAATGAAGAAAATGGTTATAAAGAAGGTATTGCACGTAACCTAGGAAATATTGGACTTGTATATAAAGATACATCGGACTACTCCAAAGCATTTGAGTATTTCTCAAAGGCCTTGTACATAAATGAAGAACTAGGAAGAAACACTGGAATAGCAACAAATTTAGGAAATATTGGGCTTATTTATTATTGTCTTTCAGATTACGTGAAAGCATTAGAATATTATACACGAGCATTACATATTGATGAAGAAATTGGCAATAACTATGGAATTGCGAATAACTTTATAAATATTGGGATTGTTTACTGGAACATATCTGATTACCCAAAAGCATTGGAATATAACTTCAAATCATTACACATCAATGAAGAAATTGGAGACAAACATGGCCTTGCAACTGTAATTGGGAATATTGCTAATGTGTACAATAGTCTTTCTGATTACCCAAAAGCATTGGAGTATTACTCAAAAGCATTACTTTTCAATGAAGAAATTGTAGACAAAAATAGTATTGCAAGAAATCTAGGGAATATTGGTAATGTTTATAATAATCTTTCGGACTACCAAAAGGCATTAGAAAATTATGAAAATGCATTACGAATCAATGAAGAAATTGGAAACAAACGTGGTATAGCACGTAATTTCTGCAATATTGGAGCAGTTTATACAAAAAAAGAATCATCATTCTATAATCCCAAAAACGGTGAAGAATATTTTCAAAAATCATTAAAAATTGCAGAAGAAATTGGTGCAAAAGATATTGTTCAAGTTACGTACAAACTATTATATTCATTTCGACAAGATGAAAAACAATTTGAAGAAGCTTTAGAATTCTACAAAAAATCAATTGAAATTGAAAAAGCTATTCAAACCGAAGAAAGTACAAACAAAGCACAACAATTTGATCAACGTCGAAAAATTGAAGAAGACGAAAAATCTCGCCAACTAAAATTGGCAAGATTCAAAGAACAGGAAAGAATTTTTCACAATATTTTACCAGTTACTATTGCCAATCGTTTAATTGAGGGGGAGCAAACAATAGCAGAGTCATTTGAGAACGTTAGTATCTTCTTCTCAGATATAGTTGGTTTTACAACACTTTCTTCAAACATCGAACCTGCTGAATTAGTAAAAGGATTAAATACCATTTTTACAGCATTTGATAGAATTGGTACTAAATACGGTTTAGAAAAAATCAAAACCATTGGAGATGCATATATGGCAGTCTGTGGTGTTCCAGAAGTTTTTGAAGATCATACACAAAGAGCTACATACTTTGCTCTTGAGGCAATTGAAGTGATACATTCATTAGAACTTGGAAAAGATTTTAAGAATTTACAATTCCGTATTGGTTTACATCGTGGAAGTGTAGTAGCAGGAATTATCGGCGAGAAAAAATTTGCCTATGATGTTTGGGGTGATGCAGTGAATGTAGCCTCTCGTATGGAATCCAACTCTGAACCCGGTCGCATTCATATCAGCGAAGAATTTGCTAAGTCAATCGAATCATATGCAGAATTAAAACTCATACCACGCGGAGAAATCTTCATCAAGGGCAAAGGTATAATGAAAACTTTTTGGTTGGAGAAAGGGAAATAATACAAAATTGAAAGCTATTCACAAAGGGTTTGCGTCTATTTTCTTTTTATATTTTGATGCTGTTGAATGATTATTGATTTGCTAAACCCTCCAATACCACAGGTGGTTTTGGTGCTGAACGGAATTATCGATTTTGAGGTATTGACGCGGTATGTTGCAAAAGGAGTTAAGATTGTATCTACTGATGGTGCTGCAGCACAGTTGTATTCCCAAGAGATCGTTCCCTCCATTGTGATTGGAGATATGGATTCGTTGCCAAAACATATTGTTGGAGTACTTGCGAAGTTGACAACGATAATTTCTCAGGACAATCAAGACACGACTGATTTTGAAAAGGCGTTGTTACATTGTAAGTCAATAGGGCTTCAGGATATTCTGATTTTTGGTTTTCATGGTGGTGATTTCGATCATAGTTTTAATAATGTCAGTGTTCTTGCTAAGTATACAAAAATATTTCGTTTTCAGATTGCAGATAATGGTAGGATGTGCTTTCATATCGGTTCAACTACAACATTTCAAAATGTGAATATTGGCGAGATTGTCTCCTTAATTACTTACAATGAAGTGAAGGTGACTACTTCTGGGTTATACTGGTCTTTGACGGAAGAATACTTACGATTTGGAGAACGTGAGGGAGCCAGAAACAGAGCGACTGACTCTGATGTCCGTTTGGATATACACGATGGATCAATGATAGCGTGTTTTGATTTTAAGTTCTAACAATTTTGGCAGAGTACAACCTAAATTGTTTGAAGTCGTTGAAAAATGTTGTACATTGCAGGTTCATTTTTAACACAAGACTAAAAGATAGTATGAGAAGAGATATTAGACAGTGGTGGTCTCCATCACTTAACAAGAATATGGAGATTGTTGCTTATGGACATTTCGGCACTCCAATCCTCCTTTTTCCAACAGCAGCAGCTGATTACCTTGAGTACGAGCGTTTTTATTTGATTGATTCCATCAAATCATTTATCAATGAAGGTCGTATAAAAGTATATTCAATTAATTCAATCAATTCAGAAAGTTGGTTGAATTCTCGTATGCATGCTCGTGATAAAGCAGTTCGTCATCAACAGTATAACGAATATATTGCAAATGAAGTTGTTCCTTTTATTTGGAATGACTGTGGTGGTCAAGTAGGAATTATCACAGCTGGTGCTTCTTTGGGAGCTTTCCACGGTGCGAATACATTATTCCGTAGACCTGACTTGTTCGACGGAACGATTGCAATGAGTGGAACATACAATTTGATGGATTATACCAATGGGTATTTTGACGACAATTGTTATTTCAATTCGCCTATGCATTATATGAAAAATCTTCAATCAGGGACGCATTTGGATCTACTTCGTAGTAAAAAACATATCTACTTTTTGACTGGCTCTGGTTCGTATGAAGCTCCGCAATGTTCGTGGGATATGGCAAATGTTCTAGGGTATCAAGGTATACCTAATTTCGTTGAGATGTGGGGAAAAGAATGGACACATGACTGGCCAACATGGCGTGCAATGTTGCCAAAGTGGATTGGAACTCATTTCTAATTAAGTAGTGCTTCATATTTAATGGCACTGTAATTGATGGTATCTATTTGCTGTTATTTACAGGTGTAATATGAGTCGTACAACTATTTCTTCGAACAATACAAATTCTCTGGTTCCTGAATCAAAGACTAAGAATGAAACTGAGTTTCTTCCAAGTGAATTGAAAGCACTTTTTGGAGCTTCCAATTGTCGCAATCTTTCCTATCAATGGATTGTTGGCGTTTCAACGGACACTCGGACGTTAGAGAAAAACAATATATTTATCGCCATTGTTGGTGAAAATCACAATGGGCATGATTCTATTGGAAGTGCTATTAAAAAGTATGCTTCTGTTATCTTTATTGAAAAAAGATATGAAGAAGCAATTTTAAACGAATTCCCAGAGTTTCCTTTTATCATTGTCGATGATACAATTGATGCTTTAGGGAAATTGGCAAATTATCATCGTAGGAAGTTTTCTATTCCGGTGATTGCCATTGGTGGCTCGAATGGGAAAACAACTACAAAAGAGCTTACTTCGTATTTGTTAGCTCAAAAATTTTCTGTTCTCAAAACCTATAGGAACTACAACAATTTAATTGGAGTTCCACTTACCTTACTCAATATCTCGCCACAACATAGTTGTGTAGTCATTGAAATTGGTACGAATACTTACGGTGAGATTGAAAAACTATCGACGATTGTTGAGCCTACCCATGGTTTAATTACCAATATTGACAAAGAGCATTTGCTCGAATTTATAGATTTGAATGGAGTCGAAAAAGAAGAAACGACATTGTTTCAATTTCTCCGTTCATCGAACGGACATTTGTTCGTCAATACTGATGATCATCGATTGAAAAAATACAATTCTCAGAATGAGTATTCTACTAGTATTGGATTTACAAATGGAGCTATTGTCAAGGGGAAAGTAGCCTTTGACACACAATTCCGTCCGACCCTGACCGTAACTTACAATAGCGTCAGTTTTTCTGCTAAGCTTCGACTTATTGGACTTTCTTCTGCTATAAATGCCTTGGCAGCTTCTGCAATAGCACTGAAGTTGGGACTAACACAACAGATGATTGTCAAAGGATTAGAAAGTTATGAACCAGAAGTTGCTGAAACTGGTTATGGACGAATGGTTCTGGAAGAATTTGCTGGGTTTCATGTTATCAATGACTGTTATAATGCAAATCCAGCATCGATGATTATGGCATTGAGAACGTTGAAAGAACTCCCCAATACGGGTAAAAAAATTGCTGTTTTAGGCGATATGCTCGAATTAGGACAAGTTTCGCTCAATGAACATCGAGACATATTGCAATATGCTTTAGATTGTTGTGATCAAATTCTTTTAATTGGGAAAGAATTTGAAAAAACTTACGAAGAATTACCGGAAAATGTAACAAATGTCCATCATTTTCCTACAAATACAATGTTAGTACGTGCTCTCATTCCGATGATGTCTAAAGGTAATTATACCTTGGTCAAAGGCTCACGTGGATTGAGATTAGAAGAAGTATTAAAAGGTTTGAAAAAGCATTTTACAATTTCTATGTACTAAAAAAAACTGTAGATAATACACGTTCCTTACCATTACTATTGAATGAGTAAAAATACGACAGATACGTATTGGATGAAAAAAGCCCTTTCCTTAGCAATGAAAGGTACTGGGACTGTTAGTCCCAATCCACGAGTGGGTTGCGTGATTGTCAATAGATTTAATGAAATTATCGGCACCGGCTTTCATCAAGCTTACGGTGGTCCTCATGCCGAAATTATCGCCATTCGTTCTCTCAAAGAACCTGCCAATGGTGCGACGATGTACCTAACTTTAGAGCCGTGTACAATTCAAGGAAAAACACCAGCTTGTGCTCCCGTTGTCCTTGAGCAAGGCTTAGCTCGTGCTGTCATTGGTTCCATAGATCCCAATCCGCAAATTGCTGGTCGCGGTGTGCAAATGCTCAAAGATTCTGGTATTGAGGTTACAATGGGTGTTGGTACAAAAGAGGCAAATTGGCTCATTCGTAGTTTCAAAAAGTTTATCACCACTGGTTTGCCGTATGTAACTGTAAAAGTTGCTCAATCCTTAGATGGTGGAATTGCAAGTTCGTCCGGTGTTTCCAAATGGATTTCGTCTGAAGAAAGCAGAAAAGAAGTGCACGCACTCCGTGGAGAGGTAGATGCTGTGTTGGTAGGGAAACAAACCGCCCTTATCGACAATCCGCAATTAACCGTTCGTGAATTAAAAGGACGCAATCCACTTAGATTTGTCTTTGACCGTAACCTTAGCTTACCACTGTATTTACATATATTTACGGATTCGGAACACTCCAAAACCATTGTGTGCTGTTCTCCATCGATGAAAAATTCGGAAAAAGCAAAAGAGTTAGCCAAATTAGGCGTTCGAATATTGCCTGTTCCGATTGACAAAATTGGAAATTTTAAAATTATAGAATTTTTGGGAATTTTATCCGACCAATTTTTTGTTTCACATTTATTAGTCGAAGGTGGTGGAGCGGTCGTTTCTGCATTTGCAAAAGCAGCTTCAATTGATGAGTTTCAGTTGTTTGTAGCTCCGTTTGTTTTTGGAGCTCCCAAGTCGATGGCGACTCTTCCAGTGGCACTCTCGCCGGATGAGGCGTCCAAATACTCCATCGTCGAACACAAAAAAAGTGGTGCTGATTTGCACATTATTGCTGTAAAAACTGACAGCGGAAAAGAATTTTCAGAACGGATGTTTTAATATGATTTTTTCTCTTGGTGGTGTTCTTGCCATTGCTATTGCCTATCTTTTGGGTTCGATTCCATTTGCGAAAATCTTTGTGCAACTTTTTGCAAAAAAAGATATTACAACCGAAGGTACAGGAAACGTAGGTGCGATGAATTCCTATGATGTGACTGGTAGCAAATTGATTGGTATCGTAGTTGCACTTTTGGATATTGCCAAAGGTACTTTGGCAGTCTACATTGCAACACTTCTGTCTGAAGGCAATTTTACTTCCATTGCCACATCAGCTGTATTTGTTGTATTGGCACACAATTACAATCCGTGGTTACAATGGAAGGGTGGACGCGGTCTAGCACCAACGGTCGGAGTTCTTTTGCTCATCTACCCAGTAGGAGTGTTTATATGGCTTTTGATGTACGGAACGACCTACATCGCCATTCGCAAAAACATCCACGTCGCAGCAATGGGCGGAATCATCGGCTCTGTATTGCTTATCCTATCAGCACCACAAAAATTCCATGAAATAATGTTGCTCATCAACGTTCAAAAAATCAGCCAACTTCACTGGATGATCATCTGTCTTGCCTCACTCCTTTTTGTACGTCATCTCCAACCCATCCGCGAATTTATCTTGAACGAAAGCAAAAAAGAGGCAGAATAGACGTCAGATGTCTATTCGATATCTTTCCTTTTGACCACTATGTGGTCACATATTTAAAGAAAAAAAACCAAAAAACATCACTGCTCCCCTTCAAGGGGAGAAGGAGTTTGTGCAGAATACGCCCTGCTATTGCATCATAGGGCTTACACCCTATGCTGGGATAAAACGCCCTTTCAGGGCTTAACCGTTTTGTATTGGAGACGCCCATGTAGGGCGTCTCTACATTTACGACAATTTTTACGATGTTGTAGAGACACCCTACATGGGCGTCTCATTCGAGAAGATTCCACTCCGCCATTGCAACATAGGAATTGACCGTTTTGCAAAAAAAAAAGCCCCGGAAGGGGCTTTTTACTATTTCAGCAAGATGGTGAAGTCGATGTCGAATATTTCGACGGTTTTGCCTATTTGCCTTCCATTGATGGAGTTGATGTACATTTTTACTGAGAAGGTTTTTTCTGCGTTTGTTTTTTCCAAAGTATAGAGCTGTTGTAGCATCGATCGTTGCGACTCGTAGTTTTTGTCGGAGCTGATTCTTTCATGAAATTTGTCGTTTTCTACCTTTTTTGATGTTTCTTTGAAATAGGTTTTGACGTCAAATATGCACATTGCTGAGTCCGATTGTCGTCTAAAGGTCATTATACCTGTGTTTGCAACGTAGGTAGCAAAAACAACATCGTTTTCTATTTGGATTCGTTTTGTGAGTACAGCAAAAGTATCTTTATATGATATATAAAAATACGTTTTTGTAACATAATTATATTCCTTCGTCGATAGGACAAATGGTATGCTATCGGTATCGTTTAGCAATAAGGATGCATTGTTCAATCCAACATAAGAATAATTTCCATTTTTGTAAGTTGTAGTACTACTATCAGGAATTGGTTTGATTCCGAGTTCTTCTATAAGCCCAAATGGGTTTGTTTTGACAACATTTTTAATGCTATCAGGTAAAGATACTCTTGACCACAAAAACTGTTGGTAGCCACTGCTTACAGTATTATAATCTCTATTGAAATAACTAAGAATTGAAGTGAGATTATCATATTCTTTTTGTGGAATTTTGTATTCACCCTTTTTTAGCATTCCATCGGAGAGGAGTTTGTTATTTACAAGCGTATGTTCCAAGCGATTCAATTGGGAATTTTTGGACACGGAAAATGCTCCCCATGGTCCGAAGGTGGTAATAAAAGCGAGGATTGCTAAGGTAAAAGGAATATATTTAATATTTTTAATTTTTGAGAAGGAATAATATAGTGAAATACACAATAACCATACGGAAAGTATTATGACAAAGTACCTCTCTTCAGTGATGCCATAGTCACTCACGCGTTTAAAGATTGCAATTCCTAAGACTCCTACTAATGGCAGTAATGCACGATAGAACCATGTGCTGAATATTTTAATCCATTTATTTTCTGTCAAATTTTGGATTGGATACAGAAGTAATAACGCCAACATTCCAGCGATGGAATACCCCAAAATCATATAGGTTAGTATTCCTCGAGGCCAATCCCACAAAAAGATAATTTTGATTGTATATGCGTACATTATCAATAGGTAGATAACCACCAATGGTAATAACACAAATTGTGTGAATATTTTTAGACTTTTGGGGTAGGACTGTTCTTCTTGAGTTTCTTCATTGAGTTTAGGTACGCCACTGAGGAAAAAGAGTGTATTAAATATCAACGAAATGAGCAAAAACAAATCACCATAAATTTCAGATTTGACGTTAATGGAAAAGAGCAAATCAAATGAACCTATTGCTCCTGCAATCCCGGCATATAACACTCCAGAAAATAATGCTGCAAGAAGAAACCGTAGGAATAAATCTTTGTTAAATTTCCAAAAAGCCATTGCATCATTATCATTCCAAAATGCAAGGAAGGCAACGATAAGATGGGAAAAAAGCCCATAACATGCTAAAAGAATTGCAAATTCCGTGTTTGGTTTTGGGTATAGGAAATACAGTGCGACAGAACCGACAATGCCAAAGATATGGAGCAAAATTCCAAACAATATAGAGATATTTTTACGTTCTCTGAGAGTATGAATGGCAAAATGAAATGCAATACCTAACGACAAAATAAGGGAAGATTTTAAAAGAATGTTGTTAACATGCTCAGAAAAGTCGAAGTCAGTTTGATGGACAAACAAGATCGAAGTAATGAGTAATGCTACAGCATTTATCACCACAAATGGAAACCGTTGTAAGATTTCTTTCACAGAGGAAAACATATTCGAAACTGAAGGAAGATACATTGAATATCCAATAATTTTTGATAGAATAATAACTAAAATAAGAAGTTTTTTGTAAATTTGAGTTAGTTTAAGATAAATATATTCATAAATGCCAACAAAGACTTCCAATCATTTACTGCAAGAGGTAATGAATATTTTCAAAGAACGTTCCGTGATTCATCAAGAAATTGGTGAAATGACCTTTAGCGTTTTTGAAATTCTGCGAAGTAAAATTTACAATTGGACTGGGATATACTTTATCAATGAGAAAAAATATTTGTTAGAAGCAAGAATCACCAAACGTCTGATAGATTTGGGAAGTATTAGTTTTGAAAGCTATATAACACGATTAAACGATAGTGATTTTTTGCATAGTGAGTTGCCAAAACTTTATACTGCAATTACTATTAATGAAACATATTTTTTTCGATGCCAAGAACATATTGATACGTTTCGTCAGATTGTCATACCAGATTTGATATTCCATAAACAGAAAAGCACCTTAGATAAAAAGATAACGATATGGAGTGCAGGATGTTCAAGTGGCGAAGAAGCATATACGTTGGCAATTGTGATAAAGGAAGAAATTCAACCGCTTTATCCTGATATACAATTTGAAATTATCGCAACAGATATAGATGAGAAAGTACTTTCTGTTGCAAAAAAAGGTTTGTTTTCAGAATATTCTATTCGACATATACCTGCAACATATTTTTCAAAATATTTTCAAAAAGAAGGATCTTCGTTTCAATTAACAAATGAGATACTTTCGATGGTCAATTTTGCAAAATTAAACTTGTATAATCAAGAAGAATGGATTAAGTTACCACTTTTAGATTGTATTTTTTGTTGTAATGTTCTCATTTACTTCGATGAACAATCGAAAAAAAACGTTATTCATTCATTTTACAAACAAATGAATGAAATTGGATATTTGTTTGTAGGATATTCAGAATCTTTGTATGGAATAGAGCATCTTTTTGCAAGAAACTATGAACTAAACTCTTTGGCATATAAAAAGAATACAACAAATCAATTCAATGCTTTAACGAAAAGTAGCAAATTATATGAATTCAATAGTAATAAACCATATTGAAATGGAAGGATAAAAGATGGTTTTTCTAATTGTGGATTCATCACCAACAATGCGTAGAATTATAAAAAATTCTTTGAAATCATTAGGGTACAAAAATATCGTAGAAGCAAATGATGGACAGGATGCTATTGTCAAACTCAATACAGAAAAAGTTGAATTTGTAATAACAGAATGGAATATGCCTGGATTTAGTGGTTTAGAATTGACACAATATATTCGAAATGATGAATCATTTCAGAATTTGCCAGTTCTATTGGTATCTTCAAGAACGTTAAAAGAAGATATTTTAGAAGCAATGGCAGCAAAAGTGAGTAATTATTTGGTTCGTCCATTTACTCCACAAACATTAAAAGAAAAAATCGACACAATACTGTTTATGTCATAACATCATCAAAAATCTTACAATGAAAAATATTCAAGAATTTGTTCCTGAAGATTTTACTCCAGACAAAGAAGTCGAAAGAAAAGAGGCTGCATTCAAAGACTTTCTTATTCTGAAGCGAATTTCTGGTGACTTGAAACGGAAGCACAAAACTGATTTGATTCCGAGAGATATAGTTCAAGAAAGTGGTGAGACAGTAATTATAGAAATACCACCAGAAGAACAAGAGCATCAAAATACTTCCTTGATGATTCATCGAAATGAGCATGATGATATTGTAAAAATTGAGTTAGTCTGTAGTTGTAGTAAAAAGCATGTTATCAAATTTTTATATGAAGAAACAACTGAAAAAACAAACGAAGAAACCATAGAAAGTACAGATGATGATACAGAAAAAACTACAATAAATGAATAAATTGCATAATAAATTTGCATACATTGTATTTTTTACTTAAATTTCGAGTTCTTAACAAAAGTGCACACATTTTATTTAGACTAATATATTGATATGGTTGACCAAGAATTACCAGTTTCTGAACAACAAGAACTAACAAATCAAGAAGTTATCGTGGTACCAGAGACCCAACAAAACTCAGAAACATCATCTGAAAATAGTGCAGAAGTTACAACTGCCGATACAGAAGTAATTGCTGAGGCATCTTCTGTTATAGAAGATGTTGTTACCACAAATCCTTCACATTCTGAAGCTGTCGTTGAAGACGTTCCAAATTATTCAGCTGGAGTTCCAACCGATTCTACAGAAACAACATCTGTTTCTTCAGAATCAGAGTCTAACGTTGAAGAAGAGTCTAAAAAGAACAAAAAACGTGAATTTGAGCAGCGTAGAGCGGAACAACACAAAAAATACCAAGTAATTTACGAAGAATTGACTGCCGTTAAAAAAGAAAATGGTACGATTGCTGTAAATGTTGTTTCAAGAGTTAAAGGTGGATTACGTTGTTCATATAAAACAATGCCAATATTTTTACCGGCATCTCAGTTTGGTCCTAATCCAAATCCTTCTGAATCCGATTTAACAGCCACTGTTGGTCTAGATATAGAAGTAAATATTCAAGATTTAGCTATTGATGAACAAAGTCGTTTTGCAGTTGTAGTTACTCGCAAAAAAATGATGAAGGAAAAGCTTTGGTCTGAAATTACAGAAAATCAAGTCGTTGACGGAACAATTACTTCAATTATGTCATTTGGACTTTTTGTAAATTTCAATGGTGTAGATGGATTAGTTCATTACTCCAGATTAGCGTTTCCTCGTCCGAATGAACTTGCTTCAGCCTACAAAGTAGGACAAAAAGTTAAAGCAACTGTAATTTCTGTCAATAAAGAAACTCGTAAGATTTCTTTGTCAATGAAAGAATTTGAAGCATCACCTTTCAAAGGTGTTACTGAAAAACTACCAGTAGGTTCAAAAGCCACAGGAACTGTCAAATCTATTATCAATTTTGGTGCCTATATCGAGTTGTTTCCTGGAGTTGTAGGTCTTTTACGGAATATTGATTATTCTTGGACACAGCGAATTAGAAATTTGAATGAAGTTTTAACTGTTGGGTCAAAGATTGATGTATTTATCATTGATGTTTCTGAAGAAAAACAACAAGTTGCATTAGGTATCAAACAATTTACTGCAAATCCTTGGGAAACTATCGAAACTAAGTATAACAAAGAAGAAACCTATTCAGGCACTATTCATAGAGCAATTAACCAAGGGTATATTGTAAAACTTTCTGATGAAATAGAAGCATTTATTCCAAAATCAAAATTGACTCCTGAAACTGCAAAATCAATCAATATTGGTGATGCAATATCGGTAAAAATTATTGATATTGTTCCAAAAAATAGTTCGATTGTTCTTTGTCAAGAAGGATTTGTAGCTCCAGTTTATAACAACGATGAAGAACGACCAAAACGTCAAGATCAAGGACGTGACCGTGAAAAAGGTTCTTATAATCGTCCAAAAAACAACTATAATTCTCAATCAGATTCGGATAATTCTTCTGGGATTGAATCAGTTGAACAAAGTTCTGTAACTTTCTTTGATATGCTTGACGAATCTCAAATGAATAAGATAACAAATCTATCAAAATAATAAAATTCTCATAGTAAAATAATCAAACACTCTGTTATAAGAGTGTTTTTTTTTAGGAATCAGTATGAACATACTCATTACCGGTGCAACAAGTGGAATTGGTTTAGCAACTGCGAAACTCTTTGCTTCAAAAGGGTTTACACTCATTTTAGTAGCAAGACGATTAGAAAAACTAAAAGAAATTTCTGCTTCGTTGCAATTCACCTACAAGAACAATAACATTTTTTTTCAATGTGATGTTCAAAACCAAAAGCAAGTTGAAAGTGTATTCACAAAGTTGAAAAATGCTAATTTGGGTGTGGATGTTCTTATTAACAATGCTGGTCTCTCACGTGGTTTAGAGCCAATACAAGATGGATTACTTCAAGACTGGGAAGAAATGATAGATACGAATGTCAAAGGTCTATTATACGTTACAAAAGAAGCAATTCCTTTTTTAAAGAATTCCACTAATCCAACTATAGTCAATATATCTTCGATTGCAGGTCGTTGGGTTTATCCAAATGGGAATGTCTATTGTGCTTCTAAAACTGCAGCAAAAGTCCTCTCAGAATCTATGAGAATGGATTTGAATTCATTAGGATTTCGTGTTGTCAATATTGATCCAGGATTAGTTGAGACTGAATTCTCTGAAGTACGTTTTCACGGTGACACAGAACGAGCAAAAAAAGTCTACGAAGGTTATGAACCATTGACAGGTGAGGATATAGCAGAATGTGTCAATTTTGCAGTTTCTGCACCTCCGAATGTAGTTATTGCAGATATGATGATCTTGCCAAAAGCACAAGCTACTGCGACAATAGTGAACAAAAAACTATAATAAATGCTTTCTTTCCCTCCAAAAAGGATTATCTGTCTAACAGAAGAAACAACAGAAACGTTGTATGCTTTAGGTGAAGAAGATAGAATTGTTGGTATTTCTGGTTTCACAGTCCGGCCAAAAATTGCACGTAAAACCAAACCAAAGGTTTCGACATATTTAGATGCAAATATCCCACTAATTAAAGAGCTACAACCAGATATAGTCTTTGCATGGTCTGATTTGCAGGCAGGAATTTGTGAAAAATTGATCAAAGAAGGTATTCCTGTATTATGCTTTAATCATCGATCTATCGAAGGTATTTTCTCAATGATAGAAACGATAGGTGCATTACTTCGAATTGAAGAAAAAACCTCAAAATATTGCCTATCGTTACGTGATTGTCTCCAAGATGTTCAAAAAATTGGAAATTCTTTTTCTCACAAACCAAAAGTATATTTTGAAGAATGGTATGACCCATTAATTTCAGGCATAATGTGGGTTTCTGAATTAATTGAATTATGTGGTGGAGAAGACATATTTAGCGAAAATAGACAATATCCAGATGCAAAACGAAGAATAATTCCTGATATGAATATTGTTGTTCAGAAAAATCCAGATATTCTCATTGCTTCTTGGTGTGGAAAAGGTTTCAAACCTGAAAAAGTGCTAAATAGAGACCAATGGAATAGAATTAACGCTATCAAAAATAATCAGATGTTCGAAATTCATTCCTCCATTATTTTGCAACCAGGTCCAGCTGCAATCATGGAAGGTGCAAAACGAATAAGCCAAATTTTGCAAGATTGGTATAATATATTTCACAATAAAAACGCTTGAAATACTTCAATTCTTAAAAGTATTTTCACGTTTTACAACGTATTCTCTTTAAATTTAAGAATGAAATCAAGTAATAAAATTGTCCTTACTGCAAGTACATTGGTTTTTGGAATACTCTTAGGAGTATTTTTACAACCCCTAATCTCAGGAAACAGCGTCTATGATCAATCGAAAAAATTTGCAGATGTGCTCAATTTGATACAAGCAAATTATTTTGAACCTGCAGATTTGAATAAGCTTGGCGAAACAGCTATTTCGAAAATGTTAGAGGAGTTAGATCCTCATTCACGATACATTACTGCCAAATCAATGGAAAAGGTCAACGAAGATTTCCAAGGAAGTTTTGATGGAATTGGAGTTGAATTTGATATTGTAAAAGATACAATTACTATTGTAACCCCAATAGTTGGAGGACCTTCAGAAGCATTAGGTGTTCAATCAGGAGACAAAATAGTCAAAATTGATGGCCAAAGTGCAATTGGACTTACTCGTGAAGATGTACCAAAAAAATTACGTGGACCAAAAGGGACATTAGTCACTATAAGTGTTCTAAGAACTGGAAATAAGGAAGTGATTGATTTTGCAATTACACGTGATAAAATTCCATTGTATTCTATAGATGCAAGTTTCATCATTGAAGGTACCGACATTGGTTACATCAAAATGAACCGTTTTGCTGCAACAACTCACGATGAGTTCAAAACTGCTGCAAATAAATTACGTTCAATGGGAATGAAAAAAATGATCTTGGATTTACAACAAAACCCAGGTGGTTTTTTAGATCAAGCTTTTAAATTAGCAGACGAATTCATACCTGCTGGAAAAATGATTGTTTATACTAAAGGAAAACGACCAGAATTTGATGATGATTTTACAGCAATCCCCGGAGTAGGTGAATATGAGAAAATTCCTCTCATCGTACTAATTGATGGTGGTTCTGCTTCAGCCTCAGAGATTGTTGCTGGTGCAGTGCAAGATCATGATAGAGGAATGATAGTTGGAGAAACATCATTTGGGAAAGGCTTAGTGCAACGTCAATATCCATTAGCGGATGGTTCTGCGTTTCGTCTTACCATCTCACGATATTATACTCCTATGGGTCGATTGATCCAACGTCCATATGATGATAAGAAAAACTATAGAGGTTCATTGGAAGATTTAGAAGAAGGACTCAATCTTGATCATACAAAGGATACAGATAAAGATAAACGCGACTCTACAAGACCTACCTTTAAAACTTCAGGTGGACGTACATTGTACGGAGGAGGTGGTATCACTCCAGATTATATCGTTAAATACGATACATTGACAATGTTAACAAGAAATCTTCGTGCTAAAAATTTATTCTGGGAGTTTTCTCAAGAATTTTTACAAAAAAACCAATCAACGATAAAATCTAAGTACAAAGATGCCGCTGATTTTGCTCGTTCATTTTCTTTGTCGAAAAAAGATTTAGAAGATTTCAAAACCTTAGCAATCAAAAAAGAAATTAAATGGGATGAAAAAGATGCAAAAACAGATGATGAAACTATACTAACGTTGTTACGAATGACAATAGGTAAGTTTACCTTCGGTAATGAAGCATCAGAGCGAGTGTTTTTTACTCTAAACAAAAAAGCTCGTGTTGCATCAACCTTATTCCCTGAAGCACAAAAAATTTCAAAATTGAAATAATCATATCGGTGTATTCGTTCTATTCAGGCTTCTAATACTCCGACAGTATTTGAAGCCTGATTTTTTCCACTATCCTTTTATAGGAAAACAATGACAAAACTAACAGCGACTATAGCATTAGTCCTCATTTTTTTGATTTCACCTTTTACTACCTCTGCACAAGTAATTTCAGCAGGAGAGGAACTGACTTATAAGGTATCTGTATTAGGCATTGATATCGGAAGAGTTGTTATCAAAACTGATAAAAAAACAAAGTTCAACGAACAAGATGCAGTGAAAGTAATTGTAAAAATGGATTCTAACCCAGGAATACCGTTTGCTGATTTACATGCTACTTTTGAATCAATGGTAGATCCAAGTGCAAAATATTCCTACCAATTTGTTGCAAATGCAAAAGAGGGTGAAGAAGGTTGGGCGTATACAAAATATGAATTTGATTATGCTACAAATAAACATAATATGTCCAAATTCATTGGAAAGAAACAAATTGAAGCTAAGACATTCGAATCAGATAAAAAATGGAATGACGGATCTTCTATTTTCTTTTTTGCAAGACAGTTTATCAAAAGCGGTAAGAACGTGAAAGTTCCAACTGTTGTTTATGGAGATCCATCTCATACTAACTTCTTCTTTACAAATAAAAAGGAAGTTACAGAAATTGGAGCTGCATCCTATCCAATAAAAACTGTGTATTTTAATGGAGCTGCATCTTGGACTGGAATCTATGGTATAACCGGTAAATTTGAAGGTTGGTTTTCTGATGATGCGGCTTCTGTACCTATTAAAGCTAAAATGAAACTCATTGTTGGAAGTGCTGATATAGAACTAATTTCTTGGAAACGTTCTGGTAATTGGCAACCACCAAAAGCTGGATGATTTTGAATCACATAAATTTTGTGGCACATAAATTGAGAATTATAACCCCAGATTATAGATTTTATCTTCTGGGGTTTTTTTATGAGTATTCGAAACGAATTTACAATAATTGGTATAGATGGTGGTGGCTCGAAAACACGTGGAATCATTTCCAAAAATGGCGAGACTATTGCTACTGCTACAGCAGGAACAACAAGGGTCGGAACCGTTGGTTATACTGAATCTGCAGAGCGTTTGCTTAATGTGATTAAAGATTTGTTACGTACTGCTGATATTGAAAGTAAAGAGATTGATGCTGTCGTAGTTGGCTTAGCAGGAATATGGTTGCCTGATGAACAGCAAAGAGCTGTATCATTACTGAAAATGCTTGCAAGAAGTGAAGGAATAACACTGAATGATATAATTGTTATTAGCGATGCTGCAATTGCTTTAGAAGGAGCCTTCGCAGGTGATAATGGAATTGTACTTATTGTCGGAACTGGGACTATTGGAATTGCAAAAGTTGAAGATTGTCGATACGAACGTTGTGGTGGTTGGGGAATTGAATTAGACGATAAAGGCTCTGGTGCTTGGATTGGTCGTGAAGGGTTAACGGGAATTGTTCGTGGTATTGATGGACGCGGAAAGCCGACTATTCTTACTGATAAATTAGTAAGTTTGATTCCGGCGATTTCTTTGGAAAAACCTCGTACGATAGTTTCTGCATATATTGAAGGAGCATTCGAATACGCTGCACTTACACCTCATGTGATGGAATGTGCAGCAAATGGTGATTCTGTTTGTATGGATATTATTGAACGTGCAGTGGATCATTTATTAGAAACCCCTACTGCCTTGACAGAAAAGCACTTTCCTGCAAATAAACCGATTAAACTCGCATTAATGGGTGGAATCATGGAAAATGATACATTACTTCGTAAACTATTTTTAGAGAAAATATCCCAAGATACAAGATTTGAAATAGTACAACCAACCTTATCTGCACTCGAAGGGGCAGTTAGTTTGGGAGTGCATATGCTTGAAAATTTAGATGCATAATCATTTTTCGAACAAAAAAAGCGATGAAACCATCGCTTTTTTTTGTTTAAATTAACTACTATCTCACTTACCAGAATTACTAATTTCTACGACAACAGTTCTCGAGTAAAATCTTCCCTCAGGTAATTCATTAGGAAACAATTGTTGGGAACTCCCAATTCCGACTATTTCTGCACGTGAAGTAACTCCCAATATTGCAGCAACCGTTTTTGCACGATTCAATGATAATGTTTTATTCACTTCTTCAGTACCAGATTTATCACTATATCCTTTTATTACAACGGTTGAAGATGGAGAAATTCTGTCACGTATAATTGCCAGTGATTTTTTTTGCACTTCTGTTAATTGAGAAGAATTGTAATCAAACAACAACAGATTGTAAACTTCCTTTGTAACATTTGTCGTTGTTTTTGTTTCTTCGTTTTGACGAAGGACAAAAGTTTTTTCTACAGGAACTTCTATAGTTGATTCAAAAGACTGCTTATAACTATCTTCTCCTTTGACAGTTACTTTAACCGAATTAGATTTCGAAATTTCCTTTATTACTTCATTCGAAAAAGGAATACTAACAGGTGCAACAGGTTTACTTCCTTTTAAATTAGTAATTTTCTTATTGGAAGTTTCAGTTGTTACATCCCATGAGATGTCACTATCTTCAGAAACAATTGTTGGTTTAACTTGAAATCCTGAAAATTCACTTTTTGATACAGTATCTGCAATTTCAATTGGAGCTAATATTATTTGTGACGATGAGTAAATTTCTACTCTTGAGTTTTCAGCTAAGCCTTCTGCTGTGTTTTCATTAGATTTTTTTGTTGCTTCACTATTATCTACTATGATGATACGATTTGAATTAATACCATATGATGTAACAAGTTTATCTTTTATGGAACTTGCTCTTTTCTTTGCTAAATTCCCTTTAAACTGAGTAAATTCGTTTTGATTTTCACAGCCTTTAAGAGTAATAGTAGATGTTGGATTTTGTTGTAATCGTTCTGCTAAAACTGCAAAAATTCGTTCATAAGCATCTAAGGAAGAATTGTTGAATTGAATTGAAGATGATAGATAACGTTGTGGAATATCATCTGAATTAACATCAAAGAAAATATAGGGTAACAACGGTAAGACAGTTTTGGTAACTTCTTGTGTTATTGGTATAACCTTAATTTCTTTTGGTTCTTTTGTAGGATCCAATGACTCCAAAGCAAGTAATTGTATAGTCGTTTTTGGTGGATCTGGAGTTGGTTGAACAAAAACAACAGCTGGTGGCGGTGCAGGTGGTGGTGGAACATATGGTTCAGAACGAAAATTATAGAGTGCTGATATTCCCGCCCAAAAAGTAGAGGCTCTCCAAGGATTGGTTTGTATGAAATTTGTAAGATTATATTGATATGATACTTCAGGGACTAATAACAATGTTTTTGTCGAATTAAGTGGCAAATCATACGAAATCCCAATAACTGATCCAAGCATTAGTGCTGAAGTTTGTTGGATATCACCATTTTGTTCAAATCGGATTCTACTGTTGTTTTCAAATGTCCCAGTTTCTGGCTGAACTAATTCTTCTTTTTGTGAAAACTGTTTTGTTGCCAAAACTCCACTCCATAGTCCTGCTTTGATTTGAAATGGGTCTGTGATGTGATAGGAAATAAAAGGTTGAAGAGCTATCGTGTTCAATGTTGCATCAATTTGATATTCAATTTCGACATCTTGTAACTGCCCTGAAACTGAAGCAAGTGACATTTGTCGTGATTTCATAACAACCGGTTGTTCAAAAAGTCCACCTCGTAGTCCGAACGTCCAATCTTGATTTATTCTATATTGTACTTGAGTAATATGCGACAGAGAAGTGCTAGTTCCACCAGTGAATTGAGGGCAACAATTTGGAACTCCAGGTAATGCTCCAAAATTAGAAGTATGCATATTGTAGCCAAAATTTACCATCGTGCCAACTCTCCATTGAGAATAGTTGGTGTCAACTCCATATTGAGCAAAAGTGAATGAAAATGAGAATATAAAACTAAGTAAGAGTAATTTAATCATATTAACGAATCACCTCAAATGGATACATAGTTGTTTTAGTTGGTGTCACTAATTGTAGGAAGTATTTGCCAATGGAAAGTTGACGAGTTAGTATATCAACTTCATAAGTCCCAGATTGTTGCTGTTTTTCCATCACATTTGCAACTTCATTTCCTAAAATTGAATATACTTTCAATGAAGTCAAACCATGTTCACGAAGTTGATAACGAATAGTTGAAACATCTATACTTGGGTTTGGAGAGATAGATAGTATTCCAACACCTGTTGAGCCTTCAAAAAATAAACGTGGAATTCCACCTTCAAAACAAATATCTTCAATTGGTATTTGTACTTCATTTACTATTGCAGAAGCAACCATACATTCGCTTACAAAAGTAGGATTCGTTTTAAATCGTATTTGTTCTTCATTACCAAATGTTACTATATATTTGAAAGGATATTCATTTCGACCAGAACGAATTGTATCGTTGATCATAATCACTCTCTTTCCATTGGACATATTTATTCCAAAACTTTGCTGATTCAAAGGATGAAGTACTGTTGGGTTAAATTCAAAAGAGCCTTGAACTGTTCTTGGTTTTATACATTCTCCATTGGTAGCAGTTGTTATAGAAGCAACAATATCAATAGTGTCTCCAATCGAAGATGATGTGGGAGAAACTATGGAAACTACGGAATTATTTGATTGAGCACTCACATAAACAGGTTTTGAAATAACTCTACAGCCACCAGATGAACTTGCATCTACAAAATATGTACCGGTAACTTTTGGATAAATTCTTTGTGTAGTTTCATTTGTTGGTTGCCATAAGAATGTATCAAAGTTAGTTCCAGCATCCAAGAAAAACGAATCACATTCACACACAGAAACTGAATCAAAAGAAGTAATATTGATTATACCAACACCTTTGACCACAATTTCAACCGAATCCATAGCTGTACATCCTGAAGAGTCTGTAACGGTTATAAAATATTTTCTCGTAGAAGTAGGGTCAACTTCTGGTTCTAAAATTGAAGTATTTGTAATCTCAATGGGTGGATTCCACGAATATGTGAAAGGGGCTTTTCCACCATTCACAGTAGTTGTAAGAATAAAAGGACTTCCTGAACAGATAGAGTCATCTTGAATTGTTGAAACGGTTAACTGAGGATTAACTTCAATATTTACAATTCTTGAACTAACACAGCTATCTTGATTTTCTGCAACAACTATATATTCCGTACTGACATTTGGAGCTGCAGTAATAAAACCATTTGTATAATCACCACTTATTCCATTCATTGGAGTAACGCTAAACTTCAAATTATTTTGTGGAGTGACAAACGAAATTTGAATATTAGTCTGTTCTCCATTACAAAGAAAAGTTTTATCTGCAATTGCTGAAAGACCTATTGAATTTAATACAAACTCTGATGAAAAATTTCCTGCTGTTACGTTGTCACAAATATCTGACATCGTTCCAACAACTTCCAAATTATAGGTTCCATCATTTACAAGTGGTGGAGAAAAGTATAAAGTATATTTTTTATCAAATGTAGTAGTTGGTGAGCAATTGCTCGAAATGCTCGAAGGAATGACAGTCGAATTCGTTGGAGTTCTGAGGAGAAAATCACTTACTTCGACAGATGAACATTGAATGTTTTCAGAAAAATTAACAACTAAAGAGTCAATTTTACAATCTGAAAATTTTTGAACATCTGTGATAAATGGAGGAATATTATCAAGAATTTGAGCTGTAGAATATTTAAGGAAATCTAATTTGTATCCTTGTTGATTCAGAGAAGAAAAATTACTAATTATAATAGTATAACTTTCACCTGATTTTACTGGAATAAGAGCATTAATTGGACTGCCTGGAGGTAATTGTTCATTAGTTGTCCCAACTGGAGTAGCACCCGTTACTCCTCTGGTATTCGAATAATTACATGAAACAACCCTAGTAGCATTAATTGGTTTATTCAAATCATTACAAGAGATTCCAGTAAGATTGAAAACAGCCCAATCGTAATCATTATCAAGATTATAAGGAGTTAGTTCAAAACCCAAAAAACCATCTGTGAGAACTGTAAAAACATACCAAACAGAATTTCTTTCAGAAGTAAAACATGTATTGAGAGGAAATTCATCATTGACCTCACCAACGCCAACAAATGAATTTACTTGATCATAAATGCCTTGACAAACTGGGATTGCATTTCGACAGTCCTGATTACTTTGAGCAAATGAAATGTGTAGTGAGACACAAACTATACAACAACAAAGGAAAATACGTAAAAAAACTTTCATTGAATCGATAGTAAAAATTGTACATGAATGTAGCAAAATACAAAAAAAAAGGTTACAACAGCGTTGTAACCTTTAAAAATTCAATGAAATATGAAAGTTATTTCAAATCTTGAGCAACAAAAGGAACTAAAGCCAAATGACGTGAGTATTTGACAGCGGTAGAAATCTGACGTTGTTGGAAGGCATTTAGACCAGTAATTCTACGAGGAAGAATTTTTCCTTGATCGTTGGTAAAACGAGATAAGAATTTTGCATCTAAATAATCAACAAAACGAGAACGACCCATTGGGTTGTTTTTCTTTTTGTTTTGATTACGTTTGAACGGAGAGTTTTGTCCTCCACGTCCATTAGGACCGCCACCGAATGGAGAATTACCGCGTGATGAAGTTGATGGTTTCATTATTGTTGTCCTTTCGAATCTTTAATAGATTGAGATTTTGAAAAGCGCTTATTGAAACGTTCTACACGCCCAGCTGTATCGACAAGCATTTGACGACCAGTAAAGAAGGGGTGAGATTTTGAATCAATATCAAGAACCACACGGTCATTCTTATAACATGCTCTGGTTCTTAAAATAGAACCGTCAGTCATTTGAATTTCCACAGGCTTGTACTGTGGGTGGATATCTTTTTTCATGTTGTAAAGTATATAGTAAATTATTTAGTTATATCGACTGTTTCTACTTCGCTTAGGTCGTTAATTTTAACGAATCTTTCTACAAAACGAAGTGTACCACGCTCAGAGTTATACCCTTTAATAACTTTAATGTTAATACGAGTATCAGCGGATTTCTTTTTAAATTTATCACCAAAGGTTTGTGCTTTTGCCATTGTGGTTACCAATAATTATTTGGGTTGAACAATTTCTATTTTTCCAATAGGATTACAAATATAGAGAAATTATTCCAATCTGCAAAGTATTTTTACTTTTTTCTCAAATCAATGGTCAATTCAGGAACTTTTTTAAAGCAATTACCATTAAATAGGTACGTCAATGCACATACTATTTAATTACCTTTAAAGTTACAATGGCATATTATTCTGAAAATCAAACATTTCCTTCCGTTATCAAATGGTTGTTGATTTCAAATGTATCGATTTTCCTCCTTTCCATTTTTATCAGTGAATTTCGTGTTCTGTCTTTAGTCTTTGGTGGATTATGGCCAATGCAATCGGGTAACTTTTTACCTTGGCAGTTATTATCCTACCAGTTTATTCACGATGCGAATGGATTTACGCATATTCTTTTTAATATGTTAGCTCTTTGGATGTTTGGTTCAGAAATGGAACGTCATTGGGGTTCAAAACGTTTTATATTTTATTACATACTCTGTGGTATTGGTGCTGGTATCATTCATATGATTGTTTCACCATTACTTACAGTAAATGGAGCCTATGTTCCGACTGTTGGGGCTTCTGGAGCAATTATGGGAGTTCTCATAGGATATGGATTTACGTTCCCTGATAGACCAGTGATGATGTTTCCATTTTTTATTCCTATCCCTGCAAAGTATTTTGTTTTGATTTATGCAGGAATTGATTTGATTATGGGTCTAACTAATACACGTTCAGGTGTTGCACATTTTGCTCATTTGGGTGGTGCTGCAACAGGCTATATATTGCTTTTAACTGGTGATAAACTCTATTCCTTTGTACAAAAGCTCTTTAGTAAAAAGCCTAAACGTACAGTTTCTGGACGCTCGAATGTCGTAAATGCAAATTGGGTAGAGAAAAATTCTAATGAAGTTTCCCACCATATTGATTCAAATACGAAAAGTTATACTGTGGATGGTGAAATTGTTACTCAAAGGCAAATAGATGAAATATTAGAACGTATTTCCAGATATGGGTATCAAAATATAACTGATAAAGAACGAAGAATATTAACAGAAGTAAGTAAAAAATTATAATTTATATCTAATATACAATGAATACAAATTCCGATTTATTTCCAATTATAGATACAAACAAAGTTGTCGAACAACCCTATGCTGTACGACCATTTCGTAGAAGAGTGAGTAGACAAGTCATGGTCGGTTCCGTTCCAGTAGGTGGAAATGCACCTATTAGTGTTCAGACAATGACCAAAACAAAAACTGGTGATGTTGATGCAACTGTTGCACAGATTGATCGATGTGTTGAAGCTGGTGTTGATATTGTTCGAATTACAATCAATGATTGGGAAGCAGCTGAGGGAATAAAAGAAATAGTCAAACGAACAACCATTCCAATTGTCGCTGATATTCATTTTAATCATATTTTTGCCATTAAAGCTATTGAAGCTGGAGTTGCAAAAGTTCGTATTAATCCAGGGAATATTGGTTCAAAAGATAGAATTAAAGAAGTTCTTACCAAAGCAAAAGAACGTTCGATTCCGATTAGAATTGGTGTGAATTCTGGTTCCTTAGAAGAGGATATTTTGGAAAAACATGGCTATCCAACTCCTGAGGCTTTGTTTGAATCTGCTATTCGTCATGTTGAAATTGCTGCTGATTATGGTTTTGATGACATCATTATTTCGGTAAAATCTACTGATGTACGATTAATGATTGAAGCATACCGTATGCTTGCAGAACGCACTGATTTTCCATTGCATTTGGGCGTGACTGAGGCTGGAACGACGAGAGTAGGAACTATAAAATCTTCTGTTGGTATTGGTACGTTGTTAGCCGAAGGAATTGGAGATACAATCCGTGTATCGCTTACGGATGAACCAGAAAAAGAAGTAGAAGTTGGAAAAGAAATTTTACGTTCACTTGGTTTGACCCAACGATCTATTGAAATCATCTCTTGTCCAACATGCGGAAGATTAGAAGTAGATTTATTTAAAATCACCGATGAATTAGAACAAGCACTCAAAGGAATTAAAAAACCTGTAAAAATTGCTCTTTTAGGATGTGTTGTTAATGGACCAGGTGAAGCTTCTGAGGCGGATATTGGAATTGCTGCAGGACGTGGAGTTGGAATTCTTTATCGTAAAGGTGAGGTTGTCCGAAGAGTGAAAGAACACGAAATTGTTCAAGCGGTTGTTCAAGAAGTCTTAGATTTTCAACCTATCGAAGAGTAGATTTTTATTCTGTTACGAAAAATAGTGTTATATTTGCGGTTTAAAAAAAGGAACTATTGATACTATAGTTCCTTTTTTCTTTCTATTTTCGATAAATTTCCACAGATATATTTTCAAAGTGCTTCCTACAAGTGCCCCAAAATTGGCAAGTTAATTTAAAATAATATTACAGAATGTACAAAGTATTTACTGACCGAATCAATTATGCTGAATTAGAAAAAGAAGTCCTCACTTATTGGGAAGAACATTCTATTTTCGAAAAGTCTATTGAACAACGGAAAGATAGTCCTATATTTAGTTTTTACGAAGGTCCCCCTACTGCTAATGGTCGTCCAGGTATTCACCACTTGATGGCACGTTCTATTAAAGATTTGATTTGCCGATACAAAACTATGCGTGGGTATTACGTTCCTCGTATTGCAGGTTGGGATACTCACGGATTACCTGTAGAAATTGCAGTTGAGAAAACTCTTGGTTTGACAAATAAACCAATGATTGAAAAATTCGGCGTTGATAAATTCAATAAAGAATGTAAAGATTATGTGTACAAAACAATCAATCAGCAAGATTACGGGTGGAATGCTTTTACTCGTCGTTCTGGCTATTGGGTTGATATGCAAAAAGCATACATAACTTGTACAAATGAATACATTGAGTCACTTTGGTGGTCGTTGAAAGAATTTTTCGATAAAGGATTGATATATAAAGGATACAAAGTTATTCCTCAATCTCCTACTATCGAAACGCCACTTTCTTCTCATGAACTTTCACAAGCATATAAAAAAGTTCGTGACCCCAATTGTTATATAAAAGTGAATATTGAAAATTCACCAAAAGAATCTTTACTGGGAGCTTCCATTATCGTTTGGACAACTACCCCTTGGACGTTGTTTGCAAATGTGGCTTTAGCTGTTAGTGAATCTATTATGTATTCTTTAGTACATAATGTTCGTAAAGATGGAACAGAAGAACGAGTTGTTTTGGCTTCAAATAGACTAAGTATTTTAGATGGTACCTATGAAGTTTTGGAAGAATTCTCAGGAAGTGAATTAATAGGAACTGCATACGAACAAATATTTTCGGATGTACAATTTGACAGAAGTGAATTTCCAAATGCTTTGACTGTTTTTCGGGCTGGTTTTGTAACTGATAGTGATGGATCGGGTATTGTGCATATTGCTCCAGCATTTGGTCAAGATGACTTTGAATTAGGGAAGGCAAATGGACTTCCATTCCCACAACCAGTTCTTCCGAATGGACATTTTTCTAATGAAATCAAAGAATTTGCGGGAAGAGCTGTAAAAACATTTACCTATGCTTCACATACTGAAGAAGGTGCTGATAAAGATATTATTATAGCTCTTAAAAAAGCTGGAAAAATTTATAAATCCTCAATGGATTATGAACATGATTATCCTCATTGTTGGAGAACCGGTAATCCTGTTATCTACTATGCTCGTGAATCTTGGTTTATAAAAACACCTGATTATCGTGATAAAATGGTGGAGCTCAACAAAGAAATTACCTGGCAACCACCTGAAATTGGAAGTGGACGATTTGGAAATTGGATTGCTGATGCGAAAGAATGGTCACTTTCTCGAGACCGTTATTGGGGAACTCCTTTACCATTATGGGTTTCCGAAGATGGATCTGATGTTTTTGCTGTAGGTTCTATAGAAATGTTAAAGCAAGGAATCTACGTCAAAGAAAATGGAGAAGAAGTTCCGGTATCATTAAGTGGAGTTGAAATAGATTTACATCGTCCGTTTGTGGATCATGTCATTTTCAAAAAAGATGGTAAAACATACAAAAGAGTTCACGAAGTAATAGATGTGTGGTATGATTCGGGTGCAATGCCTTTTGCATCGTTACATTATCCATTTGAAAACAAAGATTTGTTTGAAAAAACCTTTCCTGGTGATTTTATTGCTGAAGGAATTGACCAAACTCGAGGTTGGTTTTATACTCTCCATAATATTTCTACTGCCTTATTTGGCAAACCTGCATATAAGTCTGTTATCGTCAATGAGTTGATTTTGGATAAACATGGCGTCAAAATGTCCAAGAAATTGGGCAATGTCCTTGACCCATTTGAGCTAATGGAACTCTACGGTGCTGATGCTATACGTTGGTATTTTATGGTGAATAATCCTCCTTGGATGTCAACGAAATTTAATGTCGAAGAAATTCAAAATACTGTTTTAGCTGATTTTTTCCGCTCATTAACAAATATCTATCAATTTTATGCTCAGTATGCAAACATTGATGGTGTTGATGGTAATGAAACATATATTCCTATTGAAGATAGATTGGAAATTGATAGATGGATTCTTTCTAAAACGAATACGGTAGTACGAAACTATTTGGACTTTATGGACAAATACGAGTTAACAAAAGCTACTCGTATGGTTCAATCATTTGTTATTGATGATGTTTCGAATTGGTATGTTCGACGCAATCGCCGCCGATTCTGGAAAGGTATTACCGATTCTGAAAAAATTGCTGCATATCAGACCCTGAATGAGGTGTTACACTGTGTTTTATCTATGATAGCTCCTTTTACTCCTTTTTTAGCGGAAAATCTTTACCAAAAACTACGTGTAGATTCTGATGCTGAGTCCGTACATTTGGAAGTGTTTTCTACGGAAGAACATTTCCAAGACCTCGATTTAGAACGTCGTATGGAACGTGCACAAATTATAGTATCTTTAGCACGATCATTACGAGAAAAATCGAAAATTAAAATTCGTCAACCGTTATCTAAAATACTTATTCCAATCTCTAATCCTCAAGAACGAAGAGATATTTCAGTTGTTCAAGATATCATTTGTGAAGAATTGAACGTCAAAGGAATTGAATTTATTAGTGATGATTCGGGAATTGTTAAACGTAGTGCCAAAGCTAACTTTAAAACGTTAGGAAAAGTATTTGGAACTTCAACGCAAAAAGTTGCAAATGCAATCAAAGAATTGACAAATGCACAATTGAAATCATTAGAACATAATGGTTTATTACAATTGAAAATTGACGATAATGAGATGGCAGAAATTACTTCCGACCATGTTGACATCATCCATGAAGATATCGAAGGATGGTTGGTTGCAAATCAAGGTGTCGTTACTGTAGCCTTAGATACTTCCTTGACTCAAGAACTTATTATCGAAGGTACCGCACGTGAAATTGTCAATCGAATTCAAACATTACGTAAAGAAATGAAGTTTGAAATTACCGATAGAATTGAAATTAAGTTTTCAACTATGGATAATATGCTTCTTACAGCTTTCGAAACTATGACAGAATATATATGTTCGGAAACATTAGCAGTTTCTTGTCAATTGCAGAGTTCTGTTGACTCGCAGATTTTAGACATCAATGGTTCGACTTTGCAATTACAATTGATAAAACAACTATAATTTACACATACATTTGTTCGTAAGAACAATAACAGCAAATAGATTTTTTTTAGAAAGGGCAGCAATATGGCAATGTCAACACAACCTTCTCAAAGTTCGAACGAAACGACTACTGAGAATACATTACGCTATTCTGATTCAGATTTGCAAGAGTTTCGTGTGGTCATAGAAGCTTCTATGACAGAAACTTTTGAAGAAATCAGAATGGTTAAAGAGCGAATTGAAGATCTTTCTTCTTTCGATTTTTCTTCTGAAACCATGGTCTATTCTATGCACATGGCAGAACAAGGCTCCGAGGCTCTGGAAAAAGAAAAAGCATATACTCAAATGCAACGCTTGAATGAGTATCTTCAAAAATTAGAAGATGCTTTGGAAAGAATCAATGATAAAACTTATGGTATTTGTAAACATTGTAATTGTTTGATTGCAAAAGAACGTTTGTTAGCTGTTCCAATTACTACTCAATCTGCTTCTTGGAAATTACAAAAACAATGTCCAGAAGATGGAATTGATAGAGTAATGCCAATTCAAAAGTAATGTAATCGTTTACTTTGGCAGTCTTGTTTTTAAAGACTGCCTTTTTTTTTCTTATCCAACAATGAAATCTACAAACAATTCATCTCCAACAGTCTATTATATCATTGCAATTCTACTAATTCTTTCTGATCAAATTACAAAATTTATGGTCAAAGGGTTCCCATTTTTTGGCATTAACCATATAGGTATGCAATTGGGTGAAAGTTTTCAAGTCATCGGTGATTATGTCAAATTTACCTTTGTAGAAAATCCCGGAATGGCATTCGGAATCTCATTTGGTTGGGGAAAAATATTTTTAAGTCTTTTTTCTGTAGCAGCTTCTATTGGATTAGCTTATCTCATTAAAAAAGTGTCCTTTACCCATATTGTTGTTCGCATAGGAGTGATGCTCATTTTCGCCGGTGCAACTGGAAATCTAATCGACAGATGTTTTTACGGTGTGATTTTTAATGAAAATCCCTTGTTTTATGGATATGTAGTTGATTTTATTGAAGTTAATATACCAGATGTCAGTCTGTTTGGCTATCACTATACGTCATGGCCTGTCTTTAATATAGCAGATTCTTGCGTGTTTTGTGGTGTTGTTTCGATGATGTTTTTTACATCGAAAATTCCAACCTTTCAAGAAGTAAAACAAGGATATTATACTCAATCAGAAGAGTCTTCAAATCAAATTCAATCCATTCAAGAACCAAGTTCTGGCAATGAGTGAAGAACGCGATCAATATCCAGGGTATATAGAGAAAGAATTTACTTTTCTCATACCTAAAGGTCAGGGCGCAGAACGTATTGACCTCTTTTTGTCTCGAAATATTGAGAACGCCACAAGGACGAAAATTCACAAATCCATCGAAGCCGGTCGAGTTTTAGTCAATGGTAAAATTGCCAAATCTAGTAAAAAAATCCAGCCTAACGACCTTATCAAATGTACGATAATGAAAGCGCCTCCATTGGAGTTACTTCCAGAAAACATTCCGTTAGAAATTGCTTTCGAAGATTCGGAAATGATTGTAGTGAATAAACCTGCTGGAATGGTAACGCATCCGGGTGTTGGGAATCGCTATGGAACATTGGTGAATGCAATATTGTATCATTTAGGTCATAGAGAATCTATTCCCATCAAAGCGACTATTGATGACGATGATGAGGATGAAAATGAAGAGGAAAATGATGACGAAACTGATACTTCAACATTTTTGGAGCCAAATGAAGATAAATTGTTAGCTTCAGAGCTTATTAGACCGGGGATTGTTCACCGTTTGGACAAAGATACCAGTGGTTTGATGGTGGTTTCAAAAAATCCTGTTGCACATAATTATTTAGCAAATCAATTCAAAGAACGCACATCCACTCGAGAGTATCTGGCATTAGTGTGGGGAAAAGTAATAGAAAATAGTGGAACCATCGAAGGCAATATCGACCGTTCACCAAGAGACAGGAAAAAATTTGCCATCTCCAAAAAAGGCGGTAAATACGCTCGCACTGATTTCGAAGTTATAGAGCGATATTCTATTGCCACCCTATTAAAAGTTCGTCTAAAAACTGGTAGAACCCACCAAATACGCGTTCATTTTTCGGAAAATAATCACCCATTAGTTTCGGACGTACTCTACGGTGGAGAAATGTTTATTCACCGAGGATATTTGGACTCCAAAACCAAATCTATCGCCAGCAAAGTAACCGAGCTCATCAAACGTCACGCTCTTCACGCACGACTTTTGGGCGTTACCCACCCAATCACTAAAGAATTCATAGAATGGGAAACCGAACCACCTTCAGATTTTCAACAAACCCTCGAATTTTTACGAAAAGAAGCATTGTTGTAAGTTTGAAAATAACTGATGAGAAGCACGGCTGTGCGTCTCTACAAAAACACGATAACTCCCTCTCCCCTCCGGGGGAGAGGGTACGGGGTGAGGGGTTTTAACTTCCTTATATTTTTTGCCACTATCTTCAGATAGTGGCTGAATGTCCTTATTTTCGTATATTCGTACGGCAAAAACCCATTCCAATCTTCCTAAACCACTATGACACCCGAAGAAATAAAGCAAGCAATAGAAACATTAGAAAATTTGTGGAAAACATCACGATTTTCTGAAGCAATGACTGTTGCCAATGAACTTTTAGAACAGCAAGAGTTATTTGAAGATGTTGAATCGTTAGTAAAAGTATATAATATTTTAGGCGTGATTTCTTTAAGTCTTTCAGACTACTCAAATGCTTTAGAGTATTACTACAAAGCATTAACTATCAATGAAGAAATAGGAAACAAAAATTATATTTCTGCTAACCTTGGAAATATAGGAAATGTTTATAACGGTCTTTCTGAATACCCCAAAGCTTTAGAATATTACTATAAGTCATTACAAATAGTAGAAGAAAATGGAAATAAAAGTGGTATTGCTGCTAACTTCGGTAATATAGGGAATGTTTTCCAAAATCTTTCAGATTTCCCCAAAGCCTTAGAGTTTCATGAAAAAGCGTTACTAATCAATGAAGAAATGGGGAACAAGAATTATATAGCAACGAACCTAAGGAATATAGGAATTGTCTACAATGATCTTTCGGACTACCCAAAATCCTTAGAGTATCTTGAAAAAGCTTTAAATATCGATGAAGAAATAGGAAATAAAGTTGGTATATCGGCTAATCTTGGTAATATGGGTCTAACCTATGAAAATCTAAAAGACTATCTCAAAGCATTAGAATATCACTTAAAGTCTTTACACATTGATGAAGAAATTGGAAACAAAGCTGGAATTGCAGCAACTCTTGGAAATATTGGTAGTGTTTATTGGAATCTTTCAAACTACCCTAAATCTTTAGAGTATTCTGAAAAAGCATTGCAAATCAATGAAGAAATTGGAAGTAAAGTTGGTGTTTCAATTAATCTTTTAAATATCGGTGTTGTTTTTTCAAAGAAAGAATCATCATACTATAATGGTAAAAAAGCAGAGGAGTATCTACATAGTTCTTTAAAACTTGCTGAAGAAATAGGTGCAAAAGATATTTTAAAAGAACTATATGAACAATTATATATGCTTCGGCTAAATGAGGAACGCTATAAAGAAGCTTTAGAATGCAAATTGAATTCGATTTCTCTCGAAAAAGAAATCCAATCTATCGAAGCAAAAAAACAAGCAGAAAGATTTGACATAGATCGTAAATCTGCTGAACGTGAGAAACAAATAGTAATCGAACGGACACGATATGAAGAACGAGAAATTATACTCAGAAATATACTTCCAGATTCGGTAACCGACCGCTTGGTGAAGGGTGAAAATCCAATTGCTGACCACTTCGATTCTGCATCAGTACTCTTTATGGATTTGGTTGGGTTTACGACACTCGCCTCTATTGCACCTCCGAAACAACTCGTCTATTTACTGGATGCGATCTTCCAAAAAGCAGATGACTTGATTGAAAACTACGGTTTAGAAAAAATCAAAACCATTGGTGATGGATATTTAGCTGTTGCGAATGTAACAACACCACTCGAAGACCACCAAAAAGCAACTGCTCAAGCAGCTCTCCATCTTCTCGAAACTATGAAAGACTTTGTTGTCAAAATTCCAACAGATTTGGGTGATACCGAATGGATAAAGGATATGAACGACCTCGAAATACGTATTGGCATTCATACTGGAGAAGTTGTCGCTGGAATCATCGGCGAAAACAAATACACCTACGATTTGTGGGGTGATGCTGTGAACGTAGCATCAAGAATGGAATCAAACTCAGAAGCCGGTCGCATTCACATAAGCGATTCATTTGCAAAATCCATAGAACAACACCCAGAATTCAATCTTATTCCTCGTGGCGAAATCACCATAAAAGGAAAAGGACTAATGAAAACCTATTGGTTGGAGAAAGCGAAATGACAAAAGAAGAAATTAAATCATTACTATCCTTTTGCAAAGAAAATGAGAATAAGGATACTTTAGAACAAAAGTATGATGAAATTAAAGCATCATTAGAATATCTTGAATCAAATTTCCAAATTAAGCCAACCGAATATTGGTATTTACGAATATATTTTATAGAATCTAAAAAATCAATTTCAGCTCATCATGTACATTTACAAGAATGTATTGACCTATCAAAAGAGTTAGAAACTATAGATTGTATAGAAGTCCTTGCAAAGGTATATATTATAATAGGTAATATTTACAATGCAACTTCTGATTTTTTTGATTCAATTCACTATTTCAAAAAAGGTAAAGAAATATTTGAACAATTACAAATCAAAAATGAAATTGCCATTTGCTTAAATAATCTCGGAAGTGCCTATAGAAATACTGGCAATATTCCTGCTGCATTAGAGGCATTAAACACCTCTTTAAAAATTAACGAAGAATTAAACAACTCAAAAGGAATTGCCTATAGTTTAAGTAATATAGGTTTACTTTATTATTATTTATCTGATTTCACAACTGCATTAGATTTTTTTGAACAAGCTCGTGAGCTAAATACCCAACTCAATAATACGAAAAGTTTAGCAGTTAATTTAGCCAATATTGCTAACATATATGTTGCATTTGGGGATTTTACAATAGCATTAGAGTTTTTTGAAGAAGCCTATGCTTTAATAAAAAATGAAAAAAATGTCAGTTCACTTTCTAGTATAATAGGAAACATTGGAGATGTTTATCTGCGACTGAAAGATTATCCACAAGCATTATCCTATCTTCTGAATGCCTTAGAAATCGACCAAAAAAAAGGTAATAAACGCAGTATTTCAATTCGCTATGTCAATCTTGCACATTTATATAAATCAACTGACTATGAACATTTTGACATTGATAAAGCAATTGATTATTGTAAACAATCTACTGAATTGGCAAAAGAAATTGGATATACCTTTGTCGAAATTCAGAGTTATAAGTGTTTCGCAGAAATTTATGAGCATTTAAAAGATTTTACGAAAGCATACCACTTTCACAAAAAATATTATGAAATGGAAAAATCTCTTCAAAATGAGGATTCAAAAAAACAAGCACAAATGTTGCAGCTTAATAGAAAATTAGAAGCTACAGAACGTGAACGTCAAATCAAAATAGCAAAGTATCAAGAGCAAGAACGCTTATTGCATGATATTTTACCTTCTAACATTGCAAATAGAATCTTACAAGGAGAAACTACCATTGCGGAATACTCTGAAAAAGTTTGTGTTTTCTTTTCTGACATAGTGAGTTTTACTGAAATATCACAAACCATTCAACCGAATGAATTAGTAAACAGTTTAAATTCCATATTTCAGGTAATGGATAGTATAGCAAAAAAGTATTCAATTGAAAAAATAAAAACAATTGGTGATGCCTATATGGCTGTTTCCGGAATTGACAACTCTGACCACAATGCTCACTATAATATAGCCATGTTTGCATTTGAAGTCATTGAAAAGTTACGATTCATAAATTTAGGAAACCAACCATTCGAAGTTAGAATAGGTTTACATATTGGAGATGTTGTCTCAGGAGTAATTGGGGGTTACAAATTTTCCTACGACATTTGGGGCGACACCGTGAATATTGCATCAAGGATGGAATCAAATTCTAAACCAAGTAAGGTACACATTACAGAAGCTTTTGCTTTTGCAATAAAGGATAGGCATGAATTTTCTGTAATTCCTCGTGGCGAAATCACCATAAAAGGCAAAGGAACTATGAATACCTATTGGTTGGAGAAAGCGTAATGACACTTGATGAAATGAAAAGAGTTTTAGAAAATGCCCTAGAAGAAAGAAAAATTGGTAATTTTGAAAATTCAAATAAACTTACTGAAACTGTTCGGATAGAGTTAACTTTGATAAAATCTTCTGATAAAAATTATATTGAGAAATTAGTTCAGTTAAATATCATTCAAGGACTAAATTATAACAAATTAGGCAACAGTGAACTTGCAATAGAAAGATGTACAGAAGCCATAGCTTACGCAGAAGAATTTGGTTTTATTTTACAAAATGCGAATGCAAACAATACTTTAGGCCTTATATTGAATGACATTTGTGACTACAAAAAATCGCTATTTCATTTTGGCAAAGCGGTTAATCTTAATAATGAAATTGGAAATAAAGATGGATTAGGAGCTTCAACAAATAATATAGGTCTTGTTTACTTAAACATAAGTGACTTTGAAAAAGCGTTAGAATTTTTTTCTAAGTCGTTGATGATTTTTGAGGAAATTGGTAATATTCGATTTAAAGCAAATGCAATAATGAATATTGGAAAAGTATATATTTCAATAAGTGATAATGAAAAAGCTTTAGAATATTATGCAAAAGCACTGTATATCTATGAAGAAATAGCAGATAAAAACGAGATTGGCGGAGCATTAAATAATATTGGTAATGTATACTTTCAAATAAATAATCTTGAACAAGCTTTACAGTACTATTATAAGGCATTAACTTTAAATGAAGAAACAGGATTTAGACTTAACATAGCACATTCAAATAGTACAATAGGAAGTGTTTATACTAAATTAAAAAACTTTGAAAGAGCATTGGATTTTCAAAATAAAGCGCTGTTAATCTATGAAGAAATTGGAAATAAAAGTGGTATCGCGGGATCGACAACAAATCTTGGAATTATCTATAAGGATATAAAAGACTATAAAAAAGCTTTAGAAAACTTTACTAAAGCACTAAAAATATATGAAGAAATTGGGGATATAAGTGGTGAGGTAACTACTAAACTTAATATTGGTAATATATATGCAATCAATGAGTCAAATTATTATGATAGTAAAAAAGCTAAGGAGATATTATTTCAAGCCAAATCTATTGCTGAAGAAATTGGATTTAAAGAAGCCATAAAAGAAATTTATCAATACTTATCATTGCTTAGTGTAAATATGGATAGGTATAAAGACGCCTATGAATTTCATTTAATAGCTACTACATTAGAAAAAGAAATACTCTCTGAAGAAGCTAATAAACAAGCACTACAGTTTGACCAACGGCGCAAAATCGAAGAAGATGAAAAAGTTCGTCAATTGAAATTAGTACGATTTAAAGAACAAGAACGAATTTTTCATAATATTTTACCAATTTCTATAGCCGATCGATTAATTGATGGCGAACAAACTATTGCTGAATCGTTTGAAAATGTCAGTATCTTCTTCTCAGATATAGTTGGTTTTACTACTCTTTCCTCAATTATCGAGCCTGCAGAATTGGTAAAAGGATTAAATACCATTTTTACTGCATTTGATAGAATTGGAACGAAATACGGTTTAGAAAAAATCAAAACCATTGGTGATGCCTATATGGCTGTTTGCGGAGTGCCAGAAGTTTTTGAAGATCATGCACAAAGAGCTATAAACTTTGCTATTGAAGCAATTGAAGTGTTGCATACATTAGAACTTGGAGAAGATTTTAAGAATTTACAAATCCGTATTGGTTTACATTGTGGAAGTGTCGTCGCAGGAATTATCGGAGAAAAAAAGTTTGCCTATGATGTGTGGGGTGATGCTGTGAACATAGCCTCTCGAATGGAATCCAACTCAGAACCAGGTCGGATTCACATCAGCGAAGCGTTTGCAAAATCTATAGAACAACACCCAGAGTTCAATCTTATTCCTCGTGGCGAAATCACCATAAAAGGAAAAGGACTTATGAAAACCTATTGGTTGGAGAAAGCAGAAAAAATGTAATTATTTTTCGATTATGTTTCGTAATAAATAATATTTCGTATATTTGAATAGATAATACTTTTCTGCAAGTAATTTGTCAAATCTATGAAAAATGTATTCTTTCTCATCATTTTTCTCATTGCAACTAATTTATTTAGTCAATCACTTTCACTGTTTGAAATAGATGCTACCAATTTTCCAACGATACGCGGAAAGTTTTATGCATTTGATGGAGCAGGTCAATTAGTTCGTCCATCAATTAACGACCTTTCACTTACTGAAAATGGAATACCCCGCACTATTACCAATGTTTCTTGTCCGTTTCAAACACAAGTACGATTATCGGTTGTGTTAGTAGTGGATGTAACGGTTTTTAATGATATCAATAATACAAAAAGTGTGATGAATTCATGGATTAATCAGCTTGGCTTAGGTCAAAATGAAGTAGCATTAGTAACGTATGATGGAAATAGTTATATCAATCAAGACTTCACAACAGATAGAATGAGGTTACAAAATAGCATAAATTCATTACAAACTCTTTCAAGTTCAGAAGACCATGACGGTGCTTTGCAACGTGCAACAACTGGTGGAATTACGGTTGCAGAAAAAGGACGTTTTAAAAAAGTGGTGTTACTATTAAGTAGTTGTTCGCATTTTAATGAAAACCAAATTCAACCAAATCATTACAAAAGCAAATCAAGCAAATGTATCGTTAAATTTTGTCATTTTTGATCGTTTTGATTACACTTCAGTACTAACAAAGAAAATGGCATTTTCTACGGGTGGATTTTCAATGAATAAAATACCTTATAATGACATACAAACTGCACAGAATGCATTGTCAAATATATTTCAGGTAGCTCAAGGTGGAGAAGTATGTTCTGTAGAATGGCAAAGTGGTATTAGTTGTGAAGTTAATAGAGAAACATTAGTTGAATTTCGTTCATCCTTTCAAAATGTTCAAACTCAAATTAAATATCTCGCACCAATTGAAACATTAGCACGTTTTGAATATAAACCATCTATTTTAAGATTTGAAAACCCTCCTATTGGGGTGATGCAAACGCAAACATTGACAATCACTGCAAGAAATTCTGCATTTTCAGTAAGTAATATAACCAGTTCCAATACAGCTTTTACCATTTCACCTAGCAGTTTTACCATTCAACCCAATGAAAGTCATGATGTTACTGTTACTTATACAGCAATAGATAGTGGGTTTACTTTTGCAAAACTGACATTTGAAAACGATGTATGTGAACAATTCTTCTACATGACTGGAGGTTATAGGGGAGTTAAAGCAACAAAACCATCATTAAAACTAACTTTTCCTAACGGAGGTGAAAACTTTGTTGTTGGAAGTGATACAGTAATTCGGTGGGAAGGGATTCCTCCCACGGAGTTGGTACAATTAGAATATAGTATTGATAACGGTAAATCTTGGTATTATATTGATACCACAAGAGGTTTATCTTATTATTGGAAAAAAGTTCCTAAGCCAACTTCAAGTAAATGTGTATTTCGAATAAAACATATAGAACCTTCAAATTCTGATACATTACAGATATTACGAGGACATAATGGTACTGTTCATTGTGTTAAATTTAGCCCAGATGGTTCAATGGTAGCTTCAAGTAGTTCAGATAGGACTATTAAACTTTGGAATGTAGAAACAGGGGATTTAATTCGTACATTAACTGGTCATAAACAATATGTTGCATGTATATCCTTTAGTCCTGATGGTCAAACACTTGCTTCTTGTAGTTCAGATAGTACCATAAAATTTTGGAATGTTAATACTGGAGTTGAGATATTTACAATTAAGAATGATTCTTATAAGTTAAGAAGTTTAGATTATCATCCTGATGGGAATATTCTAGCTTATAATATTGATAACATCATAAAACTTTGGGATGTAAACTCAAATCAAGAGATAGGCATTTTTAATGGTCATACAGAAACAATTAGCGAAATCAGATTTAGCCCTGATAAGAATTCTCTTACTTCGTCTGGCAATGATGATATTTGTATTATTTGGGATTTAAATAGTAGGCAAATTCTCCGAAAAATTAATGGTCATTCCAATGACATTCTTAGTTTAGCGTATAGCCCAGATGGATCGATACTTGCTACAGGTAGCGAAGATAGGACAACAAAATTATGGAATCCTTTGGAAGGTGCTGAAATTCTAACTTTAAAAGGAGATCAACACCCGCCTTATTGTTTAGCAATGAATCCAGAGGGTAATTTAATTGCTGTTAGTGGTCTTGGAATAAGTCTAAGTAACCCTTTGACTGGTCAATTCCTTCGTAAATTGAATAGTTATAGTAGTACTATTTATGGTATGGATTTTAGTCCTGATGGAAAAATTCTTGCAGCCGGTGGTTCTAATTATTTCATTTTGATGTTAAGAGTAGAAATTCCAACTTTTCAAGAAGATCAATCCGATTCTGTCTTTTCTATAGTAGAACCACTGGCTCAATCAACTTCCCTTGATTTTGGAGAGGTTATTGTTGGAAGTAGTAAAGATTCATTAGTGGTTGATTTCATAAAAAACGTAGGTTCTTGGAAATTTGATGTAAATTCAATACGTATTAGAGGATGGAATAGTAGTGCATTTTCTCATGTTTCTGGGCTACCTAAATATACTGTTGAATCAAATAGTACCCACTTTGGTGAATTTCGATTTACTCCATCGAGAGTTGGACTGCATACAGCAGAAATTGTTATCATCACTCAATCTGATACATTAGTTCAAACGATTACAGGAACTGGGGTGGAACCGCAATTGCAAGTTCTCACGAATGTTATTGATTTTGGAGAGGTAGAAATTGGTAACGAAAGGGTTATAACCGATACATTAGTGCTAAAAAATGTCAGTACAACTCCAATCACCATTGACAATACTATGCTGATGTCTCCTGATATAGAACAGTTCGAAATTATTTCTGGAGGAGGTAATTTTACGTTAACTTCTGGGGAAGAACGACTTGTCAGTGCGAGATTTAAACCAAAATATGGAGGCAGAACATCTGGTAGAATTGGATTTGAATATAATGGAACTGGAAGCCCAGCAATTGCACAACTGTTTGGTACAGGTATTGGTGGCTTGGTGTATGTACCTAATGATTCTGGATATGAAGGTGATAATAAATCAATTCGATTAATGTTGGGGAATATAAAACCTGAAGGTATTGCCTCTTTAGCACCAAAATTCAAAGCAACATTGCGATTACAAAATAATTTGTTAGCACCTATAGATGGTTCGAATACTACGATAGTCAACGACTCAATGTACATTGCTGTTTCAGGCACCATTGGTTCAACCTCAGAATTAAAACAAATTCCTATTAGATTTGGCTTAGGTGCAATCGAATATACATATATTGATATTGTCGATTTTAGGTTAGAAGATAATAATGGAAATCCTGTCGAATACAATTTCGAAACCTCATCAGGCTTATTTACGCTTCTTGGAGTATGTCGTGAGGGAGGTTCGCGATTGGTCTTTGACAATGCAGTTCCGTATTTGCTGATGGTAACGCCAAATCCGAGTGATGGGAATGTGGAAGTGGACGTGAATGTGATAGAAGAAGGAATCTCGACGTTAAAGATATTCAACTCAAATGGTTCTTTGATGGAGGAACGCAGTTTCTCCACCTTAGGCAACAAAAAAATAGCAATCGACACCAAAGGATATAGTAACGGTTTGTACTTCATTACGCTTCAAACTCCAACAACCTTCGACAAAACCAAACTCTTGTTAGTGAAGTAAAAGAAATTTTATGAAATTATACATTTTCTTCCTTTTTTTAGCAACTGAATTAGTATTTGCTCAGGTGCAAAATCCACTTCGGTTTGGTGGGTTTTTGGGTGGTGGGTATGATATTCATTCCGCTAACTTCACGTCGCTCAGAGGTGTGCCGAATTGCTGTCCTGTCTTTGAAGGTGGGAGTGGGAATGGGTTTCAGGTGCAAGGGGTAGTGGAAGTGCCGTTTTCAACCAAGTTTTTTCTTGCAACTCGTATTGGCTACACTGTACGTTCGGGTACATTGCAAAAAGATGAATCTACAACACTCTTTGTGAATAATCAGCCATCAAATGGTGTTTTTCGCCACACCATGGAACTGAACAACCCTCAAATAATGATAGATATTCTTCCCCATTATACACTTTTCGACAAACTGTCTGTCTTTGCAGGAGTTTCTGTAGGAATTAAACTGAGCCCGACCTTCATCCAACGTGAAACGATAGCCGTACCTGAATTCGGCTCAACCTTTGCCGATTCGAATGGAAACAACAGTAATCAACGTATTCGCAATCAATTTTCGGGTGCATTGCCAGATGCAAATCCTCTACAACTTGGTGTAATGGCAGGAATGGGATATACCCTACCACTGAATGCATCTACCTCGCTACTGGCACGACCAGAAGTATCGATACGAATTCCACTCACGTCCTACGCATCAACGGTTTCGTGGAATGCAACAGCATTTCAAGTGGGTGTTTCCATCCTCTATCGTCAAATGCAAGGAAAAGACGTTTCACCAGTTATAGCAATAGAAACTCCGCAAACTAAAACAGTAGTAATAAAACCACCACCAACTATCGTAGAAGAGAAAAAGGAAGAAGTAGACGAAAAATTCACGATTACAGGACGAACACTCAAAAGTGATGGAACGCCATTACAAACTTCTATCATCATTGAGGATTTACAAACTGGTGAAACCATAGGAAAAAGCGAGTCCAATCCGAACACTGGAGCATATAAATTTTCCTTAGATTTTGGTAGATATTATTCGTATTCATTTCAAGCGGATGGATTTTATCCTCCATCAAAACGTATAGATTTACGCACAAAACCTACAAAAAATTCCCTCAAAGAAGATGTCGAAGTGAAATCAATAGAGGAAATACTTGCCTCTGGCGAAGAAATTCGTATCAACAATATATTCTTCGAATCAGACAAAGATGAATTATTGAAGGAGTCATTTTTAGAATTGGATAAATTGATTCAAATTTTGAACAAATACCCAAATATCAACGTAATTCTTGAAGCACATACCGACAATATCGGTAGTGACAAATACAACGATGATTTGTCTTTGCGACGAGCAAAAGCAGTGCAGCAATATTTAGTAACAAATTCCATTTCGGCAAAACGAATCATCGAAAAAGGTTTTGGAAAACGAAAACCAGTTTCCTCAAACGACACCGAAGAAGGTCGTGCTTCAAACCGCCGAGTTCAATTCCGTTTAGAATTGAAAAAGTAAGAAATTTTTTGTAAAAATGCAATTAATTAGTAATTTAGTAAAGTATTCATTCATTTCATCAATTCAACTATGAAACTACTTTTTACGATTGTCTTAGTTTGTATTCTCTCAATTTTAACTGTTTATGCACAGACAATAGATATTCCATTTGAAATTGAAAATAATAACTTTACCTTTTTTGATTTAGCAGTCAAAGGAGACCAAGTTTATATGATTGGAAGTCATGGACAATTTACTCAAGTCATTTCAATTTATCAATATAAAGAATCCCGATGGGAAGAGATTTCCAATGTAGTATTTGAAAATGGAATAAATAGAAAAATTGCTACAAAACCAAAAACTGACAGAGATCCTCAAAACAATCCAAAAATTTATATAGATGAAAATAATGATTTATGGGTTACTGGTAATGCAGTTTATCATAGAAAAAACAATGTTTGGTATAGTTATAAACCTCCAATAAAAACTGATGGTTTTGATTCACTTTATTACTATCAATTTCATGAGTTGTATTTTTTGCTAAATAAATCTCCTATAATTTCTTCTCTGATTACGACATTAGGTCCTAAATATAATGGATTTCGAAACAGTTATTTTGAAATGTTTACTTTAGAAAATGATTCATTACGCCATATAAATTTCGAGCAGAATGTTTACAATGTTAAAGCTTCTTCCCAATTTATGGCAGATGAAAGTAAAATGACTGTTATTGGTGATACAATCGTAGTATATAAACCTAATGGAACTATATTCTTTGTCAATCCTGATAGTACTGTAGATTCAACAGAATTTCCAGGTAATAGAGGTAACATTGCCAGCAATCTTCAAATACGACAAATTCTACCAATTGGAAACTCTAAGCTTATTATTTTGACAGATCTTTCAACCCATGTTGTTCCTACAAGTCCAGATTGTTGTTCTGGTATTTTTATTTTAGAAAATAGAAATAAATGGACTGTGTTTAATGAACAAAATGGATTATTGAGAAATATTCGAAATAATTACTATTCTCCAAGAAGTATCATTCCCAACCCAAAAGGTGGATATATCGTTGCAATGTATGCTAATAATCCCGTAGGATTATATGGTCAACTGTTTAATTTGAGTATAAGTAATATGTTAACGCACATACCATTGGATAACAAATTAACAAATGCACGTATTTTCCCAAGAAGGAATTTTGTAAATGGTGTTTCAAAAGATATGTTTTCAAAAATAATACAAGCAATAAGTACGAATGATTATGGAATTGCAATCCCAAAACAAGAAATCTATAAAATTCGCTTAGATTGGAGTGGAAATCTTTGGTGTATGTTGGATGATTTTATTATGCAAATTCCAGCTTTTATTCCTACCTCTGTATCAGAAGAAAACTCTTCAAATATTTCATTATTGGTTTCTCCGAATCCTGCAAACAATACTGTTTCACTTTCTTCTGTACCTAGTTCTTGTGAGAAAATTGAGATAGTTTCGGTGCATGGTCAAATTATGCAAACTATAACATCTGGTTATTTAAATATCAATATTCAATCATTGCCGACTGGTGTGTATCTTCTAAAATTAAAAACAAAATCAGGAATTCAAACAACAACTTTTGTCAAAGAATTTTAAGAATACAGTCAAAATATTTGGTAAATTTAAAAAATAGTGGTATTTTTGTTGACTATACAAGAAAATACATCAATCATATACGATAAAAGACTGAGATAATGCTGTCAAAAGAGAAAAAATTAGAGCTAACCAATCGCTTTGGTGCTAACGACAAAGATACTGGTAAACCAGAAGTTCAGATTGCTATGCTAACTGAACATATGAAACAACTTTCAGAACATTTGTTGACAAACAAAAAAGATAACCACAACAAACGTGGACTTATCATGATGGTGTCAAAACGCCGTAAATTATTAAAATATTTGGAGCATGTAGATATCCAACGATATCGTGCAATTTTACAAGCTCTCAATTTACGTAAGTAATTCTGTAAATTTGGTGTACTGTTGCAAAATGGTACACCTTTTTTTTTCTACTGCTATGTTACCTGCTTTTTCACCTTCCTTTGCATTATTCTCAATTCTGGTTGATACAAATAAGAATTTTAATTACAAGTTTAAATATACCCAGTACACAGCGTGTGCTATAAAACGAAAGGTCTTTGAATGTCAAAAGTAACCGTAAACACAATGCTCAACGAACGCGAGTTTTCTTTGGAAACTGGTCGTTTTGCAAAATTAGCTGATGGTGCCGTTATGGTACGTCACGGCGACACAATGGTTTTAGTAACCGTTTGTGCAAATGCCGAACCCAAAACAGATATTGATTTTTTACCGATGACTATTGAGTATCGTGAAAAAATGTCTGCAGCAGGTAAAATCCCTGGTGGATTTTTCAAAAGAGAAGGAAAACCAAGCGATAAAGAGATTTTATCCGCACGTCTAATTGACCGACCAATTCGCCCGATGTTCGAAAAAGGTTGGTACAATGAAACACAAATCGTTGCTTCAGTATATTCTGCTGACAGCGACATCGACCCTGATGTAATGGGAACAACGGGAGCATCTGCTGCATTAATGCTTGGTGGATTCCCATTTGAAGGTCCTGTTTCTGAAGTGAAAATTGCAAAAATTGCCGACACATATATCGTTAATCCAACGTATTCACAATTAGCCGAATCAGAATTGGAAATTACCGTCGCTGGTACTGATGATTCTTTAGTAATGGTGGAAGGTGTTTCCAAAGAAATAAGTGAAGACACATTTTTGGAAGCTATTGCCTATGCACACGATCAAATTCGCGTTTTAAATCAGCTACAACGTGATTTGGTTGCTCAAGCAGGTACAAAAACGAAAAAAGAAATTAAAGCCACAGAAGTTAATTCTGAGTTAATGGCTGCTATTTCTGATGCTTGTAGAGAGCCTATCAAAAAACAAATCCGTACTACTTCCACCAAAGAAATCCGCAAAGAACAATTTAAAGAAATTCGTACAGCAACGATTGAAAAAATAAATGAAGCATTCTCTGAACGTGAAGAATTTGCTGGTGTTAATTTGGAGTCAATGGTCAAAAAAGTAGTTTCTTCTATTGAAAAAGAAGAAATGCGTGAAATGATTTTACAAGATGGTATACGTTTAGATGGTAGATCAACAACACAAGTTCGTCCAATTACCATCGAAACTGCTGTTTTACCACGTCCACACGGTTCTGCTTTGTTTACACGTGGTGAAACGCAATCGTTGACTACTATCACATTGGGAACAAAAACAGATGAGCAAATGATAGATGGTTTGATGCCAACATTCGATCGTCGATTTATGTTGCATTACAATTTCCCTCCATTCAGTGTTGGAGAAGCTGGTAGAATGACTGGTACTTCACGCCGAGAAGTAGGTCACGGAAATTTGGCTGAACGTGCTTTGCAATATTTTATACCAGATGCTACAGAATTTCCGTATACAATTCGTGTCTTATCAGATATTTTAGAGTCAAATGGTTCTTCTTCGATGGCAACAGTCTGTGCAGGTTCATTAGCGATGATGGATGCCGGTGTTCCAATCAAAAAAGCTGTTTCTGGTATTGCAATGGGACTAATCAAAGAAGGCGATAGAGTTGCAATATTAAGTGACATTTTAGGAGATGAAGATCATCTTGGCGATATGGATTTTAAAGTTGCTGGTTCCAAAGATGGTATCACTGCTTGCCAAATGGATATGAAAATTCAAGGTCTTTCTTTTGAAACAATGAAAACAGCTCTATTACAAGCGAAAGAAGGAAGAATGCACATCCTTAATGAGATGAATAAAGCATTAGAAACACATCGTGACGAACTTTCACCGTATGCTCCATCACTAACAACAATTATGATTCCTGTGGAATATATTGGTGCAGTTATTGGTTCTGGTGGAGAGAATATTCGTGCAATGACAAAAGAAACGAATACTGAAATTTCTATTGAAGATGATGGAAAAGTGGTCATTGCTGCAACTTCGAAAGAGTCTGCAGATGAAGTAGTTCGTCGAATCAAATTGATTACAACTCCTCCAACAGAAGGAACAATTTATTTGGCAACGGTCAAAGAAGTTCGAGAAGGTTTGGGAGCGATTGTAGAGTTTCTACCGAAAACAAAAGGCTTGTTGCACTTGAGCCAAATTCAATGGGAACCGTATGAAAATGTGGGTGATTTGTTGAAAGTTGGCGAAAAAGTTGAAGTCAAATTGGTAGAGATTCAATCTGATGGAAAATTCCGTTTATCTCGTAAAATCTTGTTTCCAAAACCAGAAGGTTATGTTGAGCCAGAACGTCGTCCACGACCACCACAAGGTGATAGAAACGACAGAAATGACAGAAATGATAGACGACCGTATGACAATCGTCGAGGACGTTAAAAAACGATTTAAGGAAAAAGCAGTGGAAACACTGCTTTTTTTTTCGCTAAAATCAATATTTCAGATATTGAAATAGTCTATAATAATTAGTAAGTAATTTTGAATATTTCTTGTGTCAAAACAATGATTTCTTATCGAATAGTTTTGGTGATGTTTTTCGTGGTTTTCGTTATATCTCCATTTCATACTTATGGTAAAGGTAATGAAATAGAACAAGGAATACGATATTTAAAATTAGGCAATTCTTATCGAGAAATTGGCTTTTACAATGAAGCTAAGGACTATTTACAAAAAGGTAAAAAGATAGTATCACAACACAAAAACACCTACTGGTTAGCAGTAAGTGAGGAGTATTTTGGCTTGTTGGAAAGTGATCAGGGTGACGAAAAAGCAGCTGAAAATCATTTTATCGAAGCGATTAAACTTTATGATAAAATACTACCTCCCTCAGGATCTTCGTTAGAAGCAACAATGCATTTGCTCAATCCATCACAGCATTTTTTATCAAATTCTCCGAGAGCAAAAACTAAAAAATACCAAGGTAAAATCTTTGAACTTCAAGAGTCCGAAGAGGAAATAGAATCTCCTGTTGAAACCGAAGAAGTATTACCTGTAATCCCAAAGGAACCATCAGAATTTGACGATTTGTTGGAAATCCCTTCATCGCCAAAACCTACATTGCCTCAACTGCAAAATACTCCAAACACTACCCAAAAACCTAACCCTTCTGCACCACTAACTACTCCAAAAGAATCAATAGGAATAGATGAAAATGAATTTGATAAATTGGTGGAAGACATAATAAGTGGTAAACCAACAACACCAAAACAATCTGTAGTTACACCGTCTCGTGAAACTGAAATCAATAACAAACTTCAAAATTTGGAACGTGAGAACAAAGAACTAAAACAACAAATAGAATTACTGAGAAATGAATTAGAATTGATGTTAAACAAAAAAGAACCAGAGCAAAAAAAAGCTACAAAATCAAAGAATGCTCGGTCGACATAATTGCTCGATTTATGATAATGAGGATAGTATAAATTCAGCTTTTACAATATCTTCTTTTGTAGTGATTTTCATATTTGATTGTTCACCATCTGTACAAAAAACAGGAGCGTTTATATCTTCAACAAGCGAGGAATCATCGGTTCCTAAAAACGATGTTGTTATAGCATGTTCATACGCTTTTAGAATCAATGCTGCTGTAAAACCTTGAGGAGTTTGGACAGAAACTAACGATGATCTATCGACTGTTTCAGTGATGAAATTTTGAGAGTCTTTTCGTTTAATTGTATCGGAAATTGGAATGGCAGGTATAACTGCAGAGTGTTTTTTTGTTTCTGAAATAACACGCTGAATCAAAGCAGAACTTACAAAAGGTCGAACTGCATCATGAACTAAAATGATATCATCAGCATTAGTTTTTATATTTTGTAAGACCTCATAAATACTCAATTGTCGTTCACTTCCGCCTTTGATGACAGTTGTAAGTTTTGAAATTCCATACTGTTCTTTCCATTCCCAAAAATTAAAATGATACTGTTCTTCAGCGGCAATATGAATTTGTGAAACTTCTTCTACATTTTGAAATTTTAGCATTGTATGAACGACAATCGGAATGGACTTCAATGGAAGATATTGTTTGGGAGTGTCACTTCCGAGCCGTAAACCTTTTCCTCCACAAGGAATAATAATATGAACCATTCGTTCTTTTCTTAATCTTTTTAGATGTTTTTTTGTTGTATACCGTAATATACTGTATTTTTGTAAGTTTTCAAATCAAATTCTGTAGAAATAGTTATTAAATATTTATTCCAATGATATTAACGGACACCCAAATTTTAGAAGAATTACAAGCAGGAAGTATTGTAATCGACCCTTATGACATATCGTGCTTAGGCTCAAATAGTTATGATGTACACCTCGGTGCAACACTTGCAACGTATGTAGATGAAGTCTTAGATGCTAAAAAACATAACCAAATAGAAATGTTTACAATTCCAGAGGAAGGATTTGTTTTGATGCCGAATATGTTATATTTAGGTGTAACACAAGAATATACCGAAACACACAAACATGTCCCTTTCTTGGAAGGTAAATCAAGTGTTGGTCGGTTGGGAATAGATATACACGCAACAGCAGGAAAAGGAGACGTTGGATTTTGTAACTTCTGGACCTTAGAAATTTCTGTCAAACAACCTGTTAGGGTGTATGCAGGTATGCCAATAGCACAACTAATCTATTTTACAACTGAAGGTGATGTGAAAACTTTGTATTCGCAAAAATCAAATGCTAAATATAATGCTAAAACACCTAATCCTGTTGAATCAATGATGTGGAAAAATTTTTAAATATGAAAATATCTTACGTTCTCAATCTTATTCTTTTTTCTATACTTATGCTGGTAGTTTCTTGTTCTTCTGAGGAGGAAATATCGGATAAATTACCAAATGCTGAAGATCCAAATTTTAATGCAACTGAAATTGTAAAGTATAGAGAATTCAAAAATACTAATTTCAAAACAAGTGATCAATCGCCAATTCCTGAAGCAAAAAGAGCATCTTTTCAAGGATTGAAGTACTATAATCCATCTGAGGATTTTTCCATACCGGCTACTTTCTTACCATCAAAATCAAAAGAAACTGCTAGTGTTGGTACCACGAAATTTGGTGAAACAAGAACATACATCAAAGCAGGAATCCTCTCTTTTGTAGTGAACGAGAAATCATATTCACTTACTGCTTTTTACTATTCCAATGATGAGAATAAGGAATTACTCTTTGTGCCTTTCAAAGACGCAACAAGTGGCAAGCTTACCTATGATGTAGGCCGATATCTTGATATACAGGTAGTTCCAAATGGAGATTACATTATTGATTTCAATTTGGCGTATAATCCGTACTGTGCATATAATGATAACTATAGTTGTCCGTTAGTTCCAAAAGAAAATGTTTTACCTATAGAAATAAATGCTGGTGAGAAAAAACCTGATTTCTAATGAAAATCTTTGTATTGTCTCAGTATTCTTTTCTATGATATTTCTTCAAAGTTGTATCATAGTCAAAGAAAAAGCTCCTCCACCTCAAACAGAACAACGGATAGAAATGTCCAAACTTCGTGCAGAGGCTACGTCGTTGCTTTCAAATGATATGATTGTTACTCCAGATTCTGAATTAGTAACTTATAAACCGAAAGATTGGTTCTTTGTTAATACATCAGAATTGAAAAAAAATGAAACCTCAACTGAGATAATATCTGTTGCTGTCAATAAAGACTATACAATGGCTTTTATGGTCAGTAAGGTTCAAATGCCAATGGCTATGACAAAGCTAATTGAAAACGATGAAATGATAGATGTTGCACGTCTTCATTTTGAACAAAAGAAAGAAAAAGCAACAGAACAACTTTTCATCGCAAGTGATATCGATTTGGTGCCATATGGACAAAAGGAAATTCCCATCTATGCATTTACATCAATGGGAAACACTCAAAAAGTCCGAATTGCTCTTTTGAAAACTACCACCAATAAGTTGTACGAATTTTCTTTAATTCCTTTAGATTTTACAAGTGCAACCCCTTTGACTGACAAAGAAACCTTGCAATTATTCCAAACAATACTTGCAACAACCTTATTCTAAATTTAATTCTATGATTCGTTTCCTGATATTTTGTTTATTATGTGTTTGTGCTGTATTTTCACCATTACATTGCCAAATTTCACTCTCAATACCATCTGTGATTGTTGATAAAAATGAAAATTTCACTGTAGATGTACCAATATCATTCGAACCAGGAAAATCAATTGACTCATTTACTATAACTCTAAAATTTAACCCACAAGTTGTATCATTGATTTCTGCAACGGTGGATGGTAATTCTGTGATACCTTGTGATTCACTTTTAAGTAATTCACTATATACTCCTCCAAATACTATGCAGGTATTGATTGAATGTAAAAATTCATTTGTTGGAGCTTCAAATCAATCAATTCAGTTCTCATTTTTAGCTTTGGCAGGTAAAGATTCACAGACAGTGGTAGAAGTGGAATCAATTTCTGAAAATGGACAATCACTCCCAATAATTTCTCCAATTTCTGGAACAATTACGATTCGTAATAACAAGCAAGTAGTGCAAAATTTTCCAGAATTTTTGGGTCAAAATTATCCAAATCCTGTCTCAGTAGATACAAAAGAGCCATACAGAACTACTTTTCCTTATAGCATCAACAATCAAACGGATATAATTTTTTCTGTGTATAATTCCAAAGGACAAAAAATACTTATCTTCCCTTCCATTCAACGCGATAGAGGTGAATATACCTTTGTTTTAGGTATGGATCCGACACAATTTGCATCTGGTACGTATAGTCTTCAAATGGAAACAAATGAGGGTGTTTATTTTCAAAATTTTCTGTATTTAAAATAAGATGAACAAATCCTTAGTACATGTTTTTACGGTATGTTTCATGATAGTTTTAGGAGTTACTTCATTATTTGCACAAAACAATGAAGATGACATACAGTATATTAAAAAAAATCCAGAAGGAACTGAATTTTGGTTGTTGTTTCAACAAAATTTCCAACGCCCAGAACGAAATAAAACTGACAAACAAACATTGCAATTGTTCATTACATCAGATTTTGATGACACCATCACAGTTACCATAGATGCGATTAACTATTTACAACGATATGTAATCAAAAAGAACATTGTTCAAACGATAACCTTGCCAAATCAAGCACAATTTCTTGAAATGGAAGTTACAAGAAAAATGGCAGTTCATATTGAGTCAAATTTACCAATTATGGTCTATGGGTTAAACCACAAAAAAATGTCTACTGATACCTATCTAGGATTACCAGTGAAAGTTTTAGGAAATGCATATCGTGCTGTAGCTATGACTGTCATAGGTGAGTTTGTTTCACAAATTGGTATTGTTGCCACAGAAGATTCTACGTCAATTGAAATTGTACCGACATATACACTTTTAAGTGGAAGACCTTCTAATGTACCATTTACAATTGTATTACAAAAAGGAGAAGCGTATCAATTTTGTTCAGATGATAAAATTTCTTCAAGAAATGATTTGACAGGAACCTTAATAGTAGCTGATAAACCCATTGCGGTCTTCTCTGGACACCAATGTGCAAATGTTCCTGTTGCTGTCGGTACATGTAATCACCTCATCGAACAATTACCACCATTAAGTTCATGGGGTAAACAATTTTATGTAGGTCAATTTCAAGGACGTTCAAAATCTTCTTATAGAATCTTAGCAAATGAAAATAATACGGTAGTTTTTGAAGACAACAAGCAAGTAGCTATGTTGAAAGCAGGACAATTTTACGAGAATAATAATCTTCGAAATGTTGTACAAGTCAATGCAACTAAACCTATACTTGTAACACAATATTCACAAGGAATGAGAAATGGAGATTCTCTTGGTGATCCTATGATGCTTTTGGTTTCTCCGACCCAACAGTTTTTGAAAAAATATCGTTTTGCTACTCCAGTTTCTGGTTCATGGAAACATTACATAAATGTGGTTGTTCCTACAAGCGGTTTATCTACATTACGATTAGATAGTGCAAAGATTGATGAAACACTATTTAAGCAAATTGGAATGAGTAATTATTCTTTTGGAGCAATTCAAATTCCCTATGGTACTCATAATATTTCTGCTGATGTACCATTTGGTTTGTATAGTTATGGATTTGGATTTAATGAAGATAATTATGATGCATACGGTAATATTGGAGGTCAATCATTTTTAGAAATTGATTCTCTTAATGATGAAGATCCACCTTTACTTCAAGATAGAATTGGTAAAAAAGGTATTAATGTCATTGTCAAAGATGACCGTTCTACCGATTTGGGATTAGAGAAAGTTTCAATAGTTTTTGCTTCAAACTTACAAACAAAATTACCAACAATTATTTCTGGAATGTCCCAAGCAGCATTTACTGTTGAAGCAATAAATCCAAACGAAATTGGAAGAATGATCATACAAGCGGTTGATGTCAAGGGAAATACTTCCTTATTTACAGTTTGTTACACTTCTGAGGATGATAAAGGTGGTTTGACCTATACAACTTGTACAGGAGATAAAGAGGAATGTTTACCTCGTTCTACGTACTTTTTTGGAGCATTAGCATCGTTAGGCTACACAATGCAAAGCACAAATTTTGCTACCAACACATTATTACCTCGAACTGGACCTTCTTTTGGTGATGCAAGTGGATTAGGTGGTTTTGGAACCTTATTCCTCGGCAAAAGATTATCTCAACAATTCTCTGTTTCTGCAAACCTGTCATTCACCTCGTTAGGTGGAACTTTCAACTCACCTGATTCAAGTACTTCTTCAGTGTTTGATCAAGTTTCTGGAACTGTGGTTCCGTTACAAGAGTCAACATTATTATCAAATACATCATTATATACGAATATTGGAATTTCAGGTGAATGGTATTTTGCTCAACCAATGTATATTAAAGCAGGTATTAACGCATCCGTTCCATTGTTTGAATCAGTGAAAGTACAACAACAAATTGATGCACCAGCCTCATTTAACTATCCTAATAACACTAAAATATCCGATGTAAATATTCCTTCTTTAGGGGAATTCTCACCTGTATTTACTGCAAATCTTGGCGTTGGTGCTTTGTTACCTATAACGTATATGTACAGTGGTGTTTTTGAGGCAAACTATGTTCGGAATCTAACCAGTCTCTCAAGTCAATCTGATTGGAATTTTCAACAACTTCAGTTAAACTTCGGAATTAGAATTCGATTGTAAGGCTCTAAAATTTCGTTGTAAACCCGCTAATTTTGTTCTTTTGACGGGACTTTTCCTGAAACGTTCACTAAATTCTTCTTGATTCATTGAAAAAACAACGTCAGAAGAAAGGTGTGTTTCATCATATTTTGGTGCAAAAAGTTCTTCATTACTTTCCTGTTGGAATCTATTCCATGGGCATACATCTTGACATGCATCACAACCAAATGCCCAATTATCTAAATTCTCAGCAATTGTGTTTGGAATTGGGATATCGGGTTTTGTCTCGATAGTCCAGTAAGAGATACATTTTGTTGCGTCTACTTTATAGGGTTCAAAGATTGCATTCGTCGGACATGCATCGATACAAGCAGTGCATGTACCACAAAAATCCGAAATAGGTGTATCGTAGTCAAATTCCAATGATGACAAAATAATACCTATAAAGAACCAAGATCCAAAACCCTTTGAAATAATATTTGAGTGTTTTCCTTGCCAACCAATCCCAGCTCTTACAGCCCACGCTTTTTCTAAAATAGGTCCTGTATCTACATAGGATTTAGTTTGTGAACCAGGAAATGTTGAATGAAGATATTGTTCTGTCGTTTTTAAACTATCTTTGACAATAGTATGATAATCCTCACCCCATGCATATCGAGAAATTTTGCCTTGTAAGGGTGCCTTAGAGCTTGTTTCTAATTGAACTGAATGTTGGTGAGGGGTGTAATAGTTTGATGTAGTGACAATCACTGAGCGAGCTTCTGGAAGTAACTCGAGTATATTTTGACGTTGTGATGCCTTCTCGAGGTAACTCATTGTCCCGTGATAACCCTGATGTAACCAATCTTGATAACGATCAAATTCAGTAGTTAATAGTTCGACAGGAGCAATTCCTACTGAACTAAACCCATTCTGAAGGCAAAAATCTTTAAGTGATATGGTTCTATTTGTAATAGTTAACTTGTCATTCATAGATTTTTTGCCCAAGAAGGCTCCACAACGGTAGGTAATTCAACATACACAAATCCATCTCGTTCGAAAACTAAATATGTCTTTAATGAAGCTCCACCTCCTAAAGCTTTGCCAGTTTTTAACGAATACATCCATCCGTGTAAAGGACAGGTGATAGTACAGTCTTCAATATACCCTTTGTGTAACACTGAAGAATGTTGATGAGGACATATATTAGAAATAGCATATAACTTTCCATTATCTCGAAAAATTGCAATTTCTATATCATTTTCAAATTGGTAGTAAAATCCTTTGGTATCTCGAATTGAATCCGATTCACAGATTTTACGATATAAATGAAAATTTTCTTCAAAAAGAGTAAGTTCAGACGATGCTTCCAATTGTAAAAATTACCTGAATTGAAAAATATTTCTTTCCCATATAACGTATGGAAATGTCGAAAATTCTAAAATATTTTAACGAAATTGAAAAAAGATTTGTAAAATTAGGGTATTCTTTTGCAAATTTGCAGTCCACAAATTTTAAAAGAACCATAACTACGAAAAAATACTTGATTATTTGAATCAAAGTAAGAGTTCATTTTTGTATGAACGTGATGTGTAATTAGAGGAAAAAATGCATAAAAGTGACAACTTTGAAATGTTTTCAGATGATGAGTTACCAAAAGTAATCACTAAATCTGAAAACAAAATCGAAGAAACAATTGTATTCCAAAATCAGGAAACAGCTCAAGAAATCTGGGAAAATGTTAAAAAACACATTGAAGAGGCTTCTGTTCCAGCTCCTGTTATCAAAACGATGTTCGCACCCATCATTGCATTGGGTTGGGACGGGAGTACCTTGTACCTTCAAGCACCGACAAAATTGCACATTCAGTGGGTTCAAGAAAACTATCTTACTGAAACTCAGACTGCATTTGCAACTATCTTAGGGGAAGATGCAAATGTAATCTATAAATATCTCAAAGGTGAAACAGAGCTTAGTTTAGAAGATAGAGCAGTTCGAGTTCAACATAACGGCAAAAAAAATTCCTCTCCTCAACGCAATCAAGTTGCCAAAGAATCAATTTCAGGGTTTTCTTCAAACAAAGGGAAAGAAGAAATTCCTTACAATCTCAAACCAAATCATACCTTTGATAGTTTTGTTAGCGGGGAAAGTAACCAATTAGCTCATTCAGCTGCACTTTCAGTAGCAGAAAACCTTGGCAAATCAAGATTTAACCCATTAATGATTTATGGTCAATCTGGTTTAGGTAAAACCCACTTGATTCAAGCTGTTGGCAATTTTGCTTTGGCAAAATACCCCAAAGTCAGAGTCTTATACGCAAGTTGTGATAGATTTACGACAGATTATGTGAATTCTATAGTGAATCAAACTGTTCAAGCATTCAATTCGTTCTATCGTTCGATAGATTTATTAATAATTGACGATATACAGTTTATTTCTCATAGACCTGGAACTCAAGATATGTTTTTTCATATCTTCAATGAGCTACACCAAAATGGAAAACAATTAATCTTAACTTCTGACAAACCACCTAAAGATCTCTCTAATATAGAAGATAGGCTGATTTCTCGTTTCCAATGGGGATTAGTTACTGATATTCAACCTCCTCAATTAGAGATGAGGATGGCAATCTTAGAAAAAAAATGTGAGTCACAAGGAATTAAACTTCCTAAAGAAATTATTGAATATATCGCACGTAATGTAACCTCATCTGTTCGTGAGTTAGAAGGTGTTCTCATAGGTATCGTTGCCAACTATACTTTAGGTCAGAAAAAGGTTTCTTTGGAATTAGTCAAAGACGTCATTGAATCAATAGCCACAAAAGTTGTAGTTCATAGTATTGACACTAATGAGATTAAAAAGGCTGTTTCTGATTTCTACAATATATCAATAGAAGTCTTAGAGGGTAAATCAAGGAAACAAGAAATCGCTTTGGCTCGTCAAATTGCTATGTACTTATCGAAAGAACATACACAAAAATCACTAAAAGCTATTGGAGCTGCTTTTGGAGGTCGTGATCATACTACTGTTCTTCATGCAGTACAAATGATTGAAAATTATAAACAAAACGACCCTCAAGTAAAGAATGCCTTAATGAAACTTAATCAAATTTTAAGGCAATAATTTTTCATTTCTTTTTTTCTCGTTGAGACATGTAATTTACTTTTTACAGTAAAATCTTGTCTTATTTGTGTATAAAAGCAACTTTTTTAGAAAAATTTCACAAAAAATTTCCTTTTTTCAAATATTTATGTTAAATTGCACTTAAATGCTTAAAAGGGAAAATAAAAATTCCCTTTAGGCGTTGAAGAATGTATCTTGTTCCGTATTGCTAAATACAGTCAATTTTGGAATTAAATATTGAATATAAAGTAAATATAATTTATAATTAAAAGGATCTTAATATGTACTACATGTACAACGTTCTAAAAAGTACGTTACTTTTGACCTTGGTGACCACGCTCTTTTTAATAGGAGCCTCACCATCCGTATCTCAAATTACCGTAACTGTAGGGGGTGCAACCACCTTCTTCGGCAATGCAGGTTTTTTCACCCCATTTACGGCACAAAACATGGGATTCACTCAAATGCTTGGAGCAGGAAGAACCCAATTGTTCTATTCTGCAGCAGAGTTAACCTCAGCAGGATTAACACCAGGTTTAATTCTTTCAGCCGCCTTTAGAACTAATTCTACAGCCGGAAATCCACTATGGACTGATGGTTCTGGAGACAATGGACAACCATCCATACTATCTTATTATTTACGATTCAGAACTACCACAGTTCCTGCTACATCATGGACAAATTTTGATTTGGCAACAACAGCAGCGTCGATGGGTGCATATAACCCGTTAGCAAACTTTGTTGGAGCTTATCGC
>Ga0164290_1000532_pt1 | contig 116673 bp, 91 predicted proteins | sample Micstemetagenome_FD_108782 | JGI IMG/M metagenome (GOLD analysis project Ga0164290, IMG submission 108782) | Contaminated culture microbial community from soil near Moab, Utah, USA - Microcoleus steenstrupii SON62 (Illumina Assembly) | ecosystem: Environmental > Terrestrial > Soil > Soil crust...
CAACTGTGCAGCCGATATCAGCGAAGAAGCGGGGGTGGCGGTTGAAAAGTACCTGGCCCGCCGGGCCAATGCTTACCGCGCCTACTACGAGCACATGCCGCTGCGAAGGGCGAATCTGCCCAAGGGGCATGACATGCAGTTGTATCGGCGGCTCAGCTTCGGCCGGCTGGCGGAGTTTAATGTGCTCGATACCCGGCAGTATCGCACCGACCAGCCGTGCGGCGACGGCAACAAGCCGCAGTGTGAGGACGCGCTCAGTGAGAAAGGCACGTTGCTCGGCGAAATTCAGGAAGCTTGGCTGAAGGACGGTCTCAGCAAGTCGTCTGCCACATGGAATGTGCTCGCCCAGCAGGTGATGATGGCGCGGGTCGACCGCATTCCTGGTGAAGTCGTCGCGGTGAGCATGGACCAGTGGCCGGGCTACGAAGCCAATCGCCGGCGCATCTTAAAACACTTCACCGATCACAAAATCAGCAACCCGGTGGTGCTGGCTGGTGACATTCACAGCAACTGGGCGAACGACCTGATCGCCGACTTCGACGATTACGATTCCAAGGTGGTCGGAAGCGAGTTCGTCACCACATCGATTTCTTCTGGCGGTGACGGCAAAGCAGTGCTGCCGACCACCGAAGGCGTGCTGCGGGAAAATCCGTACGTGAAACTCTACAACAGCCAGCGCGGCTACCTGCGGTGCGAAGTCACGCCGAAGCAATGGCGGACTGATTATCGGGTTGCTGAGAAGGTCACGAAGCCGGGCGCGCCGCGGACGGACCTCGCTTCGTTCATCGTGGAAGCAGGCGAAGCCGGTGTGAAGAAGGCCTAAGCATCGATTCCCAACCAATCCTTAGCCGGACGCTAACAGCGTCCGGAGAAAAGCAGCTGGATACTACTAGCACGTACGGGCCTGTCTGCTGTCTGTGAACCGGCGTCAGTGCCTCGACATAGCCTATCCTCGCGAGGAATCTCCCTAGAACTGTTAGTTCCCGGCTAAGCGTCCCGCTTCAAGACTCCGTCCGCCAATAGTCCGGCAGATCGGGCAATGTGTCGAGCAGAATTTCCCGAACCGCTGTTCGGTCGTCCGGCGTTAGATGCTCGAATGGCTTCGTCGTGTCCTGTCCGGTAAGCACTTCGTGCAGCCTGCGATAGACGTAGTCCTTCGCCTGTACGGGTAGTTGCTGGAAGTGATCGGAGTAAATGAGATAGCTGCACGGATGTTTGAACATCCGCTTTTCCAGGTCGAAATCGCGAAGCGACCGACCTTTGGAATCGCGGGGGCCACGCGAGGCGAACTCCTCCGCGAAGCCGGACGTGCCTTCCATCTTGGCTGTCAGCCTCGCTTCCTCGCTATAGAGCAGGTACTCGAGTAGCGGCTCGCAGACGCTTTTGATACGGCTTTTGGTGCTGTCCCAAAGCTGGTCCTCGGGCTGTTTCAGTTCCCGATTCAATGACGCCTGATAGTGCATCGCCTGACGAACACCGTAGTTGGCCGCCGTAATGCGATTGTGCATATCGGCCTGATGTTCGAGCACCATCAGGGCGACGATATCGCTGTGCGGAGTGAGGTACTCCGACTTGTCGAAGCGGTCGCCTAGCTCCGCAAGGTTCATGTTGGAGGACAAGTCGAGATCGCGGGGCACCTCCCGAGTCTCGATCACCAGATTACCGAGATGCTTTTGATCGCCGTGTTTGCCCGTCACATACCAACCGCCCCAGCGGTGTTCGATGGGACTTGTCTGATCGATGCGATGCGTCCCCTCCGCAAGAAGCGGCAGACCCGAGCGATTGACATAGAGGGATCGCACAACGAAACCAGGCACGTTCTTGGTCTGCGACGAACCGTGACAGATCAGGCAGTTGTCGGTCTCGCGAACGATTCGCGGCCGGCGATCATCCGACTGATCGATCACGTAGAACACGGCCCCAAGTTGTGGATCCACCGAGGTGATCTCGAGTACTTCACCATCCTGGCAATAGCCCACGTAGGTATCGTCGTTGAAGTACAGGGCGCGTGGCGTACGCGGGGCAATGCGTTGCCGCTGTAAGCTCGTTTTGGAAAATACCAGAGTTTGGGAGCTTTCTGGAACTTCCAACTCTCTAAGTAGCGGTTTGAGGTAGCCGAACTCGTCGTCAAACGACAATTGCTTGCTGCCGCTTTCCAATTCTTCGATCAGGCGGGCGACACGATCGTTCGGCTTCGCCTTGCTGTACGAAATGGGCTCCTGCTCGAAATCCTGACCTGCCAGCGGAGGAACGACGAAGCTGGCAAACACAAGCACGCCAGCAACCCAGGCAAACTGAAATACGCGAGTCATGCGAATATCCTTCAACCGCAGCCGACGGCAGTCAAGCCATCGGCGGACCGCTGAGAAGCGTCTTGCGCGACTACGCCGCCTCTGACAACTCCGCAACTGACGACTGGTAGTGGCGGGTGATCAAGTCATTCTGCAGCCAGAGCAATTTGTTGAAGGCCCGCAGGGTGCGAATCTCGGTGTCGCGGTCCAGGTTGAAGCTCAGAATGGTCGCGGTGAGGGCGTCAGAGACAAATCCCATCAAAGCGTTCATCTGTACCAGCGGTACATCCAGTTCTCGAGATCCGGCCTTGGGAGTGTGCATCTTACCGACCATATCGAGGTAGCTGATCATCTTCTCGTCGTAGTTACGGGTGACGAGAGATACCAGATAGCGACCCAAATGCTGCTTACGAAACTCGATCATCGCATGGCTTTGCTCCAAGGCGTCAACGCTCTCGGGCAATTCCCCTTCATAACCATGCTGGCGGGGAACAAAGTGCCGTTTCGTGGCATCGTAGGAAAACAGCTTGCCGTAGACCGCGTCGACAAGATTCGGCACAACGGGACCGAGCAGCGGCGCCGCACCTTGGATGGCGGCAATGTCTTCGGCAGAAAAACCCATGAACTCGGTCAAATAGCCAACCCGATATTGCACATCCGACTCGAGACGGTCCTCATCGATCCGTTTCATGACTGCTACTCCAAAGAGGGAGCGGAGGGTTAAAGTGAAGCCTGGGACGCAGCACTCAAAAGTGGACGTTCCTGTCTTCTTTATCGGATGATAGCGGCCTATAATTGGACGTCAAGGTCCATTTTAGCAAAGCGGGCGGTTTTTTATGTTCTCCCAAACCGTGGAATACGCACTTCGAGCCGTGGTTCACCTCGCAAGCGAAGCACCGAAAGCCAAGACAACCGAGCAGATTGCGGAAGTAACCCGTGTACCGCGAGCCTACTTGTCGAAAGTCCTGCAGAGTTTAAGCCGTGCCGGAATCGTCCATGCGCAGCGGGGGCTCGGCGGTGGGATGACACTCGCCAAGTCGGCCGCGGAGCTGACGATCTTGGAAGTCGTGAACGCGGTCGAGCCGATCCAGCGAATCCACACCTGCCCGCTAGGCCTTGAAGCGCACGGCACGCATTTGTGTCCCCTCCATAAACGAATGGATAACGCCCTGGCCACTGTCGAAGAGGCTTTCAAGGGGACCACGCTTGCTGAGGTCTTGGCCGAACCTTCTCGTAGTGTTCCGTTGTGCGCATTTCCCTGTGGGACAACCTCAGGTGATGTCGGTCAGCCGGCCTCGGGGGACGGGGCATCGGTAGCTGGCGGAGCAACGTAGGCGGCTACATTGTCTGCCCTTAAAATCGCCGTATGCGACACTTTGATGTCATCGTGCTGGGGGCTGGCGGGGTTGGTAGTTCGACCGCCTGGCATCTTGCCCGTCGCGGCGCGCGGATACTCGTCATTGAGCAATTTGCGCCCGGTCATGGGCTTGGTAGTTCGCACGGCGAAACTCGCATCATTCGTCAGGCGTATTTTGAGCACGCTGATTACGTCCCGTTGCTGCTCAGGGCGTATGACCTTTGGCGGGACCTCGAATCTCAATTGGGCGACTGCTTGCTAGAGCAGGTTGGTTTGATCCAAATCGGACCGGGGCAGGGCGAAGTCGTCCCTGGCGTTCTACGCGCAGCGCAACAGCATGGACTCGCCGTTGATGTACTTAGCGCAAATGAAGTCTCGGAGCGGTTCCCGGCTTTCCGAGTGCCCGACGGGATGACGGCTGTGTTCGAGCGTGCCGCGGGATATCTGCGGGTCGAGTCGTGCGTGCTTGCTCATCTGGCTGCAGCGAAAGCCGCGGGAGCTGACTTCCTCTTCAATACCCCGGTGCAAAGCTGGGCGGCAAAGAAGGGTAGTGTTCGCGTTCTGGCCGACGGGACGGAATATGTCGCGGATCGGCTGGTCATCGCAGCCGGCCCATGGGCTCCTCAGTTGCTTGCCAATCTCCGGGTGCAATTAACCGTGCTGCGAAAGCATGCTTACTGGTTCGCTGCATCCGATGCTGCGATCAGACAAGATGTCGGCTGCCCCACCTTTCTGTTCGAGTTGCCGCAGGGGGTGTTCTATGGTTTTCCCCAGCGAGATGCGCTCGGTGTGAAAGTGTCTGAGCACAGTGGCGGCGAGCCAGTTGCCGACCGTTCCACGGATTCAAGGCAATTGGATCTAGACGACGAACGCCGCGTGGAGCACTTCCTGCAGCAGTGCCTGCCCGGCGTCGGCCCGCCGGTGATTCATCGCAGTGTTTGCTTCTATACCATGTCGCCGGACGGTCACTTCATCATTGACCGGCATCCTGAGCATGAGAATGTCGTGTTTGCCGCCGGTCTCTCCGGGCATGGATTCAAGTTCACGAGCGTGCTCGGCGAGGTACTTGCTGAAATGGCCTTGAATATCCCGCCCACCCTGCCGATCGATTTTCTGCGACTCAGACGCTTCGCCCGGAGCCACTGACGGTGAGCCAGCAAAACCCCTACGCATCACCCGCGTCCGAACGCCCGATCGTGGCCCAGCTAGTCGACGACGAACAAGGCATTACGATCGAGTACGAGAACACACTCGCAGACGCGATTGCCTTTTCACTTTTTCATCATGCTCAGTCGCGTTTCGGCAAGCGGCAGATCCTCACCGTCCGGTTGACCGTAGTGCTCGCGACCATCTCCGTCGCGGGCCTGCTGATGATGGACCGCCAATCGATCCATCAGTACATGCCAATTCTGGTAGTGATGGGGCTCGTTGATTTGATCGTCTGGTTCCTGTACCCGGCGCTGCATCGCCGCCGGCTGAAGCAGGCGGTTACACAAATGTACTCCGAGGGACGCAACCGGCTTTTCGAAGGACCTCGCAGGCTGACACTTTCCCCCAGTTATCTCGTGTACTCAACTCCGATGTCGCAGTCGATTATCCGCTGGGCCGCGATCGAGAAAGTGGCTGCCTCCGAAAGCCACTTATTCATTTACCTGACCAGCGTGACAGCGGTGACTGTGCCACGCGGCGCGTTTGCGTCGGCTGCCGAGTTCGACACGTTCAGCAGTCGAGCGAGTGAACTGGTCGATAGTGCGGCTACGACAGTTGTCTAGCGGAGACGCAAATCTGCCAAGTCAGGACCGCAGATTCCGGTCGTAGAAGCTCTTTACCCGCTGCCACATCTCATCGCTCAGGACGTGGCCGGCACCATTTTCGATGAAGTGACTGAAGTTGTTTTCTGCATGCATCGACTGATAAGCGCGCTCTATGGTGCCGATGCCCCGCCGGACTTCCTCAATTGGACTTCCTCCGTCGAGTTCGCCGAAGTTGAGATGCAAGGCTCGGGGAGCAATCAGTGCAGCGATATCGGGCGTGTCCCCGTACTGGTGCAGACGCGGGATGAAGTTCGGGAAGCAGTGCAGCATCTCGTGCTTGTGAATCGCCTCATAGGTGGGCAAGCAGCAATTGCCGCACATCGCCTTCAGCCGCGGTTCCCAGGGCCCAACGAGCCAGGTATGGGTTGATCCCATCGAGTGGCCGTAGCATCCAAGGCGATCGGCCTGCACTTCCGGGCGACTGCTCAGCAGATCGACAGCCCGGCGCATGTCGAGAATATGCTTCCAGGCCAAACACTTCCCCTCCACTGTGTATTTGAGGAATAGGTACCGCTCGAGCGCACCTCCTTTTTGCTTGTAACCCTGTTCCCGCTCGCCGAAGCCGAGGGCATCGGGACAAAGAACCACATAGCCCTCGCGGGCCAAGGCCAACCCCGTGTGATGCTCTTTCATCCCTGCCAGCCCCGCTGGCTCGGAGGCGCCCAGATGCCAGGCACCGTTGTGCTGATGCCAAACACATATGCCTGGCGCAGCCTGCGATGGGCTGGCGCTATCGGGTATCAGCAAATACGCGGTTACTAATCCGCTTGGAACCTTACCGCCTGGCACCGTATCGCCCGGCTCGGCTTCGTAGGTGATCTTGAGACGACGGAGGCCTTCGAGCTTCTCCTCAGCCAATACTTTCAGGTTGAGCGGACCAGCGTCGGGCCAATCGCCGCCGAGGCACTCTAGCAGTCGGTCGCGAAAATCACCTGTGGCCATGGTTGGCTCCTGGAGTCTGATTTCAGCCCAGATTAGAAAGCTTGGCGCGCACCACTTTAAGCCCACGGCGACCCGGGCACCATCGAGGACGCATTTTCGTCAGAATACGTACCGCGATGGGCCTTGCCGGCTCCGGCTGCCACTCTTAACAACTTGACACTAGCAAGGATGGCCGGTATCTTTTTAGAGGCTTGCAAGCGGAGCTTGTAAGTCGTGTTCGCACAATATTTTCGAGCCAACCACAGCGCGAGCTGCTCGAAAGGGTAGGTCGCGTTTTTTTGTTGAAACTCGGCAACCTCGCGAGACACGTAAGGCATGGCCAGCATTCAGTTTTGCGGCGTGTCGAAGGTCTATCGGGATGCTGGGGCCTTAGTCAGGTTGCCCGACTCAGTGCAAGGGCGCCGGACCGGTGGCACAACGCGTGAGATTCACGCGGTGGAAGGTATCGACTTGGAAGTGCGCAGCGGCGAGTTGCTCGTCTTGATGGGCCCTAGCGGATCCGGAAAGACAACTCTGCTGCGGCTGATTGCGGGGCTTGAAGATCCGACACAAGGTTCGGTTCTGATTGACCAGATCGATCAGCGAGGCATGGCGGCTCGTGACCGAAACATTGCCATGGTGTTTCAGGGACCGAGCCTGTACGGACATTTGACGGCCAGGGAAAACCTGACGTTCGGCTGGCATCTGCGGTCGGGCGGCTCTTTCCTTGGCCGATGGTTTGGCAGCAACGAGACGAGCCAGGGAGAAGTCGACCAGGCGGTTCACTCGGTCGCTGGATTGCTGGGCATCGGAGCCCTGCTAGAAAAGCGGCCAGGAGAACTATCCGGTGGTGAGCAGCAGCGAGTGGCAATTGGCCGGGCTTTGATCCGGCGGCCAAGCGTGTTTCTGCTCGATGAACCACTGGCCAGTCTGGACGGACCGACCCGACTGGGACTGCGGAGAGAGATCAGACAACTGCAGCAGCGATTAGGCGTGACGACGATTTACGTGACCCACGACCAGGGAGAAGCCTTGGCTCTAGGGGATCGAATCGGAGTGCTCCACCAAGGTCGCCTGCAACAGTTGGGAACGCCCGAAGAGGTATACCGCTACCCGCGAAACCGCTGGGTGGCTTCCCTCTTCGGCAGCATGGGGATGAACCTGATCCCTGGTGAGATTGTGAAGCAGAACGGGGGACTGGAATGGGTGAGCGCCAGATGGCGGCTCCCGGTTCCTAGACCGATTGAGAAGACAATTTCGAGAGTCGGCCTAAACAGGGTTGAGCTCGGAGTGCGACCGGACGACCTATCGGCGGTTCGCACAGGCGCGGCGAGCGGACCAATTCAATGGTCCGCTACCGTGGAGGGGATCGAGTACCAAGGGGTCGCAACTTACGTTCGCGTCGGAGGCGGCCAGCCGCCTTTGGCGTTGGCGATGCGGGTGGATGGTCAACTAAAGGCGGGCGACTCGATCGCCCTATACTTAGATACCGAAAAAGTTTGCTGGTTCGACGCCGAGACGGGGGAGAACCTGAGTATAAATACAGCCGAATGAGGGAGCAGGCACGCCGAGCGTGTCCGAGTGGGCGGTGACGCACAATGCGAGCCCAAGTTCCGGTTCGGTGGGTGCGGGTGAGGAGCCGGTCAACCGGCAACGGGTGACGGCCGGAGGAATACAAGCATGATGAATCCAAGCGATATGTTGCGGATGGTCGATTCGATTCACCGCGAGAAAAACATCGATAAAGAAATCGTCTTCCAGGCGATTGAAGCCGCGCTGGTGACGGCTGCGAAGAAGCAGCAAGGCGAGACGGCCGATATCTCGATCACCATTGACCGCGACACGGGTGTGCTCTCGGGAATGTCGGACGGCAATCCGCTCGACCCGGACGAGATCAGCGGCCGCATCGGCGCGCAGACGGCCAAGCAGGTCATCATTCAGAAGATTCGCGAAGCAGAACGGGACTCGCTCCTCGGTGAATTCGGCGAACAAATCGGCACCTTGGTGAATGGTCTCGTCACTCGCAACGAAGGGGGTGCGACGATCGTTTCGCTCGGAAACATCGAAGCCATCCTGCCGCGAAGCGAGCAGATCCCTGGCGAGTCGCATCATCCGAACGAGCGCGTTCGGGCAGTCATTTTCGAAGTGAAGCCGCAAGGCAGTCGCGTTAAAGTAGTGCTCAGCCGCACTCGGCCCCAACTCGTACAGCGGCTGTTTGAGCAGGAGATTCCGGAAATCTCTGACGGCGTGATCACGATTAACGCCATCGCCCGCGAACCGGCCCACCGCAGCAAGGTGGCGGTCAGCAGCAGCGATCAGCGAGTGGATTGCGTTGGAGCCTGCGTGGGCGTGCGTGGCAATCGCATTAAGAACATCGTCGAAGAACTCGCCGGTGAACGAATCGATATCGTCCGCTGGAGCGACGACCCCGAAACATTGATCCGCGCCGCCCTGCAGCCAGCCGAGGTCGACCAGGTGTTGCTCTGCGACATGATCGGCCGGGCAATCGTATTGGTGCGAGAAGACCAGCTTTCACTGGCAATCGGCCGCAAGGGACAGAATGTTCGCCTGGCTAGCAAGCTTTGCGGCTGGGATATCGAAATCATGACCAACGACGAGCTCGAGCAGCAGATCGACCGGGCGGTCGCCGGCTTCTCGCAGATCGACGGCATGACCGAAGAGCTTGCCCAGCGCCTGGTGGAGCAAGGTTACCTGTCCTACGACGACTTGGAAGTCATTGAGCCCGATGCTCTGATGGAAATGGGCGAACTGAGCGAAGAGCAAGTGCAGCACATTGTCGAACAGGCAGAAGAACTTGCGGCGAAGGCGGGCAAAGCGGCCGATGAAGAAAAGCAGCGCAAGCGTGCTGCAGCGGCAGCCGAAGCAGCGGCGGCCAATGAACAAGCAGCGGCCGGTGGCGGCGGGGACGCTCCTAAGTAGCAGCGGCCCCTGGGCGGAAGCCGTCAGAGCCCGCAATTCGTCAGAATTGGTCAGAAAACGATTTCCCCAACTGGCGTTGCAGGCCGTAAGATTGTACATTATCGGATCACTCCCTATCGCAGGCTTGCGGTCGCTGCGCTCGATGGCGTAGACGTTGCCGTAGCTTGCCTCAGCGGCAGGAAGGGTGCGCGAGTCGCGGTAGCCCGAGAAGGGGCGGACACTTCGGTTTCCGCCGTCTCTTAGGCGGAATGACTCGCTTGGGTGCACAACCCTGCAAGCTCAGTTGGCAAAAGCTCCGGCCGTTTCGTTTCGGTCGCGTTGCTTCCAGAGGAGATTCGGACATGAAGTAATTGGGTGTTTCTGGCTCGCGCAGGTCCGACGCGCGGGCGGTACTATGGAGGGCGATTGTGCCCACTCGGATTTACGCGTTAGCCAAAGATCTGAAGATCGACAGCAAAGAGCTGGTAGACCTCTGCACCAAGGCAGGGATTCCCGGTAAGGGGTCGGCGCTCGCAAGCCTAGAAGACGACGAAGTCGTCAAGCTTAAAGCGTTCCTCGAAGGTGGCAGCAAGCGCGCTGCAGCCCAGCCCCAACAGCCCTTGATCGATACGAAGGCGGTTCTTTCATCGCCCGTTTCATCGACGGCTACTCTCCCGCCCCCACCGCCGACGCGTCCGGCCGTGCGGCGTCCGAGTGCTCCGGCAACGCCGCCTCCTGCTCCGCCGCCAGTTGCAGCGCCTGCGCCCGAACCGGTTGTGGAAACACCTGAGCCGGTAGCTCCTGCCACCCCGGTCGCACCTCCGGTGCCGGAGCCCATTGCCGAGCCAGCTGTAGAAGTTCCAGCTGAGCCCGCGCCGCCTACAGTCGCCGCCCAAGCGATTGAAACGCCCGCTCCAGCCCCGGCAGCGCCGACCAGCGTCCAGTCAAAGACGCCTGCGGCTCGGCCAACGCCTCCGCCCACCCGTGGCCCCATTGCACCACAGCGCGGCGATGCGTTTGGCGCTCGCCGCCCGGGCATGATCAAGGTCATCGATACAAAAACCAAGCGCGGTGCCGTCGAACCTCGCAAAACCGATGGCGGTGGCGACGGCGACAAACCGGCTGATCGCCGTGGGCCGGGCGGCCTGCGTTTCGCGCAGATGCCGGAAGTGAAGCAGCCGCCAGCCGGGCCAAAGTCAAAGGAACCACAGGCTCAGAAGCCGATTCTGAAGCTGCCGACCGACGTGATGAAGTCGGGTTCCCGAGCACCACTCAAAGCTCTGGCCGATCAAGTAGCTCGCCGCACGGCGGGGGGCGACAAACGCGGCCCGATGGCACCCGGTGCCGCAGCGGAGGCCACTCCTGCTGGCAGCGCGCGACCGGCGCGTGGCGGCGGAAAAAAGGGGCGGCCAGGCGAAGCCGAGCCGGGTCTTGGCGATATGTCGACCCTGCGGGCCGACCGACAAAAACAGAACCGCTCCAAAGGTCGTCGTCCTGGAATGGACGACGATGACGGCGGCGGTCGCATTCGTCGTCGCACGTCGCTAGTCCGTCGCAGCAAAACGGTCAGCACTGCTGCTCCGCGTAAGGAAGCTGTTTCGCTGGAGTTGCCGACTACCGTCCGCGCCTTCTCCGAAGCCGCCGGTGTAAGCGCAACTCAAGTGATTCGAGTACTGATGGGAATGGGCATGATGGCCAACATCAATGCGCCCATCACTGAGGAATACGCCGAATTGCTCGCCGCAGAACTGGGCGTTCAGCTTGAGTTCAAGCAACCCGAGTCGCTCGAGGACAAGATCGCCGCACGCTTTGCGGTCGATGAAGAAGCGGAAGATCTCGCTTCGCGTCCGCCGATCGTTACGATCCTCGGCCACGTCGACCACGGTAAGACATCGCTGCTCGATAAGATCATCGGTACGAACGTGGTAGCCGGCGAAGCGGGTGGTATCACCCAGCACATCCGGGCCTATACCATCACGACGAAGGATGGCCGACACGTGGCGTTCGTCGATACCCCGGGTCACGAGGCATTCACTGAAATGCGTGCCCGTGGTGCAAACGTCACCGACATTGCCGTGCTAGTGGTTGCCGCCGACGACGGTGTCATGCCGCAGACCGAAGAGTCGATCAGTCACGCGAAGGCCGCCGGCGTGCCGATCGTCGTCGCGATGAACAAGATCGATCTGCCCGGTGCTGACGAGCAGAAAGTGCTGCAGCAACTGGCGACCGCCGGTCTATTGCCGAGCGAATGGGGTGGTGAAGTCGAAGTGATCCGCACCAGTGCTGTGACCGGTCAAGGCATCGACAATCTGCTCGAAACCTTGCTCGTCACCGCCGAATTGCACGAATACAAGGCCGATCCGCAGCAGCCTGCTTCGGGTATGTGTCTCGAGGCCGAGCAAGAGCCGGGCCGCGGTGTCATCGCCAAGGTGATGGTACAGAACGGCACGCTGAAGGAAGGTGACATTGTCGTCTGTGGCGCGGCCCATGGCCGTGTGAAGGCGATGTTTGACACGCTGCGGCCCCGTCAGAAGGTGAAGGAAGCTGGTCCTTCGACGCCTGTGAATCTGACTGGTCTCGATGTCCCACCAAACGCCGGTGACAAGTTCTACGTGCTCGACGATATCGCCGAAGCACGGGAACTGGCTTCTCAGCGTGCGGCGACCAGTCGCAGCACCTCGCTCTCAGGCAGCACGACCAAGATGTCGTTCGAAGACTTCCAGCGGCGTCTTGCCGAAGGTCGTTTCGGTGCCGACGAGGATGTGGTCACGCTCAACCTGATCGTGCGTGCCGACGTGCGTGGTTCGATCGAAGCCATCCTGAAGGAACTCGGCAAGCTCGATCACCCCGAAGTGAAAGTGAAAGTGCTTCAGGCTTCCGTCGGTGGCATTTCCGTCGCCGACGTTACGCTCGCCCACGCTTCCGGTGCGGTTATCGTCGGCTTCAACGTGATTCCCGACGAAGCAGCTCGTGCACTGGCCGATGATCGGCAGGTGGAAATCCGCCGTTACGACATCATTTACAAGCTGACGGACGATATCCGGGCCTTGCTCGAAGGCAAGCTAAAGCCGGAAGAACGGATCGTCGAGCTGGGTGCCGCGCTGGTCAAGCAGGTGTTCGTCATCAGTCGCGTGGGCGCTGTCGCCGGCTGCCAGGTCATCCGTGGCAGTATCGAGCGTGGGGCCCGGGTTCGTGTCAACCGTGAGAGCCGGACGATTGGCGATTACGCGATCGACACGCTCAAGCGTGAGAAAGACGACGCCAAAGAAGTCGCTCGCGGCATGGAATGCGGCATCAAGCTGCAAAACTTCAACGACATCAAGGAAGGCGACATCCTCGAGGCCTACAAGATCGAGGAGGTGGCGCGAACGTTCTGATTGGAAGTCGCGCAACAGATCGGGGGCCGCGAGATGCGGCCCCCGTACGTCAGCGCCGGGTCAGTAGGTAGTGCTCCATACGACCTGCTGCTCACTTCCGACTCCTCTCACACGCGTCTTTCGTCCTTATTGAGCGCTCATGACTAGTCGTCGTCTTCTGAAAGCTGCAGAAGCCATTCGTGAGGTGGTCAGTATGTCCATCCTCACTGAATTGCGCGATCCGCGAGTCAAGAATGTTACGGTGACTTCCGTCGAAGTCGCTCCTGACATGAAGTCGGCCAAAGTCAACGTGTCGATCATGGGTGACGAGACCCAGCAGCGGCTGACACTCAACACCTTGCAAAGTGCGGCCGGCTTTCTGCAGCACCGAATCGCCGACCGAATCGAGACGCGTTACACGCCTCGCCTGCAGTTCCAAATGGACAAGGGCGTGAAGAATTCGCTCGAGGTTGCCCGGATACTCGCCGATGTGCTGCCGAAGAATCAAACCCCTCCTGCCAATGAGTCCGCTGTGACAGATGAGCCGCCCGACGACGACGCCGACTCGTCGGAGGTTGATCCGGAGAATCGGCCATAGCCGCTCGCGGCCGTTCTGAGTCCTTGATCGCCGCTTCTTGAATCGCATCTTCCTGAACTATCGCCCGGGAACTGGCATGTCGACCAACCGCGCTGCTCTGCTAACGAAGCTTCATAAGGTGCTGAAGAAGCACTACAAGCCGTCTTCTCCACCGAAGGACCGAACAGTCCTCGAGCACTTGCTCTATGCCTGCTGCCTGGAGAACGCGCGGCAGGAAGCTGCCGACGAGGCATTCGCCAAGCTGAAAGAGCTCTACTTCGATTGGAACGAAGTGCGAGTCACCACGGTCGCCGAGCTCGCCGAAGTGATGACTGGCATCCCTGACGCTCCTGCTGCCGCCCAGCGGCTTAAGAAGGCGTTGCAGTCGGTGTTCGAAACCGTCTATGACTGGACGCTCGAGCACCTGACGAAGCAGAACATCGGCAAGTCAGAGAAGGATCTGGAGAAGATTCAGGGCATCACCCCCTTTGTGCAATCGTATGTCATCCAGCACGGTCTGGGCGGACATGCGATTCCCGTGAACTCCGGCGCCATCGAGGTGCTGTACGCGATCGGCGCCATCAGCGACGCCGAAGCCGATAAGCATCAGGTTCCTGGCATGGAACGCGCGATCCCCAAAAACAAAGGGGAAGAATTCGGCTCTCTGCTGCACCAGATCGGGGCCGATTATCACGCCTCACCAGGTTCCACAAAGCTTCGCGGCTTCCTTGCGGAAATCGACGGCGACTTCAAGGAGCGAATTGCCAAGCGCACCGCGCGACAGGAAGCTGAAGCCGCGGTAGCTGCTGAAGTTCGGCAGAAAGAACGCATTGCCCGCCGCGCAGAAGCCAAGGCTGCGCAGGAGCAGGAAGCCAAAGAGCGCGCCGCCAAGGCTGCCGCTGCAAAATCGGGCCGCTCCGCCGCGAAGCAGCCCAAGAGCCCGCCGCCTCCCAAGCCGCTGCCCGAAGTGAAGCCAACGGCAAAGGAAACCCCAAAGGAACCTTCGAAGCCGAAGCACGAAAAGCCGAAGGGGCCGGGGCCGCTGGCCAAGAAGGCCGAGGCGGCCAAGAAGAAAGCTGCGGCCAAGCCGCTGGCCAAGAAAAAGCCGCGCTAACCCCCGCAGCGGCAATTGCGAAAGCTTGAGTGCTAGGAGAGTTCATGGGCTCGACGCCTTCTCTGAGCGGCCCCGAGCATCATCGCACAGCTGTAGCGCTGGCGTTCTCACTCCTTGTATGCTCGGCCGCCGGAGTCGAAGCGCAAACCGATGCGCCAGCCACCGACGCTCCCCCGGTGGATCAGACGATCGAGACGTTGCAACCGCGTCGGCCCCGTACCGAGGCAGAGGCCGATCGGATCACCGCTTCGGCTTGGTATACGCGGGGGCGATTACTGCATCAGCGTGGCCAGAAAGCCGCCGCACTCCGGGCCTACCAGCGTGCGTGGCGTTACGATCCGCAGGCGGTGACGATTCTCACAGAAATCGTCCCACTGGCCTTCGAACTGAATCGGAGCGATGAAGCTGCTCGCTATGCGGTGCTAGTCGCAGAAGCCGATTCGAATGACGCCATTCTTGTTCGAAGACTTGCTCTCTTTCTGGCAGACCAGCGAAAGTGGGGCCGTGCTGTGCGTCTTTATGAGCGGTCGCTTGAACTCGAACCGGCGTTGGATGAGGTTACCGACCTGAGTTCAGCCGTCCTGCACCAAGAGATGGGCCGACTTTATTTCCTGAGCGAAGAATCGGAGGAGTCGGCCGTCTCGTTCGCCAAAGTCCGCGATGCATTGATCGCGTCACCGCCGGCGCTCGACGAGCAGGCTCAAGAAGTTGTTCTAGGCGATGATGCGGCCGACACCTACTCACTCTGGGCTGAGAGCTTCCTCGCCGCGAAGCGCTATGACGAAGCTCTTGCGCTCTATGAAAAAGCTGATGGCTTCCGCTCCGATGCGGGTCGGCTCGCTCTGCAGCGCGCCCGCGTCGAGGCGGCCCGAGGCAACACAGGCAAGGCCCTCGAACGGCTGAACGAGCACTTCGCCGCGAGCCGCGATTCGTCGGAGCCAGAACCGTTTGAATTGCTGGCCGCACTGCTAAAGAAGCAGCATACCGACGAGGGTCAAGCGCGCTCTGCACTCATCGAACGGCTGGAAGAGCTTCGTAAGCAGCGACCGAAAGATTTTGCGTTGAACCATTTCCTGGCCGAACACTGGATCGCGGCAAACCGACTTGATGAAGCGGAAAAGCTACTGATCGAAGCGATCGCCGGGCACCCTACCAGCGTAGGATACCGCCAGCTTGTTTCGCTGTACCAACAGCAGCGAGACGCTTCGAAACTTGCCGAATTGCTGAGCCAGGTCGTGGAAAAAACCGGCTCCCTGCTAATATTAGAGCCGGAATTGATCGCTATTGGTGCAGATGTGCAGTTCGCGAATCAAATCCTCCACGTTACTCGGGAGCAACTGCGCGACCGCCCAAACCAACTAAGGAAGAGGCAGTTGTTCGCAGCCGGGCTCGTTGGGCTGAAGGCCGAGCGGTGGGACGCTGCCAGCGAGATGTTCGAGGCTCAAGTCCAGGCCGATGCAACCACCAAGAGCGATGCACTGCTTACTTGGGGGCTTGGTCTCTACCTTGCAGACCAACACAAGCTAGCCATTCCTGTGTTCAAGCGGGCGATCGCGGAGGCGAACGGTGAGGATGCGGTGGCAATTCACTTGCCGCTGGCTGGCGCACTAGAGCTGAGTGGACAATCCGACGAAGCCTTGGCCACCATCGACAATGCAATCCGCATCGAACCAGAGAGCGCCGAGGCTGCTTCGCGGAAGGGCTGGATTTTGTACCATGCCCGCCGCTACGAGGATGCGGCCAAAGCGTATCGGGAATTAATCGCCAGGCTCGACTCCGAGCACGACTCGTCGCTCCTGCGCGAAACAATCCGCGACGCACGGCAGGCTCTTTCCAGCGTCCTGCTGGCTCAGGACAAGTTTGCCGAAGCAACTGAGTTACTCGAGCAGGTTCTCGATGAATATCCCGAGGACGCCGGCGCCTTGAACGACCTCGGTTACCTATGGGCCGAGCGAGGTCTGCACCTGCAGCGGTCCCTGGCCATGATTCAAAAAGCGGTGGCCGCTGAGCCAAAGAACCGATCGTACCGTGACAGTCTCGGCTGGGTGCTCTATCAGTTGGGTCGATACAGCGATGCCGTCCGGGAACTTGAGCAAGCGGCGGAAGGGGAAGATCCTGACGGAGTTGTTCTCGAACACCTGGGCGACGCGTACGCCAAGGCCGGACAGCCCGAAAATGCACGCTCCGCTTGGGAAAAGGCTGTGCAGGCTTACCGGGAAGAGAAGGATGCGGATAAGGTTGCGGCGGTGCGGAAAAAGATTGCTGAGCACCAGTCCGGCAAAGGCACGGACCAGGACTGATGCAAACCGGCTGCGGTTCGGGAGAGAATGTTCACGGCAATCCTCTCCTTCCAAGTTTACGGTGTGGACCGGACCACAACGAACGTTGGTAGCGTCTTGGCTTTGCCGTTAGATCGTCTTACAATGCGGGCCGTGGTTTTTCCGGCTATCTTTGGGCGGAGCGTGATTGTGCCAGGGAAAATTGAAGGTTCCGTCGTCTCTTACTCTGAGGACGGCAACCTTGTCACCGACATCCCTCACGACCGCCTCCGCACTATTCCGTCAGTCAGCGACGTGTCGGTGGTGTGCGACGAGCACGAGACGGTGGGCATTTATCCTTTGGACCATAAAGAACCGAACTTCACCTTGCTTGCCTTGTCCGGCTCGAGCGGATTCCTGGAGCTGTCGATCGTCGGCGATAGTGCAAAAGCAATGCTCGGCGTTCGGCTGGGCGAGAAAGTGCTCGTGAAGTGGTGATTGTTCAGTCCGCCGTTTTAGGCTGGGCATAAGTTACCGCTGCCGTCCTGGCACGGGTTTCGGCGAATCTAGTATCTCGTTTGCTTGCTACTCATGGATTCGCCTTCTCTGGAAGATCTATACCGCTGGGATCGTCAGCACGTCTGGCATGCTTTTACCCAGATGGCCGAGCACGAGCCGCTGCTTATCCAGCGGGCCGAAGGCTGTACGCTGATCGACGTCCATGGTCGCGAATTGATCGACGGCGTGAGCAGTCTCTGGTGCAATGTGCACGGCCACCGCCATCCGTGCATCGACTCTGCGATCCGACAGCAACTTGAAGAAGTAGCTCACGTGACTCTGCTGGGCAGCGCGCATCCAACGACGGTTAAGCTGGCGCGCCGATTGGCGGAACTGATGCCTGATCTGCCGCACGTATTCTTCTCCGACAGCGGGGCCACGGCTGTTGAAGTCGCCTTGAAGATGGCCTTTCAATACTGGCAGCAGCGACCCGATCCTCGGCCTGGGAAGACGAAGTACCTGGCGTTTGATAACGCGTACCATGGCGACACTCTGGGCAGCGTCGCGGTCGGAGGTGTCGCCCGTTTTCATCAGATGTTTCGGCCGCTACTCTTCGACGTGGTTCGGCTGGCCGCGCCTGACACTTACAGGCTGCCCGCGGGAGTGACGCGGGAGCAAGCACTCGAATTCTATTTGCGGCAGTTTGAAACAGCCGTGAGCGAACATCATGAAGAGCTGGCTGCGGTCGTGATCGAGCCGCTCATTCAAGCGGCAGCCGGAATGTTGATGCACCCGCCTGAATTCTTGAAGGGGGTTCGGGAGATCACCAGGCGCTACGATGTGCTCCTGATCGCTGACGAGGTAGCGGTGGGCATGGGGCGCACCGGCACGATGTTTGCCTGCCAGCACGAGGAAGTTGTCCCGGATTTGCTTTGCCTGGCGAAGGGGCTGACCGGCGGATATCTGCCGCTCGCTGCGACGCTCGCAACTGATGAAATCTGGCAGGCTTTCTTGGGGAGCTACGAAGAATCGAAGGCCTTCTATCACGGCCACACCTACGGCGGAAATCCATTGGGCGCCGCGGCTGCGATCGCCACGCTTGACGTCTTCGAAGAAGAACAAACTCTTGCTGCAATGCAGCCGAAGATTTCGCGACTGGCGGATTTTCTAGGTCGAATCGCAGGGCATCCGCACGTGGGTGATGTAAGACAGCGCGGTTTGATGGCTGGCATCGAACTGGTAGCTGACAAAGCCACACGGCAGCCATTCCCTTGGGCCGAGAAAAGGGGCGTTCGCGTTTGTCAGCAGGCAATCTGGGAAGGGGTCTGGCTGCGACCGCTTGGTAACGTCGTTGTCATTCTCCCCCCGCTGGCCATTCCGATCGAGCAGCTTGATAAGATTTGCCTTGCGGTTGAGCACGGCATCGCTGCCGCCACGAGTTAATCGCCGCCCGTTTCCGCGGTTTTCAAGCTTATGCGCTATCAAAACGTTTGTCTTGAGACGCTCGCCTACACACTGCCGGAAGAAGTGTTGTCGAGCGATGAGATTGAACGGCGTCTGCAGCCGCTATACCAGCGGCTACGACTGCCTGAGGGGCGTCTGGAACTGATGACCGGCATCCGCGAGCGCCGCATGTGGGCACCGGGCACTCGCGTCAGCGACATGAGTGTTGCGAGTGGCGAGAAAGCAATCATTGGGACGGGCATCGATCGCTCCCTCATGGGAATGCTCGTTCACGGCTCCGTCTGCCGCGATCAATTGGAGCCAGCTACCGCTTGCCGGGTGCATCACCATCTTGGTTTGCCGGCGAAGTGCCTGGCATTCGATATTTCGAATGCCTGTTTGGGACTCCTTAATGGCATGGTCGAAGTCGCAAACCGGATCGAGCTTGGGCAAATCCAGGCAGGCCTCGTCGTCGGCACCGAAGACAGCCGGCCGCTGCTGGAAGCGACAATCGCAGAACTGAACCAGCGCACTTCACTGACACGTAGCGACATCAAGACGGCCGTAGCATCCCTCACGATCGGTTCCGGTAGCGCCGCGGTTCTGCTCACCAGCCGAGCACTGAGCAAGTCGGGGCATTGTATTCGCTCCGCCGTTGCGCGGGCTCATACGCAGCACTACCGCCTTTGTGAAGGGGATCATGCAGGTACGGAAGCCGGGATGCTCATGCAGACGGATTCGGAGAAACTACTCGAGGCTGGCATTGAGACGGGGGCGATGACGTTCGCCGATTTGCTTGAGGAGACCGGCTGGAAGCCAACTGATGTGACGCGGTCGATCTGCCACCAGGTTGGAGGCACGCATCGGAAACTGATGCTGGAATCGCTAAAACTACCAGCGGAGAACGATTTCGCCACCTTTCCCTGGCTCGGCAATACAGGTTCCGTGGCGTTGCCTTCTGCGATGGCAATCGCGAGTGAGGAAGGGTTTTTGCGGGCCGGTGATCGTGTGGCGATGCTAGGCATCGGTTCGGGGATCAACTCTCTGATGATCGCCGTCGATTGGTAGTCTTCGGTCGCAGCCGATGCCTACGCGCTTTTGTCGGCAAACTATCGTTCCGTTCGCCATTTAAGTGGGGTCGGAGCGCATGGCGCGGGCGATGATGTCGGCGTCGAAGTAGTTAATATTCATGCCGGCATCGACCACCAGTGACTGAGCATTGATCCCGCTCGATCGCGGGCTGAGCAGGAACAGCGCAGCATCCGCGGCCTCCTGTGTGGTCACGGCTGCTTTGCGCGGGATGACCTGCTCGGCGTACAGATAAGAATCGATGTAGCCCGGAATGCCAGCCGACGCACTCGTCTTCAGGAGGCCAGGCGCTACCGCATTGAATCGGATCTTCGAGAATCGGCTGAAGGATTTCGCCAAGAAGGCGAGCGATGAATCGAGGGCGGCCTTGATTGGCGCCATATAGCCGTAGTTTTCACTAGCCATCCTCGTCGTCGAGATGGAAACCGTTACGACTGAAGCGTCGGGCTCAAGCAGTTCCTTCACTGCATTGCACAGGCTGATCAGCGAAAAGCAGGAGATATCGACTGAACGCAAAAAGGCCGTTTTGGGCGTCTCGTGAAACGGCTTGATTCCCTCCGGATAGTCGGCGAAGGCGATCGAATGCAATAGGCCGTGGAAGCGATGGCCAGCAGTCTTTAGCTCTGTGGCAAGCTTTGCGATTTGATCTTCGAACTCGACATCGCAGACAAACACTTCACTGCCTGACAACAGTTTGGCCAGGCTTTCTTTTCGCTGCTCCGAGCGAACGACGTAGATTACGTTCGCGCCGCACTCGGCGAGCGATTTCGCAACGTAGTAAGCAACGCTTTTTTTGTTGGCGACGCCCGTTACCAGGAACGATTTGCCAGCGAGTTGCAGGTAGTCCATGATCACCGCTAAGGGGTCAGGCCGGCTTGGCCATGGTTACGACGAAATCGAGAGTCGCGGCCGTCTTGCCGCCGCTGGAAACTTTCGACGACAGAAAAAAAGCAGCCGCCACCCGCTCGTTCAGTCGCGTTTCGATCTCGATCGTGTCTCCAGGCCGAACCATCTTTTTGAACTTCACATCCGACAACCGCCCGGCAACCGGCACACCCTCCGTGTCGCGGGCCATCTCGCTGAGCAGCACCGCGCCCGCCTGCATGGCGGCCTCACAAAGAATCACGCCGGGGACGAGCGGATAGTCGGGATAATGTCCCTGGAAGAAAAACTCGTCCGCCTGAAAGGTTTTCCGGCAGCGAATGACGTTCTCGCCCCGTTCAACGACTTCGTCTAGCAGCAGCATCGGGCTTCGATGAGGGATGGCGGCTTCGATTTCGGCGCGTGACATGGCAGTACCTTTCAGCCGACAGAATTGCGAAAAATCCGGCCGGCTGCAAGGCGGGCGGTCAAGTTTCAACGTCGGTAAAACAGTAATTTCTATTCGCTTGAGAGAGAGGGAGCGGGAACTGGCGCTTTCATGAGCAGAGCGTCGACATCGTTTGCGACGATCACGCCGTAGTTAATCGCCCCGAGCCACCCCGACATGATGATGCCGACACTGCCGGCGTGGTACAGGCCCTGAACCTGCTCGGGCAGAGCCCGGCTCACTGCGAGCCCTTCGAACTTCGTGCCGAAGCTCGCGCCCTGCACGTGCGCCGTGTAATGTTGGAAGGTCTTCGGCGTGGCCGCCTCGACATGGTCCAGTCGCTCGCGAATTCTCGGCACGTAGCGCTCGAGGTGGTCCAGCGTGCCTTCGATCAGATCCTGCTTACTTGCTTCGTACTCGTCCTCCGTCATATTCGCCCAGTCGGAGTAGTGGGCGTTCGTGCTCGAAACGATCAAAGTCCGCGGCCGCCCCTGTGGCCTGGTTCGTGGGTAGTAGAACGAGTAGGTGCGACTGGTGATGTCGCGGCTGAGCAGTAGATCGGTGCGGAACTCCTGTGCCGTGCTGCTGAAGAGCAGGTCGCCAGTTTCTTCCGGGATGCTTTCGTCTGGTTTCAGGGCGATGTAGACCTGGGTGCTGCTGTTGTTCAGCCGAACAGCTCGGGTGTCGTCGACAAACTTGCGGTCGAAATACTCCTCGCCGACGAGGTTCAGGATGGTCGCTTTCAGATTCGAGTTTGAGATCACTGCCCGACACTTGATCGTTCGGCCATTGACCTCGATGCTTCGAACCTTGCCGCGCTCGACGTTGATGCGCTTTACGTCGCACTTGATCCGCACATCCACGCCGCTCTTCAGCAGGTCTTGGTGCATCAGTTCAACGAGCCGATCGGTGCCCCCTTCGAAGGTGTAGACGCCCTTCGACATGAAGTTCGAGAAGACGATGCCGTAGGTTAGCGCCGGGTCCTCGAGCGTCGACCCATTGGCATAGACGATCGGCTCCATGAGCAAGCGGACGATGTCCTGCCGGCCGGGGAAAAACCGCTCAAACAGTTCACGCGTGGTGGTCGACTGGTCGTCGTAGAAATTCATTCCGCGGGCATGATCGAAGAACGCTTCGACCGTCGCCCGCTCGACGCCGAAACGCGTGGTGAGCAGCTCGGTGAAATCTTCGCGGTTGTAGGTCGTCGTCAGCGAGAACATCGGATTGTCGAACCGGATGTTCTTTAGCTCGACGATGGAGTCAGCGATCTCACGCGTCCAGTACCGCCGGCAGCTCTTGATCATGCCGACAGGAAAGCCATGGAGCGACACGTCGAAGATGTGGCCGCCGGGACGCTTGAACCACGTGGCCATGCCGCCGAGCTTGTAGTGTTGTTCGAGCAGAAGCACGCTATAGCCGGCCCGGCCAAGAATGTTGGCGGTCGTCATGCCGGCGAGGCCACTGCCAATCACCACCACATCGTACTGATCGCGGGCTCCCGCGAGAAAGTCCTTAGGCATCTCGCTTCACCTAGCTCCTCAAACCCGAAGCGAGACAATGCCGGTTCGCCATCGCAATGCCACTAGTGATTGCTCCGATGATTCCCAAGAATCCTTGATCGGTACCGCAAATGAACAGATTCTTCAGGTGCGTCGTACCGTCGAGGTTCTTGGTCGGCGCGCCGTAGATCGCTCCGTTGTCGTGGAACGTGAAGCGGCGGATTGTGCTGGGGGTGAACATGTCAGTATCGATCACGCGATGGCGGAAGTCCGGGATGAATCGCACGGCCGACTCGATCATCCGGTCGTACCACTTCAGCTTCGCCAGTCGATACTCTTCCTCCGGCAGGTCGCGCCAGCGGTCGTGGTTCGCCAGACCTGTTGTCCGCACGTACCCGGCGTCGAGTCCTTCATCGCCTTGGTAGGCAAAATTGTTCGGCGAACAGATCACGCCGGTGCGAACGTCGCATAATTCGTCGGCCGGTTTGCGCCAGTGAAAACGCTCGGAGTCGTTGAAAAACACGATCGTCTCGGCGTAGCCGATTTCCTTCGGCGGCTGGTCGAGGACAGAGATTGCTTCGGTGAACGAGAGATTGCCGGAGCGCACCGGCTCGACAGCGGTCATGTCGTCGCACATTCGCAGCGTCTCGGGAGCGCCGGCCGACGATAAGATGTTTCCGGCCTCCAATTCTTCGCCGTTTTCGAGCACCACGCCGACAGCCCGGTCTCCGTCAACATGAATCCGCGAGACGCCGCTGCGCAGTTTTAGTTCCCCGCCGAGTTCGCGGAAGCGCCGCACCATGTTCTTGAGGATCAATCGCACACCGGCGAGCGGCCGCGCAAAGCCTTCCATGAAGATGGAGCGAAACATGATGCAAAACTGCCCCCAGTCCATGTCGTCTTCGCGGGCGTTGCCATACCACATGCAGGGGCAGAGGATCATCTCGACCAACAGCGGCTCGCTAAAGGTCTCACCGAGGATTTGCCGAGTGGATAACTGAAATAAGTCGGCGTTCAAATCGTCGTAGTCGACGATCTGCGTCAGGAGCCGTTCGAAATTGTCCTTCTGCCGCGGAAAGACTTTCGCGATCTCAGAGCGGAGCAGGTCAAGGTTGTTGTTGAACCGCAGGTTGACGCCCGGAAAGGCGATCCGCGATCCAATCTGCGGCGCCAGAGCGAAGTCGTCCCAGCTGAACCGCAGCTGCCGAAGCAGGCGGGCGAAAGGACCTTTCTTCGCCCCCTTAGGAGTGAAGTTAGTCACGGCGTGCAAGCCGACATCGTGATTGCGGCCGCGAAGACGGTAGAACGAGTTCAGCCCGCCGATGGTGTAATGCTTTTCCAGGATGCAGACACGCTGATCGTAGTGGGCCAGCCGAATGCCGGCGGCCAGGCCCGACATTCCCGCACCAATGATGATCGTGTCGTACCTGGTCATGGCTTCGGGCTCTTCGCGCGGGGCTCCGAGGCAGAGCCTGGGTCAGTTTCGTCCCAGGCGGGAGCCTGGGACGGAGGCGCGTTTGCGCTGGCCCTAGGGCTGTAGTTCCTGGATGTTATTTCTTGACGGCGTCTTTGAGTCGCGGCGTGAGGTAGGTCACCGTCGTTTGCATGCTGGCCAGTTCCTTGTAATCCTCTTCCGGAATCTGGATGCGGTGTCGCTTGCGCAGTTCCATCACGATGTCGAGGAAGTCCATGCTGTCGAGTTCGAGCTGCTCGCGAAACGGCTTCTCGTCGACCAGACCGCTGAGGTCTTCATCCGGTGCAATGTCGGAGAGGATATCGAGAATCTCGTCGCGGATTTCGGCGGGAGTCATGGCAGTCCAGTATTCGGTAAACAGTTGTCAGTTATCAGTTCGAACAGAGGCAAATTCACGATGCGGTTCTCAGGAACTGACTGCTGAGAACTGCCAGCTATAACGTTCCTACGGCTTCTCAATAATCACAACCGAGTTGATACCCAGCATACCGAACGAGTTGTTCAGGATGTAGCGGACGGGGCCGATTTCCCGCGGCTCGTTAATCACCAGATTGTTCAGGGCACAGTCGGGATCGAGTTTATCGACATTGATGGTGGCATGGCAGACGCCGTCGCGGAACGCGAGCAGATTGCCGGCGAGTTCCAGCGCACCCGCTGCTCCCATGGCGTGGCCGATGAAGCTTTTGGTGTTGTTGAAGTGGGTTCGCTCACTTCCGTGAAACGCCTTGCGAAGCGCCTCGCACTCCTGGGCATCTCCCTGACCGGTCCCGGTTGCATGCGTGCTGACGATGTCGATTTGCTCCGGGGCAAGCCCGGCGCGGTGGAGGGCCAGTTGCACGCACTCGGCTTGCCGCTGGGGATTAGGAAGGACGAAGTCGGTGGCGTCCGTATTGATCGCGTAGCTCGTCAATTCGCCGTAGATCTGTGCTCCGCGCTTTTTGGCGTCGCTTAATCGCTCAAGGACGTAAACACAGCCCCCTTCGGCAACGACAATCCCGTTGCGGTCGACATCGAATGGCCGCGAGGCCTTCGTCGGATCGGCATGCGTGGCGAGGGCCCCTTGGCTCTTGAAGCTCGCGAAGATTCCGAAGGTGTGGATGCTCTCCGAAACGCCACCCGCCAGAGCCAGATCGCAGTCGCCCAGCCGCAGCATCTGTGCGCCCTGAATCAAGCCAGCGTTTCCTGCGGCACAGGCAGCCCCAATGGTGTAGTGCGGTCCCGTGACGCCGAGATTCAGGGCTACTTCGCCGGCGGGATTATTGGCCACCGTCCGTGGATTGTGGTGGTGCGACCAGAACTGAGTGTCGTAATCGTAGCCCTTCAGGGCGTAGATTTCGTTCTCCGTTTCGACGTTACCATGCTCGGTCACGCCCAAGTAGATTCCAACGCGCGACTTGTCAATGTTCTCCCAGTCGAGCCCGGCATCGCGAATGGCTTCGTTCGTCGTGTAAATGCCGACGCTTCCCGCGCGCGTGCCACGGCGGATATCTTTCTTCGACTGGTACCGCAGCGCGTCGAAGCGGCAGATACCCGCGAGCGTGTCACCGACATAGCGGATCTCGTAATTGCTCACCCCGCTGCGACCGGCCAGGAGCGCTTCGCGGAACTCGGTCAGGTTGTTGCCGTTCGGCGAAGCCAGACCGATGCCCGTGATCACGATCCGCTGCTGGTCGGGCAGATTCTGGGGAGAGTGCACCGCCATCGAACCTTCCTTGCCCATAATTCTCGCGTGTTTGGAAACTATCGAACGTACCGCTGAAGTGCAAAAATGGCAAGCGGCTGACGGGTTTACGTCGCTTCAAGCGGCTCTGGCCCGGCTACTGCGACAGGCTCGGGGCCAGCCGTCTGAGACCTTCCTCGGTGCTGACCGCCGGCTGGTAGCCGAAGTCGTTGCGTGCCCTGTGGATATCGAAGTAGTGGTGCTTGGCCAACTGAAGGGCGAGAAACCGCGTCATTCGTGGTTCGCTGCTCCGGCCCGTCACCTTCCACAGCGTCTCTAGAATTGCCCCCGCAGTGTATGCTACCCGCAACGAAATTCGCCGATTCACAGGGGAAGCCCCGGCAAGCTCAAGAATCTCATTGATCCACCCCCAGCAGTTCACCGGTTCACCTTGGCTGAGGAAGTACGCCCGGCCGGCGACGGGCGAACCGGGCTTCAGTGCTTCAGCTGCCTGAAGATGGGCGGCTGCCGCGTTCTCGACGTAGATCGTATCCACCAGATTCTTGCCATCGCCGACCTGCCGCAATTGGCCCGACCGGGCTCTGGCGAGCAGCCTCGGAATGAGATGCTGATCTCTCGGCCCCCAGATGAGGTGCGGACGCAGTGCGCAGGTCAGAAGACCCTGACCGTTGGCGGCGAGAACTTCCTGCTCGGCGAGCGCCTTGGTGTGCGGATAGTGGGCCAGCCAGCGGGAAGGGTAGGGGACCGATTCGTCGACGTTGCATTGGTCGCGGCCATCGAAGGTCACGCTGGGGCTGCTCGTGAAGACCAGCTTTGGTACGGCGTGCTTACGACAACCCTCAATCACGTGCCGCGTGCCCAGGGTATTCGTTTCGTAGAATAGCTCCCAAGGGCCCCAGATGCTGGCTACGGCTGCCGTGTGAAAGACGACGTCGACACCTTCACAGGCTTGGATAACGTCCGCTGGGCTACGGATGTCGCCATGCGCCAACTCGACGCCAAGCCGTGACAGAGCAGGGGACTCCCGGCGAACGAGTGCCCGTACCTGGTCGCCGCGAGCCAAAAGCTGTTCGACGATGTACTGGCCGAGGAAACCGCCGGCGCCGGTGACTAGTGCTTTCAAGGGCGGATGAGCGGGCGGAAAGACGGTTACGAAGTGCTTCGTACGATCGGAAGCAGCTTACCGCGATTGTAGCGGCAGAGCACTCAATTAGGTGTGCGAGGAATTGCGCCATTTACTTCCGCGACTAGCGAGTCTGAGGTGGCCTCACTTCCCCGCGGTCTCAGCCGCAGCGGCTGGCGTGGACTCTGTATCCTTACCGGCCCCATCTTCTGCGCTCTTGCGGAGGAACTTGTCGAACTCCTCGGCAGTTGGCGGCTTGTCCGGAGCTGTGTCGCCGGCTGCCATATCGCCTGGTTCGACGGTCGCTGCGGGGACACTGGAGGATGTTGGCGCGGCCCCGGGCTGTAATGGCGAATCAGACGATACCGCCTCCATGATTTGGCGCTGCAACTCCGCGAACTCGCTGCGCGCTCCGTCGTCCGCACCGGATGCCGCCGCGGTTCTGGCGAGGGACGAGGCACCCGGTGTGTCGTCCTTGCGGCGCAAACTCTGCGGCGGCGCCTCGATCGCAAAATAGCCCTTGGCTAGTTGCGAAAGCGCCGTTTTTGGCAGTGCGAGCCGCAGCATCGACGTTGAGTCGGCCGGAGCACGGAAAACGATCGTGTCGCTCACATTTCCGCCTTCCGGTATGGAAGTGGCGCCTAGACGGGTTACATTCGGCGTCTCGCTTGCCGGAACCAGTGGGAGAGGGTTGCCAGCCGCGTCGACCAAAAGGGCTGACAGATCGCCAGTCGCATTCCAGCCGCGATATTGGACCGGAGCATTGCCCATGTTGGTGATTTTCAGCTCCACAAACACGAATCCCCCGCTTTCGACCGCAGTGGAATTCGAGGTGGCTACGGCAGTAGAGTCTTTTGCCGCGTCAGTATTTACTTCGAATCCGTCGATCTTGGTCGGCGATTTCAGAGAACTCGGTCGGCCGGTAGCGTCCGCGGCCAGCCAAATCGAGACTTCGAAGCGCGCGATGTTTTTCAGGCCGAACTGCACTCGTTTTCCGGACAGGTTGTTCCAGGCCTTGATCTGCCTCAAAACGTCAGCCGCTTCTGAGTTGGACGATGCGTCGTCAAATTCAAGCGGCGAAGCTGCTGCGCCGACCTCGCTGTCCTCGCCTTCGGCGCCGCTTTGCTCGGCAGGGGCGTCTTGGTCGCTTGGATTGGTTTCCGACTGACCGATTTGCGAGTCGCTTCCCCCGGTTTCTTCGCCAGCATTCTTTGCGGCTGCGTCAGGCTCAGTTTGAGCAGCGACCTCGGCAGCATCTCCGGGGTCGAAAGAGATCATGACCACACCGACGATGAGCAGTAAAAGGCAAACTCCTGCAAGCGAGGCCACAACGGTCAATGGTCGGTTCGACTTCGGACGCTGTTTTGTATTCTGGGAACCCGTTCTCGCCGTCGGACTCGAGGTGCTGACCAACTGAAAGCCGACCGAGCGATTGGCTGTAGAAGCCTGCGGCAGCGGAGGATGCGGCACAGCAGCGACCGCCTGCCCCACTGGCACTCCAACTGGAAGTGCAGCCGACTTCTGTGGAGCTGGCACCGAAGCCGTGACCGCACCTGGTCGCACTCGCGACGGAGCGGGCCGAGCTACGGGAACTGGATGGCCCGAGTGTGCCGCAGCCGGCCCGACGGGTTTTCCGACTCCTGCCGTCGCGGGTGGTGCGGTGAGCAGCCCTGGAACCTTTCCCGCGGGGAACCAGCGGGGATCCTTCTCGCGGCGGATTTCAGTGGCCGCATCGAGCACACCGGAGGATGCCATTTGTCGAAGTTGTTCGACGGAAAACGGACCGCGAACCTGTCCGCCCAGTTTGCAGAGCCAATCGGCTTTCACGCCCGTAGTCCCGGAGAGGTGGGGCTGAGAGAAATACTTTCATCGACCTGCTTTCGCCGAGGTTCCGGCCCGGGAAAGCTGCGAGGAACGCCTGCCGCTTCTGGTTATCTACCGCCGTGAAGCGGAGCGTAGGTAATCTAGCAAGCAGCAGTACGCAATGCTAGAGAAAGTCCCACTATGCGCTAAGCCATGGTGGACTCGGTTCACCTAGCTCGGTCAGCCGGGGCCGCCGTCCAAAGGATTTGAGTCGTCGGCGGTCGCTTCAATGTCGGCGAGTGGCATCAGGTACGGTTGCATGCCCTCGAAAGTCTTCGGGCCAATGCCACGAACCTCCCGGAGGGCGTTCAAATCACGGAAGGGCCCGCGTTCCTTTCGATGGTCGACGATACGCTTCGCCAACACTTCGCCTACCCCTGGCAGCAGGCAGAACTCCGGCCAGTCGGCGGAGTTCACATCAATTTGGAAGGTGACCGCGATCGGTTCCGCCCGATCGATTTCAATAAGCTGTCCATGGCGCCAGTTCTGATGAGCCCGGTGAGCCGCGAGCAGTAAGAGCGCAGCGGCCAGCATGATTGCAGCAACGGCCTGATCTGGGCGGCGCAGCGTTAGCCGAGGTCGACTCGGCGGGACCGGCTGGGATGCTGACTGCTTTGGCGATGGGGGCATACGATCGTCACGACAGATATACGCTGTCAGAGGAATCGTAATCCCGGCGACTCGCCCCGGTCAAATGAGCGGTCATCGAAAGAATCGGGGCCAAGCGAAGCTACGAGCCTACGATCGGCCGTGAAGCTGCTTCCATTCGTTGATCAGCTGTAGGGCCGCCAGCGGGGTGATGCTGTCGATGTCCAACTGCTTCAGCTTCTCGACCACCGGATGGTCCTCCGGGGCGAATAGCGTCAGCTGCAAATCGCCGCTACGCTTCTTCTTTCCCTTGGCGGCGATCTTCGGTCTGCCTTCCGGGTCGAGATGCTCTGATTCAAGCTGTGCAAGAATCTGCTTCGCCCGCTCGTTCACCGACTTCGGCACTCCCGCCAGCCGGGCGACATGGATGCCATAGCTCTTGTCCGCAGAGCCGGGGATGATCTTGTGCAGAAAGACGACGTTGTCTTCCCACTCGCGCACCGCCACGTTCAGGTTACGCACGCCGGCAAGCGACTGCGTCAAGTCGGTCAGTTCGTGGTAGTGCGTAGCAAAGAACGTCCGGCAGCCAACCACGTCGTGCAGGTGCTCGACGATCGCCCAAGCGAGCGAAATGCCGTCGTACGTGCTCGTACCGCGACCGATCTCGTCGAGCACGACCAGGCTGCGCGAGGTGGCAGTGTTCAAAATGCGGGCCGTTTCGGTCATTTCGACCATGAACGTGCTTTGGCCACGCGAAAGCTCGTCGCTTGCTCCCACACGGGCGAAGATCCGATCCGCGACTCCAATCGTCGCCTCGCGTGCCGGAACGAAACTGCCGACCTGAGCCATCAGCGTGATCAGCGCCACCTGACGGATATAGGTGCTCTTGCCGGCCATATTCGGACCGGTGATCAGCAGAACGACCCCAGCTTCTCCCCCAGCTGAGGCGTCGTTCGGGACGAACGTGCCCTGCGGCTCGAGAATGTCGAGCACCGGATGCCGGCCATCGACAATGCTGAGAACTGGCTCCGCTTCAATCTTTGGCCGGCGATAATCACGCTCGCGGGCCAGTTCGGCCAGTGAAGCCAAAACGTCCAGTTGTGCCAGCGCCGCAGCTGTGGTGAGCATGCGGCGGGCACATTGATGCACCGCGTCGCGCAACTTGATGAACAGGTCGTATTCCAGTTCCTTCGCACGATCGTCGGCGGTGAGCACTTGCTCTTCGTACTGCTTCAGCTCGGGAGTGACATAACGCTCCGCATTGGTGACGGTTTGCTTGCGGATGTAATGCGGCGGCGTCTTATCCTTGTGAGCGTTCGTGATTTCGAGGTAATAGCCAAAGACTTTATTGAATGCGACCTTCAGGTTCGGAATGCCGGTCCGCTGGGCTTCTTCGGCCTGATACTTGGCAATCCATTGCTTACCCCCGGATGCCAGTTCGCGAAGCTTATCTAGGTCCGCGTTGAATCCTCCTCGAATGATGCCACCGTCGCGCAGCTGCAAAGGACATTCATCGACCAGCGACGTTTCCAGTTGGCTTCGGATCTCGGGGCAAAGATCAAGACGCCCCTCCAAATCGCAGAGTAGCGTACTGCGACGCTCCGCCAGTTTTGCCTTGAGCTTGGGCAGCGAAGCAAGCGTGCGACCGATAAAGCTCAAATCGCGAGGACTCGCCCGCCCCGTGGCCACACGAGCGAGCAAACGTTCCAGGTCGTAGACGCTTTTGAGATGCTCGCGAACGGTCGACCGCAGCGAGCTGTCATGCAGCAGCTCGTCGACCGCATCAAGCCGAGCGTTGATGCCCTCAATGTTGGTCAGTGGATTAGAGACCCAGTCGGACAATAGCCGCGAGCCCATCGGCGTCACCGTGCGATCGATCACGGCAAGTAAGGAGCCCTCACGTGAACCGCCTCGTAGCGTGCGAGTGATCTCCAGGCTGCGGCGAGTGGCTTCGTCAATTTCCAGCAGTTCAGCGGCACGGTAGGGGATGAGCCGATCGATATGATCCAGCGAGGTCTTTTGCGTCTCGCGTAGGTAGTCGAGCACAGAGCCCGCAGCGCCGATCGCCAGCGCGTCACCATCCTGAAAGCCAAAGCCCTCGAGATTCGCCGTCTGAAAGTGCTTTGCGAGCTGTGCCGCAGCGGTATCGCAATTGAAGGCCCAGGCCGGGCGACGAGTAACCATCAGATCCGGCGACCAGGCGGGTGGAAGCTGAGCTTCCTCGGCCACCAGGCATTCCACCGGGTCGATGCGGGCAATCTGATCAACCAATTGAGCGCGCGGAAAAACAGCCGCAAAGAAACGTCCTGTGGATAGCTCAGCCCAGGCCACTCCGACGACATCCTCGCCGTTGGCCTTCGTCCCTGGAAACGCTAGAGCAGCGAGGTAGTTGCTCTCGCGAGGATCGAGCAGGGCATCGTCGGTCAGGGTGCCGGGAGTGACGACGCGGGTAATTTCCCGCTTCACCAGCCCCTGGGCCTTCTTTGGATCTTCCACTTGCTCGCAAACCGCCGCCCGAAAGCCAGCCGAAATCAGCTTGGCGAGATAGCCTTCAAGCTGATGATAGGGAAAACCGGCCATGGGAATTGGGTTTTCACCCTTGTCCCTGCTCGTGAGGGTCAGCCCCAGCACGCGAGAAGCATTCTTAGCGTCGTCGTGGAATAGCTCATAGAAATCGCCCATTCGAAACAGCAGCAGCGCATCGCCGCACGTCTGCTTGGCGTCGAGATACTGCTGCATCATTGGGGTAGCGGCCATGGGGCGCGAGTGTAGCAACCACCCTGATCAGCGAAAAGGAGTTACTTGCTAGCGAGAGTCGGCTAGCGGCAAACCGGCATTCGGTTTACCGCTGAAATCGGTAAACTCTGCTAACCATCCCCAATCCCGCACGACGATACATTCGCAATGGGCGGCATTCTCCGCCGGGAAACTTGCCTTCGGAGGCTGCGTCATGACGATGCTGCCTGAAATTTTTTGGTGGCTGACGATTGTTACTGCCGTCGCGGCGGGACTTGCAATTGCTGCGCACCGGGCAAGTTGCGCTCGCCACAAGCGGCGGATGTGGAACTCGGCCGACGAATCTGGCCCGATTGATGGCCTGATCCTGCTCTTCGTGCCGTGCAAAGGGGCTGAACCCGGGCTGCTCGAAAACTTACGTACTTTGTTCGAGCAAAAGCTCGTGAGGTACGAACTTCGTTTTATCGTCGAAGACGTCCACGATGCTGCGGTGCCGCTGATTGAGCAGCTTCGAACCGAATATGTCCATGTTCCAAGTGGGTTGATCGTCGCCGGTCGCGCAGAGGAAAGTGGTCAGAAGGTCCACAACCTCCGTGTCGCTACGGAACATATCCCGCCCGCTTGTACGGTTCTGGCGTTCGCCGACTCCGACGTACGGCCCGGTCCTCATTGGTTGCATGCGCTCACGCATGTTCTGACGCGGCCTGGAATCGGAGCAAGCACGGGCTATCGCTGGTTCGTGCCTGAGCGATTAACTCTGGCCAACCTGCTCGCTTTCAGCATGAACGCTGGCGCGGCGGCCTGCCTCGGCCGACGTCTGTTCAATCTCATCTGGGGCGGCAGTTGGGCAATTCAGCGGACACACTTCGAACAGATCGGCTTGCGAGAAGCATGGCGCGGCACGCTCAATGATGATCTGACGGCTACGCGCGTGGTGCGCGGAGCGGGCCTGAAGATCGATTTTGAGCCGCGCTGCCTTTGCCCGTCACCGATCGATTTCACCTGGCCGCAGGCGATGAATTTCATTCATCGGCAACTGCTCCAGGCTCGCTACTATGCCCCCGGGCACTTCCGCTGGGGCGCAGCGCTGCTTTTGCTCCAGGCGACGGCCTATCTCGCCATCCTTGCCGCACTGCTACTCGGCGCGGTCCGTGGGGAGGTGAACTATCTTGCACTCGTGGCAGGGGCAACCTTAGTCGCAGTAAACCTGCTGCGGGCTGCGATGGGGCATATGACCTGGCAGCAAAACTTCACTGCCTTCGAAGACAAGATCCGCCCGGCGCGACACCTGGAGTACCTTACGAGTCCGCTGCTCGCTTTGCTCGCGGCCATGTGCATCGTGCGAACCTGCTTCGATAGCACGATGGTTTGGCGCGGGTTGCGGTATCGCCTGCTCCCGGGGGGCAAAATCGCATTTCTGGGGCGAAAGCTCGACTCCGCCGGTGCCCCGCTTACGTCGGTCGACGAGCAGCCGAGGATTCTGCGCCTGCGGAAAAAGGACGTAGCTTGAGCCTCGCGATTACTGAATCAGCTGCTCGGTTTCATCGGCGGCGTGCACCGTAATTTCGCCTGCGTCTTCTAATCGCCGCACGACATCGACGATTTGCTGCTGCACCGCTTCGACCTCGGAGAGTTTCACCGGCCCTAGGTAGCCGATTTCTTCCTGCAGCATTTGCGACGCGCGCTGCGACATGTTGCCGAGGATCTTGGCCTTCAAGTCGCCGCTCGCACCCTTCAGCGCCATGGCCCACTGGCTCGTCTCCACGTTCTTCAGAACCGCCTGAATATCCTTGTCGCTGAGTTTGCCGAGGTCGTCGAAGACGAACATCAAGCGGCGGATCTCTTCCACGAGTTCCGGATCTTCCTGCGCTAGGTTCTCTAGCAGGGTCCGCTCCGTCGTCCGATCGGTGACGTTGAGGATTTCGGCGACGCTATGAACACCGCCTGCCTTCTCAAACGATTGATGCATCAGATTCGCCATCCGCCGCTCGAGGCCTTGCTCCACCTCCTGAATCACTTCTGGGCTCGTCTGCCCCATGTGAGCGATCCGCCGGACAACGGCTTGCTGCTTTTCAGCGGGCAAGCCTTTGACGATCTCGGCGCCATAAGCTGGAGGGATGTGCGAAAGAATCAGGGCGATGGTCTGCGGATGTTCGTCGATCACGAAGGTGAGCAAGTTCTGCGGGTCCACTTTTTTAAGAAAGCGGAACGGCATGGCCTGGATCGACTGCTTCACGTTCTCCAGAGTCGGCGGAGCATCCTTCCCAAGGGCTCGTTCGACCAGGTTTTTGGCCAGATCGATGCCGCCAGCCGTTGTTGCTAGGGAATTCGGATTGGACTCCGCGAACTCCTTAATCACCTCGTCCTGCTCACTCACCTGCAACCGGCTGATCTTGGCGATCTCGATGGAGACCGCTTCTACCTGCTTGGGTGTCAGTTTGGCCATCAGCGTGGCCGCCTGATCTTCCGGCAAGCTCATCAACAAGACGGCGGCCTTGCGGATTTCGGCCGATCCAGTTGCGATAACACCCACGATGATCCCTCGCACTCACACAAACGCCGCGCACACCTTGGCGCGGGCGCGAGTATGCGAAAACGCAAAAGCGGCGTCCAGATCAACTGGGCGCCGCTCGGCTGGGAACAAGTCGGTTGGCGTTTCGTCGGGCAAGAGCGCTAGGTGGAAGCGCCGCTCGTCCATCCCGGCGGGTCACTGGCCGGAAAGGACTCTTCTGAAGCTTCCTGTACGACGTCTTTTCCCTTATCCGCCTTGGGCTTCGGATCGATGCGTGGCAGCGACTTCTCGCGATCTAGCGCGTCGATCGAAGCGTTCGGCGGCAAGTTTTTCAGGTCTGGATTTGGTTTCGCTTTTGGGTTTGCCATGATGGCTCCTCATCTTCTTTGGGTATGCGTCCAACCAAGTACCTTGCACACCCAATGCCAAAACCTAGATCCCAATCCGATGCCGCTTGGAAAGTGTTCTTACGTCAGGACTTAGCGATCCCTATTCCGTAAGCGCTGGAGGAGTCGCGCGCATGCCGCGCCGACCGATCTCTTCAAGCGAGTCCTTACTGAGGGGCCATTCGTCCGAGGGGATGGTATCAGTCGTCATCGCGGCGCCAATCTCAGCCAGACCCAGCAAGACGTGCGGCAACCAAGTGCGGGCAGCAAAACCGAGCACAAAGGGTGACGCGGCCAGTAACAGTCCGGTCATGCCGTCCATCTGCAAATGCTTACGCATTGGTATCTTACGCACCGCCCCGAGTTCGTTGTTCGTCATCAAACTTTGTACGAGCATGGCAGCGCCGACGCCTACCGGAAGCCAGGTTTCTGGTCTGTTCTTGCGAAAGCCGAGTAGCCACGGTGCAGCCATAAGGAGAAACGCGGACGGATAATCCATCGCAGCGTGAGTTTTGGTTGACATCAGTCGCATGGTGACGACCTCCGTGAGGGGGGTAGAGTAAGTTTCATCCGTCTGCCGTTGGTCTTGCAGACGGTGTTCCCTCTCCAAAAAATCGCCCGGCAAGCTCCACAGTTCGGTAACCACTTACCGGCGAAAACCGTCAGCAGGCCCCGACCTCGGTCCCTTGACGCCTTCCGCCTCGCGAAAATAGGATGGGCGGTTTGATTTTTCCGCTAATCCGTTTCCAGGCAGGCACTTCCGTCATGCAGGTCACCAAGGTCGCCCTCGTGGGAATGGGTACGGTCGGTACGGGGGTGGCTAAGCTGCTCATCGACCACGGCGACCGCACAGCGCGACATGCGGGCCGCACCCTCTGGGTGGAAGAAGTCGTCGTTGCAGACGCGGCCAAGCCGCGCGACTACAGATTGCCCAAAACGGTGACCGTCAGCGAAGACCTCGCCCGGATTACCAAGAATCCGGAGATTAAGTTGGTGGCGCACCTCGTCGGCGGCCTCGAGCCCGCTCGGACGATCATGCTGGAACTGCTTGAGAGTGGCAAAGACGTGGTTACGGCCAACAAGGCCTTGCTGGCTGAGCACGGTCCCGAGATTTTTGACCGCGCTCGCGAACTCGGCCGCTCGATCGCCTTCGACGCTGCCGTGGCGGGCGGCATTCCGATCATCACCAACATTGGTCAGTGCTTCTCAGCGAATCAGATACTTTCGCTGCGTGGCATTTTGAACGGCACGAGCAATTTCATCGTCTCGCAGATGGAAGAGCAGGGTGCCAGCTACGAATCGGCACTTAAGGAAGCTCAACGCCTAGGATTTGCCGAAGCCGATCCGACGATGGATGTGAGCGGCGCTGATGCGGCCCAGAAGCTGGCGATCCTAGCGCACCTTGCCTTTGGAGCTCGAGTGCACTGGAGCGATATCCCGCGCGTGGGGATCGATACGCTCGATCCGGCCGATTTGCGGTATGCCAAGGAGCTCGGCTATCGCATCAAGCTCATTGCAGTAGCGCAACTTCGCGACAACGGCTTGGAACTGCACGTCACTCCGACCCTGGTAAAGGTGGGCTCGCCGCTGGCCGAAGTGCGGCAGGCTTACAACGCCATTAGCGTCGTCGGCGATGCCGTCGGGCCTGTGTTCTTCCACGGACTCGGCGCAGGCCAGATGCCGACGGCCTCGGCGGTTGCCGCCGATATGATCGATATGGCCGTCGGTCGCACGCAGATCACCTTTCGCTCGCTGGAACTGTGGTCGCAGCAGGAAGCACGCGTCGACATGTGCGACCATGCGCAACTGCCGGGCCGTTACTACCTGCGGTTCACGGTAGAAGACCGGCCAGGAGTACTGGCGGAACTCACGGGCATTCTGGGCAAGAACGAGATCTCTATCGCATCCGTAATTCAGCACGAACCGAGCGGAGATCCGAGCGACCGCGTCGTGCCGCTGGTGATCATGACGTCGGTTGCTAAAGAAGGGTCGGTGCAGCGAGCCGTCGATCAGATTGGTGCGCTCAAGAGCGTCCGTCCTGGCAGCGTGAAAATGAGAGTGCTGGATCAGACATGAAATACGCCATCATCATCCCCGACGGCTGTGCGGACGAACCGCAGCCATCGCTCGGCGGCAAAACTCCACTGCAGGCGGCCAACACGCCTAACATGGACGCCATCGCGCGCTTAGGAGTCGTCGGCCGGGCCAACAATGTGCCGGCGCATCTGCCGCCGGGCTCGGACGTCGCCAATCTGAGCCTCTTCGGCTACGACCCAAACGAGTACTTCACCGGTCGAGCACCACTCGAAGCGGCCGCCCAGGGAATCGAACTGGGCCCAGACGATTGGGCGATTCGCTGCAATCTGGTGACCGTTGAAAATGAGACGATGCGGAGCTTCACTGCGGGTCATATCTCGACCGAGGAAGCGACCGAACTGCTTGCGTCGGCCCAAAAAGAACTCGTCGCACCGGAGTATTCGGGCATCCTGCAGTTCGTCCCGGGTGTGAGCTATCGGAATCTGCTGCTATTTCGCGGTGAAAAGAAGACAGCGCCTTTCTCGAATGCCACGCGGGCGACGCCGCCACACGACTTGACTGACAAGTCGGTCGCAAAGGATCTGCCGAGCGGCCCCGGGAGCGAGTTGCTCAGCGACTTGATGAATCGCAGCCGAGCGCTGTTCGCTGACCACCCGGTGAATCACGCCCGAAAGGCCGCAGGTAAGTCACCAGCAACGAATGTTTGGCTGTGGGGGCTCGGTCGCACGCCGCGGCTCACCTCGTTCGAGAAGCTGCACGGCAAGCGGGGTGCGATGATCACAGCCGTTGACCTGCTCCGCGGCTTGGCTGCTTTGATCGGTTGGGAACGGATTGAAGTCCCCGGTGCGACCGGATACCTCGATACCGATTACGCCGCAAAAGGACGCTACGCGGTCGACGCACTGAGCAGAACCGATGTGGTCTGTGTGCATATCGAAGCGCCGGATGAAGCTTCGCACGAAGGACGAGCCGACGCCAAGATCAAAGCGCTGGAAGAGATCGACGCCAAAATTGTCGCTCCGCTCCACGAAGCGCTCATGAAGCACGGCGACTACCGAATTCTTGTTTCGCCAGACCATCCGACGCCGGTCCGCACCAAAACTCACAGCCACGGTTTCGTGCCGCTGACGATTTGCGGCAGCGGTATCGCCCCGGACTCGTTCACGACCTACGACGAGCCGACGGCCGGCCAATCGTCCCTCGCGTTCGACGAAGGCTGGCGAATGATGTCGTATTTCGTTGGGAAGTAGGACGACTGCGACCCGCCCTTGTTGCGACGCTCCGCGTCGTAACGCAAGTCCGGACGCTCCGCGTCCCGTGCCTTAACCGCAAAGCCTATAACCAAACCGAAAACACTCGACGCTGAGCGTCGACAGTTGCGTTCCCACGCAGAGCGTGGAACGAGTTTCCTTTAGGACTTTCCTCTCATGCCTTTGATCGTTCAAAAGTTCGGTGGCAGTAGCGTTGCCAATGCCGAGAAAATACTCAAAGCCGCCCGCCGGGCCATTCGTGCTCAGCAGGAGGGCAATCAGGTCGTGATGGTCGTGAGCGCGATGGGGGACACGACCGACGACCTGCTGGATTTGGCGGCCCAGGTGACCGATCGTCCACCGGCCCGCGAGATGGACATGCTCCTTTCAACCGGTGAGCAAGTCAGCGTGGCCCTGATGGCTATGGCGATCCACTCGCTCGGTCACAAAGCGGTCAGCCTTACCGGCGCGCAGATCGGCGTGAAGACCGACGCTGTGCATCGCAAGGCGCGGATCAAGTCGATCGAAACGGCCCGGCTTCGGCGGTTGCTCGACGAGGGCAATATTGTCATCGCGGCCGGCTTTCAGGGGATCGACGACGATTTCAACATCACCACTCTCGGCCGCGGAGGGAGCGATACCACAGCGGTCGCGCTGGCGGCTGTTCTGCGGGCTGATGCTTGCGAGATCTACACCGATGTGGACGGTGTCTACACGACCGACCCGCGCGTCGTGCCGGAAGCCCGGCGAATGAACCGCATCAGCTACGACGAAATGCTCGAACTAGCCAGCCTTGGCGCCGGCGTCATGCATAGCCGATCGATTGAGTTTGGAAAGAAGTTTGATACGCCCATTCACGTGCGGAGCAGCTTCACCGACCAGCCGGGGACGATGATCGTCGACGAGTCGGAGCGCCCCGATCAGCCCGTGAGCGGCGCGGCGATCACTAAGGACGAAGCGCTCATCACCGTTCATGGCGTGCCGGATGTTCCCGGGACAAGCCTCGAAATCTTCTCGCGCGTCGCCGGCAAGAATATCTCGGTCGACATGATCGTGCAAAACGTCGGTGAGCTCGGCAAAGCCGACATCTCGTTCACGGTCCCGCGCGGTGAGTTGCCAGCGGCGCTGGAAGCAGTGCAAGAGGCCGTGAGAATCGTCGGCGCGGACCAGGTGACTTCGGATGATAACGTGGCCAAGGTTTCGGTGGTCGGTCTCGGTATGGCGAGGCAGACAGGCGTGGCCCAAACGATGTTCGATGCTCTCGCCGCGGCGGGCATCAACATCCACATGATCACGACGAGCGAGATCAAGATCTCGGTCCTCGTCAGTCGCGATGACTCGCAGCGTGCTCTGCGCACAGTGCATCAAGTGTTTGAACTGGAGAAGCAAGCCCCCGTTCCGGCGATGGCCACTAAGGCCAATGAAAGGGCCGCCGATGCAGCCGACGTTGTTGCTCGGTTGCAGGGCATCAACATGGAAGATCTGACGATCGACGACATCACGCTCGACGCTTCGCAAGCACGCGTAACAATCCAGGGAGTCCCGGACCAGCCCGGGATTGCTGCCCGCGTGTTCAAGGAAATTGCCGAAGCCGGAATCTTTGTCGACATGATTGTGCAAAGCCACCCGAAGTCGGGCGGCGGCCAGGCGACGGTCAGCTTCACGGTGCCGCGCGAGCAACTCGAGAAGAGCCTCGCAGTGGCAAAGCAGATCGGCACCTCACTCAAGTGCAAGGGAACCACGAGCAGCCCGACCATTGCCAAACTTTCTGTGAGCGGCGTGGGCCTGCGAACGCACGTGGGCGTGGCCATTCGGATGTTTCGCGCCATCGCCGATGCTGGCATCAACGTGGAGATGATCAATACGAGCGAAGTGCGTGTGAATGTCGTCGTGGAAGGCAACCAGGGGGAGAAGGGGCTCAAGCAGCTCCAGCAGGCATTTGCGGACGTGCTGCGTTAGTAATTTCACACTCGAATTTTGCGGTTTATTGCGAGAGGCTCCGAAGTCCACTTCGGGGCCTCTCGTCTTTTAACCATCGAGCCAACATCCCCTTCGCGAGCTCCACCTGATGGTGATGCGGATAACCTCCTGACCATTGGAACCCTATTTGCTTGTCACGGTGAACCTTGACCCCGCGCAATAGTGCTTTGGTTAACCCGCGATCGTCGGGCACGAAGCCGAGCTGCGGAACTCCGGCTAAGAACGCCGCCATTAAGGAGCGCCGACATGTTTCTACGAATCGATAAACTTCCGGTCGAATTGCCGCAGAGCACGGAGATCGACCCGCAGAGCGCGGCGGCCGTGCAGGAGTTGATGGGTGGTCGGTTCGGCGAGATGTCGACCTTCAACAACTACTTTTTCCAAAGCATGAATATGCGAGGGAAAAAGCAATTGGGGCCCTATTATCAGCTGGTGGCCAACATCGCGGCCGAGGAACTTGGACACATTCAACTGGTGGGTGCTGCCATCAATAGCTTGCTGAACGGGCCCGACACCGGTGTCGTCGAAGACGGCGACGAATACGCAACTGGTACCCCGATCGCGGATCTGGTGAGCGGCGGCAATTTCAATCCGCATCATTTCATCGCGGCAGGGCGAAATGCCTTGCCGGTCGATAGCATTGGTGCGCCGTGGAATGGCACCTATGTGTTCTCGAGCGGTAATTTGATTCTCGATCTACTGCACAACTTCTTCCTCGAAAACTCTGCCCGCACGAACAAGCTGCGTGTCTATCAGATGACGAAGGATCCAGCCGCCCGAGAAATGCTTGGCTACCTGTTCGTTCGCGGTGGCGTACATCGCGATGCCTACGCCAAGGCGATTCAGAAGCTGACTGGGACCGACATGACCAAGATGCTGCCGATTCCCAAGATCGGCAACGAGATCTTCCCGGAAGCGAAAAAGTACATGGACATCGCCAGCCACACGAAGCTCTATCGCTACAGCCCGGATGACTACAAGGATATGGGGCAAATCTGGGAAGGCCCCGTTCCGGACGGCGGCAACGCCGTGGTGGTTGACGGTCCGCCGGATAATCCAGGCAACCATGCTGAGCTCGCGGGGATCGGATCGGCTTTCGCTCCGGATTACCACCCGGAGGAAGTCTTTGAGATGGCCCAGAAGCTCTACAAGAATGCGAAGTCGTCGTAGCGCATTCGAACGCCAGGCGTAGCTTCCTATCCCTTGGCGGCAGCGTCGATTTCTTGACGCGTCGGCAGAGAAGGTTGCGCGCCGGCGCGCGTGGTTGCGAGCGATGCAGCCACGTTCGCCCAGTTGGCCGCTTCGAACAGGCTCCTGCCTTCGCTGACCGCCACCGCTAGAGCACCGCTGAATGCGTCTCCCGCCCCGGTGGCATCGACCGCTTTCACCTTGCGAGCCGGTATCACATCGACATCGCTTCCCTGGACAGCCACCGCGCCCTGGCCACCAAGCGTGATGATCGCCCCTTTCGGACCGGCCTGCTGCAGCCAGCGGGCGGCGGCGATAGCGGAATTCGCGTCGCTGACACGCAGGTCGGTCAGTGTCTCGGCCTCCTGCTCGTTCGGCGTAATGATATCTGCTAGAGCAAGCAGGTTCTCGCAATGACTCAGTGGCATCGCCGGTGCTGGGTTGAGTATGGTAGCAAGACCGTACGCTCGTGCGCGTTTCAAACCGACTTCGACGGCTGCGAGATTGGTCTCGAGTGAGGCGAGAAACACGCTCGCATGGCGGAAAATGGTGTCGGGAATAGCCTCAATCCGTGACGGCGAGAGGGCCAGATTCGCGCCAGCCGCCACGCTGATCGCATTTTGCCCTTGGGCGTCGACCATGATCAAGGCGATGCCGGACGCATATCCTGGAAGAACGGACACGCAATCAAGGTAAAGATTCTCCCTGCGGAGCGAGTCCAGCGCCTGCTGGCCGAACGCGTCGTCTCCAACCGCTCCAATGAAAGTCACTTTCGACCGACCCGCTCGGGCGGCAGCCACAGCCTGATTGGCACCTTTACCACCGGGAACGTGCAGGAATTCGCCCCCCAGGATGGTTTCTCCAGGACGGGGCAGGTGAGCGGTGCGAACGATGAGATCGATGTTGATCGAGCCGAGAACGATCACTGACATGCCGGTAGCGCCCTCTCACTTACCGATGCAGAAGCGGCTGAAGATACGATCCAGGACATCGTCCGTGTAGATGGCGCCTACCACGCGCCCCAGTTCGTCCAACGCTGAGCGGACTTCCGCGGCAACTAGTTCCTCACCTAGGCTGCGACTGGCCGCAGTTTGCGCTCGCTCCAGACTTTCGGCGGCCAAGGCAAGGCTTTCACGACAGCGGGCTGCCGTGCCGGAGACGACATCGGCATCGGCTTGCTGTCGCTGCAAACGGTTTGCAATCTCGAGTTTCAGATCCTCAAGCCCGCGGCCCATGTTGCTGCTCGTCTCCACCGCATCGGTGCCAGGCGGAAGGCCGAAGGACTGCGTCTTCGATACGTCGTGATCAACCTTGGTGACCACCACGATGCGCTGGTCGTCTGGCTTGGAGAGCTGCTCGAGTTCCCAAGCCGAACGCTCCTGCGCCGAGTCGAGACACAGGAGCGTCAGGTCCGCTTGCTCAGCCTGCTCGAAGCCAAGCGCCTGCGCCACTTCTTCGATTGATTGGGATGCGTCGGCGGTTTCCACCCCCGCCGTGTCGACAAGCAAACAGTCGATTCCGTCGATAGTCATCATGCGCGTGACATAATCCCGCGTCGTTCCGGCCACATCGGACACGAGTGCGACCGCTTCCCTCGCGAGGGCATTGAGCAAGCTACTTTTGCCGGCATTGGGCAGACCGACGAGGGCTATCCGCCGCTGATTGCCGGCCTCGACTCGCGATTGCATCTGGCGGGCAATGGATTGCACGCGGTGTTGGGCACCGTGCAACTGCCGGACAAGTTCGTCCCGAGAGATGAACTCGATATCCTCCTCGACAAAGTCGAGACCCGCTTCGAGGTGAGCCAGCAGATCGAGCAGTTCCCCGCGTAGCTCGTTCAGTGGACCTGCCAGTCCGCCGGCAAGTTGTCCCAAAGCGGTCTGCAATTGAGCGGAGCTTTCAGCATCGATCACGCCGAGCACGGCTTCTGCTTGAGTCAGATCAAGGCGTCCGGCGAGAAAGGCTCGCAAGGTGAACTCGCCCGGCCGAGCGATCCGCACTCCGTGGCGGATGATCGTGTTGAGCGCCGCTTCAAGCAGCGGCGTCGAGCCCGGCAGATGCAGTTCGGCGGAGATTTGCCGCGTGTAACTTCTCTTGGTCGGCCAAAGGTAGGCCACCGTCGGCACCTCGCCGCAGTAACCGCCGACGTGGAACGCTCCCTCGACGATACAGGTTTTTCGAACGTCGCGTAGCGAGCGGCCGTCGCTGGCAACAAATGCGGCGTCGAGGCAGCGAATCGCGGCAGGGCCGCTGATTCGCACGATACCCCGGGCAGCGCCACCGGGCGCCGAAGCGATGGCGGCGATTGTGTCGTCGACGTTCAGCGACATGCGCAGAGATTAGTTCGAGTCGCTCGAGCCCGTCAGCGAACGCTTCTGAGAAGCGTCGCTAACCAATACGCTTACCGCCGCTTTGGTTTCGGCCGCTTGGTCGGCTTGCTGGTGATGCTCGTACCATTGCCGCTGGGCTTAGGTGGCAGCGAAGTGGCGGGGACTGTAGTCGCAGTGCCTCCTGCAGCGGCGGTTCGCGGCTTGGTGATCAGCTTACGTTCGACCACGCTCCAAAGGCTCGATGTGATGAAGTACAAGCACAGACCGGCGGGCACTTTGTAGAACATGATGCCCATGAACACTGTCATGTAGGTCATCATGGTCTGCTGCATCTTGGTCTGCTCGTCGGTGGCCGGCGGCGTGAACATCTTCTGCTGCATGATGAACAGGCCGATGGTGAACAGCGGCAGCAGATTGAAGTAGGGACCGAGCCAGCCGTGGGCCTCGTCGGTGATCATCGAGACGTTGATATACGGCTTCCAGAACCAGAGCATGTCCGGTCCGGCGAGATTCGAGGCCCAGGCCATGCCGGGGAACAGCGACGCGTCTCGCAATTCAATATCGACGCTCAAGCAGCGATACAGACCGACGAAGATCGGCAACTGAAACAGCAGGAGCAAGCAACCGCCGAAAGGATTGAAGTTATGCTTGGCGTAGAGCTCGCGCATCGCCTTGCCTTGCTTCTCCATGTCCTCGGCGTATTTCTCCTTGATCTTGGCCATCTCCGGAGCAAGCTGCTGCATCAAAGCGGCGCTCTTCGCCTGCTTCAGGCTGAACGGAATCATGCAACTGCGGACGATCAGTGTCAGCAGGACGATCGCGATGCCGTAGTTGCCGACAATTTTGTAGAGCACATCGAGAACGTTGCGCAGCATCCATGCGGGATATGCCGCGTACCACCAGCCGTACTCCAGAAGCGAACCAATCTTGTACCCTTCAAGTACTGCAGGGTCCTTCGGGCCGAGAAAGATGCGGTAATTGTGCGTTAACTTGCCTTCCGGCTTAATCGTCTCAGCTTGCGGAACCATCCGCACCGTGACGTTGCACGTTTTGCTGCGAGCCTTATCGAGACGCGCGACGTCTTGGACAGGCAGGGAGGTCAGGCGAGAAAACAGTAGCGGCTTTTCGGCGCTGGGTGACTGCGGCATGACAACAGCCGAAAAGAATTGCGTGTCGACGCCTGCGAAATCAACCGCCTCCGGCTTGCCGCTCACGAGCAGTGGAAACTCGACCGGCTCGTTCTCTTCGATCGCCGTCCGGGCATCGCTGACCAACTGCGGACATCCGAGCAATTCGTAATGCTCGCCCGTACGACGCCAGACGATGTCTCGAGCGCCGGCGCCTTTGAACATCGCGGTATTGAGCTTCACCGAGTACCACCAGCCTTCCAGCGGCAGGCCATTCGGGCCGTCGAGGCGGTAGGCAATCTCTTTCGGTTGCTCACCGAGATTCTGAATCTCCACTTGAAGTTCCAGATCGTAGCCGGGCTTGTCGGCGCCTTCCGCTTTACGAAGCGTGTAGCGCTTGATCACCTTCAGCGGAGTCGGTTCGCCCCCGGCGTCGGCGGCGGGCGCATCGACTTCGAAGCTGAATGCGACGAAGTCAATTCCTTGTTCCTCGACCTTCCAGTTACTGTTGAGCAGCGAAGGAATGTTCTCAAACTCTTCTTCCTGCACCTTGAGCGACTTGCGCCCTAAGGTTTCGAACGTCATGAGCATTGAAGGCGGCGATAGCCGTCCGAGTTCGAAGCCGCCGTTTGGCAATTCATTTTGCGGGCGTTCGGGCCGAAGCATTTCGAGCGGCCGGCGAGTGAGCGTTGCCTCGTAGCTCAGGTTGGCCTTTTCGTCGTCGGTGGTGCGAACGACATCGATTTCAATCTTGTCGTCCGGCTTCGTTCCCTTGAGCACCTCGGCGACGTCGCTCGTATTCGCCACCTTCTTGCCGCCAATCGCTTCAATCACGTCGCCCGTCTGCAGACCGATCGACGATCCGCCGGCGAGCGGCTTGGCGAGTGCAGCCGGAGAGCCCGGGCCGACGACGTTGATGCGAACACCATCAGTGCCGTCACTCAGCGCAAGCTGGCCGAGGTAGCCAGTCATGTCTTCCAGGTCGCGATAGGCCGAGAGTTCTGTCCGCTCGATGCCGGCGCCGCGGCTGTCGAGGGTGACGAGCATCCTGTACCCGCTCTGCGGATCGAGCGAGCCAATCGTCAGCCGCTTGCGCTCGTTTCCGGGACGCGCCGTGGCTGGCTTCACTTCGCCCGTGGCGGGCACCTTGACGGTGTCGGTTCCCTCGCTCGAGGACGGCTGCACTTTGGCCGGCTCGTCGTCGTCGGCTCCGACTTTGGCAGCCTTATCGGTACCCTTGCTCGGCTTTTCAACTTGTTTGTTCTCGGCCGGTTTTTTGGCAATGGGCTGCGGTTCTGGTGCAAGCCATAGCCGGAGCCCCACGTAACCAAGCCAAATCGCCAGCGCGATGACGACAAAAGCGACAAAACGACCTTTTTCCACGAGAACCGAACCTCAACGCGCGCTGGGACTGGAGATGCGTCCCCGCTTGCAGGGGAGGCCTGAACGAAATTCTTTGCCGCGCGGACAAAAGAGTATTGTCCCCGGGGGGCGAAATCTTGCAAGTGCAACGAGTGGGTGGCGCGTGGGCGCTCCTGTGGAACAGGCGTCTCGCCTGTTTACGTATTCGGCCCGATTGTGCACAGGCGAGACGCCTGTGCCACTTGGCTGCTATCGTCCGTCTTTCAGCCGCTCGGCCAGGAAGGGATCCAGTTCCGGAATCGCCAAAATCCGCTGCATCGTCTTTTCGAAGGCATACGGCACGCGGCGAAAGTGCACTGTGTCGTCAGAGACGATCACGTAGCACGACCGCGGATCACCGTCTCGCGGCTGACCCACGCTGCCGACGTTGAACATCGCCTTCCCCGGCGTGGTGAGCGAGTACTTGCCGCCGATCTCGTCGGGAGAGAGGAAGCGGCCATCCTCGGTAAATACCCCTGGCACGTGCGTATGCCCCTGAAAGCAGAAGCGTTCGACCAGGGCGAAAATCCGCTCGAGCTTGCGCGAGTTGTAGATATCTTCGGGAAAGACGTACTCGTTGAGCGGGTTTCGCACCGAGCCGTGAACGAACGTGAACGGACCTTCGCGATGCGTCCTGGGCAGGTCGCTCAAAAAGTCCCAGCGACGGGCTGATTGCTCGGGGTCGCCGTCCGGCGATTCGAGTTGCTCACGAGTCCAGAAGATTGCCCGCTCCGCGCCGCTGCTGAACCCTTCCGGATCGTAGAGAGCGCCTTGGTCGTGGTTGCCGAGAATCGAGAGTTGAAACGTCATGGCGACGTCAACACACTCGCGCGGTTGCGGGCCGTAGCCCACGATGTCGCCCAGACAGTAGATGCTGTCGACGCCTTGCTCGCGCGCGTCGGCGAGGACCGAGTGGATGGCTTCGAGATTGCCGTGAATATCGCTGACGATCGCGCGTTTCATAGATTCTCGTTCCCGCGCTTCTGCGCGGGAACGCACGTTTCGAGCCCGAACCTTACCTGCTACCGGCCAGTCAGCAGGCGATCGCCCAGCATATCAGACAGGCTCGGATTCTCGTGGATCTTATGGCAAGTCTCTTCGGCTGGATAGTCGAGGCGGCGGAACGTGACGAGATCGTCGTTGATGATCACATAGCAGGCACGCCGGTCCCCGTCCCGCGGTTGGCCGACGCTGCCGACGTTGATCATCACCTTGTCGTCGGTGAGCCGGTATTGAAACTCGATCTGCTCCGGCGGCAGGAAGCGATAGTCGGGCAGAAACACGCCCGGCAGGTGCGTGTGCCCCTGGAAGCAATACTTCTGAATGCGGCCGAAGAGGGCGTCCATCTTCCGCTGGTTGTAGACGTCCTCTGGAAAGACGTACTCGTTCGTCGGCTCGCGCGGGGAGCCATGCACGAAGAGAAAATCTCCTTCGTTGTGGGTGCGCGGCAGTTCGCCGAGGAAATCCCAGCGCTTGTTCTTCTGGCTCGGCGTGCCGGGACCGACTTCGAGTTGCTGCCGGGTCCAGTACACGGCCTGCAGCGCGACGGGATTGAAGCCCTCTGGATCGAACAACACGGCCTGGTCGTGATTACCGAGGATGGTGACCTTACAGCGGGAAATCACTTCGTCGAGGCATTCGCACGGATTGGGTCCGTAGCCTACGATGTCACCCAGACAGAAAATCTCGCGAACGCCTTGCGAGCGGATGTCGTCGAGCACGACGCGCAGCGCCTCGTAGTTCGCATGGATGTCGCTGATGAGGGCACGCTTCACGCCGCGGACCTTTCGACTGTCATTCCCGATGGTCGAACGACGGCCGCCGCCATCGTGCTGGACTGTGTTGTGCTGGACGGTGCTAAATGCCCGAGGCCGAAAACGGGTCCTGATTCGGTCGGGCTATGACTGGCAAGTCTAGGACTGGCTTAGGCATGGGTCAAGGTGAAGGGGTGTAGCTGAGGGGCCGTGGTCGTAACTGATGCCTCAGAAATCAGACGTCCTGCAATCGGAGACCGCATTGTCTGAATTCTTGGCGGATTCAGCGACGTGCGGCGTGAAGCGAATCTGCCGCAGGTGATAGGAGTGGGTTTGGTGCTGGTTTTGGCGATTGAAACGACCGGCTTATCGGGCAGCGTAGCGCTGGCCGAGGACGCGGAACTGCTCATGGAGCGGCCGCTGACCGAAGGCCAACGATCGGCCCAAAGCCTGATTCCAACGATCCACCAGTTGCTCAGCGATGCGAGTCGTCGGGTTGCGGACATCGGTCTGATTGGCGTAGCGATTGGTCCTGGGTCGTTCACAGGGCTCCGAGTTGGCGTGACAGCCGCCAAGACCCTGGCCTATGCCCTCGGGGCTAAAACCGTCGGCGTGGATACGCTCGATGTGCTCGCCGCACAGACTCCTACGGGTTTGCCGGGGGCGAAGGTGCACACCATCCTCGACGCACAGCGGCAGGAACTCTTCGCCGCAACTTTCGCCTGGGAAAACGCCGCTTGGGCGCGCACGAGCCCGACGACGATTATGCCGTTGGAACCGTGGTTGCAATCCTTGAAACCAGGCGACGTCGTCAGCGGGCCGAACCTGGCTCGGATGTCGGCAAAACTACCACCCGGCGTCGACCTTGCACCCCAGCACCTTCGTGAGCCCAAAGCTGCGACCATCGCCCGCCTTGCTTTCAATCGATCAGAACAGGGGCTCCTTGACGACTTCTGGAAGCTGACGCCCGCCTACTTCCGGCCGAGTGCTGCGGAAGAAAAAGCGAAGAAATAGGGCCAGCTGTCCGATCCGAGCAAGCGCTGGCAAATCCGTCTTTCGGTGGGTATATTAGCTCCGCTGGTTCACTGAAAACCTGCCGAACTTACTCCGCTCACGAGTAGATGCCCCCCTTTTGCGATCTGGATGATGATCATGCGCCCGAACTTCGGCTGGAAGCTGTGTTTGCCCATCGTAATCGTCGCGGCGGCCGCTTCCGCTCAGGCCGACGAGCTGGCTGACGCTAAGGCAAAGCTGACCGAAGCGGGTCTGCGGCCGACAAGCTCCGGTGTGATGATGCCAGCCGAGGCCGCGCTGTCGAAGGAACTCGCGAAGTCGCTGCAGCTGCGAAAGCTGCTCGCCATGGCCGTGAAGGAGCAACAGGCCCTTCAGCAGCAGCAAACCATCGGCCAGCAAACGCTGACTGCTCTGCGACAGCAGCACGTGGCTCTCAACGCCCAACTGGTCAACGCGCGCGATGTTTCCACAAACAACCGCATTGTCGGGGCCCTCGAAGCGATGCGCGGGCAGCACGAGCTTGTGGAAGAACAACTTGAGCAGCTAGAGGTGAAAATAAAGGAAGCCCGCGGCAAGGCGAACGAAGCGCGCGAGAACTACCTGCAATTCGTGCTCGATACTCGCAAACTGGCTGACAAAATCCTCGCGGATTACGAGTCCGCCGGCTCCGATCCGGACACGAAGGAAGCTCTCGATCTGCTGAATAAATCGTTCGGCAAGCAACTGGCGATTGCCCCAACCGCGGCATTCCAGGCGAATGTCAAGAAGTTAGAAGCACTGGAAGAAACGGTTCTCTCCGAATCAATTCCGCTGCGAGTCGAAGGAGCCAACACCTACATGGTGACGGTTGTCGTCAATGGTAAGCACACCCAGGAGATGGTTCTCGATTCGGGCGCCTCGCTCATCAGCCTGCCCGGCGCGATGGCTGAAACTTTTGGCCTGAAGCCGAGCAGCAAGGATCCGAAGATCCGCCTGCAATTGGCGGACGGTCGCGAGATCGAGGGACATAAGATGACCATTCCCTCGGTTCGCGTCGGCAAGTTCGAAGTCAAGAATGTTGAATGTGCGGTCCTTGGCCCCGAAGCGATCCGGGCCGAACCATTGCTCGGAATGAGCTTCCTAGGTCAGTTCAAGTTCGAAGTCGACGCCTCGGCCAGCTCGCTGACCATGGTCAAGATTGAGGGCACCGAAACAGCTGCCCGGGCGAAGTAGAGTCGCCTCATGAGAGCGGCCGAATGATTGGACGATTGTCCTGGGCGACGCTTTCTCGCGTTCTGCGAGTGATTGTGGCGTTGTTGATCCTGAAGGTGACCTTCGCCATTGTGCTCGGCTACCAGGATTACTTTCCGCCGAATTTTGATTCCGAATTTCTGCTCGGCCGCAAAGCTTATTTCGCCGGTGGGTATCGAGTGGCGTTCTATGCCCACATACTGTCGGGGCCGATGACGCTGCTGCTCGGCTTGCTGCTGGTCAGTGACCGCCTGCGTAGCCGCTTTCCGAAGTTGCATCGCTCACTGGGGAAGGCGCAGAGTCTGCTGGTGCTGCTGGTGCTTGCTCCGAGCGGCTTGTGGATGGCGGCATACGCCGGGACATTCGTCGCGGCGGCCGGTTTTGCTGTTCTGGCGGCGGCAACCGGTTTGTTCGTTGCCCTCGGTTGGCGGGCGGCTGTGCAGATGCGATTCGAATCGCATCGCCGCTGGATGTGGCGGTGCTTTCTGTTGCTGTGCTCGGCGGTGGTGCTGCGGCTGATCGGCGGACTGACAAGCGTGAGCGGGATCGGCGGCGCGTGGAGCTATCCGACGGCCGCTTGGGTCAGTTGGCTGCTGCCGCTGGCGGCTTACGAGATGTATGTCCACTGGGCCGAGATCGGGTCACGCGACGGTCTGGCCCTCGTACCAGCCGTGGTGGGTCAAATTTCGGTTGGCGGCGAGCAGTCTGAGGCCGAAGTTCAGTCGAGATCGGCGTCGTCGTTGCCGGCAATCGAGATGAGTGCCCGTCGCTGAGCGGCGGTCAGGTCCGTCGGTATCAACTGAACATGCCCGTCGACGAACGCGGCCTGTGCTCCGTAAGGATGCGGGGGTGGCGTCGCTTGGCTGAAGGCGAGGACGAGCGATTCATCGGCATCCTCGGGCGACATCCAGGGCACGGCACGGTCGGCGGGGACCTCGATCACCATGATCGTCGCATGGGGGCCGTCGGTAATGTCCTCAAGCTTCCTCGGCTCCGCGCCCAAGCAACTGCCAGACGTCACCACCGCGAGGTAGGTCGTCTGCCCATCCGACGTCTGCCGATCTGCCACGGGGACGGATGGACATTGGTAGGTTTTCACCTTGGTCTTGGCCGCCGCGGCGTTGATCGGATCGTCCCACGGCTTGGTGAGGTCGATCGACTCGTACAGCCGGCTCGACTCCAGATAGGGCAGGATGAGCGTGCGCCAGCTATGCAGCCGCTTGCCGTTTTCATCGACGGTGTAGGCTGGCGGAAACGCGCCATTGGCGTCGGCGTAATTCTGCAAGGCAATGCCGATCTGTTTCAAGTTATTCGCACAACTCGAACGGCGAGCCGCCTCTCGTGCGCCCCGTTGGGTCGGCAATAGCAAGCAGACGAAAACGAACAGAATTCCGCCCACCACGAGCACCTTCAGCGCCAGGCTGCTCCAGGTCGAACTCGCCGCAGGGCTCACCGGCACGCTCGTCTCGTCGGCATTCGGGCTGCGATAGGGACCGTCGTTCATGGCAGTTGCTTTGGGGCGTGCTTCAAAGAGTCCGAGTCACAATTTGAAAGCCGGGCCAATCGACCGGAACTTTAGTAACTGCAGGCAAAAAGTTGTCAGCAGCGGAACGCTCGGTTAAAACTGCCACGGCGACTAGAGTCTTATTGGGCGGCCTGGCGGACGGCTTCGTTTATGATCATCGTGAAATGTCCGCAGTGCGGCAAGCAATCGCAGGTGAATGAGTCGGCCATCGGCAAGCGGGCTCGCTGCAGTAAGTGCAGCCAACAGTTCGTCATCACGGCACCGGCTCCTGCAAGCGTGTCCGAGTCGAAGGGTGGCCTGGAAGAACTAGCCGACGACTATGGCCTGGCTCCGCTCGAACCGCCGCAGCCGATTTCGCGGCCAGAGTCGCAACCGCAGACTCTCGCTCGTCCCGCTGCCGGTCTCAGTCCTCAACTGCATGCCACCGCCAGTTCCGTCCCAGCAAGCAAGCCTTTTCAGCCGTCGCCGGCGAGCTCTCCCGCCTCGAAGCTGCCCTTGATTTTGATCCTGTCTGGTTCAGGGCTTCTTCTTGTCTGCGTGGTGCTCGGGGGCATCGTCTGGGCGCTCACTCGGCCAGATGCGGCCGGCCCGGGTGCTGCGGCCGCAGCCGGTGGGCCAGGGGCGGGAGCGGCTGCGAACGAGCCACAGGACGGCGGGATCAGCAGCAAGTTTGCTCGACATCCGAAAACCGAAGCTCAGTCCTGGTTGCCGGCCCATCCGCTTGCCTTCGCAGATCCCACCACCTGGAAGGTGACCGCTGAACCGGAACGGCCAGCCGTGGGCAAACTCCATTCGGAGTTCCGACTGCAGGATTTGTATCATGTGACCCATCACTTCTCCGCGCCCGAAGTTGCTCAAGCTGCGACCATCCGCAATGTCGAAGATCCGGAGCAGCCGGCCGGTAAGGGATGGCTTCGGCTGGCTTGGACGCGTCTCGACCTAAAGAGCGGGGAGCGACTTGGCGAACTACTCACTAGTTCGCACCTCGGAGGAGAGGGGTGGCGATATTCGGCCGCGCTCAGCCCGAACGGCAAACATCTCGCGCTCGCTTTTCCTTACCTGCCTGGCAAACTCGAGATTTGGTCGGATGACGGCGAGAAGGAAGCAACCATCGAGTTGGCCGACGTCACTGCGGAGGCTACGCCGCGGCGAGTCCATTTTCTGACCGATTCACGTGTCCTCGTCGACATCGCTGGCAACTTAATCGCGTATGACCTTCCAGACGGCAGCGAGGCGTTCCGCATTCCAGCTGGATTTGTCAGCCGACCGGTACTTTCGCCGGGCCGAAAATGGCTTGCCGGCTACGCGGGCGATGGCATCGCCTGGTACTCGGCAGCGGATGGAACTCCGGCCGGCAAAATCGCCCTGGGCGAGCACTGGCACGTGACGACCGAGCCCGACTGGCAGGAACGATTGGACTGGGGCCTCGCCTTTCATCCGTCCGGCAAGTCAGTGGCTGTGCTGGCGATGGGAAAGAACAATTACCAGACTCTCGTCGCTCATTATGATCTGGCGTCGGGCCGCACTCTGGAACAGTTCGTTCTGCCAGCCATCGAATACGAGCAATTGCTGGCCGCCTCTTGGTGCGGCGATCGGCAGCTGCAACTCATTACCGGCCACATCGTCGATCTTGACCTGAAGACGTTTCTCGGCTGCCAGGGAGATCGCACGAAACTTCGCCATCACTTCACCACGCAGCCACCAGACGGTCGCTGTTGGCGACTCGTGTGGCACAACCTGGCCGACAAACTCGAGCCCGACCTTGGTCTTCCGGAGGATGTGCATGTTGCGCTGGTGGCGACGACGGTGCCCGATGCGGAACTCGTCCGCCGCAAGGCCGAGGCGAAAACGGCGCTACTATGGGGGCCCGATTTCACCGTCGCCGTCGACACGGACGAGGTGTTGAAGGAAGACCGCCGTCCCAAGGTTCTCGGCGCGCTCGCCGACACGCTTGCAGAACGCGGCTACCAGGTCGATCCGTCAGCCAACTTCCGCATGATGGTTAAAGAAGCCCGCGCTCTCAGCTTGCCTAACCCGCAGAAGCCGGGAACCGAAGCTTACGTGGGCGAACTAAAGCTGGAACTCGTCGACCGTGACGGAAAAACCGTAGCTCGCTATCGCACGCTCGGCGTGAACGGCGAAGGAGACTATGAGGATTGCTGGAACGCACTCTGCGAACAGATTCGAAAGATGGAACCGCTGCCGATGGTGTGGCGCGCGCCCGACGGCACGTTGACGGATCCCACCACCGAGCGCCGGCCGCTCGGTGTGGATCGCTAGTGGGATCGGCATTCGATCGTTAGGCAGATGGTCCAAAGTGCTTGTCCAGCTTGGTGAGTTGGCTGGCGAAGCCTTCTTTCTGCATCTGGGTGAATTCGGGGTTATGCAGGCCGTCGAGGGTTATGACCATGCGGACGCGATCACCTTGCGGAACGAAGTCGACCACCACCGTGCTCTCGTACGTCGCCACGCCGGGGAGGAAGTCGATCAGGTGCGTCAGCGCCAGCCGCTCGTGATGTTTCAGCTGCGAGAAGGTGCCACGGGTTTCGTGCGACGCCGGCCGGCCCATCTCTTTCATTGCCGCGACCATCTCGGGCGTGTCGGCGATCATGTCGTAGTGCAGCGGCCCGCCGAGACGAGCTTCGAGCGCATGCACTTCGACACGAAACCCCACTGGCCCCCACCACGACTCGAAGCCTTCCTTCGTCGTCCACAGTTCCCAAAGTTCGCCGATCGTCGCTTGATAGGTGCGCTCGATGACGACATTTGCTCGGTTCGACGGTGACGACGCGGATTGCTTCGAATCGCTCACGGAGATTGCTCCTGATGGTGTTGGTTGTGTCGGCGGACTTTTTGCTTCAGTGGGCTACTGCGAACACTTTGGCGATTTGTTCTTCCGGTCCTGACGTCGCTTGACGAGCGCTTCGCCCATCCGGTCAAGCCGCGCTTCCCACAGGCCGCGATACTGGGCGATCCACTCATCAAGCTGTCGAAACGGCTCCGGCCGCAAAGCGTAAAGCCGCCGCTGCCCGTCGGGGCGCACCGAGACGAACCCGGCGTCGTGCAAAATCCGCAAATGCCGCGACACGCCCGACTGATGCACTCCGGCCTTCTTGACGATGTCATTCACCTGCCGCTCGCCATGGCGCAGCGCCTCGACAATGCGTCGGCGAGTGGGATCGGCGAGAGTTTCGAAAGTTGACGCTTGCATCATTGTGTATATGTATACTCGTGCATTCTCCTGCGGTCAACAATCGTTTGAAAGTAGCAGCACTTAGGACGCGGAACTCCGTGTTTCAAGGCAACCGCCGGCGCGGCGATCGATCGATTCATTCGAGCCCGTACCAGCCGGCTACCTAGATGGCCACTCGCACGCCAGGGCGGTGTCAGGCAGAATTGCCCTACTACGGAGGGCCCGCATTTGTATAACCAAGATCGATCGGAAACACACGTGAACCGTGCACTGCACATAGCGATAGTTGTTCTAGCCGCGCTCTACGGCGCTGCTCCGCCTCACGCAACCGCGACGACTCCGGCCAGCAAACCGAACGTCGTGCTGATTCTGGTGGACGACTTTGGTTACGAGTGCGTGGCAGCCAATGGCGGTACCTCGTATCGCACGCCGCAGCTCGACAAGCTTGCGGCTGGCGGTGTGCGGTTCGAACACTGTTACGTGCAGCCGCTCTGCACTCCGACGCGCGTGCAGCTAATGACGGGCATCTACAACGTTCGCAACTACGACGATTTCGGCGAGATCGATCCCAGCGCCGTCACCTTCGCTAACCTGTTTCAGCAAGCTGGCTACAAAACGGGCATCGCCGGCAAGTGGCAGCTCGGTCGCCAGCCGGAGTTGCCGGGAAAACTCGGCTTTGACGAGCACTGCCTCTGGCAGCACACCCGTCGTCCGTCGCGGTACAAGAATCCGGGCCTTGAGATCAACGGCAAAGAGGTCGACTTCACCGGCGGCGAGTACGGCCCCGATGTTGTGAACGATTGGGCGCTGCAGTTCGTCGAGCGACATCGCGAGGAGCCATTCCTGCTCTACTACCCGATGATGCTCACGCACGGGCCGTTCGAGCCCACGCCCGACAGCCCGAATTACGCGGCCGGCAAAGGGGAGAAGAGTGGCGGCAAGAAGCAGCCGAAGGAAAACCGCAACTTTGCCCATATGGTGCAGTATGCGGACAAGCTGATGGGCAAGCTGGTCAAGCGGCTCGAGGAGCTGAAGCTGCGCGAGAACACGCTCGTCATCGTGGTCGGTGACAATGGCACCGGCGCGGGAATTCGTTCGCGGATGGGAGACGAAGTTGTCGACGGCGGCAAGGGAGAAACGACCAAAGCGGGCATGCATGTGCCGCTCATCGTCAGCTGGCCTGCTCGGGCCCCGAGCGGCAAAGTCAGCACCGAACTGGTCGACTCGACCGACTTCCTGCCGACGATCTGTGCCGCGGCAGGCGTGGAAGTTCCCACGGAGCTGAATATCGACGGCCACAGCTTCTTGCCGCAACTAATCGGCGGCCCAGAAAAACCACGCGAGTGGTACTACTGCTGGTACGCTCCGCGCCGTGAGCTGAAGGGAGAATTCGCGGCGAATCAGCAGCTGAAGCTCTATCGCGACGGCCGCATCTTCAACGTGCAGCGCGATCCAAAGGAAACGACTCCCCTGAAGGTGGAAGAACTTTCACCCGATGAGGCATCGACCATCGAGACTCTGAAGGGCGTTTTAGGCAAATACGCCGGCGCCCGGCCAGCCAAGCTCAAGGGGTTTAAGCCGAAGAAGAAATCCGCGGCTGCGAAAGACTAACATCACCCCGCTGGTCGATCGCCAATCAAGTCGCATTTGCTAGAAGTGGCGGCGGCGCGGATCCTTCAGCCACGTGCAAACATTGGCTGAAAGGGATGGTCTGGGAGTGCAGAGCAGCAGCAGTGGACGACGCGATAAGGCGAGAATAACTGCCACAGGCTCCGGCACAATTATTGACAACCTGCGATATAATTAATACAATTATGACGCAGCTGAAAAACCTGTTGCCGGTTGGGCAACGAGGGGCGGTTTTTGCTGCGCGGTTTGTTCTAGGACGGGGCCGTTTCCGGTTTGCCTGCGTCATTCGGCATGGCGAGAGTAGTTGGCGTTCGGATACTCGCCGGGCGGTCGCTGGTGGCCGAGAGGAGATGTTGTGAATGTTTACGCAGCGTTGTGCTGTTGAAAAATGGGCCCGGAAGGGGGGTTGTGGGATTGGTGGTGCTGAATGCGAAAAGGGGTTGTAAAACTTTTGGTCTTTTTTGACGCAAGTTGGATAAAACAGAAATCGAATATTCGCGTAACTATGCAGAGGCATTTGGTTTAGTGAGAAGGCATTTGAATCGGTTCGTCGATTCAGCAGGTGTTGCCAGGGGTTGTAATTGGGGTTGTTGTGATCCTGGGAAGGGTCTTGTAAAGCACTAGTGGAATGGGTGACCGGAGCACTGCTCAGGCATTGCGACGTCACACGGAGTGTGCTTGGTACTTTGTTGGTTTGGCGTTGGGTTGGCAGCGGAGTTAGACTGGGCGAAGTTGAGGCGGTCATTTTTGAGGATGGTTTTCATGCTGCGCTACTTGTTGATCGGCTTCGTGCTGCTGACGTCCTGCTTTGCGATCTGGGGCAGGGATTCTGCCGCTGGACAGGATGCGCCGCCGCCGGATGAGAGTCGCTCCAGGGAGGAAGAGAAGTTCACGCCGCTGTTCAATGGCGAGAATTTGGACGGCTGGGTGGCGGTGAATGTCGCTCCCGAGACGTTCACCGTGAAGGACGGCATGATCGTGAGCACCGGGGTGCCGACGGGTACGATCCGGACCGAGCGAATGTACGAGAACTTTGTGATCGAACTCGAGTGGCGGCACATGAAGGCGGGGGGCAACGCCGGGCTCTTCATTTGGGGTGACCCGATTACGCATGTCGGTCAGCCGTTTTCACGCGGCGTGGAGGTGCAGATTCTCGACGGCCGCAACAGCGAGTCGTACACCAGTCACGGCGATGTGTTTCCGATTTGGGGAGCGAAGATGACGCCCGATCGGCCACATCCGAAGGGTGGCTCGCGGTGCCTGCCGAGTGAGCATCGCTGTAAGCCGTCGCCCGAGTGGAACCATTACCGTGTGGTGTGCAACGACGGAACGATCAAGCTGTCAGTGAACGGCAAAGAGGTATCGGGCGGGACCGACTGCTCGCCGCGGAAGGGATACATCTGCCTTGAGTCGGAAGGCTCGGAGTGTCAATTCCGGAACATTCGCATTCGTGAGTTGCCTTCGACCAACCCAACGCCAGAAGAGACGGCGCTTGAGGATCAAGGGTTTGTCTCGCTATACACAGGAGTCGACTTGAGCGGGTGGCGAACGGAACTCGGGCATCAGGACCACTGGGTGCCGAAGGATTGGGTGCTCGACTACGACGGCAAGAGTGCGGCGCCGGACAAGAGTTTGTGGACCGAGAAGGAGTACGGCGACTTCGAACTGGTCTGCGACTGGCGTCTGACCGGAAAACCGAAGAAGGCGCTGCGACCGGTTATTTTGCCGACCGGCGAGGAAGAGCGGGGCGACGATGATCAACCGAAGTTGGTCGAGGTCGATGATGCAGGAGACAGCGGCATCTACCTACGAGGTTCGCCGGATGCGCAGGTGAACATCTGGAGTTGGCCCGTTGGATCGGGCGAAGTTTGGGGCTATCGCACGAAGAAGGAGATGCCGGCGGAGGTTCGCGCCGCGTGCACGCCGAAGGTGCGAGCCGATAATCCGCCGGGCAAGTGGAATCGGTTTGTGATTCGAATGGTCGGCGATCGGCTGACGGTTACGTTGAACGGTCAGACTGTCATCGAAAATGCACAACTACCGGGAGTTCCGGAGCGCGGGCCGATTGCTCTGCAGCATCACGGCGATCCGGTACAGTTTGCTAACATTTTCATTCGCGAGTTGAAGCCGGCCGAGTCGTCGCCAGCTTCCGCACGAGAGTGATTGCCGATCTACAACGCCGGCGAGGTTGTGCTCGATGAAACAATGCGGCGAAGTGTTCAGTTGACTGACAACTGACCACGCTGCTCGGCTGGCGCACTGGGGCCATTGGAATCTGGCGGTTGCGGAAAGCGGGAACGATACAGAACTCGTTCCCACCAGCGGGCTGGGCGGAGACGGGGGTCGTCGCGGCGGACGAGACGTCGCTTGCCGCGGCGGGTCATGGCGGCGACGGTGCCGTCGTTGCGGATCTCGCTGACGACCCAGAACTTTTTGACGTCGTAGGAGTAGCCTTCGCCGTGCGGCTCGGGCTGGACCTTTTCGGCGCGCGGACCAGGATGGGCGCTGTGCTTAGTGGCAGTGAAAACAACGCGGTCGCCGGGTCGGTACATCGTTCGAATAGCCTCTCTGCTCTCTATCGGTCGCGCAAACGGGCGGTCAACCGCCTAGTCGTGCAATAGCCGGGCCAAAGGTTCCGCAAGGGAATGATCTAGGTACCGGTCAGGAGAGTGGCGCAAGCCTTAATGGGTCATAGTACTCAGGAGGGGACGATAGCATCAATAGCGATTGTTGGCGGCGGTTGTTACATAGCGATGCCCGATTAAGCTTTGCGTTTCGGAGTCGGCTGGCTCAGACTGAGACTTCGGGATCGGTCGTCTGCGTGCAAGCCCCCCGTTCGAAGTGCTGAATTTTCTTTACTTTCGCGGTGTGGTCTGCTCAAATTCACAGCAGCAAAGTCCGCCAGCAGCAGTTGGCCAGATCTCGTGGACGTTGCCCTCGCCTGGAAGCACGCCTACCCGCCCTCCGGAAGCCCGCGCTATGCTGAAGTGGTTTCTCTCGCCGGTCGCATTGGTAACTATTGTTTGGTTCGCGACATCCGCAAGCGAAGCGGCCGCCGAGCCGACCCTCGACTTCAACCGCGACGTTCGGCCCATCCTGTCAAACGCCTGCTTTAAGTGTCACGGATTCGACGAGAAAACCCGCGAGGGCGGCTTGAGGCTGGATACGGCTGAAGGCGCTGGGGCCAAGCTGGAGTCGGGCGCCGTGGCCGTGGTCGCCGGCAAGAGCGGCGAGAGCGAACTCATCAAGCGAATCACCTCGACCGATGCCTCGATCAAGATGCCGCCGGCCGATTCCGGTAAGTCACTCACGCCGGAGCAGATCGAGATCCTCAGACGCTGGATCGACGAAGGTGCCCAGTACAAGGCCCACTGGTCGTTCATTACTCCGGAGCGTCCCACGCCGCCCGCAGTGCCCGAAGGAAGCACGGTGCGCAACCCGGTCGATAACTTCGTCCTGGCCAATCTGGCAAAGACAGGACTGACGCCATCGCCCGAAGCAGACAAAGTCACGCTGCTGCGACGAGTTACGCTCGACCTGACAGGATTGCCGCCCACACCGGCGGAGGTAGATGCATTTCTGGCGGATAAATCGCCCGAAGCCTATGCCAAGGTGGTCGATCGCCTGCTGAAGTCGCCGCGCTACGGCGAGCACATGGCGCGCTATTGGCTCGACGCGGCCCGCTACGGTGACACGCACGGCTTGCATCTCGACAACGAGCGATCGCTGTGGCCGTACCGCGATTGGGTCATCGACGCGTTCAATCGAAATCTGCCGTTCGATCAGTTCACTACCTGGCAAATCGCCGGCGACTTGCTCCCTAATGCAACGACCGAACAGAAGATTGCGTCTGGTTTCAATCGCTGCAATGTGACGACCAGCGAAGGCGGCTCGATCAACGACGAAGTGCTTGTACGCTATGCAGTCGATCGGACGGAGACGATGTCGACGGTGTTCCTTGGGCTGACACTTGGCTGTGCCGTTTGTCACGACCACAAGTTCGACCCGGTGACGCAAAAGGAGTTCTACCAACTCTTCGCCTTCTACAACTCGGCCGCTGACGCGGCCATGGACGGCAATGCCTTGGCACCGCCGCCGATCATGAAGCTGACGTCGCCCGAGCAGGAGACGCAACTCAAGGCTTTCGACGAGCAGATCGCCGCCGTGCGAAAGACGATGGAGGACGAGTTCGCAAAGATGGAGTACACCGATCCAACGCCCTACGGTGCGGCTGTCGCTGCGGCTGCGGAACCAAAGGAATATGTGTGGGTAGAAGATGTCGCTCCTCCAGGTGCTCAATTGCAGGGCAACACGCCCTGGCAGTTCGTGACCAGCACCGACGGGCAAGTCTTCAGTGGTGAAAAAGCTACGGCGCGCAAAGGAGACGGCATTACCCAGCACTTCTTCACTGGCGCCAACCCAACCTTGAAGGTCGGTGACGGTGACAAGCTGTTTGCCTACTGCTGGCTCGATCCGGCCAATCCCCCGAAGACTGTGATGCTGCAGTGGAACGATGGTTCTTGGGAGCACCGCGTTTTCTGGGGAGAGGACACAATTGCCTTCGGAGCGGGGGACGTGCCGGGGCATCGCCACATGGGCTCGCTACCGGAACTCGGCAAATGGGTTCGCCTGGAAGTCGATGCCGCTCACGTCGGTCTGCCCGCTGGCAGCCAGCTGAATGGACTTGCATTCACGCAGTTCGGCGGAAGCACCTACTGGGATAAAGCAGGGATCGTCACCCGCACGCCTCAGGAGGGCCAATCCTTCGAATCGCTGGCAGCCTGGGAGGCCTATGAAAAGGCACAGGCCAAGTCCACCGTACCTGCCGACGTGCTTGCCGCCATCAAGGCCGAGCGGGACAAGCGGCCGGAGGATCAGACGAAGCTCATTCGCAAGCACTTCCTGCAGAATGTCTATGCCAAGTCGAAGCCGACCTTCGATGGCTATCGGCAGAAGATCGCTGAGCTTGAAAAGCAAAAGTCCGATCTCGATGCGTCGATCCCGACGTCGCTCGTGATGGCCGACCTGCCAACACCGCGGGAAACGTTCGTGCTGATCCGCGGCGCGTATGACAAGAAGGGTGATAAGGTGACTCCCGCGACACCTTCGATCCTGCCGCCGATGCCAGAGGGTGCAGCGGCGAACCGTTTAGGGCTCGCCCAATGGCTCACGGACCCGAAGCACCCGCTGACTGCTCGTGTAGCGGTGAATCGGTTCTGGCAGCAGTACTTTGGAACCGGCCTGGTTGAGACTTCCGAGGACTTTGGTGCCCAGGGCTCCTGGCCGACGCACCCAGAACTGCTCGACTGGCTGGCCCGCGATTTCATCGAAAGCGGCTGGGATATGAAGGCGCTGCAGCGGACGATCGTCATGTCGGCCACCTACCGGCAGGCGTCGAAGCTGACGCCGGAACTAGCGCAAAGGGATCCGGAGAACGAACTGCTCGCTCGTGGTCCTCGTCATCGGCTCGATGCCGAGTCGATCCGGGACACGGCTTTGCTGCTGGGCGGCTTGCTGGTCGAGAAGGAAGGGGGCAAGGGAGTGCGTAGCTACCAACCCGAAGGTATTTGGGAAGCCGTCGCCTTCCAAGGCAGCACCACGCAGAACTACAAGCAGGACTCGGGAGCCGCTCTGTATCGCCGGAGCCTCTACATGTTCTGGAAACGTACCGCACCGCCGCCCACGCTGATGGCATTTGATGCTCCGTCGCGAGAGGCGTGTGTGGTCCGCCGGTCGCGCACCAATACTCCGCTGCAAGCTCTCGTATTGATGAACGATAAGCAGTACGTAGAAGCGGCACGCAACATGGCCCAGCGGCTGATTGCCGAAGGTGGCGCCTCGCCCGCGGAACGCCTCACCTATGGTTTCCGCCTCGCCACCGGGCGCAAGCCGGCGGATTCCGAAGCGGCAGTGCTGCAGCGGGTATTCAGCGCTCACCTGGCCGATTATCAAGCAGACAAAGCTGCCGCCGAGCAGTTGATCACCGTCGGTGAATCGCCACGCAAGCCAGATCTCGACGCGGCTGAGCTTGCCGCATACACGATGGTCTGCAATCTCATCCTGAACCTCGACGAAACCGTGACGAAGGAATAGCAACATGGACTTGTTTCGAGAACACATCGAGCGAGAGACCCGCCGCTACTTCTTCGGTCGCATGGCGGCTGGCTTAGGAACTGCCGCACTCGGGTCGCTGCTCAATCCCAGTTTGTTAGGGGCGGAGTCAGCCGCCACTCAGCCGGCCGATGGGCTGCACAGTCTTGGGGCGATGAAGGCCCTGCATCACGCACCCAAAGCCAAGCGAGTGATCTGGCTGTTCATGGCCGACGGGCCGAGCCAACTCGACCTGTGGGACTACAAGCCGAAGCTGCAGGAGTACTTCGACAAGGATCTGCCCGAAAGCGTGCGGATGGGTCAGCGAATCACGACGATGACATCTGGCCAGGCCCGCCTGCCGGTTGCGCCGTCGAAGTTCGCCTTCTCGCAGCACGGCAAGAATGGCACCTGGGTGAGCGAACTGTTGCCCAATCTCGCCGGTGTGGTCGACGATCTGTGCCTCATCAAAACGATGCACACCGAGGCCATCAACCACGACCCTGCCATCACCTACATTCAGACCGGCAGCCAAATTCCGGGCCGGCCCAGCATGGGCTCGTGGGTCAGCTATGGGATCGGCAGCCCCAACCAGGACTTGCCCGCCTACGTGGTGCTCCACTCCCGCATTGCGGCTGGTTCACAGACGCAGGCACTGTTCTCGCGACTCTGGGGATCAGGCTTTCTGCAGACGAAGCACGCCGGCGTGGCGCTGCGTTCCAGCGGCGATCCGGTGCTGTACCTGTCGAACCCCGCCGGCGTCACCGCCGACACGCGCCGGAAGATGCTCGACGGCCTGGCGGAACTCAATCAGAAGAAGTATGACGAGTTCAACGATCCGGAGATTGTCTCGCGTATCGCGCAGTATGAGATGGCGTTCCGCATGCAGTCGTCCGTGCCGGAACTCGTTGACATTTCCAAGGAGCCGCAGAACATCATCGACATGTACGGGCCCGAGGTGAAGCAGCCGGGCACGTTCGCTTACAACTGCCTACTGGCCCGCCGACTGGCCGAGCGCGGCGTGCGATTTACCCAAGTCTTCCTCCGCGGCTGGGACCACCACGGCGGACTACCGGGCGCCATTCCACAGCTCAGCAAGGCCATGGATCAGCCTGCGGCTGCTCTCATCAAAGATCTGAAGCAACGCGGCATGCTCGACGACACGCTCGTCGTCTGGGGCGGTGAATTCGGCCGCACCGTTTACAGCCAAGGGACGCTGACCAAAGACAATTACGGTCGCGATCATCACCCACGTTGCTTCACCATGTGGCTGGCCGGTGGCGGCATCAAACCGGGGGTTGTCCATGGCGAGACCGACGACTTCAGCTACAACGTCGTCGACAAGCCGGTCCACATTCACGACCTGAACGCCACGATCCTGCATTGCCTCGGCATTCAGCACGAGCAGCTCACCTACCGCTTCCAAGGCCGCGACTTCCGGCTGACGGACGTGGAGGGGACGGTGGTGAAGGACATCCTGGCATAATCACGCGACGAGCCGGGCCTGCCGGCAAATCGCGATTATCGCTTTGCATTTGCCCAGTCTCCCGCATAAATTACAGGCGGGGCAAAGCATGGAGCTGCGCGATGGCGAGGTCAAGCCAAGGTATTGTCGGCGTTGCATTCTTGGCGTTTGTAATTCTTGCATCCGCAGCGTGGCGATCCGCTTCCGCCGCGGATAGCGAGCCGTTGGCCGCCCGGCAGCTTCGCGCACAGACTCTCATCCGAGAGGCGTTGCAACGCGAGGTCTATGGGGCGCTCACGGAGCGTTCCGAGCTTCTCGAGCAGGCGGAGCAGGCCGATGTTGTTTCTCGCCCCGCGCGATGGCATCAAGGGCTGGTCCAGTCGCCTACGGGCCGATGGATCGCTCCTGAAAGCTACTTGCACGAGCCCGGCCAAAAGCGGTCGCTCCAGGATTACCGGAAGACTCGCGCCGCCGCAGCCGACACCGTGAACGCCCAACTCACGCTCGCCAATTGGTGCGCTCAGCATGCTCTGGCGGCCCAAGAGCGATCTCATCTTTGGCGAGTAATTACGCTCGATCCGGAGCACGCGGAAGCACGTCGGCGACTTGGATTCGAGCAAGTCGGCAAAGAGTGGTTCACCGCAGAAGACGCGAAAGCGATGCGTGACGCGGAGGCCGCGCACAAAGAGGCGTTGGACAAGTACCGGGAGCCACTCCAAGAGATCCTCCGCGATCTTACCCACCGCAGCCCCATGCGACAGGCGAGTGGGCGGAAAAAGTTGGACGAACTTGCCGATCCGGCGGCACTGCCGGCCATTGAAGCAGTTCTCGGATCGTTTGGGGGTGAAGTTTCGACTTTCGCAGTCGAGAAGATCAGTCAATTCGACGGGCAGGAGCCTGCCAGAGCACTCTGCCGCTTTGCCTTGTTTACGACGCTAGAGCCGGTCCGCACCTTGGCAATCGCGAAACTTCGTCAGCGGGAGAAGGGGGATTACATTCCCGAGCTACTTGACCTGTTGTCGCAGCCTCTGCAGTCGCGTTTCATAGCCGTGCCGCTCCGAGGCGGACTTACAAATTATCAGCATATAGTCATTCGCGAAGGACGGGACCGCCGCGACGTGGCTGTCTTCGACCGGCAGTTTCTGTCGCACATCGAGGCGATTCCGGAAAGGAACAGCAGGGGTACCCTTCCATCGCCGCAAGACACCAGAATGATCCGTCAGGCCGCCGCCGATGCGGAAGCGCGAGACGGGATTCGTGACGCCACGCGAATCGCCGCCGACCGCGAGATGCAGATCCTGCAAGCCAATACCGTCATTAACCAAATCAATCGCCAGGTCATGGACATCCTGGTGAAGACCACCGACAAGCAATACATCACACCCCATGCCTGGTGGCAGTGGTGGCTGGAGGAAAGTGATCGCATCCAAAATTCGAAGCGTACGACACTGTCGCGGCAGTACACTTCGAAGATCGCGCTGTCAGCAATCAAATATCGGCGAACCTATTCACAGCCGATGGGGTCTGGCGCTTCCTCGTGCTTCGCCGCTGGCACCTTGGTTTGGACTACCGACGGCGCGATGCCGATCGAAAAAATTGAAGTAGGGGACATGGTCCTTGCAAAGGACATTGAGAGCGGCGAACTCTGCTACAAGCCCGTCCTTGAAACGACCGTTCGCCAGCCGAGCCCATTAATTACGTTCAAGGTCGGTGCGGAGACCATCTTCGCGAGCAGAGGCCATCTCTTCTGGCAATCTGGTACCGGCTGGACTCAAGCTCGCCGACTACAATACGGCATGTTGCTGCATGCGGCAGGTGCCCCGGTACGCGTGACGAACTGGGGCGAAGCGCCGCCGCAACCGACCTATAACCTGGTCGTCGCCGACTTCAACACCTACTTTGTCGGCGAGGAAAAGGTCCTCACCCACGATGTGACCGAAGAAGAACCGACCGATGTGGTCGTGCCAGGCCTCAGTGCTGAATGATCGATCTGTCCGTTTCGCCGAGCTGTACGATGCCTCGACGTGCCGACGTTAAATATCGAGATTTCAATCTGCCTACTCGGTCGCAACTGCAAGCCGAGGCCTTCGGCCTTGCGCCGCGTACGCCGGAGTGGCTGCGCGCAGTGCGTTTCGGCCGGCCGAAGCCGCAACCCGCAGTCCCGCCCTCCGCCGACGACACCTGGGTCGTGGCGGCAAGTCGTAACGACGGCTGGCAGCTGGAAAAGGCCGCCAGGATATTCTCTAGCAGTGGCATTGCTTCAGAAGTCGACTCGCGGGCAGGATTACTCCGGGTCGAACGGTGCTCATTGCGAGCAGCGTGCAACCTGCTTCGAGTCAACCGTCGCGAGCTGCGACTAAGCCAGGCAGCAAAAGAACGCAGCGTGGTCGATGGTGTTTTCTTTGCAGTGGTGGGACCGCCGCTCCTGCTCAGTACCATCACCCTGGCGCTTTTGGCCGCCCTCATGTCCGATGCCAACGGACCGAATGCACCTCTCACGGCGGCAGCCTTTGCGGGCCTGTGTCTGTCCGTCTTCTTTATCGTCCGGGCCGGGTCGGCGGGGCTTTGCTGGCTGAAGAACCGACGGCCTGAGTTCGATTCGGTCCGGCCGGGCCGCGATGATGCGGATTATCCGCCTGCCCCATGATCTCGAACAGAAACCGGCTCGGCTGAGTCTCGCGCGGCTTGCCCCACTTCATACGACTCAGCGGCAACGACAACGTCAGCCGCTCCTGCGCACGCGTGATCCCCACGTAGCACAGCCGCCGCTCCTCGTCGACCTGGTCGCTCCCCTCGGCCTTCACGCTGCGATGGTGAGGCAGGATGCCTTCTTCCATGCCCACCATGTACACATGCGGAAACTCCAGCCCCTTCGCTGAATGCAGTGTTAGCAGTGCCACTGCATTGCGAGCCAGTTGCTTGTCTTTGTCGTTTCCCATGTCACGCTCGCCCAGTGCGATTTCGTCCATGAAACCGGCAAGGCTCGGCGAATCGCTCTGCTGCACGTAGCTGGCTAGGGCATTGACGAATTCTTCCACCGCCCCAAGTCGTGCTTGTTGCTCTTCGGGCTGCGGATACTGGCGACGAACTTCAGCTTCGTAAGCGACATCCGCAATGAGCCGGCGAGCCGCTTCGGGCAGCGACTTCGTCTGCTTCATTTCAATGTGGTAGCGCTCGATAGTGGCCACAAACTTCCGCACGCTCTCGACGCTCGTCGCATTGAGCGTTGTCTTCTCTCCCTTGCTATTGGCGAATGTCGCTGGTCCGGGCTGCAACTTGTGCAGTACATTCCACAGCGGTTTCCCTAGCCTCACCGCTTCGCCGACAAGCAATTCCACCGTCCGATCGCCGATCCCGCGCGGTGGCGTATTGATGATCCGCAGCAGCGACACTTCGTCGTTCGGCTCGTGCACGACGCGCAAATAACAGAGCAGGTCCTTCACTTCCTTGCGGTCGAAGAACGACTGGCTGCCGAGAATCACGTACGGCAGCTTCGCCTTACGCAACTCCTGCTCAAACGGCCGCGGCTGCTCGTTCGTGCGGAACAAGATGGCGAAATCCTTCGGCTCCAGGCCGTTCATCTTCATCCGCCGCTGAATGTCAGCAACAACGCCCTGGGCCTCTTCGACTTCGCCAGGATACTGCTCAATCCGCGGTTTATCGCCGCCCGGCCTAGCCGCGCGAATCACCTTGTCGTGCCGCTTCCGGTTGTATGCAATCAGCTTGTTGGCCGTCTCGAGAATGGCCGACGTGCTGCGATAGTTCCATTCGAGTCGCACTACCTTCGCATCGGGCCAGTCGTGCTTGAAACGCAGAATGTGCTCGACCTCGGCCCCTCGCCAGCCGTAGATCGATTGATCGTCGTCGCCCACCACGCACAAGTTGCGATGCTCACCGGCTAGTGCACGAATAATCCGGTACTGGCTGCCGTTGGTGTCCTGATACTCGTCGACGAGCAAATGATCGAATCGCTGTTGCTCCTCGCGACGCACATCCGCATGATCGCGGAACAAGTCCTCGGTCAGCAGCAGCAGATCGTCAAAGTCGACCGCGCCGGAGTTCTTGAGCGTTCGCTGATAGCGGCGATACGCCATCGCGGCCAAATGTTCCTTATCGGTCTTCGCAACTTGAGTTGCGTCGGTGGGACGAATCGAGAGACTCTTCCACCGGCTGATCTGAAAGAGCAGGTCGCCCGGCCGCAGCAGCTCTCCTGGCACTTTGATTTCGCGTAGTGCGGTGCGAGCAATGCTCTCCTGATCGCCACGGTCGTAAATGGCGAACTGCTCCGGATACCCGAGCTTGCGAATGTGCCGCCGGAGCACGCGGACGCAGTGAGCGTGGAAGGTGCAGATCTGCGGCCGATCTTTCCGCTTGCCGAGCTGGTGCGTCAGGCGCTCCTGCATTTCGGCTGCGGCTTTGTTGGTGAACGTGACGGCCAGGATCCGACTGGGCACCGTCCGATTTCGGATCAAGTTGGCGACGCGAAACGTCACGACGCGAGTCTTGCCGCTGCCAGCTCCAGCCAGCACGAGCATCGGCCCCGACAGCGTGTCGACGGCAGCCTGTTGTTCGGGATTCAATCCGTTCGCCATTGCCTACCCCTCGTTCCCACGCTCCGCGCAGGAACGGCCCTCAGATCCTACAGCTCCAGCGGAAAATCACTCAGCAGTTCCACGCCGTTCTCGGTCACGAGATAGTCGTTCTCCAATCGCATGCCAGCCCGCAGCTCGGGTGCATACAGGCCCGGCTCCGCTGTGAAGACGTCGCCGACTTCAAAGACATCGTCCCAATTCGGGTTTAGATGCGGTGCTTCGTGCGGGTACAAGCCGATGCCGTGTCCCAGGTGATGCGGAAACTTGCCGTGCGGCGACTGATCGAGAATTGCCTGCGCCTCGTTGAACAGCTGCTGGCAGCTTTTGCCCGGCTTGACGGTCTTCTGGATATGGTCGAACACTTTCATGATCTGCGACCACGCCGCGAGCTGCTCCTCGGTCGGTTTGCGATTCACCGCAAACGCACGTGAGTTGTCGGCAAAGTACCCGCGATACGCCGGACCGAGGTCGAGGATGTAAAGCTCGCCGTCCTGGGCTTTGCGCATATTTCGAGGCGGACCACCCATCTCGCCGCAGGCATAGTCGTTGCCGGTACCGGTCAGCATCTCGCCGAACTCATTTACCGCCGCAGCCTGCAAGTGATTGAATACGGTCAGCTCCGTCACGCCAGGTTCGATCACTTCGCGGGCCACCTTATACATCACGCCCGTTCCCGCGATCGCCTTGCGAATGCGCGCGAGTTCATCCGGGTCCTTGCGACGCCGCAACTTGTAGAGCGCAGGCTCAATGTCCACTCGCTCGCCCGGCACGGCCGCCAGGTGCATTCCGAACGTCGAGAACTCGACGCCGACGCGCTTCGCAGCAGGTTTGCCCTGCAGTGTTTTAAGCAGTGCCTCGGACGAAGCCTTCCGCTGATCGTTTCGCAGCGTCGAATGCCACTGAGCTTCGTACGTAACCACCTCGTCGGCAGCCGCCACATCCGGCGCCTTGTTCGGAGCCACGAGCGTCAGCTTTCCGTCAGCCGAAAGTGCCGCTGCCGGCGACATCACCCAGCCGAAACGTGGACCGGCCAAATACTGCACATGCTCAATCTGGGTCACGATCACCAAGTCGAGGTTCTGCCGCCGCATCTCCTCCAGCAGTCGCTTCTGCCTTCCGCGGCAAGCACTTACGTTGATATCCAGATCGCTCATGCCGGTGCTCCTTCCACTGCGACGACTTGCAAAGCGGGGAGTTAACGTAATCCAGCCGGCAGCCATTGACCAGCGGGTTGACGGGGGAGGTTTTTCAACACCCCCGTTGAAAAACAGGAGGGGTTTTTCACCAGAAACCGCTCCCCCAGGGGCCCCGAACTTGGTGAAAAACCTGCCGAGTTTTTCACCACCCGCGTTGAAAAACCTCTTGCTTCCTGAGACGAAACGCGGCCAATTCGTTCGACGAGCTGAAGCCACCCGACAACCACATAAACTTATATCAAATTTATAACAAAATGCAACTAAATAAAACCACCGGAATTTTGGGCCGGCAACTTGTGGAGCGCCGGCAGTGCGCAGTCACGTGTTGCTTGGTTGTGTAGTGAAGTACGAACCAAGCTCGGCCACCCAAGGCGCATTCACATCGCCCCCGTCCCGCCGCACCCTCCAACTGCACTCCGTGCAATCGATGTTGATCGCCGCATACTGAAGTCGGGTTGGAAACTCAATTGCTGGATCGCCCGGAAAGAACCAGACTTTGAGAGCGCTGCCGCACGCCGGACAACTGAGAGCGAGAACCTCAGGGGCCTCTCCGGTGTCAATTGCAAGGCGAATCGAATCCCACTGGTTTGAGAGAGTCATGCCCCCAATTTTATCAAGGATGCGCTACAATGACTGCTGGAGCAAAGCATGGCAGCGCGCACGATCGCGATCGGAGACATACACGGATGCGCGACGGCGCTCGACCGATTGTTGGCGGCGATTGCTCCGGAGCAGGACGACCTGATCGTCACACTCGGCGACTACATCGATCGCGGCTCCGATAGCCGCGGTGTCATCGACCGCCTGATCGAACTCGATCGCGAGTGCAAGCTGGTGCCTCTGGTAGGCAACCACGAAGTCATGCTTTTGCAAGCGCTCACCGTCGAGCGGACGGTGCTGCTGTGGCGTCAATGCGGCGGTGACGAGACGCTCGCCAGCTACGGCGGCGATCTCGCCAACATTCCCCGCGAGCACCTGAAGTTTTTCACACGTTGCCGCCGGTACTACGAAACCGACACGCACTTCTTCGTTCACGCCAATTACGACGCGGCTTTGCCGCTCGACGAGCAGTCCGACGAGTTGCTGCTCTGGACGCATCTCAAACGCCGCATGCCCAAGCCCCACATCTCGGGCAAGATCGCCGTAGTCGGCCACACGCCCCAATCAGATCGCCAGATCCTCCGCACACCCCACCTCATCGGACTTGACACCTGCTGCTACGGCGGCGGCTGTCTGTCGGCCTTGGACCTCGGCAGCGGCGAACTCTGGCAGGCTACATCGGACGGCGAGTTGCTGACAGAAGACAAGTAGTCCGAAAATCCCCACCTTCGGTTAGACTTTCGTGCCACCCTGGCATAGATTGGCGCCTTGTTCGTCGGCCTCATCTGCACTCTGCGAGACTCCCATGCGACTGCCTCGGTCCATGCGTTCCGTCCGGCTCGTATTCGGCTTTTTGTGTCTAGTCTGCGTCGCATTGGTCGCAGACGCCCGGGAGTGGGTCGATGCGACCGGTAAATCTCGCGTCACAGCCGAGTTCGTCGCCCTGCGCAGCGGGAAGGCGATCCTCGAGAAGACCGACGGCTCGATTATCGCCGTACCCCTCGAACGCTTGAGCGCCGCCGATCGGGACTACATTCAGAGCCTGACCGCACCGAAACCAGCCGCCACGCCAGCGAACACGCCAAGCACCACGGCAGTCGGTTCCAGTCCAACGGCCGCCAGCGCGGCGCCTGCCCCTGTAACCGCCGAGGGGACACAGCTCGCAAGCCAGGTTCATGCCATTCTGGAAGCCAAGTGCTACAACTGCCACGGCAAAGACGGCACCAGCGAAGGCGGTTTCAATTACGTCCTGAACCTGGAAAAGATCTCGCGCACGCATCTTACACCCAAAGAGCCGACGAAGTCGCTCCTCTTTGAGCGCATGACCGCGACAGACGACAGCGTGATGCCCCCGCCCGGCGAGGAGCCGCGCACTACGCCAGCCGACATCGCAACGATCAAAGCCTGGATTATGGCTGGCGCTCCAGCCCTTCCGACGACTGAGAAACGCGGCTTCATCAAGAACGAGCAGGTCGTGGCTGCGATTAGCAAAGACCTGGAAGCGGCCAGCGAACGGTCTCGACGCTTCCTGCGCTACTTCACGCTAACACACTTATACAACGCCGGCGTCTCCGAAGATGAGTTGCAGACGTACCGCAATGCGTTCAACAAGCTCATCAATAGTCTCTCTTGGAACACCAATCTGGTGGTACCAAAAGCCATTGACACCGCCGAGACGGTGTACCGCGTCGACATTCGCAGCCTGAACTGGAACCTGGATACCTGGAAGCGAATCGAGGAGGCCAATCCCTACTTCCTCGCCCTGTCGACTCCCGACGCCCTGGCTTGCTGCGAAGCGGCCCAATGCGAACAGCCGTACGTGCGGATCGATTGGTTTGTTCTTGCCGCCTCGAAGCCTCCACTGTATCACGATGTGCTCGGCATTCCCGATACAGACGCAGCTCTCGAGGAAACGCTGAAGGTGAACGTCGCCGCAAATATCGAGCAGGAGCAGGTCATTCGCGCCGGCTTCAATCGCTCGGGCGTGTCGCAGAACAATCGCTTGATCGAGTGGCATAAGTCCCCGTACGGCAGCTACTGGAAGAGCTACGACTTCGGAGGCAACACCGGGCAGCAGAACCTATTTGAGCACCCGCTCGGCCCCGAAGGGGACGACCCCTTCAAGCATGACGGCGGCGAGTTGATCTTCACATTGCCCAACGGCATGCAGGGATACATGCTGGTCGATGGCAGTGGCTCACGGATCGACAAAGGTCCCGTGGAAATCGTCAGCGACCCGAAGCGGCCCGACAAGTCGGTCACCAACGGCGTATCGTGTATGTCGTGCCACTACACGGGAGTGATCCCCAAGACCGATGAGATCGGCCCGCTCGTGCGCGCGAATCCCAAGGCGTACGAGGACAGCGAATATCTTCTCGCCATCTATCGTGAGCCGCAGGAATTGCAGGCTGTGCTGGACGAGGATGAGAAACGTTTCGCTGCGGCGATGAAGAAAATCGGCATCTCAAGTCTCAGCCGCAGCGGCGAACCGATCTCGGCGATGGCTGCACGATTTGAGCAGGAACTCGACGTTCACCTGGTTTCGTGCGAGTTCGGCCTGCCGCAGGAGGATTTCGTCAAGCGATTGAAAAACAGCAATGCGATGGCCCGCAGCTTCGGGGCATTGCTGACGCCGGGAGGCACGATCAAGCGCGACGTCTTCGCCACAATGTTCGGCGAAGCGGCACTCGACTTCAAACTTACGGCCAGTCTGACGGCTCGGGTTGAGTTCTCCTCTTCGGCATCGCGATCTAGCACTCCGTCAACAACACGTTCGAGCGATTCCTCACCGTCTCGGCCCGCAACGTCCAGCCGATCGACAAGGGACGAGAAGCCCGGCGAAGTAGCCAGGTTTCCCGATTTAGGCTGGGGCGTTAGCTCGCTGGCCTTCTCACCGAACGGCCTATTTCTGGCGGCTGGAAAGACGGACCGTGCCTTGCTGGTCTTCGACGTCAAGGAACAGTCACGCGCCGCGATGGTCGACAAGTTGGAGCAGCTCGGCGACGTGAAGGCAAGTGCTTTCACTCCGGATGGGAAACGGCTGCTCACCGGAGGGTATAGCGGCCAGATCCTGATCTGGCAGGTATCCAAGGAAGGGCAGGTGAAGCCCGATGAACAATTCGTCGGCCATTCTAATGAGATCTCATGCATCGCTGTCGCTCCCGATGGCCGCTTCGCGCTGTCTGGGAGCACAGAAAAGAAGCTTCGCTATTGGCAGATCGGCGGCCGCGAACAGCATGTGATCGGAGGCTTTGAGGGGACCGTCAAGGCGTGCTGCATTCCGCCGACCGGACGCATTGGGCTAGCGACGGACGGCGAAGTGCTGCTGCATGTCGATCTGAAGACTGGCGAAGTCGAGAGGAAGCTGCCGCTCACGCGCAGTTGGGCGTCAGGTCAGACGGCTGCCTTCTCGCAGGACGGCAGCCTGGTGGCCGTGGGAGACAGCTATGCAATGCGAGTGTTTCAAACGAAGTCGGGTAAGGAACTGCCGGTGCTGCAAGACAAGGAGATTCAGTGGAGCGCCGCTTTCACGCCCGATGGAACCCGCTTGATCACGGGCGGCCACGGGAAGGTGAACGTCTGGGATATCAAGCGCGGAACCAAGATTGCTTCCTTGCCTACTGCCGGCACCTCCTATGTTCAGACCCTTGCTACGTCGCCGGATAATAAGCATGTTGCTGCCATTCCAGGCTCCGCCGGCCAGTCTTTGCAGATCTTCCGCGTGCCGAGCGCGGACCGGTAGAGCGCCGGCGGGCAATGCGCCGGGAACCGACCTGAAAAGGTCCGGCGGTGATCGGACCAAATCCGCTACCTGACCGCGCCGCAGCGGCTGGTCAGTTGCGGGTCCGGTACACGGTCGACTCGGTCAGCACGAAGTGCATCGGCAGATCGTGCGGCTCGGTAGGAACGGATCCGACGATCTGGCAGTCGAATGCCAAGGCAACGAGTTTTGTTTGCGGTCCGACATCGGCCAGCAGCTTGTCGTAGTAGCCCGCTCCGTGGCCGAGGCGATTACCGGCGCGATCGAAGGCGACGCCGGGGACAATTACCAGGTCGAGCTCCGCTGGCTTCACCTGTCGGTCGAATCGCTCCCTTAGCTCGACAGCCGGTTCGGGAATTCGATAAGTACCTGCTGTCAACTCGTCTTGGTTCTCGATGCGGACCAGTTGCAAGCGTCCCTCGTGACAGTAGGGAACTGCGATCAATTCCTTCTGGGCGAGTGCGGCCAGCAGGGCAGGGCGGGTGTCCACCTCATTGCGGACCGAGACGTAAAAGGCAATTGCGCGAGCGGACACAAACGCGGGCAACGCAAGCAATCTCGCCGTCACTTCTTGGCTGCGGCCAGTGCGGTCTCTCAGCAAGGCTCGCCTCGACTGCGCCTCCTGGCGGAGTTGCTGCTTCAGCAAGCGAAGATCGGTATTGAAAGCGGACGACATGGTTCTGAATGCGAGCCAACTCACTCCCCGGCCTGCGGTAGTCCGGATAAAATGCCAGTATGAGCACGACGGTAGAAAAGTTCGATGCCCTGGCGACAGAGGCTGTACTGCCCTCGGCGCGACCGCTGCCGCAGGTGAAGCCGCTGTACATCGGCAAGGTGAAGGTCGACCCGCCGATCCTCCAGGCACCGATGGCGGGCTATACCAATTTTGCCTTCCGCCAGATCGTACGCGAGTTCGGCGGCTCCGGCCTGCAAGCGACCGAAATGGTCTCGGCCCGCGGTTTCGTCTGGATGGATCAGCACGAAGCCGAGCATCCCGACCGCCTCTGGGGCGTGAAGGAGGAGGCCCGACCACTCGCCGTGCAGATGTGGGACAACGATCCTGAGACGCTCGCGAAAGTCGGCGAGCGATTGGCCAACGAATACCAGGTGAGCGTCGTCGACATCAACTTCGGCTGCCCGGTCAAAGACGTGACCGAGAAGGCTCATAGCGGCTCCTACCTGCTCCGCTATCCCGAGCGCATCGGCGCGATCGTCGAGAGAGTCGTGAAGGCATGTGCCCCGACGCCGGTAACTGCCAAGATTCGACTCGGTTGCAGCCGAGCGGCGATCAACGCCATTGAAGTCGCGAAGGTGGTCGAGTCGGCAGGCGCCGCCGCACTCACGGTGCATGGCCGAACGGCGGCCGACTTCTTCAAAGGAAGCGCCGACTGGGAACGTATCGCCGAGATCAAGCCGCATCTGAAGCACATCCCGCTCATCGGCAACGGCGATCTTGACTCAGCCGAGAAGGTGGTCGAAGCCTTCCGCCGCTATGGAGTCGACGGGGTAATGATCGCCCGCGCTTGCCTCGGCAAACCATGGTTGTTCCAGCAAGCGGCGGCAGCGCTTCGCGGCGAACCGATCCCGCCCGATCCGACGGCCGAGGACCAGCGGCAGTGCATGCTCAGGCACTACCGATTAGTCGTCGATCGCTTCGGCGAAGCAAAGGGAACGCTGCTGATGCGGAAGTTTGCCTGCAACTACGCCGTCGGCCGGCCAGGCGCGCGAATGTTCCGCACGCAGGTCGTCAACGCTTCGACGCGTGATGAGTTTCTCGAGATCGTCGAGAAGTATTTTCCCACCGACGAACCCGCGCAGGTGCCCTCTTCAGGTAGCTGAATTCGCCAGAATTCAGACAAATCGATTCTCTACGCGCAGGACGTCTGAATTCTGGCGAATTCAGCTACAACGACGCGCCCTCCTTCGCCCTTTGCCTCCTCGCCCTTCACCTATTTGCCCCTCTCAAAGAACGCAGTAGCAGCACTGCTTGCGTCAGCTTATATTGGCACCGCAACGGCTGGCGATTCTGTTTCTTGGCTCTCGGTCGACGACGCTAGGAGTGCGCGAACGTGGCTCAAAAGGGTTCCAGTGAGCAGTGGGGAACGCGCCTCGGCGTGATTTTGGCGGTCGCCGGTTCGGCGGTGGGGCTAGGCAACTTTCTCCGCTTCCCCGGCCAAGCCGTGCAGAACGGCGGCGGGGCGTTCATGATCCCGTACTTCGTCGCGCTCCTGCTGCTGGGCATTCCGTTGTGCTGGGCTGAGTGGACCATGGGCCGGTACGGCGGAACGCGGGGTTTCAACTCGGCGCCGGGCGTATTTTCGACCATTTGGCGCAATCCGCTGGCCAAATACCTGGGCACAATCGGCCTGGTCGTGCCCCTGATCATCTACATGTATTACGTAGTGATCGAAGCCTGGTGTCTCGGCTACGCCTGGTACTACCTGACCGGCGAGCTGATGATGGGCCCGGGAGAACAGGGATATAAGGACTTCTTTTCGAGCTTCGTGGGCAAGCACGACGATGGCTTCCTTTACGAGAGCGGCCATGGCCGAGTGATCTATTTCATTGGCATCACATTCTTCTTGAACTTTATCCTCATTTATCGCGGCATCTCGAAAGGGATTGAGGACTTTTGCAAATGGGCGATGCCAGTGATGGCAATCTGTGCATTCTGCGTATTGATTCGCGTGCTCACGCTGCCGGCAAACCCCGCTGCGCCCGAGCAGAATGTGATGAACGGCCTCGGATTCATGTGGAATCCTAAATGGGAAGCGCTGATGAACCCGCAGACCTGGTTGGCCGCCGCGGGTCAGATCTTTTTTAGCTTGTCCGTCGGCTTCGGCGTGATCATCAACTATGCAAGCTATCTGAAACGCAAAGACGATGTCGTTCTTAGCGGTCTGACTGCGACGAGCGTGAATGAGTTCTTCGAAGTGTGCCTCGGCGGGCTCATCACGATCCCTGCCGCTTTTCTGTTCCTTGGCGCGACCGCCGAGAAGGCGGGTACTTTCGGACTTGGCTTCGAAGCACTGCCCAACGTGTTTGCTGCGATGCCCGCTGGCCGACTATTCGGTTTCCTATGGTTCTTTATGCTCTTCCTGGCCGCAATTACGAGCAGCCTATCGATGCTCCAGCCGGTGATTGCGTTCATCGAAGAGGGCCTGGGGATGAAGCGTCATGCCTCAGTTGCGTTTCTGGGGCTAATTACCGCGATCGGCAGCGCCTTTGTCGTGTACTTCTCGAAGGACATGATGGCCCTCGACACTTTCGACTTCTGGGCGGGCACAATGATGATTGTGCTGCTGGCAATCGTCCAGACATTCCTTTACGGCTGGGTGCTTGGAATCGAGAAAGGAGAACAGGAAGCACACTATGGCGCTCACATGCGGATTCCTCGGTTCGTTCAGTACCTATTGAAGTACGTCACGCCGGTTTATCTGCTTGCGATGTTCGTCGGCACGCTCGTGACCCAAGGACCGGGCTATGTCAAAAACTTTCAGACGAATCGCGTGGCCACGATGTCCGTCATGTTCATCCTGGCAATCTTGGGCTTTCTGCTGCTGCTGACCCACATTGCTGGCAGGCGGTGGAAGGCGGAAGGACGCTTCGGAGCCATTGAGAAACGGCCTTAACTCAGGAATTGACTGCCATGACGCTCCTCGGCTGGATGATGATGATCCTTTCGGTTGGCTCGGTGCTGGCGCTGACCGGCTTCTGCCTGTACCGCGTGCTGACTTTGCCCCCGGCGGAAGTGGAAGATATGAACGTCGCCCCGCTCGAAATCGACACGCGGGACACGCGGGACGCCGACTGAACGAGTAAAGCTTAGGCTGTTGGCAGCCAAGCACTTACGAACCGGAGTGCGGCCTCTCGCTTTTTTCGCATACATCCTTGTCAATATTCGCCGAACCCGTATCATAACGTGTGGCCCAGCACTGCTCGGCACAAGGGTCTGCGGCGATTTATGGAAACCGAAACGTCCGATACCGCGCTAGTCGATCTGCTGCGAAAGCGAGGCCCGCTCAGCGTTGCGGAACTGGCGATCAGCATGCGGGTTACGGCGACGGCAGTCCGTCAGCGGCTGACCCGCTTGCTCGCAGCCGGCGATATCGAGCGGGCCACGCATCGAGCGGGCCGCGGACGTCCGGTCCATCGCTACGGGCTGACCGAAAAAGGGCGGCGTCGATCGGGCAATAACTTCGCCGACTTGGCGATGGTGCTGTGGCAGGAAGTTCGGGACATCAAAGATCCCGAGATCCGCCGGGGTCTGCTGCAGCGGCTCAGCCGGCGGCTGGCCGAATCGTACACGGGCGAGGTGGTGGGTGAGAGCGTTGAGCAGCGGATGCAGGCTTTAGCCGCGCTGTTCCGCGAGCGGCAGATTCCCTTCGAGGTTGAGTCGGCTGCCCCTCACCACCTGCCGACTATTCACGCACACGCTTGTCCTTATCCGGCCCTGGCGGAACAGGACCGGACCGTGTGTGCCATGGAGCGGATGCTGTTCTCCGAATTGGTGGGTACGAGCCTGCACCTGGCAAGTTGCCGCCTCGATGGCGACAGCTGCTGCACGTTCGAGCCCGCCGTGAATTAAGGCCGCTAGCAGGTACACGATTTAAGTCTTATTCTGGCCGGTTTGTAGTTTTCACGCACGGATACGCCTGATCACCAGACTGGTGGAGCACTCGATGATTCAACCGACGACGCTGACTCAGCCGTGGATCGAAGCCCGGGTCGAAGAGAACGTCTTCACGACGACCGTCGAACAGGCCATCAACTGGGCTCGCCAATCGAGCATCTGGCCGATGACCTTCGGCCTCGCCTGTTGTGCGATCGAGATGATGGCCGCCGGCGCCAGCCGCTACGACATGGACCGCTTCGGCGCCGGTGCCTTCCGCGCCACGCCTCGCCAGGCCGACTTGATGATTGTCGCCGGCACGGTGACCTACAAAATGGCCAGCCGGGTGCGTCGCCTTTACAACATGATGCCCGACCCGAAGTTCGTCATCGCGATGGGCGCTTGCACCGTCGGTGGCGGGCCGTACTTCAAGTATGGCTACCACGTGGTGAAGGGTGTCGACCTGGTCGTGCCTGTCGACGTGTACGTCCCCGGTTGCCCGCCGCGACCGGAAGCACTGCTCGAAGGGCTGATGCGCATCCAAGACAAAATCCGCGGCCACAAGATCGGCAAAAAGAGCGGCCCCTTCGGCCGACTCGGCGAAAAGGTCGAGGACGAACTGCCGATCCCGCACCACTCTGGCTGGGTTCAGCCGGCGGTTGATAACCCCGCGGTGACGGATCACCAGAAGATTGCACCGTAGGAAATGACCAATGACCAAATCCCAATGACCAAACGTTGGGATGGCGAATGTCCTCCATGGTCATTGGTGCTTGGTCATTGGTCATTCAAAGCAAGTCACTTCCATTTAGTTCGCGGTTCGCTTAATTCCATGTCCGACACGCTGAAGATCGAAAACCTGCATGTTTCCGTTGACGGCACGCCCATTTTGCGTGGCGTGAACCTGACCATTCGCCGCGGCGAGACGCACGCTCTGATGGGCCCGAACGGCTCGGGCAAGAGCACGCTCGGCCTGGTGATCATGGGGCACCCGAAGTACCAAGTGACCGAAGGCACGATCACGCTTAACGGCGAAGATATCGTCGAAGCATCGCCCGATGAACGCGCCCGCAAGGGCCTCTTCTATGCCTTCCAGCGGCCGGTCGCGATTCCCGGCGTGAAGATGGCCGACTTCCTCCGTCACGCGACCACCAACGTTCGCAATCCCGACCGCAAGGAAGGGGAAGAACTGCTGCCGATGCGTGAGTTCCGCAAGGAACTCCGCGGCAAGATGGAACAACTGCGGATCGATCCCGAATTTGGTCGCCGTTACGTGAACGATGGTTTCTCGGGTGGTGAGATGAAGCGGGCGGAGATCCTGCAGCTCGCCATGCTGCAACCGAAGATCGCCATCCTCGACGAAACCGATAGCGGCCTCGACGCCGACGCGGTCCGCCTGGCCAGCCAAAGCATCGCCGAGATCGGTCGCGAGAAGATGGGCCTGCTCATCATCACGCACCACGACAAGCTGCTCGAGCACAATCCGCCCGAGTTCACGCACGTGATGCTCGGCGGGCGCATCGTCGAGACGGGCGGCGTCGAGTTGGCCAACGAACTGCACGGCCAAGGTTACGACCGCATTCGCAAGGCCTACCCCCAGGCCGCCGAAACCAACCGCCAGATGGAAAGCAAGGAAGAGCCGCAGGAAGTGGGCTAGTTCCACAATAAGTCAGATCACAAACGCACGAAGGCCCCGGTTAGCGACGCTTCTCAGAAGCGTCTCCCGCACCAACGAAAGATCGCGACAACAGCCGACGACGTTCTCGCGAGCAGAGATAAAAGGCAAAGTCACATGGCAACCGACATCCGCACCGCTGTCGAAGCCGATCCGATTGGCGACATCAACAAGTACGACTTCCACACCGAGTCGAAGCCGGTCTTCAAGGCCCGCAAGGGTATCGATGCCGAGATCGTCAATCAGATCTCGGACATGAAGAATGAGCCCGCCTGGATGCGCGAGTTCCGCCTCCACGCGCTCGAGGTCTTCAACTCGAAGCCAATGCCCAAGTGGGGCGGCGATATTTCGCTCGACTTCCAGGACATCTACTACTACCTGAAGCCCGCCGATCACCAGGGCCGCACCTGGGAAGACGTGCCGAAGGAAATCAAAGACACGTTCGACAAGCTGGGAATTCCCGAAGCCGAGAAGAAGTTCCTCGCCGGCGTAAAGGCTCAGTTCGAGAGCGAAGTAGTTTACGGCTCGCTGAAGGAAGACCTGTCCAAGCAAGGCGTGATCTTTACCGATACCGATACAGCGGTCCGCGAACACTCAGATCTCGTCCGTGAGTACTTCGCCAAGGTCATCCCGGTTGACGACAACAAGTTCGCCGCCCTCAATTCGGCTGTCTGGTCGGGCGGTTCGTTCATCTACGTCCCCAAGGGCGTGAAGATCGAGTTCCCGCTGCAGGCCTACTTCCGCATCAACGCGGAGAACATGGGCCAATTTGAGCGGACGCTCATCATCGTCGACGAAGGAGCCTCGGTTCACTACGTCGAAGGCTGCACGGCGCCGATGTACAGCACCGAGAGCCTCCACTCAGCCGTGGTCGAAATCATGGTGAAGCGAGGCGCTCGTTGCCGCTACACCACGATCCAGAACTGGGCCAACAATATCTACAACCTGGTCACCAAGCGGGCGATGGCCTACGGCGACGCGACGATGGAATGGGTCGACGGCAACCTCGGCAGTCGGCTGACGATGAAGTACCCCGCCGTGTACATGATGGAGCCCGGCGCTCGCGGCGAGATCCTGTCGATCGCCTTCGCCGGCAAGGGGCAGCATCAAGATGCGGGCGCCAAGCTCGTGCACGCTGCTCCAAACACCTCCGGCCAGATCATCTCGAAGTCGATCAGCAAGAACGGCGGCCGCAGCAGCTACCGCGGGCTGGTTCGCGTCGAGAAGGGTGCCAAAAACGTAAAGACGAACGTCGTCTGCGACGCCTTGATCCTCGACAACAAGAGCCGCAGCGATACCTATCCCTACATCGAAGTCGCCGAGCAGGATGTGAGCATCGGCCACGAGGCAAGCGTCTCGCGCATCGGTGAAGAGCAACTGTTCTACCTGACCAGCCGAGGTCTGACCGAGGACGAGGCGAGCGCGATGATCGTCAACGGTTTCATTGAGCCGCTCGTGAAGGAGTTGCCAATGGAATACGCCGTTGAAATGAACCGGCTGATCCAGTTGCAGATGGAAGGCTCGGTCGGCTAAGGCTCGCCGTTACAACCAGCCGGAGGCAGATTCGCCTCCGGACGTCGTGCGAGTTGTACATCCACTCGCAATTTCTCCGGAGGCTGTTAGCCTCCGGCTATGTTTTGAAGTAAGTTTTACGCAGCAACGCTCTTTCGAAATCCATGTCCACCGTCGCCGTCACGCCAGGTTTTTCCCAGCAAACGTTCGAGGCGTTCCTGCAGTCGCGCAAAGAGCCGGCCTGGCTCACCGAGCAGCGACAGCGCCACTGGCAGATGTTCAATGCGAAGGACTGGCCGACGCGTAACGACGAGGAGTGGATCCGCACCGACATCCGTCTGTTAAAGCTGAACCAGTTCGGTATGCCGATCGAGGGCGCGGCTCAGACAGGTTCCCCGCAGGTCGGCCCCGTGCAGGCGCTGCTGACGGAGAACGTCACGCTCGGCGGCGACATGGGGACCGTGAACAGCCGGCCGCTCGCAACTCGTCTTTCACAGAAGTGGGCGGATAAAGGTGTTGTCTTCGGTAGCCTCGACGAATTGGTCAACACGCACGGCGATCTGATCGAGCGTCACTTGTTCACCGCCGTGGATCCCGGCTACGACAAGTTCGCCGCACTGCACGCCGCCTGCTGGGCAGGTGGAACGCTTCTCTACGTCCCGCGGAACGTGACAATCGATGAGCCGCTGCACGTCATCAACGGCATGACGGCGGGCGGGACCGATCTCGGCCACACCCTGGTAATCATCGAGGAAGGGGCCGAAGCCACGATCTTGTTCGAAACAGCCAGCCCCGCTCATGCGGACGGCGGCTTCCATTGCGGCGGAACCGAAGTGATCGTCGGCCCGCGTGCTCGCCTGCGTCTGGTGACACTGCAAAACTGGGGACACGGCGTCTGGAACTTCGGTCACCAAAAAGCCAAGGTCGGTCGCGATGCCAGCCTGCAGTGGACGCTCGCCGCGATGGGCAGTCGGCTATCGAAGGTCAACCAGCACGTGGAACTCGTCGGCAAAGGCGCCGAGTGCCAGGTGAATGGCGTGCTCTTCGCCGAAGACAAGCAGCACATCTCATATCACACGCTCCAGCACCACGTGGCTGAATCCTGCCGCAGCGATTTCCTTTACAAGGCAGCCCTGCAAGACAAGGCCCGCACGGTGTGGCGCGGCATGATCAAGGTGGATCACGACGCCCAGAAGACTGATGGCTATCAGCGCAACGACAACCTGCTGCTGAGCACGAGCGCCCGGGCCGACTCGATTCCCGGCCTGGAGATCGAAGCCGACGACGTGCGCTGCACGCACGGCTCGACCAGCGGTAAGGTCGACGAAGAGTTGATCTTCTACGCTCAGACCCGCGGCTTCACGCGCAAGGAAGCCACGCGAATTATCGTCAGCGGTTTCTTCCAGCAAATTTTCGACCGCATCACCATCGAAAGCGTCCGCGACGCCCTCGGCCAGGCCATCTCCCGCCGAGTCCGCGAGTACGCCTAATCACCGAATAGGTAAACCACGAAGACACGAAAGCACGAAGAGAAGCAGACAGAAATCGTTCTTCTTGGTGCCTTTGTGTCTTCGTGGTTCAACGAACATTATGAGTGAATTCCAGAAGGTTGCCCGCGTCGAAGATATTCCCGATCCCGGTCGTGAGTTGCTCGAGCTTGAAGACCGGATCGTGGTGCTGTTGCACGTCGGCGGCGAGATCTTTTGCATCGACGACGTCTGCACTCATGACGGTGGGCCGTTGAGCGATGGCCCGCTCGAGAACTATGCGATTGCGTGTCCACGCCACGGGGCGAAATTCGACATCCGCACCGGCCAGGTTCTCTCGATGCCGGCGACGGAAAATACGGTCGCTCACGACGTAAAGGTCGAGAACGGCGACATCTTCGTCCGCATCAACGACGGCAGCCAGCCGATGAAGGTCGTCTCCGGAGGAGCAACCGTTTCGCGATCGGGATCTGCGCACGACTCGTTTCGGCCCGATGCGGTGGCAAGCCAGAGTGGTTCATCGGAAACGCCTGCCATTCCGCCACCCGCGCCCGTTAGCTCGGGCGAGTTGTCAGAAGACCTGATTCGCGAAGAACTGAAGAAGGTCATCGACCCCGAATTATTTGTCAACATTGTTGACCTGGGTCTGATCTACAATGTCAACCTCGTTCCGGTCGAGGAAGGCAAGTCAAACGTCAAGATCGACATGACGATGACCAGCCCCATGTGCCCGGCTGGGCCGCAGATGATCGCCAACAGCAAGCAAGTGCTCACGCAATTGCCGAAAGTCGGCGAAGTTGAAGTGAAAATCGTCCTCGATCCACCATGGACGCCGGACCGGATGACCGAGGACGCTCGAGATCAGCTGGGCATCTTTTAATGCCCGGTCCAAACACCGAACCGCCTTCTGGGTTCCGCATTCCGCGCGGCAATGCACTTGCGGCGGCTCTTACCTCCCGTGCAAGGACGAGCGAGCTGCACAAATCTTATTTGCAGCATCCTCGCGCCGTTCTCCGGACGCTGTTAGCGTCCGGCTATCCTGGCTAGAGCGGGGCCGGCAGATCTCGCTTGTGGAACACTACGCCCGCCGCCAGATAGCAGAGTGCGCCAATGCCGAGCAGAATCAGGTTGTATCCCAGCGGGCCCACGTCAATTACCTGACCTTGGCTATCTCTTAGCAGCATCGCCCAAGTCTGCTCCGGCGTGTTTACCGCCACGCTGACAAACTTCTGCGGCTCATAGGCGGTGAACACGGAAAGATTGAGCAGCCACCGCAGCCAGGGCACCGCCAAGCCGGCGATTTTTGCGATCAGCTCGAGCACGAAGAACGCGCTCACGATGCCGATCGTCCGCCATCGGTAGCGATCGCACGCTGAAATTAGCGTAGCGATTCCTGCCCAGCAGAAACCCATGGTGAACAGATTCACGGCGCCGGGCAGCAGCGTCATGATGTCGACGCGCTCCCGCATCGGCACGGTGATCTTCTCTCCCGGAGCAAAACCCAGGGGAATCTCAATGCCGAACCCGGGAATCTTCAACGTCGGAGCCGGCACTTCTTCAACGACCTGGTTGGCTTGAATCCCCGCCCAGGTGCCAGCCCACGACGAGAAGGCGAGCAGCAGCAAGGCCCCCACGGTCACAAGCATCTGCGAGTAGAGCACCTGCAAACGGCTGACAGGCTGAGCCAGCAGCATCTCCATGCTACCCCGGTTCAGTTCGCCACTGACTGCATCGCTTCCGCGGGCAATGGCGAAAATGGCAACGCTGAACACGACAATCGGCTCGTCATAACCGACGGCGATCCGTCCCGAATAGGAGAGAAGCTGGCTGAGCGGCACCGGCGAAAAGTCTTTCCATTTGTCCCAAAGCTGCTCAATGATCTGCGCAAACGAATCCATCTCCAGCCGACTGACGATCCAGACCCGTAGCCAGCAGAAGGCGAACAATGTGGCTGCGCAGGCTGCGAACAGCAGTCGCACCTCGATCAGGGCTTTTTTGAGTACCGTGCGATTCATGTTTGCCTGGCAGCACTGTTCAACGCGTTCATGACCACTGACCCGCTTCCCGGACTGCAGCTTTTAATTAGGTGGGACTGGGCACGAGCCCCGGTTTGTCGAGTCGCGAGGCCACGGAACCGACCATCTCCGCGTCAGCATGGAAACGGTCGTACACCGCTCGCAGGCCGATCGGTTCGATGCGGATCTCTCGAAGGGGCAGCGTCGACAGCCAGCCCAGCAGTGGGGCCAATTCGCCAGGCGTTTCAATCACCACCTCGCCGCCGCTTCGCTGTTTGACCGATAGTTGTCCGTTGAACTGCGGCGGCACGCTTGGCAACGGTCCGCTGAGCCAGGCAACGATCCGATGCTGTAGCCGAAGCTCAGCCATCGGCTGGGTGTGAACCAGTTGACCGGCTCGGAGGATCACCACCCGGTCGCAGACCTCTTCCACTTCGGAGAGAACGTGGGAGGAAAACAAGACGGTCCGGCCATCGGCCTTAGCCGCTGCGACCATCGAGAGAACCACGGCCCGCACCGTAGGATCGAGGTTCGCAGTCGGCTCATCGAGGATGTAAACCGGCGTGTCGGCTGCCATGGTGGCTGCCAAGGCGAGCTTCTGCCGCATTCCGGTCGACATGAAACTAACCTTGCGAGTCAGGTCGAGTTCCAAGCGGTCGGCAAATTGCCGGGAGCGCCGCACATCGCCCCGCGGACGGATTTGGGCGAAAAATTCAAGTACGTCTTGGCCCCGCATGTGCGGGAAGAGGGACGCTTCAGCGGGGAGGTAGGAGACCCGCTGCCGAACTAAAACGGATTGCCGAAGGCAGTCGAGGCCTTCCACCTCCGCCCGGCCACTCGTTGGTCGCAAATAGCCCAGCAGCAGCCGGATCAACGTGGTTTTGCCAGCCCCGTTTGGTCCCAGAAGTCCAAACACTTCCCCAGCTGCGACCTGCAACGAACAGCCGGCCAGGGCATGCACGCTGCGATAGGTCTTCGTCAACTCGTGGGTTTCAACTAGGGCCTTAGGCATGCGACTGCGTCTTTACTCCGTTATCATCCAACCGCACTCCTTCGGCCGCACGCAAACCGGGCCGGCCATTGTTGGGTCGGCACCGCGGAAAGGCAACCAAGGCGGTCTAGCTATGGCTGCGTGCGATTGCTTGGCAGACGGACCAGTCGATTATAGCCACTCGCCAACTGCGATTTTTGGCCGGACGTACATCGATTCAAGTTTAGCGGATTGCGGGCGCTCGTGGCATAATGCTTCACGACGGATCAGAGACGGGGCAGAGTCGCTTATCTTGTTTTCCGTACGAAACAGGTAACGCAATGCGCGTCCTCGTTCTCTCCGACGAAGACAGCACAGGGCAGACCGTCCAGGCGGCGCTCGCGCGCGACTGTGACATCGTGCTCTGCTCACCTGGTTCGGATATGCCGGCCGCATCTGCTTTCGACGCGATTGTACTCGATGAAAGCGTTTCTTCTGCCGACGCCCAGAATTGGGTTGCGCGGCTAGCACCAACCACGGTTCTGTGCATTCAGCGCCCCGGTCGCACGCCGGCGGCCGTTCCAACTGCTGGGTGGAACCGTGTCAAGATTTCCGGCCGGAACCCGCCGACACGGCAGGACGTTGAAGCGCTGCGCCAGGCCCTGCTGTTGAAGGGCGAACATTCAGCGCAAATCCGGCGAGAGGCACATGAAACGGACGAGCCCGTTGCAAATCAACATTTGCAGGCGGTTCTCGAGGCCACAGGCGCGAAGGTAATCTCCTTCGAGTTGACTGGTGATGACCCAGCATCGCCAATTGAGCAGTGGATATTGCAGAGCGCCGGCGGACCACGCCAAGACCCCAAACTGAACGTGCATCCCGTCGACCTTCCGCGCCTGCGGCAAGCGGTTGCAAGTTACCTGACAGGCTCCAGTCCGGAGTTTGACGTGGAGTTCCGAGTCATCGGCAGATCAGGCCAGTGGGAATGGGTGCAGCAGCGAGCAATCAATGGCCACGAACGTTCAGAACACCCGCCGAGGCACGTTTTGTTGGTGCAAACCTCGCACACAGCGGCTCGTCGGGCGGCGAATTTTCAGGAACGCCAAGCTCAGATCCTCGATCGACTCGTTGCGGGTGACGACCTGCGCGAGATTCTGATCTTCCTGATTGAGGCCATCGAAGAAAACTACACGGGCGCCATCGCAACGGTTGCTCGTCTGGATGAGGCTGCCGGCAAGCTCTATCACATGGCCGGTCCAAGTTTGCCTCCTGACTTTCACGCCGCGCTAGATGGACTCCTGATCGGTCCGCAAGTTGGGGCTTGTGGCGCAGCCGCTTTTTTAGGTCGGCGAGTGGTCCTCACCGATATGCGGGCGGATGAAAGTTGCCGGCCGTATCGCGAACTCTTTGAGCGGTTCAGACTGCGGTCGGTCTGGTCCCAGCCGATCGTCGGCAGCGAGGGTAACGTGATCGGAACGTTCGCCATCTATCATCGCGAAATGCACGGACCGGACGCAGGTGAAGTGAGATTAATCGAAACAGCCGCCAACCTGGCAGGACTAGCGATGGAGCGTTGGGGACAAATTCACTCGCTGCTGCAAGTCGAAAAACGCTTCCTTAAGTTGGCGGATCTGGCTCGATTGTTTCCCTGGGACTACGACGTGGAACTTCAGTGCTTCACGTACCTTGGCCCTCAAGTAGAGACCATCCTCGGTTACACGCCGAAGGAACTGCTTGCGCGAGAAAAATGGATGGCAATCATCCATCCCGACGACCTCGAATTGATCGCGGAGAGAGCTCAGCATCCCGAGCAATTCGGCGAGAACTTCTCGACCGAGTACCGCGTCCTCGCGCGCGAAGGGCGAGTGATTTGGCTGCACGGTCTGTTTTCCGTGATCATGCAGGCAGGCAAGGCGGTGCGGCTGCAAGGATTCTCGATCGATATCACCGATCGCAAAGTGGTAGAAAGCGCCCAGCGCGAAAGCGAGGAGCGGTATCGCATCCTGGCAGACTATTCCAGCGACATCATTTCGCGGCTGGACCCGGAAGGCCGATTTCTCTACGTCTCTCCAGCGTGTCGAGCTCTTACGGGCTACGAACCCGAGCAACTCATCGGCCGCTGCGCATTCGATTTCATCCATCCGGAAGACCTGGCAACCGTTCACAAGCACTGGGCTTCGCTTGCCACCGAACAGCATGCACTCGGGACCTACCGCACCCTCCGCGCCGATGGCAGCTACGTCTGGTTCGAAACTCGAGGCCAGCGGCGGTCAGCGCAAAATGAGTCGGGGTTCGAGGTAATCGCAACCTCCCGCGACGTGACGGAGCAGGTCGAGTATGCGGGCAAGCTGCGGGACCGAGAGGCGGAACTCGCGCATGCCGAGCGACTTGCCACGATGGGACAGATGGCAGCGGAACTAGCCCACGAGCTCAATCAGCCACTCCAAGCGATCAGCAATTTTGCCGAAGCGGGGCGTCACTGGTTGGACAAGCCAACTGGCGATCTGGAACCGCTCAAGCGCTGGAACAATCAAATCTCGCAACAGTCGCGGCGGGCTGCAGAAGTCGTACGACGGATACTTAACTTCGTCCGCAAGGGCGAACTCGACCGCGAACCGTTTGATCTCACCTCGTGCGTCCAGGAGTTGCGTCCGCTGCTAGACGTTGCCGCCAAGAATCACCGTGCGAAGATCGACTATCAATTGAGCGATGGATTGTCAAAGATCGTCGCTGATCGGCTGCTCATCGAGCAAGTCGTGGTGAACCTGTTTCGCAACGCCCTGGAAGCGATGGCGGATCAGCCGGTGGAAGAACGCGTGGTCATCGTCCGCACGTTCGAAACCGCGGATCAGCACGTTGGCCTTTCGATCACGGATCGGGGTCGTGGTCTGGACACAGACGAAGTGCAGCGGCTATTCGAACCGTACTTCACCACCAAGTCGGATGGCACCGGGATGGGGCTGGCAATCTGCCGCTCGACCATTGATGCCCATGAGGGGCGAATCTGGGCCGTCAACAACGAGCAGGGCGGGGCGACCTTTTCATTCGTCCTCCCCCTGCAATCTCCCTTTTCGGCACACCGAGTGCGGCAGTAGCGGCCGCTCGACTGGCAAAATCGATAACGTAGGAAGATTGGTTGCACACCAATTTTCGGCCGATTAGCATATCGGCGGTAAGCTACAATCGCTTATGCGTTGTCGCAACTCAGCCGCGCAAGCCTAGTTAAGTGGGCTTCACGGCGCGGTGCCGTGGCTTACCGCGGTCAACTTGTTACGCATCTAGCGTCCGCTCATTTGGCTCCCCTTTTGGAGATTGGTTCCATGTGGAAGGCTGCTCGCAGAGTCGCCAGGCCGATTCTCATTTGGACAGTAGTGGTTCTGCTGTTCATTGATTCGGCCATGGCATGCCGCCTGTTTGGTCGGCGACATCGCAATTATTGTCCGCCTACGCCCTGCTATTGTCCGCCGCCTCCCTGCGGCGATGGCATGGCGTATCCCGGCGCGATCTACCCGGCCGACGGCATGCAGCCCGGTGGCTACCCGATGGGCGGCAGCTACCCAATGGGCGATGGCTATCCCATGGATTCGGGCAATATGATCCCTGGCGGTCCTTCGGGCACGCCATTCATTCCGCCTGGCGGCCCCGTCATTGACGGTGGCGCACGCGGCGCTGGCAATGAGAATCTCAACGATACTGACGATTCGATGCCGCCGCCGTCGCTCCGTCCAATGGGTCGAGTTCCGCGCGATGGCGATGCCCCGCCGGCACCTAGGAACAACGATCGACCAACCCCGGCAAATCCGCCGGCCGACGAAAACGAACGTCCGTCACCGCGGCCGCGAGTCGAGCCGATGCCCGAACCGCCGGCACCGCCTCCGGCTCCTCCGGTCGATGAGCGGCCCGAACAACCGCTGCCAGAACCGCCGCCGGAAGCTCCCGCTCCGCCGACACCGCGCCCGAATCCGCCAGCGCCCGCTCCCGCTCCGGAAGCAACCGACCCGCCGCCGACTCGATCCACGCCAGCGCCGGCTCCAGCCGATGACGATCCGTTCGGGGCACCGCGTTCGGCGCCGCCGGCTCCGGCCCCGACTCCGCCAGCCCCCGCTCCGGCGCCGGCTGAGGATGATCCGTTTGGCGCCGCTCCAGCGAGCCCCGCTCCGGCTGCACCCGCAGCTCCTGCTGCCCCCGCCGCACCGGCGGATGACGATCCGTTTGGTGCTGCTCCTGCTGCTCCGTCGAGCCCGGCGCCAGCTGCCCCGGCACCCGCCGCTCCTGCCGCGCCCGCGGACGACGATCCGTTCGGTGCTGCTCCTGCAGCGCCAGCCGCTCCAGCCGAAGCTCCTGCTGCACCCGCTGCTCCAGCGGCTCCGGCAACTGACGATGATCCGTTCGGCGCCGCCGCTCCAGCGCCCGCCGCACCGGCCGCTGCTGAAGCAACACAACCGGTCGCAACCGAGGCTCCCGAAGCGCCCGCCGCCGCACCGGCAACGGATGCAGGGGACGATCTATTCGGCGAACCGGCCGCCCCGGCTGCCGAGGCCAAGCCTGCCGATGGTGTGGAAGCTGCACCAGCAGCCGAAGCTGCGAAGCCGGCCGACGAGGCCAAGCCCGCTCCTGCTGAAGATGATCCGTTTGGCGACCCCTTTAAGATTTCCGCTGAAGGCAAGTTGCCAATGCGAGCTTGGGTCGACGACACGGGCACCTTCAAGATCCAGGGCCGCCTGATCGCCATCCTCGACGGCAAGGTTCGCCTGCTGAAAGAGACTGGCAAGACGACCACGGTGCCGATGGATCGCCTCAGTGATGCCGACCGTCAGTACGTCGAGCAGGTCATCGCGCAGAACGGCCGAGCCGCTCTCGAGCAGCTTGCCGCTCGCTAGATCGACCGTGCAATAATCCATCCTGGCGGCTACGAGCAGCCAGGATTACGGTGATTTACAATCGAGGCCGGATTGGCAATTTGCCGATCCGGCTTTTTTCGTTTCGGTGGAACCAACCATGCTGCTCCTCAACGCCCACCCCAGGCTGCTCACGGGTGCCGGACTGCTTGCCATTGCTTTTGCTCTGGCCCTACCGACCTGCAGCGATGCGGAAGAAGCTGAAGCGCCGACGCGCCTGTTGCTCCTGGCCCAAAGACCTGACGGCCATCCAGCGGGCACCCATGAGTACCGTGCGGGACAACGGGTCCTCAAAAAGCTCCTGAGCACGACGCCCGATCTGGAAGTGTCGATCGTCGAAGCCGGAATCGACTGGCCAAGCGATCCAGCGGTACTCGACAAGGCGGACGGCGTCGTGCTGTTCGTTTCGGAGGGAGGAAAGTGGATCCATTCCGACGAGCGTCGCCGCGATTTGTTCGCCAAATTCGCTCAGCGCGGAGGCGGACTGGTCGCTTATCACTGGGCGATTGGTACCCGCACGGCTGAACCAATCGAAGGGTTTGTGAATCTCTTCGGAGCAAGCCATGGCGGACCGGATCGGACTTACAAGGTGCTCGAAACGACGCTGAGAGCGTCGGCGAGCGATCATCCGATCACCGCCGGCATTGAACCGGTGCACGTGAAAGAGGAGTTCTACTACAAGCTGAAGCACACCAAGGACGATGGGCTGACCTGGCTGATGGAGGCCGAGATCGATGGCGCGGGGCAACCGGTCGCATGGGCCTGGGAGCGCCCAGACGGCGGGCGGTCGTTTGGCTTCAGCGGCTTGCACTACCACGAGAACTGGTCACAACCGACGTATCAGCGGCTCATGGCTCAGGGTGTGCTGTGGTCGCTGAAGCTCACTCCCGCGGAGACAAATTTTCCGGCGGAACTGACGGCGGAAGATTTGAGGTTGCCGTAAATTTTCCTGATGACAGAGAGAGTCGTAAGGAAAAAGAAACGGCCGCATCGAATCACTCGCTGGCACACTCCGGGAGGTTCGATGTTATTGAATTCGCCCGAATTCAGGCATCGGGCAACTGAATCATCCACTCGAACGCGTCTGAATTCTGGCGAATTCAGCTACGAGAGGAATGTTACTCGAACAGCTTCTTTGTAGCTTCATCAGCCGCTTTGGCGTCGGTTTTCTCGGTCTCTAGCGCGGCCTTGGCCCCCGGGAGCGGCTTCTTCTTTGGGCCTGCGAGCGGCTGGGCGGCGGAGACGCTTACTTGGTTTCCGACGGCCTGCCCCGTTTGACCGGCGACATACCAGCCACGCACTTCCACCTTGTCACCCGGCATCGCGTACGCAAGGTCGTTCACGTCGACCGAAACCTTGGCATCTTCGGCCAGTTCGGCCTTCACCGTGGTGCCGGCTGCATTGATCGTCATTTCGCCGGTGCGGCTGATCTTGGTGATCTGGCCGGCAACACGATACACCGTGTTTTCGTCGACCTTCACCTTGGCCTTTTTCTCTTTCGGCTTCTCCATCGGCTCTTCGAAGAGGCCCGAGCTTGCACCTTCGCCGCCGCCAATCGCCGTGTCGCTCAGCACGCCGAGCTGGTAGCCCTCTTTCATGGTGAAGACGGTCAGCTGCGTGATGGGCTCATCGGCCTGGCCGCGTTTGCTAAGCTTGGAGGAGAACTGCACCAGCATCCCGGGCCGCACCCAGGCCGGTTCGGCGGCGCCAGTGAACGTGACGTCCGAGGGTCGGTTCGGCTGAACCTGAATCACCCAGTTCTGTCCAGCGTCGGTCTGCATCTGCAGCACCTGTCCACGGGCCCCCTTCAGCACGCCAGACGCTGAGAGGTTTTCTCGGGGGATGTTCGGCTGCTGCGGCTGTTGGCCGTACGGACCTTGTGCTTGACCACCGCGGCGCTGCTGCTCGCGACGCAGGCGCTGGATCTGTTCCGGTGTGAGTTGCTGTGCCTGGGCGAACAGCGGCAAACCGGCAACCGCGGTCAGGCAAAGCAAGGCAGTGGCAAAGCGGAGCGACATAACGAACCTCCGGCCGACGCGGCCAAATCGCAGGGCAATAGGCGGGACTGGCAGGCGGGAGCCAGTTTCTGTTCCGTTCTTTTAGAATACTGCGGAAATAGCAGAAATGCCATTAGAATGCCCTCGCGCGCACTTCGGGGCGGGCGACAGACACGGACAAGGACTGGTTCACGCGGTTAGCGACGCTTCTCAGAAGCGTTCGCAGGTTGGACGTCGCGCGAGCGAACGCTTCTGAGAAGTGTCACTAACCGGTTCGAACGATTTGCAGGGCATAAGACCGGCGTGGACAGCGTAACCGGTTAATTCCTTGCCGTCGGCCTTCGCGGCATAAAGCGATGTCAAGAAACGCCCAAGCGGCGGAGCTTGCGCTCCGCCGCCGGACAGGCCAATCGCTCCCAGACAGGTAACTTCTCGGTGTCTCTCTTGGTTGTTCGCTTCTGACAGGAGGCATGAGCCTCCCGGACTTGCGTTCGTTCCCACGCGGAGCATGGGAACAGCATGATCTTGTTGCGGGCGTTAAGGCTCTTGGCTCCAAAGCTGTTAGCCTCTCAGCCCCCGTCAGCTACGGTATCAGGTACACGCCGCCCACCACGAAGCCCGTTTGAGCCAGGCCACCGCGGACGCTGAAGGGGATCGGCGGGATGTGCCAGGGGGCACAGCTACCCGGTCGATAGTAACCCAGGGCGTACTCGCACTCCATCGGCGGGCTGATCGCCATCTGATAGGGCAGGGTGGCCAGGCTGATGAAGAAGTGAGCACCGCTGACGAAGGGCTGCGTAAGCGAGCCCGTCGTGTGGCCGTAGCGTTCCAGTTGAACTTCTTCGAAGTACAGCGGCTTGTGGCACAGGGCCGAAGCCTGGTAGGCGAAGACCGATGGCATCCAGTTACGCTGCACCGTGCCGCGGCCCGACAGGGCACACTCGGCTGGAATCCGCCACCAGCCAGCGATGAAGCAACGCTCGTCCTCGCCAAGCTGATCAATTGGCACCTGGCCCACTTGAGCCCCTTCGTCGTTGACCACGATGACACGGCCGTTGGCCAGGGTGCCGAGGCGGCCCGTTGCCAGAACCTGGCCGTTGCGATTACGCCACTCGCGGCTCTCGGCCAGGCGAAGGCGATCCTCTCGGGTTTGTTCTTCCTCAGCCAGATCGATATCGGGCATGTAGCGGGGCGTGATATCGAGCGACACATCCGCGATCGTGTCGGCCATCAGGCTCTGCACAAACGCTCGGCAGGTGGCATCGACATCGCAGCAGTCACGTTCGTTATACACCCGGCGGCAGGGACGATCCCCTGGTCGCTGATAAGCTTCGTTAGGCGCGGTTTCGGTGCCGGGATCGGGGATCCGCGGAGCATACGAAGGATCGAACGGTGCCCGATTGCCAGCCGGACCGCGTAGATCGTCCGGGGTGTAATTCGGGGACGGCAGCCGGCCGGGGCCGACGTCGTTTTCCATGAGGTCGCGGCTTTGAGCCATGCGATCGTCGGCTGCAGCAAGTGCTCCGCTGTCGCCGAAGGGATCGTGGAACGGGTTCCCGCTGCCGGTCGTCTGTGCAACGGCCCGCATCTGCCCAGATACTTGAAGAGCCCGAGGCGAATTCGAATTACCGCCTGCCTGAGTCGGCCCGTTCAGTGAAAGCCTGACGGGAGCCTGTTCGCCGTCGGTCATTTCCTCAAGGGCAGCCGTTTGAGCTACGGTTTGACCCGCTGAGCCCTTGCTGCGCCAGCGGAGCGGGGCGGCAGTCATCGCCCGAGTGGTTTCGCTCGTGGAGGCCACCTGAATCGGCTTGGCCTCGCTATCCACCACGATGGCCCGCGGCTCCTGAGCGACTGCGGGCATAGCGGCTGTTTCCAGGGCCGCCCAAGCGAGCGAGCCGCAAAGCATGGCTCGCATCAGCTTGCGAAATCCGGACAACTTAGTCGTTGTCCCCCAGATGCTCTGGGCTGTAGTTGGGTGCTTCCTGCGTGATGGCAATGTCATGGGGATGGCTTTCTCTGACGGCCGCCGCCGACACTTGGATGAATCGCGTTTCCGTCCGCAATTCCTCGATCGTTCGTGTTCCGCAATAGCCCATGCCGGCCCGCAGGCCGCCAACGAGCTGATATACGAAGTCGCTGAGCGGGCCCTTGAACGGAACCCGTCCTTCGACTCCTTCTGGCACCAGCTTTCCGGTCCCCCCATTGGCCCCGGACTGCCGGTATCGTTCGCTCGAACCTTTGACCATCGCGCCCAGCGAACCCATGCCCCGGTACGCCTTGAACGTGCGTCCCTGGTACAGGATGGTCTTGCCCGGACTTTCGGCCAGGCCGGCAAACAAGCCGCCGATCATCACGCAGTGTGCGCCGGCTGCGATTGCCTTGGTCATGTCGCCCGAGAAACGGATGCCACCGTCGGCAATGACGGGTGTTCCCGAAGCTCGAGCAGCCTGGGCGGCTTCGTAAATCGCGGTAATCTGCGGCACGCCCACGCCGCTGATCACCCGGGTTGTGCAAATCGAACCCGGCCCGATACCGACCTTCACGGCGTCGGCCCCGGCGGCAATCAGGTCTCTACAACCTTCGCGGGTTGCCACGTTTCCCGCTACGACGTCGATATCCCAACGTCGTTTGATCTCTTTCACCGTCGCGATCACGTTGGCGCTGTGCCCGTGAGCACTATCCACGATCAGAACGTCAACTCCTGCATTGATCAGGCTTTGCGCTCGATCGAAATCGTGCACACCGACGGCAGCACCTACCCGCAAGCGTCCCAAACGGTCTTTGCAGGCGTTAGGGAACCGCTTCATCATGTCGATGTCGCGGATAGTGATCATTCCGGTTAGGGAATATGAATCGTCAACCAGAAGCAGTTTCTCTACCTTTTTTGCCGTCAAAATCTTCTCAGCTTCCTCAAGCGATACATCCCCCGTCGCCGTGACGAGACTTTCGGAGGTCATTACCTCGCTGATTGGCTGCTGGCTGGTCTCGAGAAAGCGGAGGTCGCGGCGGGTCAGAATGCCGACGAGTCGGCCATTTTCGGTGGTAATCGGGAAGCCGGAGACGTGCTTCTGCTTCATTAGCTCCTGGGCTTTGCTGACCGGGTCGGTCGGCCGCAGGGTGACGGGGTCTTGAATGATGCCGTTCGCCGAACGTTTGACCTTGTGGACCTCATCCGTCTGCAGGTCGATCGGCATGTTCTTATGGATGACGCCGATGCCACCTTCTTTGGCCAGGGCGATGGCCATCTGGTGCTCGGTCACCGTGTCCATCGGCGAGCTGAGCATCGGGATGTTCAGCGGGATGCGCTTCGTGAGCATCGTGGAGACGGTCACTTCGGACGGGACAACATCGCTATAGCGGGGCTCGAGCAGAACATCGTCAAACGTGATGGCTTGACGGGCGATTTTGTCGTCCATGGAGGCTCCAACGGCGAGAGGGGCCGGGGTGGGGTAAACCCCGGATTATCTGGCAAAAGGAGCTAGCTGACAACGGGCGGAAGGTCGAGCAAATGACGAATGGCATTCGGAAGGACCAAGGACCAAGTCCCAGTGATCAACAGCGGGGCACTACTTCGCGGTTCGAAATCTGCGTCCGGTTAGCGAGACGCTTCTTAGAAGCGTCCCCTGTCGGACGAAAAAATTTGCAAGACTGACTGCTGACGATCGAATACGCTACTTCCATCCAACCAACCCTCCCTTGGAAGGAGCATGACCATGCAGGAAGACATTGTCGAACCGGTTGTGCAGCAGTCGCTCTTGACGTGGTATTACTCGTCGCTCGGGCTGAAGTACGCGGCACTGCTGCCTCTCACAGGTCTGTTTTCGTTTGTCGCGACGGTGCTCCTGCTGATTCGTGGGCGGGGCCCGTTCGTTAGTAGCGGGCTGATCTTTGCTGTGGCTGCACCGGTCTTCCTCGGCTTGATGGGGACGGTTGAGGGAATCAGTTACGTCTACCAGGTAATTGCGATGTCCTCGGCCCAGCCGAGACCCTCGGAGCTAGGCGAGGGAATATCCACTGCGCTGGCAACCCTGCAGGTGGGAATTGCGTTTGCCGTTCCGAGCTTTTTACTGGCAGCCATCGGCGCCCTCGTCCGCGCGATGACGGCAAGCGAACCGTCTAGTGTGCACGAACTGATGACCATGACACCGTCGGGCAACGCGCCGTCTTCCAGGCCGAAATAGCGGATGCGGATATGGCGGCGATGAACGCTTCTGAGAGCGTCCCTAACCGGAACAGGAAATTCGCCCCGAATCACGCTATCCGCATTCGTCATTCTTTGGTCATTGCTGTTTGGTCATTAGTCATTCCCAACCCGCTATAATCTCGGACGCAGCTCGTTTCGTCATTTCGCCGCCACTCCTCGTAGACGGACACACGCCCCATGGGCATTCGCCTGGAAGTCATCGACTTTTTTGACGAGACCAACCGCTCGCTCGTCCACCGCGTGCCCCCCGAGGGCTCGGCCGACATCAAGCTCGGTGCTCAGCTGATCGTGCAGCCGAACCAGGAAGCCGTGTTCGTCAAAAGCGGCAAGGCGATGGATAAGTTCTCTCCGGGGCGCTACACACTCACGACGATGAACGTGCCGATCCTGACTCGGCTGCTGACCATCCCGTGGGAGAAGTCGCCCTTCCAGGCGCAGGTCTACTTCATCGGCATGCAGACGTTCCTCGACCAGAAATGGGGGACCCGCCAGCCGATCACGGTGCGCGACAAAGACTTTGGCATCGTCCGTCTGCGGGCGAACGGCAAGTTTGCCTTTCGCGTGCTCGACAGTGTGCGGCTGCTCGATGAACTGGTCGGCACGCAGGGGAAGTACACGACCGAGGAGATCACTTCGTATCTGAAAGACCTGATTGTCTCGCGATTGACCGACGTGCTCGGCACGGCCGGCATGAGCCTGCTTGATCTGCCGGGCAAGTTTGACGAACTGGCCACAAGTTCGACGACTTCGATCGCCGACGACTTCAAGCGCTACGGTTTGGAGCTCGTCGACTTCTTCATCAACGCGATTTCGCCGCCCGAAGAAGTACAGAAAGCGATCGATGCCCGGAGCAGCATGGGCGTGATCGGCGACTTGCAGGCGTACACCGTCTTTCAGGCCGCCAACAGCATGGGGCGGCTCGCCGAAGCGCAAGGAGGCGGCGCCGGGAACGCTCAAGGCGCGATGGGAATGGGGATGGGGGCCGGATTCGGCATGATGCTGCCGCAAATGATCCAGCAGGCAATTGTCGCCAATCCGAAAGTGAACCCGAACCAGTTTCAAGCTCCGCCCGCTGCTTCGGGCGTCGTGCATACGGCCACACCGCAGCAGGCGGCGCTCGATTTCGCCGGTCTCGCGCCGGCGAATTCCGCGGTGCAGGTCGATCCCAAGCAACTCGTCCGCTCCGTCGCACAATCAGCAGGGTATCAGGTCACCGAAGTGGGAGATGTTTTCCAGATCGTGGTCCCGGTTGGTCCGCTGCGCAAGCAAACGGTGACTGTACGGTTCGATCAGAAGGACCCCGCAGGGCATGGTCTCATTTCGTATGCCTCGACCTGCGGGCCGAGCACGCCGGAAAACGCCATGCAGCTGCTGAAATTTAACACGCAGATGGTGCTCGGAGCGTTCGCCGTGCAAGCGTCCCCAAGCGGCGACGTCGTCGTTGTTTGCGCGAGCCAACTCGCCAACACCAGCACAGCACTCGACGTCAGCCGCGTCATCACCTCGATAGCCTGGCAGGCAGATCGGGTGGAAGAGAAGATCAACGGAGCCGGGGATCAGCACTGAAGCGGCGGAGTAGAAAGTTAACAGTAGACAGTTTTCAGTTTTTCCCGTGATGGTTTGACGTCGGGTGCCCAATCGGCTGGGTGCGGCGGGGCGGGCTGCTCGGTACTCAGCACGGAGTACTAGGGCACAGACTCCGTTCCCCAGCACGCGGGGCGGCGTGGATCGCAGTCGCCGACAGCCCACGCCAAGGCGGCCCGCAGCGCCGCCCGACGAACTGTTCACTGTGAACGGTCTACTGTTTACTCGCCCTCTCCCGCAGTTCCGCCGCCTTCACATTCCGAAACGACAAACTGGTCGTTGGATCGTGCCCTTGGATTTGCAGCGTGCCGGCCTCCGTGCGGAGGCCGTTGCGGGGGTTCTTGTCGGGCTTGCGGTCGTCGGTCCAGGCCGTGACCTGATAGCCGTTCACCCAGACGGCGATGTTCGCGCCGTCGGCGACGATGGTTTTGCTGAACCACTCATTGTCGCTGGGGATGACGCGGCGGGCCTGGACGCGGCGGAAGATCGCGCCCGTCCCGTGGTCGACCGGCTTGGTGCGGTCGCCGTCCTTGAAGCCGTTGTGGATCTGGCTTTCGTAGCCGTTCATCATTTCGCCCGGGATGCAGCGGAAGAAGAGCCCGCTGTTCAAGTTGTTGGCGTTGGTGCGGCACTCAAGTTGAGCCACGAAGTCGCCGTACTTCTCTTTGCTCTCTAGCGCTCCCTTGCCGCCGGTGATGCTGAGCACACCCTCTTCGCTCGCAACTGCTTCGAAATCCTTGGAGCCTTCCACGGGTTGCCACTCGGTAAGTTCTTCTCCTTCGAGCAGCGGCTTGAGGCCGAGCGGCTTTAGCTTGATGTTGCGAAATGCGATCGGCCCGCTGTTCAGTTGCAGGCCGATGTAGCCGCGACCCAGCTTGTTCGGGTCCTCGTAGTTCACGATCTCTTTGCCGTCGAGTTTCACCACCACGTGCGGCCCGTCGACCGTGACGTGAAACGTCCGCCAAACTTCTTTCGGCTCCACGCCTTCTGCCTTCGCTCGCTTTACGAGGCTGCCAGTCGGGAACGGATTGTCGGAGGGAGCGATGTTCAGCTCGTACACTTCGGTTTCGAGCGAGTCGGCGCCGGCAACGGTCGGCGTGCGGAGAAAGACGCCGCTGTTGGTTTTTGCTTCGGCGCGAAAGTCGATGGAGAGTTCGTAGTCGGAGAACTGCACCGTCGTGCAGAGCAGCCCCGGCTCGCCTTCACTCACGGTGATCGCTTCGTCCTTCACGGCCCAGTTGGCTTTGCTTTGTGGCTGCCAGCCGAAGAGTGAATGACCGTCGAAGAGCAAGATCCAGCCGGCGGCAATTTCTTCTTCGCTCAGCTTGTTTTCTTTTGAATCGGCGTTCGGCTGCGTCGCCGATGCGGCCACTGGCGAAACATTCGGCGGCTGATCTCCAGACGAAGGTTGGTTCGCGGCTGACTTGGTGGCCGACGGAGCAGTGGCGGGGGCTTCGGCTTGAGCACAGCCTAAGACGACGAATGCGATGAGCGACGTCGTGAGTAAGCGAACCAGCATGGATGGGAGACTCCGAAAAATGCCTGAAAAGATCGGTGCTCATTCTAGTGCGACAGCGACCTGCCGTCTGCGGTGTTGCGGCCTGACCAGCTCGTCGATCGGCTGGTTGATTGCTGCCGCCGATCAGGCGTCTATATTGGCTCTTAGTCCTGCCTCTCCAGTCGACGATCACAGCACAAAAACGAAGCCTCCTGGAGCTCCACTCATGCGCAAGCGCCTCGCCAGCCGCCGTTCCTTCCTGGCCGCGACCACTGCCGCCGCTGGCATCCTGTACCTGGGGATCAACCATATGGCTCGCGGCGAAGACGGTCAAAAGGAAAAACGTTACAAGAAGTCGGTGAAGATCGGCATGGTACAGGTGCAGGGATCGCTGCAGGACAAGTTCCAGGCACTGAAGGATCTCGGGTTCGACGGAATTGAACTCAATGCACCGAGCGAGTTGACGGTTGAGGAAGTGAAAAAAGCCAGCGAAGCCACCGGCCTGCCGGTGCACGGCGTGGTCGATTCGGTGCACTGGAACCAGCGGCTGAGCGATCCCAGCGAGGAAGTGCGGGCCAAGGGACTGGAGGCCCTGAAAACTGCGATCAAGTTCAGCAAGGACGTCGGCGGTACGAGCGTGCTGCTCGTTCCCGGCCGCGTAACGCCCGATGCCACCTATGAGCAAGCTTGGGAGCGCTCGATCGCAGAGATCAAAAAGGCCACGCCGCTGGCCGAGGAGCTGGGCATCGACATCCTGATGGAGAACGTCTGGAACGACTTCCTCACCGACCCTAAGGAAACGGCTCGGTTCATCGACGAGTGCGATTCGCCGCGCGTCGGGGCCTATTTCGACGTCGGCAATGCCGTGCGTTACTCGCCGCCGCACCAGTGGGTGCCGGTTCTCGGCAAGCGAATCAAAAAGCTGGACATCAAGGACTACAAAACGCAGCCGGAAGGCGGCAACCTGGGCGCCGGCTTCGCAGCAAAGCTGCTGGAAGGCAGCGTCGACTGGCCGAAGGTGATGGACGAGCTCGAAAAGATTGAGTTCACCGGCTGGGGAACCGCCGAGATTCAGGGAGGCGACAAGGTTTGGCTGAAAGACGTTGCCGAGCGGATGGACAAGATCTTTGCCAGCTGAGCGGCACGCAGATACGCGATAAGAGCGGAGGGTTGTCTTGATTTTTGGTGATTGACTCGGCGAGAATCAACGGACAGCACTCGTTCCCCTCTCATCTCGACGGCCAATCTGCATCCAAAATCAGACATGTCCAACGCCAATCCTTACGCTGCTCCACAGACTGCCAATCCGTTTGTCGATCAGTACGTCCAGCCGGCGCAGGGCTTTCCAGGCCTGTGGCGGGAAGGAAATGTTCTGGTCCTGCACAAAATGGCTCCGTTGCCCAACATCTGCCTGAAGAGCAATCAGCCGGCCGAGCGGCGGTTGAAGCGAAACCTGCAATGGCATCATCCGGCAGTGTTCTTGGCGATCATTCCCGGCCTGCTGGTTTATGCGATCATCGCCCTGATCGTCATGAAGAAAGCCACACTGCACGTGCCGCTCACCGAAGAATGGTTCTCACGGCGACGGACTCGCATGCTCATCTCTTGGGGTATGGTCGGCCTCTCGGTGCTGCTGTTTATCGTCGGTGTGATGAATGTCGATTCCACCGATTGGGGCGCATTTTTAATTATCGGCGGGATCGTGCTCTGCCTGGCAAGTGCTATCTTCGGCCTGATCGCCTGTCGGTTGTTCACGCCGAAACGGATCACCGACGAATACGTCTGGCTCAAGGGCGTACATCCTGAGTTTCTCGATCGCCTGCCCGTCTGGCCGTACAACATCTAGAGACTGAGCGAGCAAATCGCGCGAGGGGTAGGTCGCCGCTCCCTAGCTGAATGTCGAAATCTTCAGCTACACTTGCGTGGCATCACCCTCAGGATTTGCTCCATGCTTCGCGGTTGTCTTGGCGCTCTCGCGCTGCTCGCCCTCTTCATCGGTGGCTACTACTACTGGCTCGACACGGTCTTCGAGCGGCCGGAAAGCATCTATGCTGCCTGCGGAGTCGGGTTTGTCGCCTTCCTGGCCTTCGGAGCATTGCTGAACGCGCGCAAATCCTTCAACGACTGGCGTCTGGTTTCGACTGCCCGCCATGGTATGCCGGCCAAGAACGGTCGGCTTGTCGCGGTCAGCGGAACGATTCATCCGCTCGGCTCGCCGCTCCTTGCTCCGTTCAGCGGCGCGGAGTGCACGATCGTCGAGTACGATCTGACCAGTCGCAAGCGAATCGACGGCGTGAAGGATCCCCAGACGGCCGGTTCGGACTACGCCGGATTTCTGATGACTCCCTGCGCCATTCGCTCACCAATGGGTGAAGTGCGGCTGATGGGTTTTCCGATCCTGGAGGGTTTTAACGACCGCGAGTGCACCGGCTATGGCTCAGCGCGCAACGCTCGCGACTTTCTCACCACGGCCCAGTTCGAGGACCGCACCGGCGTGAAGATGCTCACACTGCTCAATGTTTTCGGCGCCGTCTGGTCCGACGACGACGGCCATGTTGAGAAGAACCTGCGCATCGGCAAGACGAAGCTTACCGAGATCTTTCCCGACAAGCTCGATGCTGAACTCGACCGATTCACCGAGTGGGAACAGCAGAACCCAGGAGAGGCCAAAAGCTACCGCGACTTGCACGGCTCGGAGGCATTCGCCGAGACCGGCTATCGCTCCAAGCCGAGCGCCGACGGATTTGATCTCGAGGAGGAACCGGACGAAGAGGATGACGACGAGCCGGAGGTTGACGAAGCACATGGCTTCACCGCCGCAGTGCCAAAGATGACCGAAAAACGGGTCGAAGTCGGCGAGACGGTTTGCGCGATCGGCATTTACGACGAAATTCGGATGGGACTTTGCCCGCCGCGTGGCTCAACCAAACCGAATCGGCTGCTCAAGGGTTCCGCCGACGCGATCGAAGCTCGTTGCCGTAGTTCGCTAGTGAGCAACCTGATTGGCGGCCTGGTAGTGCTGCTGCTCCTCAACGGCGGCGTGTTTGGTGCCATGCAAATCTACCTGCATTCGGACGAGGCGATCGAGAAGCGGACTGAGAAAGCGTTTGCAGCCGTCGAGAAAAACGACCTCGCCACGCTACAGCAATTGCAGCGACGCAAGTTCGATGTCGCTCGGGCGACCAACAGCGAGGGGCAGACGCTCCTGATGCGCGCCGCGGATCCCGCCCTTGCGGCGTGGCTGATCGAGCAAGGAACGAATGTCAACGCCGTCGACAAGACGGGAACCACGGCCTTGATTTATGCCGCGCGGCAGAATCGGCCGGCAGTTGCCCGCCAATTGATCGATACGAAGGCGAAGGTCGACTTTGAAAGCACGTCGACGCGGCGCACTGCCCTCATGGAAGCGGACGAGTATCGGAGTTTCGAGATCGCCGACATGCTCCGCAAGGCTGGCGCAAGGGACGACGTCGTCACAATGCACAACGGCGAGCCGCTGCCCTCAGGCGGTGGGCCTCAGCTCCAAGCCTGCAAAGACTATCTTGCGGCAATGCAGGCCCAGGATGTGGCGCGATTACAGCAGCTCGTCTCGCGAGACAATGGATCAACGTGGGACGGTGACTGGAATCTATGGAAGAGCGTGCACATCGCCACCGTCACCGGCTATGAAGGCTTCGTCCGCGGCGACGATGCGACGCTGCGGCTATACGGAGACACCGGAGGTGGCTTTCAAGCTTACTGGAGCTATCAACTGCGTCGCGAAGACGGTGAGTGGAAGATCGCACGGGAAAAATGGCTGACGCAGTGAGTGTGACTCGATCGTGAATCAACGCCGACAGCCTATCAACCGGCCCAGGCGTTTGAACGAGCCGCGCAGCGGCGGCATTCATCAGCTAGGGGCGTGAGCCCCTGGTCTCGATGCAACGAAGGTGTAAGCCCCGAAGGGGCGACATTCCTCGAACCTGCAGCAATGCCGCCCCTCCGGGGTTGTGCTGAATCGTGGCACTGCTCCGGGGGCTCACGCCCCTGGCTACTCAATAGCGCCACTTCGTGGCTACACCGCTTCGCTTCGTGATCACGCCTCAAAGCCACATGGCTAGGACAGCTTCCGCAGCACTTCAATGCCGCGCTCGATTGTTGCATCGCTGGCCGCGTAGGAGATGCGGAAGTGGCTGTCGCGGCCGCTGAAAATGTTGCCGGGGATGATCAGCAGGTTGTTTTCGATCGCTCGCTTCACCAATTCGCTGCCGCTGCCGCCGGGTGCTTTCGGGAAGACATAGAATGCGCCGCCGGGCTTGGTGATTTCGTACTTGTCGCTCAGGCCGGCGATGATCATGTCCCGCTTCTTGCGATACGCGTCGACATAGCTGCCCATGTCGACGTCCATCGCCACCGCGCCTGCCCACTGCACGGGCTGTGGCGCGCAGACGAATGTGTACTGCTGCAACTTGATCATCGTCTCGATGATTTCAGCCGGACCGTGAACGTAGCCCAGTCGCCAGCCGGTCATCGCGTGGCTCTTCGAGAAGCCGTCAATCACGAGCACCCGATCGTTGTACTTTGCCGGCGAGACGAACGGCTCGTCGTAAATGAACGTGCTATAGATCTCGTCCGAAAGGAGCACAATATCTTTCTCAGCGGCCAGCTGGGCCAGGTCGCGGATCTCCTGTTCGCTCGCCGTCACGCCGGTCGGATTGGCGGGGCTATTCAGGAGGATCATCTTCGTGCGCGGTGTGACGGCGGCGGCCACCTTGCTCACGTCGATGCGGAAGTCGGGATAGGTGTCGATGATCACCGGCACGCCGCCCGACAGCTTGGTGAGTGAGGCGTACATGACGAAGTAAGGATCGAACACGATCACTTCGTCCCCCGGGTTCACGAGCGAGAGCATTGCCAGTGCCAGGCCGCCACTCGTACCGCTGCTGACAAATACCTTGCGGTCCGCGTGGCCATATTCCTTGGTGACGCGCTGCTGCAGCTTCTCGCGCAAGACGGGCATGCCCTGCGTGAGGGCGTACGAGTTCTTGCCGGCGCGGATGGCGTCGATGCAGGCCGACTTGACCTCCTCAGGCACGTCGAAATCGGGCTGGCCGATCGAAAGATTGATCGGGTCCTTCATCTTGGCGGCGAGGTCGAACACCTTGCGAATGCCGCTGGAATCAAAGGCTTTGGTGCGGTCGGCGATCCAAGACATGGTGGGGAGGGTACGGGGTTCAGGGTTCGGGATTCAGAGCTCGGAAGAACGGGAACAGTGAACGGTTGAGTATCGTGTTGGCGGGTTGGGGTGACAATGACCAATGACCAAATCCCAATGACCAAGGAGAACCGCGTTCCTTGATCCGCCCCTTTTGGTCATTGGTGCTTGGTCCTTGGTCATTTCCGGGCTTCGGTCATTCGTCATTATTTCCCGGGCAGACTCGAAGCCTACTCTACGAGGCACGTTATGTGCTGCGGTTGGCGGGCGTTGCGAACCCGGTAGAATGACCGCGCACCGACCGCGTTACTTCTGGAGGAGACATCATGAATCGTCGCATTTTTTTGCTCGGAACGGGTGGCCTGCTGGCAGGTTCGTGGGCGGCCTTGAATGCTCAGCCCACCCCCGGCGACACGGAGGTCCCTGTACCTCGGCCCGAGGTGAATCCCGCCCAGCGGCCGCGGGTGAATGATGTGAACGACAAGGCGCTGATCGACGATACGGATGTCGGCAAACCGCGAGTCGACGAAGACATCGCCTCCCCCTCCGACGTGCAACCGACACCGCCGCAGAGCGAATCGCCTCCTCCGGAAGCTGGCGCGCCACAATCGGCTCCGTCGCTCGCGCCGGCGACGCCCTCCGTGCGGCCCGCGCCCTACCTCCAGCCAGGAATCGCTCCTGGCGGCTGCATGCCGTGTCAGCCCGTTGCCTGTCCGCCGCCGCCACCGTGCCAGCCGGTCTGCTATCCCCGTCGGCGACGGCACCACCATCGCCGCCGGCGAGGATGTTAGACGACGAGAGGTTGCGGTGGATGGGCGGACGAGAACTGATGTTCGGGTTAGCGACGCTTCTTAGAAGCGTCCGCTCGCGCGACGTCAAACTTGCGAACGCTTCTGAGAAGCGTTCGCTAACCGGGACGGTGTAGTTATTGGCTACTTCTGTTTCGCTTCGATGACTACTCCTTTTCCTTCGCCTCAATCGTCACTCGATCGCTCCAACCGAGCTTCTTAGCCACCGCCTGCGGATACTCCCAGGCGGTTGGCTCCGACGTGCGCAGGACGATCGGCGTCCGCTCGGCGGCCATCGCCACGGCCTGCGGCATCTCAAGAATTCGGCTGACGTTCAGAAAGTACGGCCCATTGCGGTGCGTCGTCGGCAGGTCGGTGAGCGTGAGCTTATCCACCGATGGCTCAAACAACGACGCGTACAGGGCCACCCCACCCAAGCGGCCGCTTGCCTTCACTTCGATCGGAGCTTCCTGCTGATCGGGATCGGGCTTCTTCCACGGTTCGAGCGCTTGCAGCGCGCAACGAATATCCCACGCTTGCATGCCATCGAGCGTCTGTCCCAGCAGATAGAAACGACGATCGATTTGAGTGAGTTTTTTCTCGTCGGCAGAAAGCGCCGTCGGACCCACGCAGCGAGGGGCAAAGAGCACATGCATGGTCGAAGACTCGCGCGGATCGTCGTCGGCGATTTGCTTCCAAGCCTCCCAATCAATTTCCGTCATACGCGGATTCCCATCGCCGGTGAGCGCCCCGGGCCACCAGCGATTCGCCGTTTCCCAGCCTTGCTGATCGAGGACGTGCAGAACCATGCGGTCCGGATGCTTCGAGGCGTCTTTTTGAACTAAAAACAGGGGAAGCGTTACTTTGTCTTGCGTTGTAATCTGGAATTGATGCAATTCCATGCCATCGCGAGCATAGCCTTTGTAGGTCGCGCGAACTCGGTCTGGATCTGGATCATTCGGCCAAGCGCGAAACGATTTGCCTAGCAATTGCTGCCGCCAGTTCTCACTCATCGTCTTCCAGGCTGCTGTGTCGGTTGGCACCTCGTCTTCGGGGGCCGCGACGACGAACGTTTCGTGAATCTTCGTGTTGATTTCATCCTCGGGCAGCTTGTCGAAGACTTTCAGTTGTTCGGGCGTAAAGTGCTTTTCGGCGGCGTCCTCGATGAGTGATTCTTTCGCTTTCAGATGGCGGTTGAACCAGCGCATCGCGTGCACCTGCTGCTCTTGCGTGTCGACATGGCCGCCCGCCGTGATGTTGAGCCCGAGCGCGGTGGCCGCCTTTTCGTGCTGGTAGGCTTTGCGGGTGTGTTCGAACACTCGCACGACGCCGTCGAGGGGGAAGATTGGGTCGCTATCGGTGTTGGTGAGCAGCAGCGCGCGCGGGGCGACCATGACGGCGAGCTGCGGATAGTCCCAGCGATACGTGTTCACCATGAACATGCAGTCGCAATGTCCTTCGACGGCACCGTCGACGACGTGATCGAAGTTGTCGGTGATGCCAGCCGTCGGCACGGCGCACTTGATGCGGTCGTCGATCGTGGCGATCCACCAGCTGTAAGCGCCGCCGCCGCTGCGGCCCGTGACGCCGAGCTTTTCGTCGTCGACTTCGTCGCGCGATTGCAGGTAGTCGAGAGCCCGCACGCAGTTCCAGGCTTCGACGCCGGCTGGCGTGTAGCCGCGGTTGAGCCACCACCACATGCCGTAGCGGTGCGTGCCGTGGTGGATGCCTTCGATTTCGCCGAGTTGGAGGGTATCGATCGTAAGGCAGACGTAGCCGTGCCTGGCGTACCAGTAGCCGTGGTGCTGGTAGTGCACCTTGTTGCCGTAACTGATGCCGTCCTTTTTCACCTGGCCGTGGCCGCAGACATAGAGAATCGCCGGCAGCGGCTTGTCGACGGTCTTGGGGCGATAGAGATTGCCCGTCACGTAGAGGCCCGGCCGCGACTGGAAGTGCAGCTTCTCGACAACTACGCCTTCGTGTTCAACGGTGCCGGTCACCACCGGCTTGAGGTCGGTCTTTTCCGGCAGCGGATCGAGGCCGAGCATCTCGAGCAGTTCGCCACGTGCCTTAGCCTTGGTCTGAGCCCACTGGTCCGCTGATGCAACGGTCTCGGCCGAATCGCGAGCCAGCCGCTCGGTTTCGGCGGCGAAGTAGTCTTCGAGCAGTTTGTCGCCGGCGGTCTTGCTGGGGAGCTTCCAGCTCGGATTCTGAGCAATGGCGGGAACGGCCAGCAGCAGCACGATCGCAGCAGACAACGAGCAAAGGCGACGAGGCATGGTGGGCTCCTCGGAGGCGGCAGGTGAACCGATTCGGCCCTTAGGATGGACGTGGCGGCGGCAGAATGCAAGCGCCAGCCGTTGGATTGGGAATGACGAATGTCGAAGGTCAAAGGTCGAAGGAAGTCCGAGATCCAAAGCACGAAAATCGAAGGCGGTCCCCGATGGCGAGCGGGTCCATCTTTGACTTTCGGGCTTCGTCATTGCTTCGACATTTGACGTTCGACATTGGTCATTTCGCAATGCGGCGTCTTCTCGAGGGGGTTTCCGGAAGTTGTTAACTTCCGGCTACGAGATTTTTCGTTTTCTCAGCGGTTTGTGACCAAAGGTGTCACTGGGCTCGGCTCTGCTAGAGGAACAACCGGGATTGTTTCTCTCTTGCCGCTGGAGGGTCGTGTGATGATCGCACTTGCGACGTCGGAAGAGTCGGATCGCCGCTTGCCGCCTAGTGAACGAGCGTTTGAGGTGTACCGGCTGATCGAAGTCGACGGACTCTCGACTCGTGCGGCCGCCGAACTGGTCGGCCTGTCGCAGACTCGCGTCGTTCAACTGCGCAATGGGGTGGAAAGCTATGTGGCACAACAGCCGACCGGAATCGCAGGGCTGACGAAGCAGCAGCGAATGCAGGCCGCGGAATACAAAGCCGGAGTGCGGCTCGATCATCTCTATTGCCTGGCCCTGGAAGCGTTTCGCCAGTCGCAAGGGCCGGAGGTCGTCAGCGAAGATTTATCCGGCGGCAGTCGGGTGGTGAAGCCCCGGATGTCGCAAGGTAACACCCGCTACTTGCAGATGGCAATGCGAATCGCGGCGCAGCAAAGCCGGATACCCGTCACGCCGATCGTCGCCGAGTGCTGTGCGGAACCGTCGGACATACCCGCAAGTGCCACAGCAGAATTGAACGTAGCCTGCCCCCCAGAAGAGGCCTGTTCACCTGCGGCCGTTGAGCCGATGACCTCTGCCCAGGCGCAGCGGAAACAGCCCAGCGCAACTGCAATGCCGTCAACTCCTTTGGAAGGAACTGCTGCTGAGGAGCGCGGCGCAAACCTAGATTTCGCGGCCGATTTGTTCCCTGTTCAAACCGACGTGCGGGTGGAGACTGGGGCCCCGTTTGAGGAGCCGATTCTCACGCGGAAACAGCGAAAGCGAAGAGCACGGATGCTTGCGGAGTTGAGGAAGGATATCGGACGATCTGATTCTTAGCCGCGACTAACACTCGTCAGAGCGGTAACGCTTGGAGCATCCGCGCAAAGAATCTCCGGAAGTTGTGGACTGCTGGCTACGAGTTGGCCCGGAGGCTCAGCCCTTCGGCTTCATGAAGTTAGCGGTCCAGATGGCGATGTCTTCGCGGGTCATGTCGCCGAGCGGGCGCTGGCGACCATCCTGGTAGCCTTCGTAGTCAACGTCGCGCAGGTACTGCGTCGCCGAGAGGAGAGTGCCATGGCAGGCATGACGCGGGTGCGCCGGGCCCGCGTCGGATTTCAGCCGGTCGGCCAGTTCATCGCGCACCCAGGCTGGCACGTCGTCGCGATGGCCGGGATAAATGAACTCGAACAGCACGAGTTGAGCGAGGAGAACTCGCCAGCGGTCGCCGAAGCGGCGGATCAAGCGGTGCCAGTCCAAACGCGAAGCGCAGTGGCGGAGGTAGTGCGCTACGTCGGCGACGTCGCAGCGGTCGCGCTCCAGGATGAACGATTTCTGCCAGATGGTTTCTTCGGCTGGGCAGAGCATCAGGTCCATTCCAAGCACGGTGCCGTGAATGGCGTGTTCAAACCACACTTCATCGACGTGGCAGATGCCGTTGCCGGAGTTGTAAATCACATCGATAAACTCATCGCCGCAAAACGCTTTCCCGAGCCAGTGAGGGAAGGGGACTTCTGTCAGATAGCCGGCTTCTCGAAAGACGCGCAGGGTTTCCTGCACCATTTCGGGAATCACGAAAATATCGAAGTCCTTCGTCCGCCGGACCATTCCCGTATGGGCTTCGAGCGCGTAGGCTCCGCCAACCAGGAAGGGAATCTCTGCTTTCTGCAAAACCTTGACCGCAGCAATGTAGAACTGCGACCCTTCGGACGTCATATCACCAATGGCATGCGTGACCATGCACCCTAACCCGTCTCTTTCTCTGCTCAGGATCTGAGCGGCCTCGTTTTTCGCTCTTGTTCGGTGGTTTCTAACCCGCATAGAGAGGCAAACGGTATGCCACGGCATGCTGGTTGCACGCCACCTCAGGGCAGTCCCACGTTCCGCGGTTCCGTTTTGCCAGCGGACTTATGCCGGCGGCGAAGCCACTCCGGCCAGCGGCATTGCTTAGCATCCTTGAATTTGCCACGAGCTGATCGCATGACGAAGAAGGTCAGAATCGCCGCGATGGCGGACGTTCACTACGGCAAGACCATCGTCGACTCGCTGCAAGCGGTCTACCGCGAAATTTCGCAGCAAGCCGACGTGCTGCTCCTTTGCGGCGATCTGACCGATTACGGCTTGCCGGAGGAGGCCAACCTGGTCGTGCAGGAGCTACGGTCCTGCACCATCCCCGTCGTCGCGGTGCTGGGAAATCACGACTATGAATCGGGCCAGGAAGCCGAAGTGCGCACCATCCTGCAGAACGGCGGGGTGAAGATGCTCGATGGCGAGTCGGTCGAGATCAACGGCGTGGGCTTCGCCGGTGCGAAAGGTTTTTGCGGCGGCTTTGGCCGCAAGACGCTCGAACCGTGGGGCGAGAAAGCCATCAAGAGCTTCGTGAAAGAAGCCCTAGACGAAACATTACGATTGGAATCGGCCCTGGCCCGACTGCGGATGAAGCACCGCGTCGTGCTGCTGCACTACGCACCCATTCAAGCCACGGTGGAAGGCGAGCCGCCGGAGATCTTTCCGTTCCTCGGCTCCAGCCGCCTCGAAGATCCGATTAACCGCCATGGCTGCAATGTGGTGTTTCACGGGCATGCCCATCGCGGAGCGCCCGAAGGAAAAACCCAGACCGGCATTCCGGTGTTCAACGTCTCGCTTAGCTTGATGCGGAAGTCGTTTCCCGATCGGCCGCCGTGGCGATTGTTCGAGATCAATCTGGATGACGAAGAACCACGGGGCGAGGGAGCGGGAGCGAGTTGAAGCCCGAAGGACGAACTTCAAATGTCGAATGAACCCCGAAAGTCAAAGCCCGAACCATGGACGTCTAGTGAACTTCGGGCTTTGATTTTCTTTGAACATTTGACTTAAGACCTTTGCAGTTTGTCATTTCACCTCTGGCGCTAGCGGCGGGCTGTAGCGCGCAATCACAGCCGTGATGTTGTCCACGCCGCCTGCTTCGTTTGCTCGCCCTACAAGCTGATAGCAGGCGACTTCCGGGTTTTCGACCTCAGCGAGAGTCTGGGCGATTTCCTCGTCGGTCACCATCTCGGTCAGGCCGTCGGAGCAGACGAGCAGCACGTCGTCTGCTTCGAGGTGCAGCCTGTGAACGTCGACGCGCACATCGGAGGAGTCGCCGCCGACCGTGCTCGTGATGACGTGCCGCCAGCGGTGATTGGCGGCTTCTTCCGGTTTGATGAGGCCGCGGCGGATCATCTCCTCGACGAGGCTATGGTCCTGAGTGACGCGATATAGGTGGCCGGCGCGGAGCAGATAGCAACGACTGTCGCCGACGTGGGCCACGTAGAGTTCGTCGTTCAAGCTGTAGGCAAGCGTGACAGTCGTACCCATCCCGCGCAATTCGGGTCGCTCGGCGGCTTCGCTACGGACGCGCTGGTGAGCCACGCCAAGAGCTTTTTGAAAGTCGACCAGCACGCGGTCTTCGTCGCTGGGGCGGCAACAGGCGAACCATTTGAGGGCCTCGAGCACGTACTGCTCGACCGACTCGATCGCCAGGGCACTCGCTTCCTCGCCCGCCGCGTGACCTCCCATGCCGTCGGCGACCACGAATAGATAACTCGAGTCGCTGCTCCGACGGGTTTCGGGTTGAGGGAGGCTGGTCTGCTGGATCTGCAGAGCCTTGACGAGTGACGCGATGAGGAACTGGTCCTCATTGGTCGATCGGACCCTCCCGCGGTCGGAGAGTCCGAATGCTCGAACGGTCAGGTTCTTTCGCGGCTGGGGAATGTCGACGGTATCGAAGTCGCTCGGCTTGACGACGCTGGCTTCGCTACGGACTTCGGGATTGGACATGCTGACTAGCTTCCGATCTTGAGCGCGGACGGTCCTGCCGGCAAATGCACGGCGATTGGCACAAGAACGTTTATAGCGGCTGGCGACTGGATCATGAACCGCTTCATCCCAGCGGTCGCCTGGCGAACCTTCAATTCAGGAGGCGACGGAAGCGGATCAAGGCGACGTGACCGACTGGCTCGGGTTTGCATGCAGGTACGGCCGCTCTTTCCAAGTGGCAGGCCGACCGACGAGCCAGCGGAGCAGGGCATACCACTGCAGGACGAGGAATAGCGCGATCGCCAGGGGGTGCAGCACCGCTCCGAGCCAGGATTGGCGAAAGTGAAGGGCCGCCATCATCCGCGGCGAGTACGCAGCCGCAAGTGCTAAGGCAGCGACGCCCGCCGTAAGCCAGTCGCCAAGGAGGCTGGCGAAGAGCAGGACAAGCATTGGGAGTATCTGTCCGCCGACGAGCAATAGCGTCGCGGGAACAATCATCGTCGGAGCGGCGAGACCTTCGACCGCGTTCTTCGCGAGACCGTTCCACACTTGCGCTGCGCTGCGGTACATGCGGCAAGTGGCAACGTCGGTGGCGTCGAACAAGTCGGTCTTCACCCCAGCGCTACGAAAAGCGCGGGGCAAAGTCACGCCGTCGTGCAGCGACTCGCGCACTGCCTGGTGGCCGCCGATCTGCATGTACGCATCTCGCTCGGCGAGAAATAGCTGGCCGCAACCGGCTCCGAATGCAGGGGCGTAGCTCGCTCGCATGCGTCGCAGTGGCAAAAAGCCGAGCAGCACGAAGTGAATGAGCGGAATCAGCAGCTTCTCCAGTAGCGTGCCAGTCTCCTGATGCGGCACTCCACTGACGAGTTTCGCTCCGCTATCCAAGTGGAACTGCACGGTGCGGGCGATTCCGTCGGGAGCGACGCGCACGTCGGCATCAAGAAATAGCAGTAGCGGATGCTGAGCCAGTTTAGCGAGCGACCAGCAGGCATGCTGCTTGCCACACCAACCTCGCGGTAGCTGTGGAGCGGTGTGCAGCCGCAGCCGAGCATCGTGCCTGGCGAGACGTGAGACAATCGCGGCGGTAGCGTCGGTGGAATGATCGTCGAGCACGAGCAGTTCCAGTTCCACGTCGCGACTAGCGAGCACCGCCTGAATCGCGGGTCCGATCGACTGCTCCTCGTTCCGGGCCGGTATGAGCACCGACACGGCTGGAGGTTTCTCTCGCCCCGCAGAATGTCGCGGAGGAGAATACGCGGAGAGGTTCCGCCAGAAGTGCAGGGCAGGAGGAAGCGACAGTAGCAGCGCGGCGGTGGCAAGCAGCAGAAGCATCAGTGCAGCCCCCGCCCATGTTCTCGACTGAAGCTGCCCCCGGTTACGAGCGACTTGAATTGCCGCCAAAGATCGTACACGCCGCCCACGCCTGCTCGCCCCGTCAGCAGGGTCTCGAATTCCTCAGGCGAACGGCGAACCGAAGCGGCTGCCAGCTTGTCCTGCAACGGAGTCAGATGACTTTCGAGTTGCTCGGTCCACTCTTCGGCCGATTGTGCTGGACTGTGATCGTGATCGCGAACTTCTAGGTAAATGGGCTCGCCGAACGCAACGAGGGCTTCTGGTGTGCTCTCCGTCCAGAAAGCGTATTCCAGCGCCAGTGGCAGGATGGCAACGCGATCCAATCGCTGCACCAAATGCCCGAGTCCCTGGCGGAATCGTACTGGACGCTCGCGGGTGTCGGTGAACTTGCCCTGAGGAGTCATCCAGACTGCGTTTGAGCCTACCGAGAGCAGTCGTTCGCTCGTGCGGAGGAACTGAATACCGCCACGCGTATCGTCGAGCGACAAGCCATAGAACCCAATGCGAGTCAGAAACCGATAACGACTTAGCGACTTGGAATCGATGGGTGCGTAATGTCGCCGGTCGGCGAAGAACCGCCGCGCCAATTGAATGCAAACGAGCGGATCGTACCAACCAGGATGATTCAGATACACGAGCAACGGCCAGCCGGGCTCAACCATCGGTTGATGTCCGGTCAGCAGTCTTACCGCGTGGAACCGTTTACGAAGGAAGCGGCGCGAGTGCCAACCGAACCAGTGCCAGATCCAGGGGGTGAATCGCTGCACACATTCGTGCTGCGATTGGCTGGTTTGCCGGCGGGCCGAAGGTTTGGTCGCAAGGCTCATCAAGTCGCCTGAACCGGATCACGGAGCGTCGCTGCTTGCTCGGCGTCCATGCCACGATGCGGAACACCACCGTGCGCGTCTTGATCGAGCGAGTCGGCGGCAATCCACCCTGACATTAGCACCATTGGCATGCCGGGACCAGGATGGGCCGCGCCCCCTGCGAGATAGAGGCCGCGAATATCGCATGAACGGTTCGCCGGCTTGAAAGCTCCAAAGAACCGGCCGTGGCTGGCGAGACCATAGATTGCCCCGTTGAGCACGTGGTAGCGCTCATGGATATCTTGCGGCGTGAGTGTTCGCTCGACGGCGATGCGCTCCTCCAGATCGGTCAACCCGGCAGTCTTGGCGAGTTTGTCGAGAATCACCCGCCGATACTCCGGCAGCATTCGCTTCCAGTCGTGACCTGGCCTCAGATAGGGTGTGTGTACGAGCACGTACAACGCTTCGCCTCCGGCAGGAGCCACATCGGGCTCGGTCACGGCCGGAGCACACACATAGCAGGTTGGGTCGGGTGCGGGTTGCCCTTGGCGATAGATGGCGTCGAACTCGGCATGAGCATCGGCGGAGAAGACGAAGTTGTGATGCAGGAGTTGGGGATAGCGCTCGCGCAGACCGAGGTAAAGTACTACGCCCGAGCAGGCCGGTTCGTACTTCCGCCGTTTCAGGAACGGACGGGCGATCGGCCCGCCAATCAGCTCCTGGAAGGTTCGCACGGCGTCGCTGTTGGATACGACGCGATCGCAGCCGATCAATTCGTCGTCGTCCGTTATCACTCCCCGGACGGACTTGCCCTCGAGTTGAATCCGTTTCACTCCAGTGGACGTGCGAATCTCAACGCCGAGTTCTTCGGCCAACCGAGCCAGAGCCAATGGGACAGCACGGGTTCCTCCCAGCGGATACCAAACCCCCTCTTCGGTCTGCATGTGAGCGATGCCGCAGAGCACTGCGGGCGAAGCATCGGGGGCGCTGCCGACGTACTGGGTGAAATGGTCGAGCATCTGAGCCACGCGTTCGTCGGGCACAAAGCGGCGAACCGTGCCGGCGACCGTGTGTCCCATTCGCAGGGCAAGCAGGTCGGAAAGGACGCTCGGGGTGAACGTAGTGCCGGCATTGAAGGTGTCTCGCACGCCGCCCACGCTGCGCCAGAAGTAGTAGCGGTTTGACACTTCGTGCAACCGAGACGACATCTCGATGAATTCGCGGTAGCCGCGGGCCAGTGAAGCATTACCGGTGAACTGCTCGACGGTCTTTGCCATCGCTTCCGTGTTGGCGGTCAGGTCGAGTGTGGTCCCGTCGGTGAAGAAGGATCGCCATTGAGGGTCCAAGCGAACGAGTTGCAGATAGTCCTCGAGCCGGCGGCCTGCTTCAGAGAAGACGCGGCGGAGCACAGACGGCAGTGTGAGGATCGTCGGACCCATGTCGAACCGAAAACCTGCCTCTTCGAGCAGCGCCGCCTTGCCACCAACCCAAG